>Ga0210025_1002792_pt1 | contig 16467 bp, 15 predicted proteins | sample CryGeyme20150102_FD_183989 | JGI IMG/M metagenome (GOLD analysis project Ga0210025, IMG submission 183989) | Groundwater microbial communities from Crystal Geyser aquifers in Utah, USA - Crystal Geyser metaG 2015-0102 (SPAdes) (version 2) | ecosystem: Environmental > Aquatic > Deep subsurface >...
ATAGACTGGACTACTGGACTAGACTAGTGTGTGGATACAGAGCAAGCATAGGCACACGACCTAATAGAGAGAGACCTAACTCCTGAGTCCTATGGCAGTCCACCTGGGCTTAATTTGCCAATACTTCATTTTCTTTCAGCTTCTCTCTCAATTGGTGATTATTTATTTGTTATCATTCTTTTAGGACTTTCAAGCTCCTTCACAATACAGCAAATAAAACACAGCAGATTAAAATAATGATGAACAACATAACAGCGACAACAATTAACGGCAACAGTGTAATCTATTCTCCAGAAGAGGCCACAGTATTGGAGGCAAGTGATGCCTTTGACGATACCAATGATATTACTGCTACCTCAATAAACTCTGGCACTCTCATGGGCGTCAATATCGTGTCAACATCAGCAGCCTTGGAAGCTGATGAAATCATGAATACTGGCACTGATACTATCCCCGCATCATCCAAAATTGATGCCAATGCCATGTCTCTACTGGCTGAGCAAGTAGATCGAATTAATTTCTCGGACCTCCTGGACGACTCAACTTTATGTACGGAGGATATCCTCAACATAATTCTGGCTAGTTTGTCTCGCAATACTGTGGCCCACGAAGTTACGCTGAATTCTCGTCCCTTCTTGGAAGACCTAATTGCCACGGAGAGATTGGAAACATTCATGACAGCTGTGGGTGCCTTGCCCAACTTGACTCGATTATTCGTACAATTTTCGCTTCAACCTGGCGATCTCTTTGCTTTTCCCACATCGGCTCTGACCAAGGCATTGGCAGCTTGTGGTCACCGGTTGGAATATTTGGAAGTTGCGTGGGTTCATCTGTCCGGTACCCACGAAGACTTTGAAGAATTGCGTCAGATGCTTCAAAACCAGTGCACCGGTCTGGTGGAAGTCAAATTTCGTAATCTGTGTTTTAGTCGCCACAACGATCGCTGCATGGAAACTATTTTGGCAAGCTTGGCAAAATTGCCGAAACTTAAAGAATTGTTTCTGTTAGATGCTAACCGTATCCTTCACGGATGGACCATGAGCCACATAGGCGGAACACGAGCTCTCCGGCAACTTTGCCAATCTACCAGTCTCAAGACTCTCTGTGTGATGCTGCCTCTGAGTGAGGTGCAAATTGCCGCCATTGCGGAACGGCTTTCCAACAATTCTACCCTTGAACATTTGGCTTTATTTCGCTGTACTATTTCCGACCTAGGTTGCTCAGCCTTGGCTGATATGTTGAGAATCAATACCAAGCTCCAAATTCTTCGTTTGGATGACAATCTAATCGGCGATACCGGATGCATAGACTTGGCAAAGGCATTGCATACCAACAAAACACTTCGTATTTTGGATATAAAAGGCAATAAACGCATTTCCGAGACTGGATTTGCCTCTCTTTCTCGCATGCTTGAATTTGAAAATTATGCCATCATGGGATTGGATTCTGATGCATCAAACGATGTGGGTGCACAAATTGACTTTTTCATTGAGCTGAACGAACAAGCCCGCAAAGTATTCTTGTCGCATTGCGATAACCGAGATGTATTTGTGGTTTGTCTTCATTCATTTGAAAACCACCTGAATGCACTCTTTTATTATTTGAGAGCAAATCCGACCATGTGTCAGCTTGATACTTGACCAAGGGGGCGAGAAGATGTCTGGATAACAATGTATCCAGCAACAATAAGAAACAGTGGGTTTCATCACGTGCAAGCTTGAGCTCCGTGCTTCGCGATATCATGAGCATATTCGTGTCTTCTTCTCTCCATTCAATGTAGAGATTTCTTCCTATGCTAATTCGTAATAACGCACGTACGAATTAATTTCCAAATTTGCACGCTTTCTTCAATTCAGCCAGGATTCTATGGCATGATAAAACGTTTTTGAAAGCTCTGACAAAACTGTCTGCAATCGCAATCGAAGCTTGATCCAGATCCACTGGAACTCACAACTAGCACTTTCTTTTTAGCTGTGACGAGCAAAAAAATCTGCTTATTTTGTTATCAGACTGTGAGAGTTTCAGTTTTTTATCAGCATCAAGTAGCTTTTGAATTTGCCGACTACAATTTTACTGCACTATCTATTACAACAGCAAGTATTGGCACGCGTCGCTTTAAATAATTAAATAATAGCTGCATTGCACTGATGCTACACAGCCAGTGCGTCACTTGTCAAACTACAGTATTTATCTCTATTCATCGTAAATGGATTCTTAAGCTTGAGCACTTTGTACTTTGTACTCTAACTAGCTTTGTTCATTTCCAGTGCTTGGAGTTGAACTCATCGTATGGCTTGCGGCCCTCACTAAAGCCAGGGATCTCGTCCATGGCTTTGAGATATTCTTCCATTCGCTCGCTCAAAGCAAAATTGACTTTGATTTGAGATAGCATGGGAGCAAATCGGAAATCCGCAATCGTAGGAGTATCACTGCCGAGATATTTTGTCTTGGCGAGAAAAATCCCTTCCATTTTGCTGTCCAGGTATTCCTTCAACGCCTTGCCGGCAGCTTCGACAGCCTTGTCGGTATGTTCCTTGGTTTCGTCTAGGGCCGCAACGTCTCCCGCCGCTGGTGGAAATGACAGAGCCGGATAGCAGGCTTTGCAGATAAGGGCACAAACACCCGTGTTGATCATATCCAACATCATGTCGATTTTGGCAGCCTTTTGGATATCGTCCGAATAGTACTTGCCAGCCTTGTCCGGAAAGGCCCTGCAAATGTACCGCAAAATGGCACTGCACTCTGCAACCGTGAAATCGCCGTGTTCGAGAGCAGGACAGCAATTGTTGGGGAACTTGGCGATGAATTCAGGGGTCCGGGTTTTCCCCCAGGCATTTTCCTCCTTGAAGGAAATTCCTGCCGCCAACAAGAGCGTACGAATGACGCCGCTATTGGCCGAAGGGGGGAGGCTGTAGAGGATCACTTCTTCGCTCATGGTTAAATAATACTGTTGATATCAGAGGAGATTTATGAATGTGAGATGATAATATTATACTTTTGTGATTCAGTCGAGGTCTGTTCGTCTGTGTTCTTCTGTGATACGCATCATGTTATGACGGGTTTCGAAATATCTCAATTTGGATCTTGGCAATCTCAGTAGGCCTACTAGGTCTACTACCACCACTACTGTTAGTACTGGCAAGACATGAGCAAGTGCGCGTATTTATTCGTAGTGGGAGCTACTCGAGCGAGTAGGTGTACTACCAGGTTCTACTACTGATGAAGGCATATTGAATAATAGAAAAAGCAACCAAAAGCACAACCAACAAGGACCAGTCTAGAGTAACAACAACACTAGGCATGATAGTTCTGTCATGCACGAAGTCTATACTATTATTTCTTATCGAGTACTCTTCGAGAAACAAGAATCTGATTTCGGTAGTAGAATTCAAAACGCCATGTGAAGGCAAACAACGTCGCCACAAGAAACCTCAAGAAACGCCGGCATTGCTCCAACTCCATATATCTATAGTTACACACAATAGCACGAAGCCTCTCCTTTCAGTAGTTTTGATGTCTCGTCAAAATCTTCGGACGTCTCTTCAGCAGGCTGAGCTGATGGGATCTCGTTGACCATGGGATATTGAAACCACCACGAAGCAGGGCAGCCAACCCAAACACTATCAGCTTCCACTATTTCACCTGTCATGGCAACAGACTTTTCAAGGAGCTGCGATCCAGATTCCATTATTACACCTTGTTGAATACGGGATCGTCCCCGCAAAGTACAGTTCTTCTCCAGCACAATCTGCATCAAATCAAAGTTACCACGTGTATTCAAGTGGCACACTATGGACGCACAGTCAATGACACAGCCATCTCCAATGACTACCAAATCGGGCTCGGGCATAAAGGGGTCCGCACCTGCAGGATACAAGCACACATCCTTTCCCACATTACCTCCATTCCAGCGAAAATAGTACGCCATGTATGGTGTACCATAGAAAAACTGCAAGAAATTGAACCGACTAAATTTTCGGACCTTGCATATAAGCTGATACAGCTCCCAGCGTTGGGCATACGATGATGTGTCATAATTGTACGTGCCGACCAGCCGCTGTCCCAACAATGCCCATTTGGCGGTCAACTCAATCCCAAGCCACAGGAAAACTCGAAGAATGTTCATCCAAAAGTATGCATACATGACAGCAAAGTAAATGGTGACAAAGTGATATTGGGGGAGATCGTAGCTTCGATCCTGAAGGGGGGCATCATATAGTATCGCAGCTGCTCCGAAAAGCGACGCAAGCACAGGAAGGCAGTGAAAAGTTGCAATGAATATTTTGATAACCACAGAGGCAAAGACTATCCAACTGAGGGGCCAAACAAAGTAATTTGCTTGGCGCTTGTAAAAGGCTTTGCCAAATGGACGGAGCGTAGATCCATCACCTGTCATTTGAAGCTTGGAACTTGGGATCGCAGAGGAAGCAATCATTCCTGGCAGTACCGAGATCTTGCCTTCCTCGCCTCTGCCCAAGCAGCTTGGTTCACCACCTTTAGATCCGAACCAAATGCTTCCCTCAGGAAGATACCGACCTTCAGGACAAACCGAATTCGAGCCCATGGTGGCATTTTTTCCTACAACACTGCCAGGAAGCACAACGCAATTGTCAGAAACGTTGGATCCAGCACAGAGGATGACTTTTTCACAAGTGTTGGAAGTTGTGCAAAATAGCAGGGACCTGGATCCAAACACAACGTCGTCGCCAATTTCTATCAACTCAAATTCACCCGAAAACACGGGTTGGTGTCCAGGCCAAAAAACCCGCTTTCCAACCTTTGCACCGAGGCATCGATATAGGCAGCTAACCAGCTCATAATGGCGTCCAATGATGTCGACAACCTGTTGGATTTTCTTGCGAGAAAAAAGTGTCGCAGCTAGATGATGCCGAAGGAGCTGCCATTGCGATGTGGTGTTTCGTGGTCCTGCTTCGAATTTACCGATGAGTAGCTTCTTCACACAGATAGCTGCTCCCATGTAGAAGAAGGGAGAAACAAGTGCCCGGGCAATTCGAATACCAATGTAAAATGGAATACGTCGAGGATCGCAAAGCCACCGCATGAGGTCGCTGGGTGTATTGAAAGCTCCATTGATATCATCTTTGTATGACAGCATCCAAAGCAATACTAGCAGAGGTGGAACCTGGGCAATGCTGTTGACAAGAAACGTAATAGGTCCTCCAATAAATAACTGCACCGGCAAATTCGGTTCAGGCAAAAGGCGTCTATTAACACGGGCGAACTTGTCATCCAGGGACTTCACGTCGAAGCTTGATGTTGCAGGACCAAGATGTGCTTTGTCTGGGACTGATGTGTAGGGTGCAACGACTGACCGGGCTCCAACACTGGCGTGACATCCCACTTTGACAGGACCAAGAAACATGGCTCCATTGTCAACTCCAAAGCCACGGAGCGTGGACATCTCCACTGCAGCATTCTCTCCGACTGTGACAAGGTCAAATTCTGCTACATCGGCCTCCAGACTTATTCGAGCCCCCCTACCAATGTTTGCTCCTAGCAACCGGTAATAGAAATTCAGAAAAGCTTCATTCGATCCCCAGATTCCTCGGAGAAACAGTTGCCTGCACATATCAACAAACCACCATCTTAAATAATAAGTGCTCCAGATTGGATAACGCCCAGGCCGATATCTACCGATGACAGTCCACTTGATAACTACAAAAACAAGTGGCGTAATGGTGATCCAGCATATGTGGAAGGCCAAGTATGCCAGAACAAATGTGCCCAGATTCCGATCTGTTGGGACAACCTCACAAGAGCGGAGCAGGGCAGCAAAGAAGAGGAGATATCTTGTCACCTGCCATATTGGAAAGATCACGAACATTGGGACCAATTGAAAGAGCATTGCCCACCACGTACATTTTGGAGAAAAGTGTTTTGGTTGAAATGGCGCTCCGTGATCGCTGACATCTCTGCCTCGGCTGAACGTTTCATCTTGAGATCCAGTGATGTCACTGCTTGTGCTGATAGTGTCATCGCTTGTTGGACGACGCTTGCAGATCATTTTAGCTAATTCATTACCAGTGGAGTGATGAAAGATCTCAGCACCACTACAGCTTACTCCAAATTCTTTGCGAATTTTACTTGCTAGCTGGGACGCCAATAGGGAACTGCCGCCCAAGTGGAAGAAATTGCTGTTTGGTCCTGGGAGATAGTCAAGCTTAAGTAGCTGGACAAATAGTTCTAGGACAGACCCCACAACTGGGTCAACAGGTTCGCTTGAACAGGCCCTCTGGAGAATCGTATCCAAGGCATCTTTCGTTGTCGGCTCGGGCAGCGTGCCAGTCGAATTGCAGAGAGGCCCATCTGCTTGAATGAAATGAGTTGGAACAGCATATCCGTCCAGAACTCTGCGAGCTGCCTCAATGGCCTCCGTACAATCGATGTTGTAAAGGTGACAGACAAAGGAGCCAGGACGTGCCGAATTGGCCACAATTATTAAATCCTTGGTCTTATCTTGAGCAAGAATCAATGCAGCCTTGAGTTTCTGATTAGACTCTTGCGAAGACACTACGACATTACCAACTGGGATTTTGGTGTCGAGAGGAGTGCCTTGGGGTGGACATTTTCCTTCAAACGTCCTCTGAATAGGAGCCATTGCATCGTTCAATTCAGGCAGGCAGAACCGTGAACCCAACTTGACTCGCAAAAGTTTGTTTGTATGACTTTTGGGTAATCCATCCAGAAACACTAGACACTGTGGCCATTTTGGCGCCGCTAGTCTCGCCCCGAGATGGGCATGCAACGACATCAAGTCCAATCGAGGGCGATGTGCCTTCATTACTAATACAATTCCAACAACTTCTTGTAGCACGTCATGTTTGGCGCTAAAGGCGGCACAAGCCAGAATGTCGGGATGGCTGGAAACAGCTTCCTCTACTTCCATGGGACTTATGATCTCGCCGCCTCGATTAATAACTTCTTTGGACCTGCCGGTAATGTAAAGATACCCATCGAAATCCATGTATCCAAGGTCACCTGTGTTAAACCAGCCATCCTTCAGAAATGACTCTGGAAGGGTCGCATCAGAATTATTAATCTTTCCATATCCACGGAAGCATGGTTCTCCACGAACACAAATAGGACCCTCTTCATTTGGCAAAAGTTGTTTAATCGTAGTCAAATTGAGAATTGCCACCTCGGGGCCAACAGCAACACCAGATGTGCCGGGCTTTGTGAGCTCGTACGATGCTGGAGGACTGCTGATGGGCATACATTCGGTCATTCCATAACTCGGAAGAACATTAGCATTCGCAAACCTGTTTCGCAACTGTAATGCAAGACTGGGTAACAATCCTCCCGCAGCATTTGCGATCATTCGAAGACGGGGATGTGGGCAGTAGTCGGGCTCGTGTGACTGCAGAATAAGTTGGTGCATAGTCGGTGCTGCATAGTACCAGGTGAAAGCGTCTTTTGCCATCAAGGCCCAAAAAATGGAGGGATCGAACGATGGACAGCAAATGACGCATCCTCCCGAAATAAGTGGGGAGAATACTTGGCGTACAATGCCTCCGACTGTAAACATGCAAGATAAGAATGATGAAAAGAAGTCAGAAGATTGAACTTTCAAGTGTCCCACCCCACCCCAATCCAATCCAATCCAATCCAATCCAATCCAATCCACAAAACCAAAACAGTAACGAAACACGGACAACATGAAACATACCATGAAAAAGAGGCATGAGGTTGCAGTTAATGTCGTCGGGTGTCAAGTCCCATGATAAGGCAATGGTAGTGGCTGCCGTGAGCATATCTCCGAGTAGATGAGGCACCAATTTCTTCTGTCCTGTTGTGCCCGAAGTCGACAAAACTAAGCATTCGTCTCGAGCACTGTTGCTCTGTTTGTCTACAACTCCCTCTCGCAAAGGACGAATGTGGTGCTTCACGTTATTGCTGTCTGTATCACAATTTTCAAAACGTAATGGAGAGAGCAATGACGCCGTTGGTAAAACCAAGCGAAAGATCCCTGCCTCGCGGGGACTAGGGACGAGACCAACAAATGGGATGCCAAGCTTTTTGGCAGATTCTTCAATGAAAGCAAACACCTTGTAGTCTTGAACTGCATTCTCTTTGTTGTTACTGCTGTCAAGGACGCAGAAACGCTTGTCTCGTGGTTGGGTCTGCGCAGAGTCTCCAGAATCAGCACTGACTAAACTTCCACTATGAGGTCCAATTACAAGATCAGCACCACATCGCTGCAAATCGGCCTCGAGTTCGCTTATGGCCCCATTGGCCGACAGTGGAACACAAGAAGCCCAATTCGCAGCCGCAACGATGCACAGGGCCAATTCAGGTCCATTGGGCAGCACAAGTGCTACTCGATGTCCACGACCGAAACCGAGTCGGTGTAACGTCGGTCCAAAATAGTCCACACAAAAATCATGTATGCGAACATGAGAAATTGGCTGGCGACCATCAATGGAAGCGAGAGCCGTCGTAGTAGCAATAGTAGTGGTGGGAACTCCCGAGCTAGCAATGCCTGTTGGAATAGCAGAAACAAAGGAAGGATACAAAGGCTCGATCACTCGAGCGACTTCACTGCCCAAAATGGAACCATTGGATTTCAACAAATGACGAGTAGCTGTTAGAATGGGAGCTTCCCTACTGACATCCTCATCAATCGATGACGAGCTCTCGGATGAGTTAAGCACACATTGTTCTCGTGGAGGCATCTTGTCAGAAGAAAGATCACAACTGGAGAGCAATGACGGTCGTCAAATAATAATAGTTACGGTATAACAGTAAGATCAGCAGGAATTCTAAACTTGGTTTGGCTTTCAATGCTTTTTGTACTCGTTCTAGTGTGCTGGTGCAAAAAAGATTGCCTTTGTTGCAAAAGATTATAAATATTATTATGATTCCGGAATAGAATTTCTTCGTGGTTATTGTCTCCTACCAGGTACCAGCTACTAGAGCTAGTAGTCTACTCTACTTACTAGTAAGTACTAGACTAGTATTTTATTGCTCCTACTAGTATGATATCGGAAAATTTGACCATGAAATCATCCTTCATCTCCCGCATTTGTATTTGCATTTAGACTGGACTAGTTAAAAAAATAAGAAAGGCTGTGTTGGCGGAAGCAGACGTTAAGGAGAAAAAGTTCATCACGTAGTGGTGCACCCGGGACGATTAAATTTTGAAATAATTATTGTACTGTAGTGTACGACGTACTGGTAGTAGTACCACGAATGGTAATTTTAAAACGCGGTGCCGCAACTCCCTCCACGAAGGTGAGTCGAAATAATGTACAAAAAATGCGTCGGAAAAAGGAGCTAAAAGAGATTCGCAAAAAGTGGTAAAATATGGCTGAAGATTCGCAAACTGAGAAGATGCATGAATGGACAGATTACCTAAGTACGAAGATTCAAAGAAAGATTCCAACCGTGGTCCCCCGGGCCTTAGATTGTCTTCGGAGAAAGTGCAGGTCTGAATGATGATGATGATTGAGCGATGATGACGATTGAAGGTGAACAGAACTGTCATCGTATCAGTCGCCACGAAGACGAAGCTAATTATTTTACCAGGTACAGTAGTACCCGTAGCCTAGTGCACTTCTCTTTTTAAAACTAGCTAGAGTAGAAGTAGACTACTAGTAGGTCTACTAGTACTACTAGCTGGTATGTCTACTAATACTGGTACCAGGTAGTAGGTCTAGTATCTTCTCTTTCTAACCTCTACTGGTACCTTCTCTTTTTTAGAGTACGTACTGTAGTTTAGTTACAGCTGTACGGTAAAATCAGACGCAAGAATAGACTGGCAGTACCAGGTAGTAGCTAGTAGAGTAGTAGTAGATAATAGAAAAAAGGAATGCAACGAGAATTTAAGTTACTGATGCGAGATGGGTTTGAAAGCGACTACTAGACAAAGAGGTACAGTAGTAGGCAAAGCGACAATCGGGTGTGTACTGTACTGTCGCATGTGCATCGAGACGTTTTGTCTTTGCCGTGTGAGCTACAACTTGCCCCCCTCGTCTGCGACTTCCCCATTCCGATACTCAATGAACGATTTCGGCACTTCTCCATCTACCATTATGCGTTCCGCAACTCCATACAAGTACTCAGCTGCTTCAACATGTATCATAGGATTGGCTGGTTCCCAGGCATGCTGCATCATCCGTGCTGTATTCCATAAAGAATGCATGTTGCGTCGTACGACCCAATTTCGAGGAGGCATTTCTCCAAAGAGAGTGTAATAGACGATGCATCCTTGCAAAAAGGTTCCCGATGGACTGGCGTGGATATGGTCGGAATGAAACAACAGTTTCCAAAACTCTGGGTTTTCTTCGTACACCATCAAAAAGGCCAAACCAACAGGTGCAATCCGCGGCTTTTGGTGCTTGGGTAAATAAATTTCCAGTAATTTTGCATATTCCTTGTAGCCCACTAAAGTGAGAGACGTAAAGTTAGCCACGTCTTCCAGACCTGTCATGGCTCGAGTGGGTGTTGACTCGACCGTATAGGCATGTGTCCATAAAAAGACGGGCGTTGCACCTGTTTCCAACAGCCACGGTACATAAAAGCGCTCCAAAAATTGCAAGCTGTGGGCTCTGGTTGAGGCACAGGATGGATTCCGAGTATTGTCATTGATCATGACAAAATCCCAGTAGGGTTGTTCTGGCTGTTGGTTTTGAAAGTACTTCTTGGCATATTTTAAATAAGCAGGATCCTCGCGGCACGGGTTTTTGTTTGTTTCGTTTTTATCTGCAGGAATAGCATAGCCTGGATCGTCCAGTCGACTATCTGTTCCTGTTAGTAATTGTTCTACTGTACAGGCACCGTAATCGTAAACCGTCTGACCGTGGTACTTGGTAGGCAGCACGGCCTGGGGAGTTTTGAACTGTGGGTACATGGCGTTGCCTTCCATAAGCAGAGATGGAATGCTGGCGCCACCGTGCAAACATGAGTTTTGTGTCACCTTTTTTGTCCCCGCCGCAAACACTTGAAAGAATCTGGGAAAGTCATTGAAATAAAACATCGAGTTGCCCAGAAAGGCAACGGCTACATTTGCTTGTTCATCATTATTTGGACTTTGAGGTTCAGTACGATCTCGTCTCATCAGCACGAGTCTGATCACAATACATGTCACTAATACTGCAGTCACAAACCAAATAGCCTTCTTCTTAAACCGTAGCCGTTCCATGTTGTGTTTGATATCGCCACCCCCTTCATCAGACGAGGGAATTGAGCTATGTTTGCTCGTCAGAAGAGGTGAGTTTTCTGTAGTTGTTTCCATCTTCTACGTGTGTATTGTACTTTCGAGCTGATAAAGCTACTGTTCTGGCTCTGGAGAGGAATGAAAATAATAGAATAATAATAATAAAATTCTCGAGTTGTAATAAAAAATAACGATTGATGGAATGGAGGCGAACGAGAAAAGGCCTAAAATGCTGCTGCTGTTTACCAACTTAAAACGCATCGGAAACTTGATTGATGGCTCGGTGTCAATATGATGCCAAGTTTACGTCAATTTCTCGTTTTCTTAAGAACCATTCGTTTTGCAACTACGAGGCTATTTCAAGCAGGAGCGATTATGGTAGAGGACCAATTAATATTGCTGGTACAGTAGTAATGTTTGATCAATATGGCTAAGGAATATCAGTCTATTATTATTAGAGACAACAAGCACGAAACAAGAACTAATAAATATAGCAAGAACGATGTCATACTCCGACCAATACGTAATCTCAACTTAGCATTGCACAATTTCATTCTCCTCCCCTAAATAATACGAAAATCCCTGACACGCCGTCAATCAAAAAGAAGCCAGTTTTAGCTCTTTATGCGAGGTCATTTTTTATAGTATTTTCTCTCCATGCGCCGTTCTGTCCCTCCCGGTCTAAAAAATCAAACGCCCATCCACCATTGCTGTTAACAGGCAGCAGAGTGCTCATTATTATGGTAGCACGAACAGTCTTGCTAGTAGTAGTCTCGGCTGGTCTCGACGTACGTACAGTACCAAAAGAATAGTAGCACCTCAATGACGCTACTTTGCGCGCATTTGTAGCTTCCTGTGTCACCAGCACTATCCATCTATCTATCTTGCAGATTTCAGTACTGGTGCCAGGTAGTAGTATGCTGGTGTTGTTGTTGTACTACTAGTACTACTCTACTACTACTAGCTACTCAGTAGTAGACTAATAGTACTAGTAACTACTGTAGCTAGTAGTAGTTGCCCTGTGGGAGATAAAATAAAGCGCACACTTACTCTTTGGTTCGATGAAGAATTTTTTTCTAAAATTAAATTTCTTGATTGCCTTTCAAAAAAATTCAAGTTGCTTTTGCCTGGTGATGAATACTTGGTACTGTATTAACTGTTTGGTACTACCGCGACCTCTTGCGATTACGCACTATCACTCCTCGAGTAGTTGTTTGATTTTGATCTGGAACTGACTTGTTAACAATACAATACTGGAAAGGATCTTTCATAGTCACCTGGAGCGACACCCTCTCTCTCGCCCTCGCCCTCGACACTCCCTTTACTCTCCGCGACACCCCAGAAAAGACGACGCAGTCCTTAACTTAAACTTAAAAGCTACTATAGCTATGAACTGCAAAGAACAAAATCTTCCCGAGTTGGAATTGGCCACAGGTCAAGTGCGGGAAGCCCTTCAGTGCATTCTCCACACGATTCTTTTCGTACGGAGTCCGGGTCCGGTAACGCCTCTTGATACCGAATTGGAAGGATTTAGTTTTACCTATCCGCGGATCGCCAACAGCGAAGCCAAGATTGAAAAACGCGTCGATGATGCCATTGAAAGCTTTTTGCGAAGTCTCAGTCAGATTGGTCCCGAACTGATGAGTGTACGTTGTTTCGTTATCTTGATTCGTGTCCCTGTACAGCCAACCTTCCTTCCCTCCGACCTCACACATGCTCCGCCTTGATCTTTCTCGTCAATCATGCAGGGATGTTTGACGTTGAGCTTTTTTGAGCGCAGTGCTTCCCGGCAGCTTTTCGGTTTGGTGAAGCACGAAGAACGGGTTGTGTAAGTTATCTTTCGACGTTCGACGGATGCAAATGATGGTGTTTGATTTGATTTGTATGCTTGGTATATAAATCAAATTTAGTCTTGACAACGAAGAAGGGCTAATATAATTGTTTCGTTCTTTTGTATTTGAAATAAATCGCAGATTCGAACAATGGGTCTTGCGCATTGTCGTTAACAATACTCCCCGTCCCATTAGCAATGAGTCCGCGGCTGTCATTGAACGACAACGATTGCAGGTACGTTGAAGTGGCATAAATAGATACAAGTGTTCGTAACGTTTCTGTCAAACAGCCACAAAAATTCATTACTTGTTTCCCTTGCAATACTACGTAGGACACGGCGGAAGGAATGCTACGAAATGTATTGCAAAAGGTATTTGAATTTGCAGGAGGTCCTATTGATCATGTTCCTCCTTGTCTGTACGAATTTGAAATCCATTCATCCAGAAGAATAGATGATCGAGAAAATGTGTATTCAAGAGTGGCCAACATGCCGGCTCTGATCAATCTGAGTTAGATGATTGCATTGAAAAATTCAGAGGGTTTGAAAGAAACAATAATAGAACGCTCCTTGCTGTGCTCCTCCTCGGAGAACCTACAGTAGCTCGAATTTCTTTACCAGGTCACTACTTAAGGCAAACAGGTATTTATGAAAAACCAGCAGCAGAGGTTATTGCTATGCGATCAGTGCGTGGTAGTAGTAGTGGTAGTTTATTTATTCCTGGGAGTATGTATTTTGATCTAAAACGAAAAAATAATGATACTGTACACTAGCTAGTAGACTACTAGCTAGTAGTAGTAATAGTAGTAGTAGTACTACTACCAATCCACTACTACTAGCTAATAGTCTAGAGCTAGCAGTTGCGAAAGTAGTTGCTTGTGTCACGCTTGCTTCCTCTTAACCGAACCCCTACTAATAATAATAGCAATATCTTTTAGTACTACAGTACCATACTACTCAACACAACATGATACAGCAAACAAATTGCAAACTCATAATATTATAATGTCAAACTTTACTACCAATCTTAACTTAACTACACATACTCGTACTGCAGATCTGTTCTACTCTCAGCAACCAGCACACCTCACCTACTTCATCCATTCCTAGGCATTTATCTCCTCCCTTTTTTAATTTCTCTGATTCAATACCTCCCCCTGCATATCCCAGCCCAACCTCGTCATTTATCACCAACATCATCATTCATCAGCATGTCATCTAAACCAAAGCAGCTCCAGCTCTTTCTCGCGCCCGCCCCTGGCGCGAAACCAGAATTCTTGGCCACGCTGGAAGGTGTCGCTGGTGGGTCGTCGCTGCCTTCGGATCTGCCAGATCAAGTTATTTTGGAAAACTACACCAGGGATCCGTGGGCGTGGAAACCCAATCCGTCCGTGTGGCAAGCATTTTCGGCCACTTCGGTCGACGGACGCAACAAGCTACCCGGGTTTTTAAAATATCTAAAGGATCGCTCCAAGAGCGCCTTTGGAAGATTTGCAAGCAAAGAGTCCATCCTGGTGATTAGCTACATTCAAAAATCGGCACCCGTTGGTCAACCACTGGTAGTCGAAGCCAAAGTCGCTTGGGATTTATCGAGCGTACCGGGGTGTCCCATGAAACCTCCACCACCCAAACCATTACCTGCTGCCGCAACTACAACAAAACCAAAGCCCACTATTACACCGCTACCTAAAGGCGGCAAACGAAAAGGAGGAGGTCTATTGGGCAAGTTGGTTGCATCTCAGCAGAGAACCAATGTTCACGTCCAAATTGCCAATAATAAACCCAAAGCCACAACTCCTGAGGGTAGTAGAGATGTTGGCAACGGGGATACGGCAACATCGAATGGTACCAAAAAGACGGCTCAACAAGTCATGGCCGAATTTCGTCAGAGCATGGAAGAAAAAATGTTGGATTTTGACATTGCTTCCGAACCCGTACTGAAAGTGGACATTAACCTGGCGGCACAACAAAGGGATCTCGCTAGCAATGAAGACAAGGCCAAAATTACGATGGAAATTTTGAAATACATGGTGTACGAATCTGTGGAAGAAGTAAACGAAAATTGGGTCGCCTACAAGGAACCGAGCGAATTTATGGACGAAGTGACGATTGCCGTGTACAAGGAGGGCGAAGCTCCACCGGAGGTGCTGGAAGAATTGAATCGGGGTGAGCTACCGGACGAAATTCGAGGACAGCAACGACAATTGCAAGCAGAACAACAGAAACAGGCCGAGATGCGGGAGAAGTCCAAGGAAATGGAGCTACAACGTAAAGCATTGGCAGAACGAGCGGTCGACGAAGATGCAGATACGGAAGTTTTGAATCAGAACAAACGCGATCGACGAACCATTGAAGAGATTCAACAAGAGGCTGCCAAACGGGCGAGATCATCATAATGCTTTACTAGTTTTATACGTAGACAGACAGCCCTACAAATTTTGAATGGTTTTGCATACTTTTCGTGTTTCCCCGATTTGTCTATAGTGAGTGCAACAACCGTATCCTTCAAGGCGGGAATTTCCTTGCAGCATTCCTTGCGCATCTTCCAATGTGCCTTCTGGCATTTGATGTTGCAGTAGTAGTTGGAATAGTTGGACTGACAGGAGCTGCATTACAGCAAGTTGCCTCCTTTCTCTCATCACAGTTCACACATTTTTTTGTTCGTGTGTTGGCAAACGGAGTGTTGGAGATGGCACTTGTACGCAGACTAAAGATATACAGTACTGAATAGTAAAGATGACTGAAGCTACAGCGATTTCTTCGTGCTGCTGATAAAATCCGAGTCTGCTCTTCCCATACAAGTGGTGTTATGAAGCAATGCATTGCACAAAAAAACCGTAAAAAGCTAGTGTGGAGACTAATAGGAGTAAATATAGATATTATGGATAAATATTATAGAGTAAACTAGTGGTCCTGTGTATAGGAAGCAGGCATAGGCACACGACCTAATAGAGTATGACCTAACTCCTGAGTCCCATCGTACTGTCTAATAGGATACAAGGTAAACTCCCATAGTCCACCTGGGCTTAATTTGATACCGCGCACATGAGAGCGTATGTGCGTTCCACCGTTTGACACCACGCAAAATAGAGGAAGAAAATCAAAATCCTTCATTGATTGTTAGATTGTCACAAGAACAGGAGAGAGGAGAGAGGAGAGCTTCCATACCCCTGATATGGATTAACGAATACTTCGAAAGTCTACAAGAATAGTTCTAACGCAGCAACAAAATACTGACAATGAATTTCACTACCGTGCTATCCTCTATCTTCAATTGCAACCCTCCCAGTAGTATTTCTGTCTTACTTTACGGCTTGTCCGTTTTTCTGGCGCTGTCTTAACTTAGTACTTGAAAAGCACTGAGTGGGCTGAAAAGCACAAATGCATAAACACACTGCTACAGACTGCAGGAGATGGGTATTAAAAGTCTGCTAAATGTAATTTATGAGGCAGGAGATTT
>Ga0210025_1002795_pt1 | contig 16448 bp, 10 predicted proteins | sample CryGeyme20150102_FD_183989 | JGI IMG/M metagenome (GOLD analysis project Ga0210025, IMG submission 183989) | Groundwater microbial communities from Crystal Geyser aquifers in Utah, USA - Crystal Geyser metaG 2015-0102 (SPAdes) (version 2) | ecosystem: Environmental > Aquatic > Deep subsurface >...
CCCGATGTGTTCCTGTTTCTGAGTGGGAGACGGGATGGGGCATTTCGGGTCATTCCGGTGACGTCGGCTTCGGGTCTCCTTGTCTCACGTTCCCTTCGGCTGGCTCTGAACAGTCACTGTGAAGTGTCGGCATAGACTAGTCTAGCTACCAGGTACTAGCTAGTTTACTGAGTAGAGTAGACGGTAGCTACTCTCCAAACTATTTTAGCTATCCGAAAGGGTAGGCGAGATTAGTCTCGTGCTAAGAGACACAGTAACTACCACATGTAGTTGAAATAGAGCGTATTGGGGACATGTGGACATGGACAGATAAGGACATTGCATGAACGAAAGGCAGGGAGGTCCGTGGACAATGAGCTTCGTTCGGGGCCAGCAAAGTAGGCCCCAGAGAATTTTTCCGATTTCACGCTATTTTCCTCCCAATAATTTGGCTCACTTAACTTTCGGATGTATGAATAATATTTCAGAGCTCTTTTGACCTGAGAGTGAAAAAAAAAATGCTGCCAAAGTATCTTTTCCCTCTATTTCGCTGGTAGTAGGGACTGGTTGCTCGATAAATACAAAATAGTTTTAAATTATAATGATGGTGGGTTCTAGCGCTTTCTCCTCCCACCAAAATAGCTGCATACTGGTACACAAATTTACGAATAGTTCACAGCGAGTCCGTACTCAGGATCTGTGTTGGGGTCACTCTCGATGATTTCGTACGATGGTACCTTTCCAGAACGGTACATTTTGGCCAGCAATTTTGCACAGTCAGGAGACAAATGCCTCAGGTAAATGGTCTTGTTCAAGCTGCCGTAGGCGTCCGACAAGCTATGAATAGCCTCCAGGGCAGAATGATCCATAACACGAGAATCGGTAAAGTCCAGGACGATCTTTTCGGGGTCATTTTGGCAATCAAACAGAGAATGAAATTGTTGGGTAGAGCCAAAAAAGAGTGGACCTTGCAACTTGTAGTATCTCTGGCTGGCATCGACGCTGGACGTTGCCGTCAACTTTGTGGATTGTTTCCACGCAAACCCCAAGGCGCTAGCGACCGTCCCTGCCACTACGGCTTGCGCCAAATCTCGCTGGACCGTCACAATCGATACCAGCGCAATGACGAGGGCATCTAATACGGGAATTCTTCGAAGCAACCTTATAGAGGACCACGAGAACGTTGATTGGCAGACCAATAGCATGACTCCAACAAACGAAGCGACAGGGACTGTTCCCAACAATGGTGCTGCTGCAACAATACCCACGGCCAAAAAGACAGCCATGCTCATGCCACTCCATCGACTGATTCCGCCTCCCGACTGGACATTTATAATTGACTGCCCCAATAGGGCGCATCCTCCAATTCCACCAAAGAGACCACTCATTAAATTCCCGGTTCCTTGTCCTATGCACTCCTTGCGAGTACTACCTCGTTTACTATCGTCTACCATGCCATCCACTAGTTGCATTGTCAAGAGACTTTCAATGCAACCCACGGCTGCCATGGTAGCTGCGAACGGGAAGACAATCTTGAGTGTATCCAATGAAAATGGAACACTGCTGGGCCACCACTGAAATTTCGGTAGAACCGACCATCCCCCGGAAAAGGTAGCAGCGCCCGCAACATCACTGAGGGTCTTGACGGGTAACTTAGCAAACCGCGCTACTGCAGAGCTGAGTATAACGGCTCCCAATGTTGGAGGCACCACGGGTACTAATTTGGGCAGGAGCTTAACAAGTACCATGGTCAATGCTGTAATTCCGTACATGCTCAGCCCCACTTTGGATTGGAATGGATTCATACCCTGAAAATGAATCAATTGTGCCTTGGTCATGACAATAGCCAGTCCATTGACAAATCCCAACATGACAGGATGAGGTACCAATCGAATGAATTTACCAAATCCCAAAATTCCACCAACGGCCTGTAAGATACCCGCCGTCATGGCACAGACACTCAAGTATGCGGGCCCGTATTGAGCACTAAGGCCAGCTACTACCACAGTGCAAGCTCCACTGGCACTGCTGCAAATTCCCGCCCGTCCACCCAGCAGTGCCGCTGTGAATCCCAAAGTGACTGTGGTCCACAATCCTACCAAAGGATTGACACCAGCCACAAAGGCAAAGGCTACAGCTTCGGGGATCATGGCCAACGAAACGGCCAATCCTGACGCACTGGCCTTGGCAAATACTCTTAGTTGGGATGCCAAGTTTTCTTTGGAAAAAGCCTGCGTTGTGGCATTGACGGCATCCAAAACAGTGGCCTGATCCGGTGTCATGGCACGAATCGGATTCAAATACTTGGCATTCGCAAAAAGAGACTCCAATTTGGATGCTGGTGGATCGTCTTGTACTTTGAGTCCATCTTTGGTCACAACGACTAAACTGGGTTTTCTCGTGTCTTCTTGATCGTTGCGGTTGTTGCTGCTGCTGTTGCTGTTATCGTCGCCATCGTTCTTGAGTTCGGTTAAGAATCGACGCTGAAGATTACTGGGATAAGGTCGCTGAGATATACGCAATTTTCGTCCCAAAAGACACATATTGTCCACACAGGAAGGAGCAACAAAGGCCGTGGCGACGGAACAGCAGCATAACAACAGCGCGGATAGTAGAAGTAGCAGGAGGTGCGACTTCAGGGTATTTGTGGACATCATCTACTTTTCAGCAAGAAGCAAGGGAGGTCAATGCTCCTTCACTTCCAATACGACGCAATTAAAGCAAACCAATCAGTAGGATTCTTTTAGATGCTGTTAGGCCAACCGAGTAATAAAGTAATGGCCAGAGAGCGTTGAAAACGAGTCTGTCACCATCGAGATCCCCAGTTTTGAGCTCTTGCTTGTTGAGTTTTGTGTGCTGAAAAAAAAAATAGAACATGTTGGAGATCTGGACTGGTGTCGTCTGCGTACGTCAGCAAAGGACGTACAAAGCAGAAGATCCAAATTAAGCCCAGGTGGACTACGGCAGTTTACCTTGTCTCCTATTAGGGACTATGATAGGACTCAGGAGTTAGGTCTTACTCTATTAGGTCGTGTGCCTATGCTTGCTCTGTATCCACACACTAGTCTAGCCCAGTAGTTCAGTCTATTTATAATATTTACTCTAATATCTAATAGTCTCCACACTAGCTTTTTACGGATGGAGTCAAAGTCCTACCGAAAAGTGACTCAAAGTTTACATCATAAGAATAGTGTTCGATGAAAGAGAACACACCCTTTTTTGCGAAGCCTCATCACTCAACATCGTATCATGATTATTTATGATCATGATCGTATTTTAGGCCCAACTCCCTAACCAAGTGTTACCACAGCATGAATAAACAATAGCCACTACAGCATGACAAGCTCAATATGTTAGAAGATTATGCACCTGCTTCTCGTGGTCCAACCTTCATTCCATCCGTTCGCGGTCGGGACTTTCAACTGCCTTCCCGGCCAGCCGAGAATTATGCCATCCGGGCTCCTTGGTTCTTTCCCTTGACCCGTGCATTTTTCCTCCAGCAGTGCTTCCCCATGATTTATCCATTCACCAAGAGCGAAAATGGTTCGCTCTGTCTTCGGTCTGTGGGATTCATTCTATCGCTGCCTTTCCTTTCGTTCGCGTTGGTAGGTTGGTGTGCTCTTTCCATACCCATCGATGTCTTTATGATGGCATCGGGTTGTGGTTTTCGCCGCTGTTCCCGGAAGGCTTGTGGAACCGTAGCAGTTCCAGTTTTTAATGACCATGAATTCATGATGAGACATTTTTGGTTATACCGGTGGTGCGTAAAGAGTGAAATGGAATATGATAACGAAGAGGATGATGTAGAAACGGGGGCTTGTGAGAGCACCGAATCATGGGATTTGAATTCTTCTACTTCTTCTTGCTTTTAAGACGCCTCAATGGAATGTGAATGATCCCTCCAAACTTCAGGATTGTTGTTAGAAAGTGAAGAAAAAATGAAAAAGATTACCTAAAAAGCTGACAACTCTGTTCAATATATTCGAATTCTCGACTCGAACATCAGTGTCACGTGAGGTTCTTCATCTCGACTTATGTCGAGCACCCTATCAATCTCTTAACAGGAAAGACGCAAACTTCCTTTTCCTTTACTACAACGGAAAAGCTTTAGTGCTAATGCGAGAAAGGCCCGACTATACCTGGAAAATTGCATGCAGTTTTGTCGACGATGATTATTGTCATGCATACAAAAGAGTAAGAATGGTCATCACTGACATCACTTGCGTTCTCAAAGAGTATAATAGACGTCGTTGAGATTATGCTGAACTTGCTTTAAACCCAGCTTCGATCGCGTGCATTGTGTATTGTAACTGCTGTCAACGCTTGGCTTTGTCGTTCCAAAGAATACCATATGTTATTGTAAATGAAATAAATGCTACCACATACAAAGCTTGTCTATGGGTATATTGCTTACCGAGTGTGCAGCATGGATCAAGCAGTAGATATCTAATAAAAAATAAAACAAATACTTGGTTGACAAGAAAGTCCCTTCTATTGAAATTAGCTTTAACTCTCAATCATATTCTCTAACCTTAAGCTTTAAGTAACCTGAGCTTAAAATGAGGTGGCCATTAATGACGGGATAAGGGATGCAACCAGACTGAGATGAGCATCGTTTTAGAGTACTTGCTGTTGTCATCAACCATTATTTAGGTGTCGCCATTAGGTTTTTATCTCCATCTATTAGATAGTAGATCAGTCCGTCTTTTGACAGTACTCCTGCAAAGAGGAACCGTCACAAGTTACAAGTTGCGGGCTTCCCCAGCGCAAAGTAAAACTTCAGCCATTCAAGGATGCGCCGATCGCAGCGTACACAGGTCGTGCGAGAACGAACACTACCCAACGCGCCATGAATAAAATGCGACTCACCTTCTCTCGCGGAGTTCAAGAAACCATGGAACCAGCACTATGTGGACGTTGGCCATTGTCGCTTCCAAAGTGCACAAAACGGATTCAATTAGCAACGGATATAGATATCCAAAATCTGCCTGTCTCGTTACTGGCAATGTCTATCGTGGCCAGTACTGCTTACACGCCTAAAAATCGCCAAGAAGAAGCTCTAGTAGCGTATGCAAGTGCTCTCCTGACTAAAGGATTGCATCTTAATGACTATCATTCTGGTCGTACTGCTTTGCAGTGGGCTGCCTATGATGGATATAACGAAATACTACTACTCTTATTACGGAGTAATTGCTCCATTTTGGGCACACCAAACCGGTTCATACGCTTGGAAAAGTGCCATGCTTTGTACTCGGCCGTGAAAAACTGCCAGCACGATTCCGTTCGATTACTTTTTGCGCACCGTCAAGATGAGTGCCGCGCCGAGCTCGAGAAAGAGGCGAGACATTATTCGAGTGGTACACTGGTAAAGGCTTTCGTTGCCAAAGATGTCGAAATGGTCCGACTGCTGCAGCCTCAAAAGGCTAAAATACCGCATTGGTCAGCTTTGACAACTGGCTCCAGAATTGAAGACTTTACAAAACACACAGAAAAAATACTTAAAGAGCTCTATCCGGACAAGGACATTTTTCACTGGAGCAAGCAACTACATTGGTCCTTTCCAGCCAGTGACCGATGCGTACTGAATTGGATTTGGCACGCTATGATCTCCCAGCGATCCAACACTGCATGTGACATTGACAGTTGCCACCAGGTGCCGTCAGAAGTGTGGCTTCGTATCTTCAGCTTTGTTGGAAGGGGATGGTGGCTGTAGCATATTTCATTCTTAGCGGACACTAGAGTTTTATTCTTTGCTTATACCATACCAGGTAAGCCACCTACAGTAAAAAAAATCTTTTCTACCCAGTAAGTGTGTAACGTTTTTCTTTTCTACGCTCTCATCCAATAGCAACGGCTTGCTGATGAGGGGTTATGCAGACATCGCACCAACCTTTGCTTTTCATTGGCCTACGAATAGAAATGATTCCTTCCAAGCGATCTACAGTGGCTAGTAATAATGGCGACAATGGGCACCAATTGCCTTCCATTTACCAGTATCCAAGTACTAATCGCTGGTACCTGGTACCGCAGTACTATTGAATCACTGGCCTCATTGGCTGCACTACTACTAGTACCAGTAGTACAGTGGTTTGCTGCTGCTCTACTAGCTACGGCACCGTAGTACAGTATTTCCGAAGTAAAAAGTAATGAATATTCTTTGGAATATTACATTTAGTAGTAAGTAATAGCATTTATGACATTTATTTAAATCCGATTGAGCCTTTTCGGTTTTGAAAGTCTTCCCTATGACCATTGTCATTTCGCACCAGCTCTCTCAACTGTCAAGATTCAACTGTTACTCCGAATCTTCGAATTTACTCTTCGAGAATCTACCTAGACTACTAGGTACTGTTCAACAACACCCAAGATGCACGATGATTGATTGGCTGCTAGCTAGTAGTAGTAGACTAGACTAGACTTGATTCAAGATATAATGATTATGTGCGTGATCTAGTAGTATGATGTTGTTATCTATTGTAGCGCCTACAGTGTAGCTAGCGTAGTAAGTAGCCTTACTCCTTTTTTAAAAGTCCATGTCGAAGATAGCATCCTCCAAGTGATCGTTGGAAGTGTCATCATCTTCTTGTTGTTTGCAGTCGTCGTAATCTAGTAGCTGTTCCGACTGTTGATTCAACGAAGCTCTTCGTCGTTGTTGCAGACGGCCAGAAAATCCTTTGATGGAAGTACGCGAGGAGGGATCACGGTAGTCAATTTGAGGCAACACTGGACCTTCGTGTCCATCCGTCATCATCTTGTGTCGAGCTGCTTGAATACGCTCGTACATGCGCCAGGTAGCTTGATCGTAAAAGTCTCCCATGTATTCTTGTTGCTCGTCGACCGAGCTGTTCGTGGCGTCCCTTCCTCTACCCTTCTGGATCGGGATGTGTTGTGAACTTACGGCAGTAACACATCTTGGAGAGATACTTCCATCTTGCTGCTGATAGTGCAACGGTGATGACACCTTGGAGAGGAGAGGACCCAACGGTGCAGCAGAAAAGGCAGACAACAACGACGTTGGTTGTTGACCATTCTCTGTGTGTTTTTCAAATGCAGCAGTCCTGCCGCTGTAATGAGGGAACATATTCATGGAGTTTTCTTGTTTGAATTCCATTATATTATTGTTCTTATTATAAGGAATACACTAAAATAGTTTTTGTTGATGGCCAAGGATGGTGATAGAAAAAATTTCAAATATTTTGTGTGGAGTGGAGACTACTGACTCGACTTCCGCGTTTGATAGTTTTCTCTGAAGCCATCCTTTTTGCAGCTCTTGAGAGATTCTTGAATGTTGGTTGCCCGAATCGTGTCAGAGAGCGCTTCTCTTTGTGCATGTTTCGCCGAATCCAATCAAGACTGGTTACTGGTACCGTATCAGCGAAATGGACGGCTACGAAGCCTTCAAAGGTCATGTGTCTTCTAGAGAACATTGATTAGTCGTCAAGGTGATTGAGAATGTCTCTTTTGATTGGTCGATTGAGTAGCCAGTGAAGTCAAGGAAGCACTTTTCAAAGGATGCTTTCAAGGGGAGAAGGACAGACCAAGTGACGATATTCTGTTTCCTACTGCAGAATCGACAAGACTCATCTATGATGACTGACGTTCCGTTTTCTTATCACTAAGACATCGTTGAATATCTTTTGGCTGCCGATGATGAGCAAGCTGATTGAATGAATAATGATTCAATCAGGAAAATAATACTCGTAGTAGAGATTCGACGACACCAGATGCATTCCTACATCTTCATCCTCCTTTCACAGCAGCAACTAAACAGAAGAGTTCGTGTATCTTACCGAAATGGCAAAGAATCAAAATTCCATGAAAAGATACAGCGAATGCAACATCCTTTCCGGGAGAAGCCCACATACAACACTGAAGCAATCTGCTATAATTTCATTTGGCACAACTAAAAGTGAAAGATCTTGCTTATCAACAACAAAAAATGATACGAACAAGAGAAGATGCAATGCAAATTTTTCAAAATTATCAAAAGTAGCACTTGCGTTTGTTTGTTTGTATCCTGCACTGATATCGGCAGCAGCAGCAGCAACAACAACAACATCGTCATCATCCAGCAGCAGCAGCAGCAGCAACAGCGGTAGTATGTCGGCTACTACTACGACACGAAGTAATCATCAAAAAGTTACAATTTCTACGAGTGAAATGGATGCAGGACAGCAACGAATTGCCTTTGTACGACACATCTTAACTGATAGATTAGATTACGTGCAGAGTGGAAAACGAACGGCCGACTTTAGAAAATGGATTCAAGAGCAGGGTAGTGATGTCAAAATTAAATCCTTTCATGGTGTCGAAGTGGATTGGGAATCTGTGAAAAACAATGATAAAATGAAGGAGGAAAAGCAGAAGGAATTGTCCACTGCCTTGGTGCGACAAGATTACAGTTACGATGAAGATAAAAATCATGCTTTAGTGCACGCCTTGCAACGAAATGATCCCTTTGCGGCCGATCGATTGGATTTGGATCTGCCCGCGTATCATCAGCTTCCCAGTCTCTACGAAGGTGTACCTACTCACGTGATGGACAACTCAGAACCAGGTCTCGTGCAGCTGTGCTGGAGAACCGTGCAACTGAGCTTAAAATTTGCTCCAGTGCTTTCAACAACATTCTTGGCGGTCGTTTCATCGAAATTTCGCGGTGTTTGGTACAAGTGGGTGGCTGCATCACTTGGTACGTCCCCGCTGTGTTATTGTGCGCGTTGATGTATGGAATAATTTGTGTGTGATGTTTTGCTTTGAATCGTTACTACAGAAATTTCTACGCGAGATCCTGAATCTCATCACTTTCTTACCTTTTTCCTCTACAGGATCCACATCGGCAGCATTCATCAAGTGGGGACAATGGGCCTCTACCAGAACCGATATGTTTCCTGATCGTTTGTGCTATGAACTGGAACAATTACAGAGCTCGGCACCAAAGCACCCGTGGTCATTTTCAGAGCAGATGATGGAATCCAGTCTAGGTTTGCCAACGAATGCTTTATGGGACGTATTTGATGATTTCGATAGAGAACCATTGGCCAGTGGCAGCATTGCCCAAGTATACAAGGCACAATTGGCGGGAAAACCGGTAGCAGTGAAGATACGACATCCTCGAGTCATGCAGCTCATTGATATGGACTTTCGAATCATGACCGCTTTTGCCAGAATTTGCGACTATATTCCTGCCCTATCTTGGCTACATATTCGGGAATCAGTCGAACAATTCAGTCACACGATGGCAGCACAAGCTCACCTTCAAGTGGAAGGTCATCACTTGGAAATGCTGAATCATAATTTCCGAAAATGGCCCTCTGTCAATTTTCCTCATCCCATTTATGCCAGTTCGGCCGTCATTATTGAAACATTTGAGCCCGGTGCGATTACGTCAGATGTTATTGATTCATACGAAGCGCTCGCTGCCAAGAGAAGTGGCAACCCCAATTCGAAAAGCGTTTCTGTTGTGGAAGTGGAAGGCTATGAAGATAATCCCATATCAAGAAAAGGTCAAAAGTGGAGCGGATCGGATCTTTTCCCCGTGGAAACCGCAAAATTTATTGTTACAACGGGACTTTCACTCTATTTGAAAATGGTACGCATCGTTCTCGAGAATAGTAACGAACCGAGTGTTTTGTCTGAGCCTTGTATTCTCACTTTTATCAAAATTTCATACAATGTGCACAGCTACTTGTCGACAATCTGATGCATGCAGACCTTCATCCTGGCAACATCATGGTGGCTGCGATTGACAAAGATGAGTGTGGTGAAATCGGCCACGACATGGAACGATTGGTGATTGTGAATACGGACAAGGCGTCCAATGCGCTCATCAAAAAGACGACATTAAGAATTTGTTTGGTAGATGCAGGTATGGTGGCACAGCTATCAGAACACGAAAGCACCACCTTTATTGGACTATTGGCAAGTCTGGGCCAAGGCAACGGTAGGTTGGCCGCAAAATTTGCCGCGCGATTTTCAAGCGAAAACAATTTGAGCCCAGAGGAAGAAGAGGCCTTTGCCATAGAAATGGATGCCTTATTTCAGCGAGTATGCAGGGGATATGGCAGCAATGTAGATGTGGGTGCGGTTTTGCGAGGTGTTCTCGGCCTCATTCGAGATCATCGAGTTCGCATCGATGCAAATTATGCCACCCTGATTGTTAACTGCCTTTGCATCCAGAGCCTAGCTGCCAAGGTGTGCCCTTCCTACAATGTTCTGGATGCTTCTGAACCATTGTTGAGGAGCTATTTTGAGACTTTTTACGAACCTGATGGTACTCCCAAGCCCGTCAAGGCTGCTAAAAGAGTATGTATTCGTGTTTGATCACTTGCATTGGTATTGTGTCAGTGATTCAAAGTGGAACCTCTAACAAAAGCATATTCTTTCTCTTGGTTCCACAGAAGTTTAAACGCCTCATGCCACTGAAGTATTTCCAGAAGAGTTGGAATGATAGACTTTTCTTCTCGCAACTCCGAAAGAATCAAGAAACAGCCAGGGCATAGATAAAAATCGCATTACAGTGCTTTGCGATTGATGAACATAAACACTCAGCACCAAAGAGTGGTACACTATATGCAAATTTGAGATGTTATTTTTGCAGGACTCGTTCGATGCCTCGTGCTCGGATCAGGACAAAACTGGAAGCCGTGGGATGTTGTGTCTGCCAAAGGTGATGCTGAATACACGTTGGTTCCACTGCCAAGGCCTTCCATGGACATAGACACACGTTTGAATGCGAAATACTGAGAAATTATAACATTATAGTATAGCGCAAGTTCTACCAGTATCTATTAGCGGAGCTCTTTCTTACTATAAGCCCATGCTGGTCCATGCTTCGGGACCGACTTCAAATTCACCATAATCGACCAGCAGTTGTTCCCCTGCTTGAATATCTCTCAGGGCGTAATTGCCATAATCTGCAATGCCAACATTGGCCTTTAAATGTGTAAACTCTTCTGTGTAGGCCTTGGATTCGTTTCTGCTGGAACCCGAGTTCATAAAGCTGCAATCGTCCAAATCGCACTGAATGACGACCGTTCCATTGTCCCATGCACTGTACGCCCAATTGAGTACGTCGCATGCCATATGCGTGGGCAACGCCAACAGGAACTGTCGAAACTGATCACCACTGGTAAACACCGCACTTTCTCGTTCCGTCCAGATCAATTGTCCCTTCTCAATGTCCTGACCGGCAAATACACCACGACCCACATCTCCTGGAATGTAACCCGTGTAGTACTCGACTTGGAATCCGTTTCCGTAAGGAACAGCAGGTGATGATGGTATGGAGGACTGGCGAGGACCAACAATGCCATGATAGACACCACGCAGAAAGATCCAGGTAGATTCGTTGTGGAGGGGACGCCGTTGCTTGTAAATTTCGTCACACTCGAGATAATCCCAAAAGTCATCAGTTGTTCCGGTCGTCCGACTCAACGGCGTACCGGGAATGGCCCATAAGTCTGCTGGCACTGGCACTGCTGATGTTGTTGATGGTGGTGTTTTTGTTATGGAGGATTCACTAAGATTACTGGCTTGACAACTATCAGTCTGCCTTTCACGACCATGATCCTTGTCAAGGCTTCCGTGTGCACGATTAAGATTCCGATGAAGCTCCTTTGCGGGCGGCAAGACGGCAGCAGATAGTCCAAGGAAGTACAGCGACAGAAAGGTTGCTGCGACAAAGGCACATTTCGTTATTGATTTCTTTAGGGCCGTCATCATTGTTATAATGAAGAAAAGAATATAAATAGTAATAGTAATGAAAAATAATCTGGTATCTGTTGCTTTTGCCCGTGAAAATCTAATTGAACACAGTGATGATCATTATGCGTGATCACTAGTCGCTGATTTTAAACGTGTTGTTGTTTTCGTAAGATTTGCAACTGCTTTCAGCAAAAATTTCTTTTCATCCGTTCGGACAATTCCGTCCTTGAAAGACTCCCTTGGAGAGAGGGATCTAACGCATCGCAGTAAAAAGTATAGTAGTCTAGTCTAGCTACTAGTCTACTACAGTAGTAGTAGACTACCAGTAGTAGCTAGTCTAGTCTTGTGTGAGGTAATTTTTGGAGCAGTCACAGTCGTCAGTCATTCATGTGTCTTCCGTCATACTATAGAAAATTGTACAGTACTGCGAATACAATTATTTTTATTGTAGATATTTTGGTCTTATTAGCCCTTAGCCTCTACCAACAAAGGGCATGTGTGTTGCCATGACTGTCATTTGCAAAACATTCGCTGACAGCGGTAATTTAGCCATGGCCCAAAAGGTTTCAGTGGCATCTTCCATAGACATGTTCGGTTCCTCCATTCGCGTTCCATTGGCTTGCATAGCCCCACTTCCTGACGTATTGGTGGCCAGACTTAGTTCCGAAACGACATTACCGAAATCGATTTGACCACAGGCCACATTGTGCTTGCGTCCGTCCAATGCTATACATTTCGTCAATCCCAAGACTGCATGCTTGGAGGCCGTGTAACAAGCTGAACCTGGTCGCGGTGAATGCGCAGAAATAGAACCGTTGTTGATAATTCGTCCTCCACCACTTTTCTTCATCAAGTTGATGGCCGCTCTTGCACACAAAAACGGCCCTGTAACATTTGTTTTTAGGATGGATTCAAAATCCTTTGTCGAAACATCCTCAAACGACGCGGCAACGCAGTTAATTCCGGCATTGTTGAACAATAAGTCGCACTGTCCATAGGTAGCCTCAACTTTGTCAAACAAATTCGTAACATCACTTTCACTAGTAACATCAGTTCGAACACACAAATGATGATGACCTTCCAGTAAGCATTTGGTTTGGTTGAGTGTTTCCATGTTGCGGCCAGCAATAACAACGGTCCATCCTTCTTTTGCCAGCCGCTTGGCAACGCCCTGTCCAATTCCAGATCCACCTCCCGTCACAACAGCAACCTTTTGACTGAGCTCCAGGGCTATCTTGCCAGTAGAAGAATCGACTGGGCGCAACATATCGAGTCCTCCTTTCACAGCATGCGAAAAATCTTCAATATACTCTCTAGCCATGGTAGCAGCATCGGGACTGGGAGGAATTCCGAGGGCCAAGGCACGTTTGGCATCAATTTTAGTAGGAAAGCTTCCCACAATATCACTCAGTTTCTGATCCACGTCGTAGGTAATTTTCCCCAAGCTCGCATGTGCCGATTCCTTGATAACACTCAACATACCCTGATGCAAGTCATCCAGAGAAATCGCTTCGGCCGGTAAAAACACGGTGCGATCGTATCCCAGAACGGATTCAATAGTGCTCAAGGGAGCATCGTGCAAGATCAACATGCCTCGAATCGCTGCTCGCTGACTGGTAATAGCATGCTTCACATGAGGTGCAATGGGAAGCGACACGTCTATTCCCGCCAGGGGTTCTCGAATGACGGCCGAATAGCATCCCGTCGTGGCGGCGTTGGGCTTGCCCGCTCGGACGGCAATCGTCGGTAAGCGTAACGCACGACCATTGACGAAACCACGTCGGGCGTAATCCGAGAGCAACAGTTCACAACAGGCCTTGGTGGCTCCGTACGTGGTATGAGGCGTGGCTCGTGTAGCATCACTAATGGTATCTTCACTCGAAATGTAATCGGTGGGAGCTCCCGATCCGACAATGGCTCCAGCCGATGCAAACAAGAATTTGGGTACAATCTTGAGTGCTTCAAAAACGAACTGCCGGGCACCCTCGATCATGTTCATAAAACCGTGCAAATTCACGCGCATACACAAATCAAAATCGCGTTCTCCATCTCCGCTCATGACGGCGCCCAAATGAAAAATACTCACGTGGGTCGTATTGGATGGAATCTTGGCGTACAAACTGTTACAATACTCGGTGGATGACACATCCCCCGTTATTTGTTCTACCACTGGTTCTTTCGATTGTTTGGCTGTTTCAATGGTTGGTTGGAGAGTCGGTGGAAAGACAATGTCTGCCAGAACAAGGTGGGAGACTTTGACAGGTCCTTGGTCTTCTGACATGATCATTCCTTTCTGAAGAATTGCCGAGGCCAAACACTGACCTAAAAAGCCGCCACCTCCCGTAATAATCACAACAGCTGACATTTTTGTTGTTGGCACAGTAATTAATGTGTGGTGGATTATTACGTACGTGTACCTGTAGTGCTTGGTGAAAAAGGAGTTGCTGTAAGAAAAAAGTGGAGGATAGATATTGTCTACTCGAAGTAGACTACCAGTAGACTACCAGGTAGCCAGACCACCATGAAAGCGGGTGTGCACTCGGATATTAATATTTTGTTGTTGCTTTTGATGAAACACGTCACCGTTATGAGCTTTTTGGGGGTGCAATCTTTCACCGGAGCTCGAACAGAGTGTCAGACGAAAAAGCAAGCAGCAGAAAGATGTGTTCTTGGAGTACCGCGGTAGAATACCTGGCTTTGCTGTCCATCGCTAGCTAGATGAAAACCCTCCCGAACGACAACAAGAGTACTGTAGGTAGCTAACTAGCTGTACTCGTCCTCCAATTACATTCCTTATTCAATTCTGATAATATTGTTGCTCTACTCCTATGAGTAGTAGTCGCAGTAGTCGTAGTAGTAGGAGTGATATTACTACTACAACATGGTTGCAATACAGCTTGAAGTGTTTCCTGTTGTTCGAGGGGTGACAAATTTGTGGCTCTAGTAACAAATTTGTAGTACACCTCCAGTTCAGATTGCAAAGCACAACACAAGGTTGCATATTTGGCAGACGACAATGTGTCCTTGTAATAGTGATTCTTCTTGTTCTTGCTGCTGCTGCTGCTGCTGCTGCTGCTGGTGCTGGTGGTGGACTTTTGTTGCTGCTGTTGTTGTTGTTGTTGTTTTTCAAGCTCTTGTTGGTGTTGAAATATCTTGCCATCACCATACAAGAAAGTAGTATCGATTTGCTCCAAATCATGCCACAAGTGCTCGGTACGGACTACCATCAGAATTGGTTTGTTGCTGTTCGTCATTGTCGCTGTTTTGACAGTAGTATTGCTATCTGTGCCACCACTACTAGTAGTAGTACTGTTGTTTTTGTTGCTTTCCGCATGGGAGATCATTCGATCGTAAAACGCATAATTAGCCCACAAATGTCCCGCCAGTCCATTGGGACCTCCCTCTCCGGCTAGTACTGCACGTGCCAGTCGTTGACACACATCACCAGTAGTAGCAGTGGCGGTCGTTTTGTTGATGTCGTCGCCAACTCCTCCTGCTCCTGCTCCAGTTTTCGATATTGTTGTTTCGCTTTCGAGACTTTTAGCAAATTCGTGAATGGTTGGAAAACATTTGGAATAAAATTGTGCTTCGAACCCGTGTGGTTGTCGTATTATTTGACGCTTGGTAATACATGCCTTGTCTGGTAAAGCATCTTGTGTTTTGTGACTTTGAAAACAATTGTTTGGATGCAGATAATAAAACCAACTCACTATACGCTGAATCGGATTCCGAAGACTCACCAGAATAACACTATGATTGCTGTCTTCGTATTGCTGTTGTTGTAATAATGTCTCGGGGGAAATTGCCCTGGTTGTTGGTGTTGCATCGTTTTCTGATGATATTGCGGAACGAACGTAGGCCTGCGTTCCGTGTATGAATCCTACCACGTGTCGACTGAGTTGAGATTCCTCCACTAGATCCTTCTTTTTCACTGATGATGCATGTTCTTTTTGTTGTTGTCGTTGTTGTTTGTTCGCTAGTGTTTGTAAGCAGCTTTCTCTTGCCACAGGATTATAAACACCACGTGCCTCGCACGTAATTCTCAACAAACTACCAATAGTTGTTCCACCGGTTTTTCCAACATGTACAAAGACTATTCTAGGAACTGGCACCGGTGATGTTGGTTGCGGCGGTGGCGATACAACTGAAACGAGCGAGTTCTGATGAATGTCGTCTTGTTGGTGGTGACGATGAACGTTGAAATCGTGGTTTGGTTTAGGTGTAGGCTGTTGCAGGATTTCAACTGGATGATTGTTTGTCATCTCTCTTGTATCGTACGACCGAACAGAAAGTACCGTACACATAATCAAGACGTAACAACAACAAGAATAAACCACCGTTGATCTCAGTAATAAAATAATGATTGCTGGCTTTTTCTTCTTCTTGTTCCTCTGTGTTTGTTGTCGTGTCATGATCCTATCCAGCGTCATTAATGATTCAGTTTCTCCACCGACATAAATTATCAATTTTTACTAAAGTGGTAGTCTAGCAGCAGGCAGCAGTAAAGAAAAAAAGCATTGATGATGGGTTTTGTCATCTCATTGGTTTTTTGGTAATATTATTATTCCTTATTTTATTGTTGTTTCGGACGGTTAGTAGTATGTCGGCATGCGTTTTCAGGCATTTAGCGTTCAGGTTCATTCTCGACACAAACCGAGCGAACGCTACCGCGTTCTCTCGACTATGCCAGCTCTCTAGGGCTACGTTCGGCTAGGTAGGGTGGTTTGGAGAAACTCGGCAATTTACTAGGGCCGACCTTTTCTCCG
>Ga0210025_1002796_pt1 | contig 16447 bp, 14 predicted proteins | sample CryGeyme20150102_FD_183989 | JGI IMG/M metagenome (GOLD analysis project Ga0210025, IMG submission 183989) | Groundwater microbial communities from Crystal Geyser aquifers in Utah, USA - Crystal Geyser metaG 2015-0102 (SPAdes) (version 2) | ecosystem: Environmental > Aquatic > Deep subsurface >...
TTAAAAGATACTGTCGATACTATTGAGAAGGATATGCCATTGCTCATGGCTCAGGAATGTCCGCACGACGCAGGCGTTGAAATTTTGTCGCGGATGGAAGAATTTCATAAGTGCGCTTTGTTCAACCTTCAGGACCTGATCGAGACCTTTCCCAGCACAGCTACAGGTGTTTTTATGCGATGCGCGGACGCGTACTCATCCATTACAAAAGTAGAGGAGGAGCAAGGATATATTCCCGAGCAATGCATTCGCACCTTGGAAGCTGACAGCACGTTGGGACGTGGCCTCTTTGGCCTTTATCTTTACCCCGACCGTGCCTGCCCTTGCTTTGAGCACTTGGGAGATGGTATTCCAGAGTGCACGGCTGATGTATGGCCAATTCCCATCAATGGCGCTCTGGTAAAGGTCCAGAGTTGCTTGGTCGGTCAATACTGCCAAAAGATTGACGGTCTCTGCGAAGACAATTTAAGACAGCTTGATCAATGTCTCCCGCCTAAAGGAACCTTGCCCAGAGATATGGTCTGCGAGGACATTTTCGATAAATGTTCCGGAATTTACAGCAATGTTCCACCCATGCTCACAGCTGCTCCACTGCCCGATGCCTGCGTCCGCGTTGCAGAAGGATCCAAATTTTTCGCTTCTCACATTGTCGAGCGCTACGACTACTTCCGCCATAAATGTGGAAAGAACATTGAGCTGTGGGAAGGACACACACCCGTCGCTGAATTCAAAGCGTTTATTCAACAAGGTGCTATGGGAATTGATTACCGATCTCTTCCGTTTGTTGGCGGCGCTCTTGGAGGATTCTTTGCTGGAATCATTTTCTGCATTGTTGTAGTTCTTGTTCGCAAATTTTGCCTCTGCGTTCAAAGTTGCATCAGTTCTTGTTGTGCTTGCTGTTGCGGACGGAAAAATAAACTGCAACGACCGAAGTCCAAGGAATACCGAAATGTTACTACAGACGTCGATGACACTGACGTGGAATCGGAATATCACGATTAGCTAAAAATGGAATAAAACAATTAGCTAGAAATGTCCAAAATGTTGGAATTGATACCATGAAAAGGAAAGCTTAAGCAACTACCATTTTTGTTGGCAAATGTATGCATGCGTCTATTTCTGCAACATTAGACTAGCCTAGCAGTAAAGTGGCATAATAAAAAATAATCACTAGAGTACTAGACTACTCCGAATACCTGGTCGACTACTAGACTTCTACTTATCGTCTATTACCTGTACGGTATTAGTAGTACTAGGATTACTTAACTTCTACTTTTCCACATGATATTTAGCTGCCCGGGTGAACGGAAGAGAATCAAAAATTTAATTCCAGTAATATTACTGTATTTAAAACCGAGATAACCAGAAGATCTTTGCAATTTTTCCCCTCACAAAATTCGAGAGAAAACAGAAAACCCTGAAGAGATCGTGTTAACATGTCGCATAAATCACCAGCAAAGCACATCATAGACTGCTTGAATAGTTTCGTGAATAACCAAGCGCAGAAGCATGTATTTTTGGCCACAAGCTTTGCTAGCCTTGACATCGTCTTATGTGGTAGGCTCCCAGGCCCAGCTCGAACCCTCCACGCACCACTCCAAGCCGACGCTCACGATCTGGACTACGCCCAACAGCGACTGGCACAATGGACTTCTGGAAATGGTGAAAGGAATAACGTTGGAATTATCGGATCATCTGATCTTTCAGCCACAGTATTACATTCATGATGGTACTCATCTCTGCGAGGACGAAACCGAAAAGAGTGGGTGCGAAAGGAACTGTCTGTACCAGCACTACTGCTTTGTTCCTGGTGGAATGGAGGATCCCATGTACAGTAACCTAACTGGACTTGATGTAGTATTGGAGAGTGCTCGACGTCAGTGTATTTGGAAATTGGCCGACTCTGATGCAAATCCAGTTTTGCTTTGGAATTATCTCGAGAGCTTGGAGGCAACCGGATGCAATTCAAAGTTGAACAATGAATGTCTGAAAGATGTTTTCTCCAACATCAAGTTAGACTACAACGAAGTATATCGCTGCATGTTTGGTAGCCATGATTTTGTGCTGGATGATCCTACCAACATAAGCTTAAAAAATGAACTCCTGCAGGGACAGATAGACCTGGCCTTTCAACAGCCCGTCACTGATCTTCCGCAAGTCTTTATTAATGGAAATGTATTGGATGTTGCAGAGCTTACTACGGCGTCTATTTTTCAAGCATTATGCGATGGGTATCCGGACGGTACCGCTCCAGCTGAGTGTGACCTTTGCCGGAACTGCGCTTCCGATGTGAACATTTGCATTCAACAGTCTCAATGTGATGAATACGATGATCCTGGCGATCACTTAGAGTCCCCACACCATGATTTAAATTCTGGCTTTGGAAAATTATCGCAGCTGGTGGTAGACCAAAAAATCTTTCCCTATCAAATGATACAAACCTGCCAAGTGGATTTCCGTTCTCCAGGGCCCTTGGTCAAAGCCATTTTGGCAGGAGATCGAAATGGGTTTGCCAGTGGAGCGGAGACTTGTTTGGATGTCGACGAACGAGCGTTTAAAGGAGCGTGTCTTGCTTTTGAACAATGCGCCGGATTTGATGTTTTTGAATTTGCCCAATCAAATTCACAGGCCCTTGGGGAATCCTTTTTCGGGTGTCTTGACGCCTTTGAAACCTCCTCGGATACGTCAGTCGCGGTGGATAAGTGCGTCAATCTTGCCTTGCATTCGGGTCTCTGGAAACCCGTTTGGCAATTTTTGGAGTATAGCAGTCAAATCTGTCCTTGCATCGACCATCTAAGTCATAATCTTCCAGATTGTACCTTCTACGAAGAAACTCCCAATATCCCCTTGGATGGCCCAGCAGTGAAGCTCTCGACATGTTTACTTGGTCAATTATGCAATACGCTGGAACCACTGTGCCAATCTGAAGTGGATAGTCTGAATGGCTGTTTACCACTCCCTCCTACCGAGGGCGAGGATGATTGCGCCACGATTGAACAACTTTGCAAAGATAATGGATCATTGTTATTTTTGTCACCTGCACCGCTGGCGGGAACCAAGTTCCCCCTTCGCTGTCAATCGGCAGCGAAGCGAAGCGAGGATCTTCAAAATGCTCACGTCATTGAGCGTTACAACGAATATCGTCATAAATGTGTCTTGAAAGAAGTGGATTATCTCGAAGTGTCAGAAGAAGAGATACGAAATGAGAAGAAGGGGCCCGAAGTGCCCGAAGAAGAGGTGCTGCAAGATGAGACAGTCCCTGACAATCAAAAAGAGGTAGAGTCGAAAAATGATGAAAAGGAGACGGCAGAGAAGTCATCAACGCCACTAATAAGCAAATCAGCCTTCAAGGAAACAGCTTTGATAAAAAAAGCAGAGGAAGATTGGACAGAGTTGCCGTATCTCACACGTGAGCTGGCAGCAGGAGTGGCAGTGCTGGCATTTTTGTGTTGTACGACAAGTCTATACGCGTGCTACCGAGCCCACCAACGCTATCGATACAGTCAGTTGTCAATGTCGGTCCTGGGGGACGGTTCCAATGTCCATGATTACATGAAACCATACAAAGGCAATTATGTAGACGAGGAGGCTTTTGCTTACTAGCTAGTACTTAGGTGTCTATGGCCCACTGGTCGGGGATTGGTATCCCCAAGACCAACGCCATAGCACTGGAAGTCAGTTACACACACACTAGCTAGTACACTCTAGCCAGCTGGGTAGTAGCGTCTGGAGCACGGAAGAGTAGTACTATTGTTCATTCTATCTTTTATTTAGTATTAATTCGTTGAATACCCCGTGATCGATTTCCCTTATTAAATCCATTTAACACCCATATGAAAAAGAAATCCTGCTTTGATTTTCGATCTTACGCTTCAGCCAGTAAAACCATGATAAAAAAATAATGATAAAATAAATGTCAGGACACCTTCTCGAACATTATTACATGACTTCTTGACTTCTGCAGCTGCTCGAACTCCATTACCCATAGCATAGCCCATAGCAGTCTAGCTGTCTTAAAAAACTACTCTACAACTATGAGGACATTTATTCCTCCTATTTGGATTGTTGGCCTGCTGTTAGCTACAACATTAAGTAGCGTATCTCAAACTGTTGACAATGATCTCGTTCCCTACGAGGAAACAGCTGACACCTTTGTGGAATGGCCCGACGATGCCGCCTCGCAAACCCTGTTGCAGACTCGTCCCGAATCTACCATTCCTGATATGTACATGAATCTGTGGACGACAGCTCTTGATTTTCGTCATCCGTTATTTCATGTGATATTGGGAATTGTCCGACGGTTGGATCGGAGACTTTTGAAATTTCAGCCTCGTTACTTTTTGGACAGCGGAAACGAAAGGGGGTGCCGGACAACGAACCAAGAGGACGGAGAGGACGTTGAAGTATTCCCACTTAGTGAATACTGCAGAGAAAACTGTACCAATCATGGTCGGTATTGTGCTGCCTCCAAACCCCAAGATCTAGAGCTGGCAGCTAAGATCCGTGGAACATCCATTGTAGAAGAAAGTTTGCGGCGTCTGTGTAGTGAGTTGACTTCTGTCTTGCTCGGAAAACTGCTCTGAACTGTCCTGCTTGCGCTGTGACTTTGGCGCATTTTGGTATTTAATCTTCATGCGAAGTCTCTCCTCATCCTTCTTTTTCTTTTTCCGTGAATGCATACATACACAAATTTACATTCTATGTTGCCAGTCTGGGTCGTATACGGAAAAACAGGAGGGAACAACGCCCTTCACTTTTTTCGCTACATTGATGATTTATTATTTCAACAATGTGATGCACCATTTGGACACAATTGTACCTATACTATTATGGAAAACAACGATATTGGATCGCGTTTTATTGAGCGCTGCATGGATCACGCAGGTGGGGTGCAGAATGATGTATTGAATGCCTATCTCTTTGACGAAGTAGAAAATCAAGCGAAGAGAGACTTGACAATTGACATGTTACCTTCCTTAGACATTGGAGGCACATTTTATTACGGAGAGCATAGCGCGAAAGCCATTTTCAGGGCCGTATGCGCCAAATATCCTGTGAATAATCAACCCATGGCATGCGAATTCTGCAAAGACTGCGACGATGTAAGATTCTGCCTTTGGTTCCTACAATGTGATGGAACTCCCTTTGCTGAGTATGCCTCCCAGAAACTAGACCTGGCAAACGGCGTGGCTTTGGGAAGCGACGAAACCTCTTCTCCAGAGGACGAAGGCGCGACAACCAAAGCACCAATCTACGAGACTCCGGCAGAACCTATCATTCCTGCTTCAGCACCTGTAGCCAGCTCCAACTCTGAATCAGCACCTGCAACAATGGAAACTGTACCAGCCACACCTTTGCCAACGTCATTTGAGGAAGGTGAATCCTCGACGCCAACGTCTCCTACAACCTCCACCACTACTGGCGCCAACAGCAAAACTGCTCCCCTAGATAAAGCAGACAATGAGAAAGAGGAAGCATTGTTCCACGGGGTCCTGATTGGGCTTACCATTGGTTTTGTCATCTCAGCCATGTACGGCTGCAAAGATTGGCAAGCCCGTCTCATTCTCAGGGAAATCTCGTTAGACGAAGGTTGCAAACCTTCCAACAACGGGTTGAATAGATCGGATGCATCGTTAGGCCGAGAGAGTATCTTGCAGAGAGCCCCTCGGCGGAGCACTAGTTTTACACCTGCTGTGGCCAGTGACGAACTCGACGACTCGGAAGGAAGCAGTGGGTCAATAAACGGCATCATGACCTAATAACATTGTGGGAAACCAATGCTCGATGAAACGTTGCATCTCGCTTACAATGCTACATTACAGAGGTCACAACAGCAGATACAAGAGTAGCGACAACAATGCAAGGAGCGCGTCTGCTATGACAGGTTGACTGTTGGTTGCAGTCCTGCCTTTCGAAACACATGAAGGTTTGTATTTTTACCCTACTACTCTCCACTGGAGCACGCACATGCGCATTGCTGACTTACGAAACTCTCCACTGGAGCAATTATATTGCAGCCTTGACAAATCATCAGTGATCGAGGATGCTTCTTGACAACCCGGGGAGCATGAGACCCGCATAGTCCGCCAGCTAAACTACAGTACCAAAGTGCCTGCGAGTAGTCTACTAGACTAGTAGCTAGTAGAGAGTAACATACTCATTACAGCAGTAGTAGTTTAAGATTATTATTGATCCACCCGGACAGAATCAAAACGCAGCTAACCACCGTTCTTGTCTTGTAGCAGGCCACGTCGAAACCTGTTTACGTCTCCACGTGGAAATTAAACTCGTACAGCTCAGTACAAAGCCCACGGCCAACTCGAATGCTTGCTGTCCGCATGTTTGAACCAATCGTCTTGCGTCACCCGCTTATGAACCGCATAAAACAGTGCAAGATTTGCTTTGATGGATGACTACTGACCCCGCCGCCGCCTTCTTGTAGTAGCAACACACCTCGTCACTGCTAATAAAAATCCGCAGATAATATCCACAGTCATATTTATTGTTTTTTTTTAACAAGATAAAATTTTACATACAAACAAACAAATAATCATGTTTTTTCGGAAATTAGCTCTTGCTGCCTGTAAGTTTGAATGGTATCTCTGAGCTCTGCTGCCAATTGTTTGGGAGAGGAGAAGGAATTACGAGAAATGCAAAAACCATTGCAAGAATATCGCGAGTTCACCTGGTGAAAAATGCGTTGGCGATGGCATTCGAACAGCATGCAGTGTTTAACCTGCTTTAGTGTTCCTTCTGACCCTGTTTATTATTATTATTATTATTTCTCTCGCTCAGTGGCCTTGACTGCCCGTGGAGTCTTCACTGCCGCCGAGGAGGAGGCAAAAATGGGAACTGTCATCGGAATTGATTTAGGAACCACCTACTCTTGTGTTGGTGTGTTCAAGAATGGACGTGTCGAAATTATTGCCAACGACCAAGGTAACCGTATTACCCCTTCTTATGTAGCTTTCATGGATAATGGGGACCGTCTTGTCGGTGATGCTGCCAAGAATCAGGCCACCATCAACCCTGAAAACACCGTCTTTGATGTCAAGCGTTTGATTGGACGTAACTTCGGCGACAAGTCCGTCCAGGCCGATAAGAAATTGGTGCCTTACGCGATTGTTTCTGAGAAAGATAAGCCGATGATTGAGATCAAACAGGGTGATAAGACCGCCAGGTATGCCCCAGAAGAAGTATCTGCCATGATTTTGGGAAAGATGAAGTCCACTGCCGAGACCTTTTTGGGCAAGGATATCAACAATGCTGTCGTGACTGTTCCTGCTTATTTCAACGATGCTCAGCGTCAGGCTACCAAGGATGCTGGAACCATTGCTGGTTTGAAGGTTGAGCGTATTATTAACGAGCCCACTGCTGCCGCCATTGCCTACGGTATGGATAAGACTGGAGGAGAATCTAACGTCCTTGTGTTTGATTTGGGTGGAGGAACATTCGATGTGACTCTTTTGACCATTGACAATGGAGTCTTTGAAGTCCTTGCTACCAACGGAGACACTCATTTGGGTGGAGAGGATTTTGATCAACGTGTTATGCAATATTTCATCAAGATGATGAAGAAGAAGAGCGATGTCGACATCAGCGGTGACAAGAAGGCTCTCCAAAAGCTCCGAAAGGAAGTTGAACGTGTGAAGCGTGCCCTTTCTTCTCAACAACAGGCTCGTCTTGAAATCGAAGACTTGGCTGAAGGATTTGATCTCAGCGAAACCTTGACCCGTGCTCGTTTTGAAGAACTCAACAACGACCTTTTCAAGAAAACTATGGGACCTGTTGCCCGTGTCATGGAAGATGCCGACCTTTCTAAGTCGGAAGTTGACGAAATTGTTCTTGTTGGAGGTTCTACCCGTATTCCTAAGGTTCAGCAACTCATTTCAGAATACTTCGGAGGAAAAGAGCCTTCGAAGGGAATCAACCCCGATGAGGCCGTTGCCTACGGAGCAGCCGTTCAAGGAGGAATTCTTTCCGGAGAAGGAGGTGATGCCACCAGTGAAATTTTGCTTTTGGATGTTACTCCTCTTTCTCAGGGTATTGAAACTGTGGGAGGAGTCATGACCAAGTTGATCAACCGTGGTACTACCATCCCCACCAAGAAGTCTCGTGAGTTCAACTATTGTGAACAATCATGTTTATTGTTTTATGCATACCACGACAAATCGTTTGTCTCATCATTTAACTCGTCCGTCGAAAACACGCAGAAACGTTCTCAACTCACCAGGATAACCAAAGTGTTGTCATGATTCAAGTCTTCGAAGGAGAGCGTTCCATGACCAAGGATAACCACCAGCTTGGGAAGTTCGAGTTGACTGGAATTCCTCCTGCACCACGAGGGTACGTTATTTTTTATTCTTTAGGATTGTTTTTGTCTGCTCTGTTGAGTTCTTGGCCGTGTCCTTACACTTTTCTTTCTCTCGATTCATTTTTAGAGTTCCTCAAATTGAAGTAACTTTTGAAGTTGATGCTAACGGTATCCTTCAAGTGTCTGCTGAAGACAAGGGAACCGGAAAGGCCGAGAAGATTACCATTACCGCTGAAAAGGGGCGTCTCAGCGAAGAGGAGATTGAGAGAATGGTCCGCGAGGCTGAGGAATTCGCCGAGGAAGATAAGAAGGTCAAGGAAAGAATCGATGCCCGCAACGGCCTTGAATCCTACCTGTACAACCTGAAGAACACTCTTGAAGATGATGAAAAGGGTCTTTCTGACCAAATTTCTGCCGAGGACAAGAAGGAACTTACCGATATGATCGATGAGACTTTGGACTGGATGGACGAAAACCCCGAGGCTGACAAGGAGGACTACGACGAAAAGCAGAAGGAAGTCGAGAACATTGCAAACCCTATCATGCGCAATATGTACGCTGGCGGCGAAGGAGGCGGCGGCGGCGAGGATGCCGATGATTTCGGTGACGATGAATTGTAAATGAACAGGTGAATCAATAGTTATGAACAGAATCGTTCAATCTACAAACAAAATTTTCGCAATAATAAATTAAACTTGTCACGTTAGCCTGTTGCACGTTTTGAAGATTATTTTCTCATGACGCAGAAACACATACTGTAGCTCTTGAATCCCTCTGTTTTATGCTGAGCGACTTTCTGTATCTTCACCCGTGTGATTGTCCGTTTCATATTTCGCCTATTCTCATTCGTGCTGTGGAGCGGAAGAGCTGTTGGCGTTAATTTAAATTTTTATTCGCGAGCCGTTAGTTTACATAACGAACACTGTTTATGTACCTACTCGGAGTAATTATTGATTCTTGCGTACTCATATCCGATGGAGTGTGCAGTACCTGTTACGGAAGTTGAAAGACAGCCTAAATTATTTTCGTGGACTGGTTTCTCGAGAACATCACTTTCTCGCAAACATCACTTGCTAACTGGTCCCCTCTGATCCCGATCCAACACCCTCTTCCACTACCGTGGCTCTCCGCCCACTGCCCACTCTCTCCGAAGCCCTCCCCAGAACCCTTCCTGATGCAGTTCTTTATCAAAACGTTGGTAGGCTCGTTAGCGACCATATTATTAGCTACTAATGTAGCTCAAGCAGCAGCCCCTTGTGCTATACCAACCAGGCCAGCTGAGTCCTCTTTCATGTTCTACGTGCCCGATGTACCAATACGAAATCAATTGGCAACGGAAGAGGTGCTAAGCGACCCGGAAAATGTATTTTTCCTTCAAGGGCAGATCTTGGGTAATGATTGTAATCCCATCACAGGTGCCGAAGTCGAAATATGGTATGCTGGAACGCCTGATTCTGCAGGTAATTACTACCTGCAAGATTATCGTGGTCGTCAGAGAGTGGACGAATGTGGATCCTACAAATTTACGCAATCTTTTCCGGTTCAATTTGTTGGTAGCCCACACGTTCATGTTCGCGTTTCCAAAAATAATACTGAACTAATTGTCACCAAGGTATACTTTGAAGAGAGCCTGGCTGTCTATTTTGTACCCGACCCGTCGATTGTGTCTCAAGTTACAAATGAAGCCGACGGATCTAGATCTGCCGTATTTAATATTTACCTTGATATGTCAGGAACTGAAACCCTAGGTTGCGGTAAGTTTTCTTGAATGCTTTGAAACGAAGAGGTTCTTTTTATACTCTTCTGAAAAATGCGCTGAACATGTTTCCCATATTCCGTCTTGCATAGATGTTCGTGACGGCGACTCCACGTCGGCCATCGATGGCGATGCCACCATCGGAATCGATGTAGTGTTCTCAACGCACAGCCCAACGGCACCCGTCCCACAAACGACCTCTCCAGTTACACCTGTTCCAACATCGCCTGTCCTAGCAACTCCTTCCCCTGCAACAGCTACTCCCTTGACTCTTAGTCCGGAAGCTCCTATCCCGGAAGCAACAACTGACCCAGTTACACGCAGCCCTGCTCCACAAGTTTCAGGAAACAACAATTGTTATCTGGCGTCAACTGCTCTCCCTATAACGGTCAAAGGAGGAAGAGAATCGTTCGATACGGAGGTAGTAACTGTCCATGGATCCAACGAGGGTGGAGACATCTTCCAGGGAGATAGGTGCTTTGGTGTAAAAGCCAGCAGTCCTGGTGTCTGGTACAAAGTGCAGGGAACGGGAGGTCTCATGGCGGCAAGTACGTGCCACCCAGGAACCAATCTAGATACAAAGTTGACTGTGCACGAAGGAGTCTCTTGTGCTGCGCTGCAATGTGTTACTGCGAATGATGATTCTAGTACTAGCAGCACACAGTGTCCCACCAATTCCCTGGCAAGTCGAACCGAATGGGAGTCCAATCTTGGGACCACATACTACATTATGGTTCACGCGTTCGCGAGCAAGGTCGGTAATTACGAGTTGAGTATCGAATCCTACCATACCAATGACCAGTGCGTACATGCCACTCCATTGACAGTTGGAGAAACAATAACGGCTAGCACTGTGGATGCAGCGATTCCTTTTGAAAATAATATCGCGAGGTGTCAAAATGATGGGGGCGTTGTTGGCAGTAACGCAGGATTGTGGTATTCCACTATCGGAACAGGAAATCGTATGCAGGCCAGCACATGTAATGAAGGCACAAAAATCCCCAACAAGCTCTATCTTTTCGAAAAAACCTGTGCCGATAACGACGAATATCGTTACGAGGGAGACGATGATTGGGATCCAGATCGACGCCTTCAAAATTTTTACGTCGACATTAGCCCCGACCCATTGGAATTTTTGACGCATTGTATTGGTGGTGTGCACAATGCTAATGGCAGTCCTTCGAGCTGTGTTTCCTATCAGTGGAACTCGATTGCTGGTGAACAATATTATGTGTTGGTAACATCTTCGATTTACGAGGGAGACATTGCAGTGACACTGACGGAAGTATAGAGAATTAGCTGGAGGCAAGTCTTGCAAGGACTTTCATAGATTATTTTGTGGTAGAGATAAAAAAGAGACTATAGATTGATTATTGCATGTTATTTTGTATGCATCGTATCTTCGCGCAGTAGCTGCCGCTTAACATGGATATCAAGTGTATCTTAGCATAAAACTTGCTTTTTAATAGGCTAGAATTACTCTTTACAATCTAGATTTGCCTTCATAGATTTTTTTGAGGGTGTATTGAGTCTTCTTGTATATTGCTTTTGCCGTCATTCGGGTCCACGAATACGCCAGTGTTCAAATGCTTTTTACATTCAGCACATATCGGCCAACATTTATCTCAGCGCTTATTTCCCTCCCAACGTGTTCATGAAAATGCGAAGTCCTTCCATATCGGATTCCTGTGAACTGCACAATCCCCGACATTGGTTAGGATCAAGTTCCTTGGGAGTAGGATTCAACAAATTTTCGTTCCATTCATTGACGGCATCTACCACCGCATCACCCGAGTTCATGGCAACCATAAAAAACGAAAAGAATCCCAGAAGAGCAAAGGTAACGGTAGGCAACGCAATAAAGAGTGTCTTGTCCATGTTCACCTCTCCCAAGAACGGAATGGTCGTGGTGGGTTTGTCAGCTCCTGCTTGTGGATCCATACGAGTGAGACTCGCCAGCAGTGGATCCAGTCGTTTCGGAGGCGGCGACGGCGGTGTTCTCATCATTTGTGGAGGAGGCATGGGATCAACATTGGAACCAGATGATTTAGGTGCTGGTGTTGGCGATGTATCCTCTTGAGGTTCCTCGTTGGATGACATTTGCAAAAGAAATGACTCCCTTGGCTGCAGGAGCGTAGACGTTGTCGACGATGCTTGTCGAGATATTTGAGATGCAGTAAATGCAGCACATTCTGGCAGCAAAACTGCAAGCAATAGGAATTTCCGCATTGGGATCATAGTAGTTTGGGGTTGCTTGGGTGAGATTGTGTAGTTGCCCACGATGCTTTTAGTTTTTACTTACAAAAAAACTTGACTACAAGTAAACTAGACTAGAAACTAGAACTAGTACTCAATGGGCTAAAAATATTCTTAGTAGACTACTCGGAGGACGTGGTTTTGCGTATGCTGCCGACTGGTGATTTTTATATCGATATCTTTTATCTTCAGCGTTGTTTTATTTTTTTTGATCACGCAGTCTACTACTCGTGACTAAAAATTTAAGGATCCTTTGCTTTTAAGAAAATAATTGTTTTCCCAATAGGTCGTGTTTGTTATTGACTCAACGACTTTTATCAGGCATACGGTAGGTCATTATGATCTTCTCATCAAATCATCGTATCAGCCAACTCCGTCAACTAAAGCCTCTGCCTGCCCGCCAAGGACACGCCACTCTACCAACAAGTACTTCCATAGATAACAATACATTAGATCCACCATGGCATTAAGCAGCAAAAGCCCTCTCTTTCATTCGACTTCCAGAGACAAACCTTCCATCCTACATGTTTCATTTGAGAGTGATCCCAATGGTAGTTTAGGTTGTCAGCTAGTAAACCTCGACAAGGTAAGCTGCCGTTTGCTGTTGCTGCGTAGTGAGAGTGATTAAATTGATTTGCAAAGAAGTTTGTTGCTCAGCGTTTTTTTGCATGACTCACCTGACCTCAAAATAATGTTGCCACAAACCAAAACCAATTTTGATCAAACAGGGAGAAGATGACTCCATGTTTTATCCTGGGTTTGCTACCATTGGCAAACTCTTGAAAGGCGAAACTGTAGCTCGAAAATTTGGTGTCCAGGTAGGAGACTGCATCGTAGCGGTCAACGGACAAGGCTTTCGTCGGTTTGCCCCCGACTACAAGGAGGAAGATATCTTGTTGCTCAATGACGAGGACAACGCCGTGACGGTAAAACTGGACAATGCCGTCGTTCCACCAGGAGATGCCTACAACCAACTCCTGGCCAAAATCAAAGCCATCAAAGCTGCGGCACCCGATCCGCCACTCATCTTGACATTGGAACGGTACGGATGGGACGCACGTTGCAATTCGTGGCCGCGATTTTTGGTGGCCCGAGAAAACAAAGTCCCAGATGCTATGATGATGCAACAACAGCACGAACAGTGGAGGAGCGAAACGTTTCCCATTGATCTGACAAAGGATGGATTGCAGGAAATCTTTAAACAGAAGGCTATTTCGGAAATCAATACGGGATTTCTCAAAGATTTTCCTCCTACTGTGTACATTAATTACGGGAAACTGCAAACGATGGAAAAAGCGGGCGAAGTTACTTCGGATGAAATTTTGGAGGCCTTCATTATTTTCACAGAACGCATGCTTGCGGAATCTGCTGATCCTAGAAAGCCCCAGACTTGTCAGTTCATTGATTTGACGGGTGTTAGTATTACTGGTGGATTCCGAGTAGAGTCTTTGAAGAGAATCTACAGAGTCTTCGAAGTAAGTACTTTCTGGTCCCCGATCACTAAATAGAAATGCTGGATGATTGGTTTATCTCATAATTGTGTGTCATGCATCTCAATTGCATTTTTCGAATTTCCTTCCTATCACATACAGCCCAATTATCCAGAAACATTGTTCAAGATGGTCATGTATCCTGTATCGAACATGGTGGTGAGTTCTCGTGATGTTGCGAAGAGTCCTGCAATATCATCATCATCAGTCGATCCCTTATTCAAGCGATTTTTTCTTTTTCATCAGGGTTTGACGGCACGATCTCTGCTCGGTTTTGTCAATGAGAAAACACAGTCGAAGTTCTTGATTACCAATAGTCTTGACAAGGTGTGTGAAGAATTGGGATGGAATCAACACGACGTTGACGAATGTGGCGGTATTACTGAGTTTATGCACAAGCACGAAAAGGTAGGAGATGATTTCACCTTTTAAAGAGAGAGGTGTGATGTCTAAATATTTTCATCGAGAAGAGGATGTATGAGTCTTTGTTTCCGTTCCACCAGTGCTGTCATGGAGGGATATTGAATGCCGAAAATACGCTCCTTTGTAGACTAGATCATCAGGAATGGAAATATATCCTTATTCAGTACAATATTTCTCCCCCCGAATACAGTAGTGTTACACGGAACTTTACTAAAGTCTTTTGTGATATGATTTTCTGTTCGGATATGAATTATTCTTTAATTTCGCCCCATTACAACGAAGGAAAGATGAAACCGACCACACCATGTAGCTAATCATCCTTCTTAGCACCGGTATCCTTGTCTTCCACTTTCTCCTCTGCTTTATCCACTTCAATTTCTTTCCCATCTTTCGTTTTACGCACAATCTTCTTCTTACGTACTACTTTGGGCCACTTCACTAGTGGCTCTACCTCGGTTGTAGTAAATCCATTGGTTCGAAATCCCAATACAATGACAAAACTGAGCGCCAGCAAGAAGGGAATAACAAAATCGCTGTCAAGATCCAGTTTCCGATCAGGATGTTTTTGCGTCTCCAAATAGCCAAAATATAATCCAAGAATTCCAATACTTATAGGAAAGGCAACAAAGACGAGAAATCGTGCTTTCCATGATAATTTTGCTTTGTTATTTAACTCAGTGATGGATGCCTCTGGTTTGTGTTTATCAAAGACTTTCGAATTGGAGCTAGCTTCTGTGGTATTTGTGTCCGACATGGTCGTAGTCGTGCCTTTATTCTCTTCTGGCATTTTGTTTATAATTTGGAATATGCTATGGAGAGAGCTTCTGAATGTTTCGGGCAGGTTATTATCGACACGACAAACTGATTGTACAACAAAGATAAAAGTTGCTGGATCTCTCCAACAGGATAAGATAGACAAGTAGTTAATTCTACGGCGATGTCAGATTATGACTTGCTATCCAGAATAAAAGTGCTGCAGCAGATGGGTTTTCGTTCTCGAGGCGATCGTAGGGATCGTGTAGAGAAATTCCAAAAGATTCACAGAGATTCGAACTAATGAGCGTCTCAACTTTATATTCCTCAACTAGTCCCACACCTGCTCTTTCGATGATACTGTAGCCTTTTCAAAAGATCACACTCTATCTATCTCACATCTGATGACAGAATCAAAATAATATTCATCTGCACATCAGACAACAAGAACTTTGAAGGCACCAAAAACCAACCTTATAGCACGATACTCCAATCACCCAATCTACTTAGGACACAGCATCGATTTTATATCATAAGAATGAACAATTTCTTTTCAACTCGGGGTCTCTCCATCGTCGCATCTGTTCTTGCAACAGCTGTCCCTATTTGCACTGCTCAAGATACTCTTCCTGCATCGGCCGCTAACCCTCCTCTCGAAACAAACCCGCCATTGACAACGAATCCAATTCTGGCTACAAACCCTCCCCTAGTATCTACCACTACCACTCCTGTAATGTCTACTTCTAATCCTCCGTTGCCACTCGCAACGGTTGGTCCTGGTTTGCCGTGCACTCCTAGTAGCACCCAGTGCGGTGATGGCTTCTTCTGTTCGTCAACGAGTGGGAGTTGCGAAGCCTTGACGTGTTCCAACTGGGCCAAAGGAATTATCTATGGACAGCTTGCATTTAGCGAGGCGCCTTGCAAAGCCGAATTTCCAGATGCCAATAATTATTTTTGTGGTTGGGACGGCAATTGTTATGAATATAATTGCAATGATTGGTACACATACGGACCTGTGGAAATGACCGGTTTTGATCCAGCACTTCAAGTTCCACTCGTCTGCAATGATTACAATAATGGGAATATGACTCATATGAATTCGGTCGTCTTTGGGTGTCGACCGTACCAACCGGGAAGCGTAGCACCAGAAGGCAAAAACTGGGTGCACTACTTTAACGAAGAATGTATAGCACAACCACGCGCTGGGAGTATCTTTACATGTTATCAAAACAGAGAATTGACGAATTTTTCTGCGTTTGAAACGGAAACAAAACAAGTGGATGCTCCTCCCGAATGTGACCCGGATATCTATGGAACCGGAACACCCGAACGAGCCTCCTTTTGGTATCAAATAATGTTGCGGACCATTCGTAAGGGAGTCACGACAAACTACCGTTATCGACAAGAGGATACGGCAACTTCCAACTTGTTTGATGCCAGTAAAGCCTCCAAGAC
>Ga0210025_1002810_pt1 | contig 16415 bp, 14 predicted proteins | sample CryGeyme20150102_FD_183989 | JGI IMG/M metagenome (GOLD analysis project Ga0210025, IMG submission 183989) | Groundwater microbial communities from Crystal Geyser aquifers in Utah, USA - Crystal Geyser metaG 2015-0102 (SPAdes) (version 2) | ecosystem: Environmental > Aquatic > Deep subsurface >...
AGATGCATGTGATTGATTGATAATTGTTTGCAGACAGATATGGTGCATGGACCAAATAATGGTAAATTTTGATATTGGTATGTAAATTTTATATTCGAAAAAAAGGGAGAAAGATTCATCAAATTGTAGTTCATGATTCATGAATCGCAAATTAAGGAAATAATAACATAAATTGCAAGTATGCAATTGTCGGGGTTAGTGTGGACGTGTGGACCATACAAAGTTGTGCGCAAACATCAATTTCTGTAACACAACAGGACAGCACCGAAAATCAAATTCAATAACGCACAGCATTATTATATTTTATTACGTACCGTTGGTGGAGGTGGCACATAAATAATGCGGTCGGTATATTTTTTGGCCACGGCAAACGATTTCAAATACGTATAAAAGACTGCCAAGACACAAATACCTTGGACTACACCGTACGCAATGCGAAGATAGTACACCACCATCGGATCTTCACCATCCAGTTTGCGTGCCGCAAACATGACGGGTATCATGATAAACATTTTATTGAATGCCATTTTGGAAAGAAAAAAAAATAAAGTTTGTGCTTGGTGAACAATTTCTGGGGAAAGTTGCGAGAGGGAAGGTATGCAAGATGAAAGAAGTAGAGTAGACTAGTCTTCTTGCAACGAGTAGACTCCTGAAAATCTCGTAGTAATAGTAATTGATGAGTGATAGAGGGAACTAATAGACCCAAATCGTATTTGTGGTTGGTAGACTAGTAGTCTAACTTGCTTTGTAAAATACAAGTAATTGAATAATACTCGAGTAGACTCTACTAGCTAGGTCTAGTACCTGGTAGTCAACTCGTACCCGAGTGCAGTTGACCGTACTACTAGTAGCTAGCTAGTAGTAGTAATAAAAAAGGAGCAAGCCAAGCTACGCACGCCACGAACCAAAGGACGAATATCCTGTGTATGATGTTGCAATCCTTTGGTCGAAAGAAGTGATGAATTACTGTGCGTGCAAGTCTAGAATTTTCATGATTCAAGATAAAACTTTGTCGGAGGATTTTCGTTGTTGTTCCTGTTCGGTTCCTGCACGCCCACTACGCCGAGAGACACCTCCTTTATTTCTTTATGGAAAAAAATGTTCCCCCCGCCACGTCATTATTTCATGCCGGAATGATCTGTCTGGTCAACTTACTCTCCGGTGGTGTAAAACGCCATAAAAATCCAACTTACGTCCTTTTTATTCTTTTTTTTTCATCTATCTTTCGATCTGATCATGTCGCTTATGACTACCAAAAACTCGGCGTACATGCATGCACTCGGTGTGGCTTCGTCTGTCTTGGCCATTCGTATCGGTGCCCTGCACTTATTGACGGCTCGTGAACGCGTCTTGTCGGGCCACATGGCGCAAGAACAAGATAAGAAGCATTGGATGGGTAGTATCCTCAAGATCATATTGGGTTGCGTCGAAGGAACCAATTTGGGTGGACCCGCCTTTATTGAACGTTGCGAAAGAACCGCCAAGGGAGCGGCAGAGAATGAGCCCTTCTTCTTGATCATGGCCGCGGTTGGTGCCAGTAGTGTACCAACGGAACTGGGTGTAACCCTCATTCAAACCTTTGCCGTTGCCCGGTGTGCACACACACTTTCTTATTTGTTGGGAGAAAAGATCAATACAACCTTTCGTACCGTGTCCTTTGTGACGGGCTTGGCCTGTACTTTTGGTATGGCAGGTTTGGTCCTCACATCGTCCAACAAGCCAACGTCGTCGTAGGAGAATTTTTGTCATTCGATGACTGTCTCAAAAGACGTTGCTATATTCAGAGAAAGTTACTACTACTCCATCAAAGTTGTTCCATCCATTCAGTCAACTCAGTCGGCTTCCTCTTACCAATAACCCTCCAGACCAAGCCAAGCTGTGGATCCAACGCAGAAAATCTTTGCGTCTTTACAATATCCGGGGAAATTCTACCTTAATAGTAATCAGTGATCTTGCATTTTTCATGCCACATTTGTCGCTTTGAAGTTCTACTAGTATAAAGTATGGTTCCGGTATGGTAGAGCTCATATTGGAAAGGGATTATAGCAGTGTTTTCTGGCAAATGTCGATACCTTCAATATCAAAATGTTGCCAAAGCTAACATCCTGTCTTGGAACTTCTGATTGGCTCGGATTTTTTTGACAAAACTGGAAGATTGTTGACTTTTTTGTGGTGACTACTGTACGTATCTACTGGTAGCTAGGTTTGGAATTTGATTTTCTCACTCACAACCTACCCTGGTACCACGGAGTATTAGTTTGGGCGCTCATGTGATCTTCATTTCGAAGAAACACTCAATCTTCCGCTCCCTTAATTTGTGGTCTTCACACTTCACAGACACCAAGTAATATTTTGGATCATTATTTTACTTTTACAAAAACGACTTAGCTGCATTTTATTCGAATAGTAAGTAAGCGAATAATCTAGAGTAGTTACAACGACGTGGACAGGACAGATGATAGCGTCCACTCCCTTTCGATATGGTTGTAATCTAGTCCATCCAATGCTACGAGCAACGCCATCGTTTGGTGATGGGATGCGTGTGCATGCCGACGATAGCGACCAAGAAACAACAATATCCGATGCTTACCGTGCCTACTTGAACGATCCTGAGCGCATAATTTCAGTACAGATAGAATGGGGAGACTTCTGGAATTCTTCAGTAGATAACATCATTCATAATGATAACAATCCACTATCCTACGTTGCCGAATTCACGGTCCACGGCATTGGACGACGACCCGGATACCAGCTGATTGCATCCAAGACTAGCACCATTTCACGGCAGGATTCATGCTTGCACCTTCATTGGCCTACTGCACAAAAGGAAGGAAATGACAAAAACAGTCTCTATCCAGAATATCTGGTAGAGTTATGTCTGTGGACAAGTGAGAAACAACACGACGTCGTACTACGTCGGGTCCTGCACGTGTTGCCACCATTGACGCAAATGACATTGCCGTATTCTGTAGATGAACTATTTTGGGCGCCCTTCATGTCAAAGGTAAATCAGCAAAGCTGTTCGGTGGAAACTTCAAAGACACATTCTCACACTAGAGTAGAAGAAGAATCGCCTGTACACAAACGGAGACGTGGTTTTGGAATTGAATTGGAAACGATACAATTACCACCGAACGCAGATGCTGGATATTTTACAGCCCAAGAAGAATTTGTGGCTGCCGTAGCACGAGCTCGACACAGTGCCAACATCAATAGCAAGAGCAACGAAGTTTTTGCTGACGATTTGTGGGATCGATTGCTGCTGTGGAATGTAGAACGAGATCCCGAAGTAGAGAATGCGGCACCCCCGGCCCGTCTGGAACTCTACTCCAAAGTCAGAGAGGCCTTTCTAAGTAAAAAAGAGGACAGTAGCGTCGGTGAAATACCGGCCGATATTCAAGCTGTGTTACTACTAGGAAAACCACCACTACCAGAGGAATGGAATGTGTCAGTGTCTGAAGATTGGGAGCACATCAATCAGGCATCTCCCGAATATAAATCTCCCCCACCTCCCAATGAACTTTTCCACGAATTTCCATATTCCAGTAAGAGCGTCAATGAAGAAGGATGCTTTGACAACGCCGACACAGAAATTTACATGTTTTTGGATCAGGTGTTGAAGAATCCAGTAGCAAGCACTCGACCCCTTCTTTGCCCTACTGTGAGTATAATTGGACAGTCAGCATCCTCCATTCATGTCCACGTGAATGTCAGAAACCCCAAAGCCTGGCCTCGTAAAACGCTGGAAGCGGACGACTTGGTGGCCACACAATCACTCCTTTGCGTTCTCGTGAATTGGGTACGCTTTGATCTCGTTGCTGCTCAATTTACCAAACCGTGGATGAGACGAGATCGCTCCTTTGCGCCAATGTTTGCATCTGGACCAGAGTTTTTGGGCCACGAAGTGGCATGGACACAGGGAACCAGCGCGTTGGCACGCGGTCAAGATCCATCGTTGTTCAACTTTCCAAAGTTTTTTCGACATGCCTTTGAAACATACAACAACAGGGCTCAAACGAAAGCACACAGCAAGATTGGTGACGGCGAAGTCTTGGACGGCGAGGACCACCGCTCGCTCTTTGATAGGGTCTTTGATGATGAGATAATACGTGATAGCATGTATCGGAGAAACTCCCTCAATCTAGTTTGCCTGAAAAAGTACGGCACGGTTGAGTTTCGGAGAATGCACGGGACGCTGGACCCTGCGTTTATTTCTGCATGGTCATGGTTTTGTGTTGGATTCGTGGAAAAGTACAGCGACCCGGGAAGCTTTGCACGGCACGCTATTGCGTTCTTTGACGATGCGCCCAATTGGTGGACAGGCTTAGGGCGTTTGATAGAGGCGCAGAATAAGGCGACAATGGAAGATTTGCTAGAATGCATGCAAGAAGAAGAGTCGCCCTATGTTCCGCCCTCAGCAATGGCTGCGCTCATAGCCCATGCTTGCTAGCACTAGTGGGTAACTTGCGAGTGCAATGCATTGCGTGGACTGAATTCCAATTGACCTCCCAAGAGAATTGAGTATTTCTCTCGGCTCAGAGTAGCCGCAAAAGGAAGTTTTTGATTACAGGAGTACTTGTACATACTAGTAGTGTAGGAGAGAGAATCTTCGCAAACGAGTCAGGTATGCCTGTCTACAGTATCAAAACAGCATGCTAGAAGCAGGTAGAGTACTTAATACTCCGTACTCAAGTAAGCGGTAATCTCTACTCGTACTCTCTAAAGTAGCCTCCTCCTCTCGGACGCAGTCGGCAGTTTGAGCCGAATGAATGTAATTCGCTTTTTATTTGACTAGTAGCACGGTTCCGCTCGCAACTGCATTATTTCTTACCGGAAGCTATCGCCTGTTGATACTACCAGTACCAGCTAGAGTAGAACCTACTGTGGATGCCGGGAAGATTTCGTCAGTGGCTCATCGCTCTACTGCTAGTACGATAGCTAGCATAGCAGTTTACTGCTGTCAGTTGTCCGACCTACTGTACGCGTCCGCCATGCACTGTCTCCTAAATTCGTTACCTGGTAGAAAGTGGTCAAAGTTGCTGCCTTATTTGCCAGTCTATTCCGTTTTTCATTATTTATTTATGAACCACCAGTTACCGCTCTGTACCTGGTACAGAAAATAGTCGAGGATTGAATTAATTCTACTCTACTTAATGGCTTTTGTAAGACTAGTACTCGAGTACCTGGTACCAGATATGGTACCAGGTAGCAGTAGGCCACAGTAGTAGTAGGCCTAGCTAGTAGTAGTCTAGTACTACTACTACTATAGTACTACTAGCTAGTACTGATAGAGTACTTTTTATAGAATGGGTGACCACATCTTGAGTCTCGATACAAGGTACCTGGTACTAGTACCAGGTAGTAGTACCACTGCTGGTACTAGGTACTGGTAGGCTCGACATTTCTTATGATGATACCGGTACTACCTGGTACCTGCTAGTACCTGGTACCAGTACTCGACCACATCATGATACCGGTAATTAAATTGGCCTGAGTAAGAACACGCAACTTGACAGTATTATTCTACGAATATTAATGTAGTGACCAACGATTGCGAAGAACAGTGAACGCTACTACTGGTACTAGTAGTACCAGGTAGTAATAACAATGTAAGAATCTCCCTGTGGCCACCGGCAGAAACTTGCAAACCGAACACTTCACGCATCATCGAGCAAGAAGCAAAGAGATTACGCCTCCTTCCGCAGGATTTGCACGATACTACCAGTAGTCAATAAATAAAAGAAGGAAAAAGAGATTAAACATTAAACACAACCATACTCTTCCTAATTTGAAAGTTTAAGATAAGATGGACCGCAATCGACTCCTTCTGGCCTCGATGGGAAGTACAGATAGTATTAATCCTTCTAACTCACGCGCTCCCCAATCGGACCTGGCGGCGCTACTCCGCGCGGCTGGTGCTAGTAATAACCAGTCGTCAGGTAACAATAATAACAGCGGCGGAAGTGAAAGTAACGGTAACTACGCTGCTTCCAGCGATGGAGTCCGTGTCCCTCCTCCGGATGCTGCTGCTGGGTCCATGATGGCAGCTGCGGCTGCTTTGCGCCAGCAGCAACAACTGCAGCAGCTGAACCGCGGTGGCCCTCCTCAAACGGGATCGACCGCATCAGCCTCGGCTACTAACATTAGTGGCCACCAGAACAACCAGGATAATCTCCAACAAGCCTTGGCGTCCTTGTTGTCCCAGAAACATCAGGAGCGACGGGGCAATAACTCTTTTCAGACTTCCTCTCCTGCTATGTCTTCTGTGCAAAACCCTTCGGCAGCTTCTGTGGAAGAGCTTATGAGCATGATGGCCCAGCAACGCGAAGCGGATCATCGCATGCTGGCGGAATTGCAGAAGAAGCGAGACCAAGAGAAGCAGCACCAGCAGGATGTGCTAGAGCAGGCGCAAAATCGCAAGCTCTTGGAACAGTTGTTGTTGCAACAACAAGGACAAACTTCGAATGGAAGTAGCAACGGGCCAGCTAGTCGTGATTGTCCTTCGACTGCCTACGGGCAGATCACTGCCTCTGATGGAGACAGCAACAAGTTGCTGGTTGAACTCATGGAGGCTGCTCGTGCTCAAAAGCAAAGAGTGGAAGAAGAAGAGGCGCGTAATGCCAGTATCCAACAGGGCATTATGCTTCTCTTGGAACAAAAGAGACGGATGGAAGCCGAAAAGGATCGCCAAGAAGAGGAACGAAGACGAATGCAGCAGCAGCTGTTGCACAACATTAACTCAGGAAGTGGCTATGGTGGCGGAAATCTCGCGGACTTGTTGGATATGCTTCAACAGACCAAAGGACCGAATATTCCTGCCACTTTGTCAGCTTCGGTTGCCACGGCTGCACAACATCAGCAGCAGCAACGTCAGTCGTTGTCGGCGCAGCGGCAAACTCATGTGGGTCCAGGTCAAGGAACCCCGCAAGAAAAGACTACATCGGACCTTTTGATGAAGATGATGCAGCACAAGCAGGCCAGGCCGGCTATCAGCTCCACTCTTACATTTTCTCATCAGCAGCAGGTGCCAACAGCATCTGATTCCTCCTACAATCATGATGCTGTAATGCCAACACCCATGACCGCTTCATCTGATGTTGCCTTTGTTGCGGAAGAGACGGAAGATCCCCAAGATGACAATGTCTCTTCTGCCGCTGTGGCCGCTGAGGATCCCAAGAAGCGACGCCGTGGTCGATCTGGAAGCTTCCCCCAGAAGATTCATCAAATGCTCCGGGATTTGAAAGAACAGGGACGTGAAGACATTGCGAGCTTCGTTCGAGACGGCCGAGCATTTTGCATCCATCGCACTCAAGAGTTTGCCAAAGATATCATGCCGAAGTACTTTAAAATGGGATCTTACGCGAGCTTTCAGCGACAGCTCAATTTGTACAGCTTTACGCGCATTGGAGATGGACCTGATCGGGGTGCCTACTATCACCAACTATTCATTGAAGGAAAGCCTTTATTGAGTACGACTATGAAACGCAAGGAAACTAAGAAACCTGCGGCCTTAGCCATGGCTGCCCGGAAACCTGCCCCTGTTGCCTCAAAAACGGACTAGCTGTCTGGCCTAGGTGCTCTGTCTACAATGGTGAAATGTCGTTCGACAATGTACAAAGTTTAGTTGCATTCGTTGCACTGTACATAGTGATCATTATTTGTATGTCTGACTCTACCACAAGAAGCAGGCGAGCAACGAGGAACAATTGTTTAAAATTAATTCACTTCTAAAATTACCTACATAGCATATTTCATTTCCTGCTGCTTTGATTATGTACTCTACTACTTTCTTGTGGTAGTACTAGCTAGTAATAATAGTAGTAGTAATACTGTTAGTTTAGTAACTACCTGGTAGTACCGGTAGCTACTACCTGGTACGTACCAGGTACGTCACGAAACTGTTGAAGTGAGGAAGTATTGATGACCCTGCGAGATGAGCCCATAGAAATCCTTTGTTTCCAATTCTTGAGAGGCTTAATTGTCGTAAGTATTTTGGTTTCTTGGAGCTCATCCCGTAGCGGTACCCGGTACCACTATTAATATACAATACGTACTCGGACGCCTGCCTTGCCACTTTTCTTGTGTACTTTAGTTCTGACGCTTCTCTCCATTGTGTTGTGATGACCCAGCGTTTCCTGATCTTTTACTCGTGATGGTACCTGGTACCAGGGTATGGAAGCCACTGGAACGTGGGAAATCTGTGCGATCATCGTCGAAATGACAATCAATCTGCACTAGTGTGCGTCTACTTAAAATTTATTTTCATGTAAATTTTGGCGAGGATATCTTCGCATTTTTTCTCTTGGACACGATAATTAAATAAATTGGAATTCGGTAACGTGTTACCTACTTGTTAATAAGAGCTCGTGCTACAGCATCATCTCTTCTTAGTAGTTAATTAAAAATCGTCGGATTGTTCGAGTTCCATCGAGGGGATCGCAAACAAGCCCTGCCTAATAACAGCACTATCTTCAACAGCAACAAGGACAACATCATGGAATCCTCCAAGCAAACCTCCGATGAAGAATACGTTCTTGCCGGCGAGAGTACGCCGCCCGCCAACAGCGGCATGAAGCGCGGCCACAAGTGTACGAACGACAATAACTTTGTGCACGTGAACATCTGTTTCAAAATATATACCTTGTTTTTTGGGGGGAGCCTCACATTTTTCTCGCTGTTTCCCTCATGTTAATTCCTGTACGAATTTCCCTTGGAACGATCAGGCTGCGGTGGATGCTGTGATGTCAAAAGTACGTACATTACAGTGTGAATGTTCATTCGGTACTAGAGTAGAAAAGTTTGATACGATACAGTCTGCGCTTGATGATCTTGTATCTCACATTCTATCACACCTGACTTCTGACATTTCAGGAGCTACCATAATTGTAAATCTGGTGAGTATGGGCATGGCTCTTTTTGGTCTTTTGGCCGTTCTTGCAGCTTCCAACATGTCCGACTTGAACGACGACAATTTTAACTATACCGAGGAAGAACTGGCGGCCATGGAGGTCTACAGCGGATCTGTTCCCATGGCCGTGACTTACACTCTCTGTCGCATGGCACTGAATGCTTTGGGTATTTGGGGTGCCTATTCCTACAAAGTCTGGCCCATCGGAGCCAGCTTGGCCGCTTTTGCTGCGGAATTTCTCATGTCGTTGATTGCCTTAAATCTTCCTGGTGCCATTTATTTTGGATGCTTTGCCTATCCTCATGTCTATTTGATCCAAGAGATCCGCAGTGGAATTATGTCCAAGGAAACCTATGAAACCGAAAAACAGTCTTGTTGCTGTGTATAAAGAGTTGACTCTGTTCGAAAAACAAAGATATCTGTTCAACAAAATTCGAGATACATTCATGAATCATGATAACGTAGGAAGAGCAAGGACCAAGGACAGCTTCCAACCTAGCAAACAACCGACAGTCATCCTCTTTGAATGGTCAAAACTGGTAGGACATATCCGTCCGATGCGCGAGTCAAGGACAGAAAAAAGGGCATCCATTTTTTTGTTTTTTGTATGTACAATACACAATAGTAGCATCATGAGATAAACTTGTAGTAGTCTAGCATTCCTGACGGGTTTGTTTCCTTGAACATTTTCGGATTATTATCTGGCAAATTCTCTTATCTGAACGTTCAAAGACGCACACAAGTTCCCACATGCTATTCTTTTTTTCTGCAAAAAGGAGAGACTCGAGAGAAACTCTGTTGAAAATTTCACACAAGTACTGCGGAATCTGTAGGGAGTCATAAGTCAAACCAATGGTCCACAGCAGTGATCTCGGTCGCCCCACAACCAAAAAATAAGCAAGAGCGACAACTGTTTCGACAAAGTAGCAACGAAGCTTGAACAAAAGGACGAAATATATAATACGTATTAGACATCCAACCATGATCGACTGGGAGTGCTCTCCGACGTGGGAGAAAGTCGGGGAGCTGGGCGCCCCATTCAGTTCTGGTTTTACACGTTATCACGCCAAACTACTAGATATTTGTCTTAAAAAATACAAGCCGGATATAAACCAAGTGGAAAAACTCAGTGATGACAAACTAAAGTATGATGATCTCGAAAAACTTGCCTACATGGTGCTAGTTGAATTTGCGGCGTCAGTAGACAGACAAATTATGGGTTCTGGCGAGGAGACGCGCATGGGACTTGATCTACACCCATATGACGTTTTCGTAATGGGAACCTTATTTGGTGCCAAAGCAGCCAATGTGTCGGTGTTGATGCCCGTAAAAGGTGGCAAACTGCTTTTTTGGGATGGCGACGAGACGTTCGAAGCACCAAATGATGGCTTACTTGTGTACAAAATTGCTTCTTTGTCGGGCTCGGCTCGTATTATTGAATGCCTTTACCGCGCCATGTCAGATGGAGAAGCTTTATCTCGATACGGCATGCAACGAAAAATGCTTCACCAGGTTGTTGACGGTGGAGACCAAGATGAGCGTGGGGCGGAAGCCTCCTCGCATTATGGTCGTGTCAATTCTAACCAGTCTATTCAATATCAAAGTAATGACGTCGTTGCCCATTCGATTCTTTGTTCTCTAAACAACTCTCAGCGACTGGCAGTGCTGACCGTTGCTAGCACCAAATTTCAAGAGGGTTTTTTTGCCATTCAAGGCCCACCTGGTTGTGGAAAAACGACGACAATGGTGAGCATGATCTCAGCCATTGGGAAAGGCATGATTGTCACAGCTCCTTCAAATGCCGCTGTTGCAAATCTAGCGCTGAAGCTTGTCAAAACTGGCCGCTTTTCGTATCCTAGTGTTTGCATTTTCGGTGACGGTTGTGATGAGTCGGTTCGTTTCCTAAACCCTCGCCGTCGCTCCGAAGGATACAGACGGGCGCTTTATGAATATGAGCAAGCGAAATCTGAGCCATGTGGCGAGGCTGCATCTACTCAGGATTTGAAAGAAAGAAGCCGGAAAATGGATCAAAAGAGAAGACAGCTTGCGCTGTGGTTACACGTCGACGAGAACACCACTATGGAAAAGTTGGGCTCGATATGCCCAAACATTGCAGTGGATGAGAGAGGATCGATTATGCCTGAAGGTCAGCTGGCTGTCTTACAGCTTCTTAGCCAAGCAAAAATTGTACTGTGTACTTAGAACAGCTCCGGATCATTTGTCTTGCAAAATGCAATCTCGGGCAGTACGTTTCACACTTTTCTTCTTGACGAGGGTGGCCAGTGCACAGAGGCAGAATTTTTCATAGCAACTACATTCCCCGGAATTAAGCGAGTCATTGTCATGGGAGATCCGAACCAATTGCAACCAACCGTTTTGGAGCAGTCTTGTAAAAAGCATGGCTTTGGCGAATCCTGGCTAGGACGCGTTTACAAGCTGGACAAATCGAAGGTACATCTTCTCGACACACAATACAGAATGGACCCAGTCATACTGCAATTCCCAAACAAGCGGTTTTATGAAAGTCGAGTAATGTCCGGGGAAAACGTGCAGAATCGAGAACCCCAAGTCTTTGCTCCTTTTCTATTTTTCGATACCCAAGGCCGAGGGAGAGAAGAGAGCGACAAAACCTTCTCTTTTCGAAATTCTTACGAGATTGCTGTGATAAAAGATCTACTAAAGCAAGATCCAGATATCGTTGCTATCATCGAGGCTCATTTGGACGCCAGAATCATCATCATCACGCCGTACAAGTCCCAGGCGAAGCATCTTCGAGAAATGTGTGGACCTCTGAAAATGAACATTGAAGTTTCTACAGTAGACGCGTTTCAAGGACAGGAAGGTGATATCGTCATACTGTCGACAGTCCGAACAAAACAAGTTGGATTTGTGGACGATAAACAGCGGCTGAATGTGGCCCTAACAAGAGCAAAACGCGTGCTTAGAGTGGTTGGGGACAAGGCTTTTTTCGAGGGTCTGCCGAATGGTTCGACACTCCGCCTTTGGCTGTCTACGCTTCAAAGGCAGAGTTTACCGTGAAAACGAAGATCCAGAGAATCGCTGCCAGTCCACCTGATCTATCAATTCACACTACATGGAAAATCACGCTGACTCAACGTTTCCACGGTGAGATGGCACTCCTGTCGCAAAGTCACAAAAATATATCATTGAATACGCTATTTTCGCTTGCTTTGCCAGATCTTAATGCGTGTGGTAGCCGTGTGACCGAAAAAGAAGGCTGGCATGTCTCGTGGCTGAAAGGTTACAGCAAAGATTTGCGAGTCATTTGGATTGTACGTGATTATGATGGAGTTGGTATCATTGAGGCACACCATGCTGGGACACCAGAGAGTTGCTTGCGATTTCGCCAAAAAAATCACACTGTCCCTTACGGAAGCCGATCGCCGCGTGCTGATATGCTTGGTGTGGTTTCAAAGGACGTACCGTCAAATGAAAAGGGCAAAATGTTTTCAAGCTGGCTGTTGGATAGCCATTTACAAGATGCAATTTTGTTTGGAAAGTTGGACGACTTTCCATTGAGTAAAATTCAGCTCGACCCGCCTCAAGAGCGAGTTGCCCGGTCTCCTCCACCTCTTTTAATTGAATCGCGGTCGGGCACAGGCAAAACCTTGGTAAATAATCAAATGTCTAGCATTGTCTTTTGAAACGTACGAGCTCCTCATTCGTTTTTTTTTCTTCATGACTCGTCGCCACTTTGCAACAGGTGCTACTGCAGCATGCAGCATTTTACGATCGCTTGACAGATCCTCGCCCCGCTCTTTTCATAACTGTATCTCCTAGGCTGAAGAATGAGTTGAAGCAAAAGTATGAGGAGCTGACCCCGATTCACGGCGCCTGTCTCCCCAAAACAATTTTTTTTTCGTTTCAGGACTTCATCGCTGACCTGCTCAAACACTATCAGGTTCAGGATTTCCAAGGCAAAGGATCGTGTACGTTCCAAGGATACATCTTTTTACGAAAGTCTCGCAAAGAAATCAAGCTTGAACCCCACCTTCTCGAGAATGAGATTGGTGGAGTAATTTTGGGATCTGTAGCCGCTGCTAGGCAGTCAAGAGCCTTGAGCCGAGACCAGTATCTTCAGGACAAACGAAGCAACATTCCTAACAACAACAAAGAAGGTCGTCAGTGCAGGGAGCTTGTCTTCGACGAATACGAGAGATACTCTGAATGGAAAAGGACAAACCGAAAATTTGATATTCACGATGTCGTTCTTTGCCTTTTGAAAGAGAAGCAGGAGCAGTTGTTTGCGTCAGGTAAAGTTTTTTTGATATTGTCTCGTATTATCGTGCCGTGTCTCCATACAACTAATTCAACGCCATGTTTAGCGTATCTCGACGAGGTACAAGATCTCTCCCATGCCGCAATTTTCCTTATCTGTAGTATAGCCGGCCGCGATCACCAATACTGGGTCTGTGGTGGGGATCCTGCGCAGGTAAGCTAAGTCTAACTTCCAAAAAAAGCCATTGCACATGTTTTTTATGCCATTTGGTTCTCAATTCGGTCTCTCGCACAACCATGTGTTTACATAGATGATTTCACCCGGCTGTTCTTTTACTTTTGATGGTCTGAAGCAAACGCTTTTGAACATTGAAAGTGGTATCGAAAAGAAACTCAAGAATGTACAGCATTTACTCATCAATTATAGAACAACCAAGGATATATTGGCCTTGGCGAATGCTATCCTAGGAAAGGCTAGAGAATTCTTCCCCGGCACTATCGATTTTGCGCAACCTGAAAAAACAAGAAAAGATTTGGGGTTGAAAGTTGTCCTCTGTAACTGGAAAGATGCCTTCAATTCCGCAGCCAAGTTTGGCGAGAACCAGGCCTTTGTCTACTCACCAGTAAGCTCTGAAGGCATTGCTGTAGAAGCTGGTGAATGGTTGAACAACCATCCATTCATCCTTACTTCGCTAGAATCTAAAGGTCTTGAATTCGATGATGTGGTCGTCGCTTTTGATCACGACCGCAAGACCTGGCAAGTTGAGCAACGACGAGAAATATCCCTTAAAATGCTTCGTGAGCTATATGTTGCTGTTACACGAGCGCAGAAAAGAGTTGTGATTCTTGTAAAAGAAGACGTTCCAGCTATGGCTTCTTTTTTTGATATCCTAAATTGTGACTTGGAAATTTCCGATGCAAGGATCTTTGAGGAGTTCAACCGCGACACATCGAAAGAAGCGTAAGAGTGGCTTGAACGTGCACATAAGCTTTTTAGCGACGATCAGTTCAAATTTGCAGCAAGTTGCTTCGCGAGGGCAGCTCGACAAGATTGGGCTTTCTTTGCTTCTGGACACTCCCTCTTACAATCAGGGTTGACTTCAGAAGGTGTGAACAAGCTGCGAAAAGCCGCTAATGTCTTCTACGATAGCTGCGACTACAAACTGATTCTGTGTGTTCTCAAAGAGTTACTGAAGTTAAGTGAAGGGTCTTGGGATGTATCGGATGACTACATCTTTTTAGAGGCACTTAAAAGACGCCCCAATGATCTATCGAAAGCGATGTGCGTCCAGTACGCGATTTTCCGAGGGGACTTCTCTACAGTTAGCGTCACTGATCTAGCGGACCACAGTGTATACAAAATCCTCCTTGCCTATCGCAATTCTGGTTGGTTGAAAAACCTTGTAGCTGACTGTTCCTTGGCTGAAAGGGAGGCGCTTGCAAACACAATGCCGTTGCTAGTCATTGACTATTACGATTCTCATTTTGACTTCTTCAATGCTTGTAAAGTTGCCCTCGGTGCTGGAGAATTCGGTCTCGCCAACCAGAAAACCGCTGAATTGATAAAGCGAATGGGAGCTTCCTTTCAGTCGGTGTTGATAGTTGATATCGTTAAATTGTGGAATGAATGTGCCCCTAAAGGAGTATCTGAAGCTCTCCCACGAAAGAGTGTATCTCGTCTTCTATGTCAGCTTTTCCAGTCACCAAGAGAACCTCCTTCTGGTATAAAAGCTGAATGTGCCCGTGTCCTTGGGAAGGATATTATTTTGTTGGCATTCGATCAGCACAATGTTGCGTACACCGATCTTCTGAAGTTCAGTACAACATTGTTCAAGCAAGAAGTTGAGTCCGCGCTGATTGACCAGTTTCATCCATGCAAAATGGGAGTAGTGGAATGGTATAATAAAAATGGTCATCCCCACCTCGCAGCGCAATTTGCGGGAGCGAACAGAAAGGAATTTTCCAACTGTGACATCCTCAGCTTTACTACATTTTTTTTTTTCGCGACCTAAGTGGTTATTTCAAGAGCTGGAGACACGACAACTTTTGGAAGCTGCAGTGATATTAAATGTTGGGTCTCCATCGACTAGCAAAGAAAACAAGGAAGAATTCTGGGAAAACTATGACGCCTTTGCAATTGGCAAACGTCCAGAGTTTGATTCTTTTTATAAGTATGTGGACCCGAACTCAGGCAGGGAAGTGTTAAGGACAGCTGTATCTCTGATGTTCAGAAAAGGACAAATCTTGGAGACCGCATTTTTACAGATAAATCTCAAATTTGATCTTGCTATGGTAACTTGCGACTCTATAAGATTTTTAGAGACGCCTGAGCTTGTAAGTAAACATCTTTCGCAGTTGCTAAGACTTTGGAGCGAGGCAGGAAAGATGAAGGGTTCTTTTTATCCAAGTATTGAAACAGATACATACGATGATAAGTATTCTCTATTGATGTGCCTCTTCTTTAATGTGGCACCCACGCAAAATCATCGCAACTTATTCCTGGTGAGAAACGATGACAAGATTACACCCCTTCTAATGGCGTTCGGGCCAACCGCGGTAGCATACTGCAAAATTCAAGGATCAATAATGGGTGATAGCCATGATGAGAAACTGTTGCATTCTCTTTCAGCTTTCCACGACGAATTACGGCGTCGCGTTTGTCGTCAGACAGCAGAACATGTAGCAGCGACACGTGTTGATGGCGCTTCGAGCTCCAGGATTGCAGTTACCAACAACTCGAAATCAAAAAAGGTGGCTCGAAAGCAGCGAAAGAAAGAAGAGAAGCAGGCAAGACAACAATCAAGTCAAGGGACAGCAAGTGGTGGCGGGCAGAAGGCGCAAACTAACAAGAAAAGGATGAAGAAGAAACGTGGAAAGAAATAGATGATGCATGTTTGAGGCAAGTACAAGCTGACACTTTCTTTCACGTACCGAACACTGCTGGTCTGTATGTCTGATCCATGCAAAGTAGTCTTCAATAAAAATTATATGTATGAGCTCAAATTAGCTGTCGGTTAGAGAGCTCCATCAACCGCAAAAAATGGTGTTACAAATGGTAGTAGTGCCAATCAAGAGGTTGCAAACAATGTGCAACTTTTGATGCGCCGCCTATTCGTCCACAAGAGCTGTAATGTTGACTGTCATTGGTAGCCACTTTGCCAGACCAACACAGCAAACCACAGTGATCCGCATACGCACTTTCTATCGTGCGATCATTGCTACAATTTTATATCAGGTATTACCGTGTTCACTGTTTAGCCCTTAGCCT
>Ga0210025_1002824_pt1 | contig 16362 bp, 10 predicted proteins | sample CryGeyme20150102_FD_183989 | JGI IMG/M metagenome (GOLD analysis project Ga0210025, IMG submission 183989) | Groundwater microbial communities from Crystal Geyser aquifers in Utah, USA - Crystal Geyser metaG 2015-0102 (SPAdes) (version 2) | ecosystem: Environmental > Aquatic > Deep subsurface >...
GGATCCAACTCCGCATGCTTATTCACCTCCTCGCGTAGGGCTACGTTGGATAGGTACATTGTGCTTGACCTGCGAAGATCTGCGCCTCTGAGATTACAACTCAGATTACTTTAGTTCTAATCTCATAATATATATTTGAACACTCTAAAACCCCTGGTTTTTAGCGTAGTGCATTAGTCACTTTCATGTAGGTATTGGTGCCTTTCAGCATCTCAGTAAAGTCAGAGTCCATGCGCAGTTGTGCCAAGTCCTTCTTGATAATGGTTGAAGTGAGCCAGAAACTGAATACTATCTTGGTTGTGCCATCAGAGGGCTTGCCCCAGGTCATTGTTTTCATGGCAGTGAATTTGGTGAACCAGGGGATATCTTTTTGGGCTTTGTGTAGGATGGCAGTCACGAGGGTGGGCTTAGTTTTGTTGTCTGCACTACTAAGCATGGCTTTGGGATCGTGAGTCTGAATTGTCTGTAAAACGAGTAATAAATCTGCAGTGGACCAGTTGTTGGCTTTGGTGGTTCTTTCAAATGCTAGTCCAAACTCGTGGATGTTGCTGGGAGTAGTTGTGTCGTCTGGGGCTTTCTTGCCGGCAGGGCCAGTCTTAGTGACGAGCGTCCATGGGGATGTGGTTGCTGGGATCGTGTCGTGGATGTTGTTATGGCCGATTTGTAGGGTTCCGACGGCTTGCGCCATAGTATCATCGAGAGGGGAATTGGTGTTGTTATGGGCTGTGCCCGAGGGGAAGGGCGTGGAAGAAAAGGCACAAGCTATGCTTTTTTCTCCAGCTGTAGTAGAGGTACAGGTACCACTACTCATCGCAGGAGATTGGTTGGTATTCTTGTTGTTGGCTGGTGTCAGGATGTCGTCGTCTTCCAGAGTGGGTATAGCATTGGATACAGTCGTTACATTGTAATCAGTAGGAGGTGGTTGTTCGCTGTTGTGGTCTTGTGTGGCTTCGTCGTTTGCCCGTTGGCCACCTACGACGTAGGTATTTGTCTCGCTCCTTGCCATGGTGTCGTCTTTCGAGACTCCTTGCTCTGCGTCGTAGCGTGTCGGGATCTCTGCCATCATTGTAATATCACCATCGACCAACGGCTCCTCATGTGGCTGTTTCTTGGCAGGTGCTGCTGCTGTCCATGGTCTGGGTGTCGCTTTTGTTGCCATGATGTCTTCAGTCGGTCTTTGTGGTGTGTCTATCCTTTTTGGCTCAGTTAGCCTCGTTCCCTTTCCTCCTCCGTCGTCTTCGTCGCGAGTGGTTGGGTTACTCCTGGCTTTGTGTGCTTCCGTCGTCGTCGTCGTGTTGGTTTGAGGCGCGTCGTCTCGTGGTCTTCCTGAGGTTGTCCTGGTCTTGTGCCTGTTGTATTTGGTTATGAGCCGCTTTTTACTTGCCGATGTTGTAAGGGCTGCGTTGCCAAGACTGCTGCTAGCTTTAATAGTTAACTTGGTAATAGTGTGTTTAGTTATGTTAATATAGTTAACTTGTTGTTAATGGTGTTGTCGAGATTCTATATTACCACTTGTTGTAGTAGTACAGCCAATTCCTTTTTCACTCGATTTTTTCTAGAATTGTTCATCAAAACAAATAAGACGTGTTACTTTGGTCAAATTTTGTCTGCTCGTCAAAATCTTCGAGAATTTTTTTGACTAACTACATAATAATAAGAAGAAGAAGGCTGGAGATTCCGAGCCAATCCCGCACGACCAACAGCAGTATCCCGGTTGCAAAAGATCAAAAGAAGAATAGAAACTGTCGTATTGCTGCTCTAATCACAGTCCTCGGAGCACTCTCTAGAGTAGCTGCGTAGTTCTCGAGCCTTTCCATCTTGTTTGTAGACTCTGTTTATAATGAAACACATTTTTCTAAATTAGCTTGCAGTTCATCTGTTCTCTATTTTGATTACTACTCAACAATATTATTTCTTTGCGAAAAAGTGCAGAAACGACTTGTTTTTCTCTGCACGAGGAGACGGAGGCAGCAAAAGCGAAGCGTCCGTGTCGTTCTCTTCATCAGAGAACTCGGAGAAGCTATTATTGCTGTCATCGGAGCAAGGTTCCACTTCAGGTAAATGCGCGTTTTTGTTCGACAAAGTTGGGGCTTGTGGGTGGATCCAACGCAAGAGGGAAGCCTTATTCTTGCCGTCATCTCCTCCAGACGTACTCCGCCTATTGATCGTTTCGCCTTCCGGGTGAAGCATCAAATGAACCGTTCTATGAAGTCTGTTTGCTAGCCCATTCTCCTCGCTAATCACGATAGATTCGTCATCCCCAGAAGTGTCACCATCTAAAATCTTTCCTTCAACTGACTTGAGCTCCGACAAGTCAAAGTCGCTACAATGAGGCCCCTTTTCGCGCTCCAATGAGCGCTCTTGGTGTTCAACCTTCGCCTCTAACTTTTCGATACGCTTCTGAAGCTTCTGTTTTTCTCTCTCCCACATCTGTTGATCGCCCAAGTGTAGCTCTTCGGCCATTTTGAGAGCTCGCAGAGCAGTTGTGTAGTAATGCTGTCGCTTGCTGGTTGCCACGGTCGTCTCTTCTCGCTCCAGAATCAGTCTGAGATAGTTTTGCGTGTACTCAGAGGCCATGGGATAGTCAACAAGGACACGCTTTCGTTGCCACTTGCGTCGACGGACCATGGTATCGTCCACGGCAGTATTGTGGCTGCGCCAAAGATGGGAGCTGACGTCTAGTTTGGCTAGCTGGTCGGGCACTTGAGAGGGCGAAATGAGACCCGTGCCAGACGCTGCTTCGATGAAATGTCCCGCCTGCTTGGCATACGACCAGCCTCGATAATCCTCGATACAACATGAACTTGTCGTTTTATTGTTGTCTATGGTGCGAGAAGATGTATCCACGTCGACGGACCATCCTCCCACCCATGTCCACGTTGGACCGTGCGAGGTTTTTGGTAGTAGATATCCATCTCGCAGCTCATAACGATGAACCAAATTTTGGTCCGTCCAAACACCTACTTTATCGTTTGTCTTGGGCAGTGACATCACTTTACCTGCTCTGGATGTGTCCTTCTCCCTCCCATTCCAGCTTGGAGAGACAAGAGGCAGAGCTTGGAAAAAGGTTGGAAAGTCTATCAGCTCCGAGCTCCATGCTTTCTTGACAGGATGATATACTTGCCACTCGTACATTTCTTCCGTGACAACAGCAGCTTTCTGTGCCTCTGGGTGCCACGGCATGAGTTCCAAGAATCTCACGATATGAAGAGGTATTGAATTTGGCTGACGTTGAGACAATGCGATCGAGGCTGCCCCCATGGCTGGTTTTCCCAGTGTCATGGCGTCCACAAGCTGACGAAACCCCTCAACCTCTGCTCGCAAAGCCACAACTGAGATGTTGTTGGTTGCCGACTCGTCCTTGTTCTCGTCACGCTGGGACTGCTTCCATTGTTGTTGCTCCTCTTTCAGATTTGCAATCTCCTTTTCTAATTCTTGTCGCTTCGCGTGTTCGCTTTCTAATGCTGCCGTTATTTCCTGGAGCTGGTCCGCCTGTCCCGCCGTGGGAGGGCAAGCCTCTACTGCATTGCTATCTGCATCTTCACTTTGTATTGCTTTCTCGGAGCCATACTCCTGGACAGCTTTCTCCGAGAAGCGGTGACAAAGAGTACTAGCAGTTCCAGGCATTATTGTTCGTAGTTTAAATGGTACTTTTGTCTTCTGTTGTGTGGTGTGATGTGCGCTAGAGGCCAGAGTGTCTACTCGTTTTTTTGTTTTATTAACAATGATTGTTGCTCTGCTGAGTTTGTGTGAATGTGAATGTGTATGTGAGTGTGAGTGTGAATGATCAATCTACCCTGGAAAGAAATTCTATCACCAGGCCTTCCCAAAATTGAAGAAGAGAAAGGCGCCAGCGAGTCCGTAATCACGTACTGTAATCTGTAATATATCTCAACAAACAATATTAGAACAATGATGTATTTTCTTGCCTTCTTAACCGAATTTTCGCTGACGCTCTTTTTCCTTCTTGTTTATCCTATCGTGAAAAGTAGAGGTGATTGAAAGGAAAAACAATGCTGATCACATGTTGTCAAGAGTTGGGTACGTACGACTAATACTACAGTCGTGCTCTACTACGGTTGACCCTACTACTAGCTAGTAGTCTACTACTAGTAGTAGTAGTAGTACTCTACTACTACTAGCTAGAGGGACTAGTAGACTACTAGCTATCTCGTACCTACTAGTACTACCAGGTACATGCTACTCCAGTAATAATAATAAGACGCTTTCACTTTCAATCACACGCAGCAGCAGCATCTCATTTTTCTCTCTGTTAATTCGAATTCTCGAACTGTCAACTCATCTGGCAAATACTGCACTGTAGTGGTAGTAGAGAGTGTAGCTGTTACCAGGTGCCTCTACCAGTACCGTACCAGCTAGAGGACTAGTACTACAGTAGACCCTAGTAGAGGAGTTCAACATAATAGTCGCCAATGACAAGAACAAGATGTGAAAGTTAGTACTGTAGAGAGATCACCCTCGATTAGAATTCAATTCGAAATTCTTGATGTGACGTAATCCTGAAATTCATTCGGAATTCCAAACCCTCCAATCATCATTCACACTAATAAGGCGTGGTGTGCAATAGTAGTAAATACTAGTAACAACAATACTTGGAGTACTCGAGTAGACTCAGCATACAGTATACTAGTAGACTACTAGTACTAGGTAGTCAAATGATACTCCCTGGTAGCATAGTACTCGAGTAGCTCACAGTACTAAATCAGAGAGGTCTAGTGTACTCGTATGTTTCATCGCTGAGTGGAAGCGATTCAGCCATAACAGGATTAACACGAGCCCAGGTACCTACAGCTACTGTAGACCCTTCTAGCTAGAGTACTGGTAGATGATAGGAACCTAGTAGTTTTAGCGGTACAGACGAGCCAAATAATAATGACGGAGACGGACTATGTAGTTATTACATTCGTCTCGATCAAGTTCGCAGACAGCTGTTCAAAATTATATCACAGCCGTGTCAGAGTTTTATTTTGAATAGGTTTCATGACTGTACTGCAATTCTGAATCGCATTAAGAGTTGGTGGTCCCAACTTTGCACTGACGAGAGGCTACGCGTCGCGTCCTGAACTTGCATGTTTGGGTATAAAAATATCGAGTTAGCATGTTCGTAGTTTTCATTGCTTGTAGTACACTGCACGCAAAAGGTTTTGATTATTACCATGTTGAAATTACTACTATCACAACTAAAAAATGTTGTTTTCATTCCAGAGTTTCTACGGCGGCAAGGATATCAGCAAGGTAAGACACTTCCTACACGTGTAAGTTGAGGGTAATTACGGGTGACAGACATGCCAATTATTACATCCTTTCCTATTGACAGCAGCAGGCAACAGGCATCCATGGCCAACAATGGCTCAGGCTTAACCAAAGTTTTATTGCAGGTGAGGCCGCCATTACAGCTCTCTTTGACCCACTCAAAATCAGACTTCGAAAACTTCCATAGCTGATTCATCAAAGCTCACAGCCCTAAGCGTTACCTAACATTACATTTTGTGGCAATCCAAGCACTTTATCGTTTATCGATCGCAGCTGAACCCACCTTGCATAATTTGCTACAAAATCTGCCGAATACGCCGAATAATATTTACTCTACATCATACTACTGCAGAACTGATTTTCCGCCATGATTAGAGATATAGTCGACAAGCAAGTCTTTGAATTGAAGAAATTATGGGCTAACAAGAGACAATTAACCTTTCAGGTTCTGAATCTTGCCATGATTGTTTTTAGTGCTCTCATGATTTGGAAAGGTCTCATGTTCATGACCAAGAGCGAATCACCGGTGGTAGTTGTCCTCAGTGGAAGTATGGAACCCGCCTTTCAGCGAGGAGATATCCTCTTTCTCAACAATGCTAAACACGAAGTCCTTGTGGGAGATGTCGTAGTTTTTAAAATTAAGGATCGCGACATTCCAATTGTGCATCGAATCCTCAAGGTACACAAGGACGCCTTTACGGGAGAAGTGGAACTCCTGACCAAGGGAGATAACAACAGAGTAGATGATCGTGGACTCTATGCACCTGGTCAGCTGTGGCTGAAGCGAGAGGATATTCTGGGAAAGGCGGTTGGTACACTGCGGTATGTAGGCATGGTAACCATTGCCCTGAACGATTATCCTGTTTTGAAGTATGTGTTAGTTGGGATGATGGGGTTGTTTGTCTTGACAAACAAAGAAGGATAACACTTAAACGGGCCATAAACTATGGCTCGTCAATAATAATTACAAAAACAATGGCTCTACACGCAAAGAGTGATTCGATTTTCACATTCATTCCAGTGTAGTCTTTTATTTCTGTTCATATCTACCAATAGCATGGACATAGATTTGTGCATACTACATCTCCGGTGATTGCAAAATCTATAGCACAGCAGCAGTTTTAGCCAAAGGAAGAAGCGCTACTGAAGCCGTTTCAATCGTGAGTTTCGAAATCTTTGAAAATAAGATTGCAAGCATTTTCTTCGGGGTGAAGCTTCTCTTCTTGGTAACACCTGCGAGGAGCCTCCGAATGTGCGCACTTGGACTCCTGGTGCGCGAACATGCTCAGATTTTCATTTCGGTTACTTCTTCCCTACTTATGGTATTGAGGACGGAATGTATGCTCAAGCGATTCATCCACCGTGGAGTACGCCGATCGTCCTCCGTGGTGTTTTCGCTGTGAAATTCACTTTTGACGATATCCAAGCAGTGCCCTCCAACAGCCGAAATGCAATGCGGTCGCAGCTGTGGTAAGCTTGTAAAATCTTGCGGCTTACACCTGATAGCAATGGCATCCGGTATGCGCAGATCATGATCCTCGACACTATGCTGCGATTTTGAGGCTCTCTTCCTTCGATCTGACGGCGGGAAGCTCAAAGAGCTTACCCCAGAGTCTGAACGCAATAGAGTGGGCCTTTTCAAAACGCTGCTCATGCTCTGATTCAAGCGTTGGTCTACAGCTGATTTGTCGCAAGGCCTCAATTCAAGCTCTCCCAAAGAAGCATTCAAGACTGCCCCTAATGCAGCTTCTTGTTTCGCCCTTTTTCGTTCTTCTTTCTTCCGATCGAGCTCCACCGACACACCTTCAATGCTACTGAGACATGCCTCATCAGATGATCCCCCCATTCTTCCTTCGAAACCTTCGCCGACAAAAACATGCTTTGGGACGATGTCAAGCGTTGCTTCCTCCTGTTCAATCACTTGGTTATGCTTCCCTTCACGCAGTTTTCTATTATGTCTACTTCTTGATCTGGTTCGGTCGTTTCCTTCTTCAGCTCGTCGCTTATTGTGTCTACTTCTCGACCTGGCTCGGTCATTTTCTCCTCCCAGTCGTTTTGCGTTGTGTTTACTTCTTGACCTGGCTCGACTCTTTGACTGCGATCGACTGGATTGCGACGGTTCCCTACTGTACGATGATCGTCTACTGTGATGGCTCTTGCTGAGAGAACGAGCTCGTCTACATGAAGTTTCTTTGAATGTTGCTCTGGTCGTAGCTCTTTCATTTCCATTCTGGTCAGCTATATATCCTTGCTCCGTGCTCTTCGTTCTCCGCCCACGGTCACCCTGCTTTGTTGTCTTTGCGGGTGGGACTGGCTCCCCGGCGACATCTCGCAAACTTTTATGCAGCCGCCAGCGCTCACTGCTGGGCAATGTGCCAGAAGCAGCGTCTGCTTTATAGCTCTCTAGGGAGGCCACTGGATCGGTCATGCTTGAATGATTATGTAGCAACTTGCGCCCGTTCAAACCTCTCAGCGCCGTTGTCGAATCGTGTGGATGCTTGTCAAAGGAGGTGTACTTATTAATATTTTGAGGTGACCCCACCAGCCTGCTCTTGCTTCTCTGCTGTTGTAGACTTCGAGACGATCCATCGTTTACCAAATTGCCGCTAGACTCAATAAAGAGTGATTTCGAGTCTTTTCGACTTGGAGGTGAGCTTTCGGAGCTTCTGGTTTGCTGCAGGCTTTGATGGTTCATCATTCGGCTGTGATAGTCCTTTCTATAGCCTAACTCGTCAATATCCGTACCCAGGGTTGTACTACAAGTCTGCTTTTTTTTCAAAGAATCAGGGTAACTCGGATATACTTGTCGAGAAGTGACAAGAGGCAGCGCGCTGTGGGCTTGGCTCGTACATTTTCCATGCTCAGAGCGGCTCACCCTGGTGGTAGCCGCAGATCGCTTGTTGCTCTGTGTACTGCTCCTTGTGTTCTCAGGCAACCCAGCGGGCAACGAAACAATATTTCCCAGAGACTTGTGCATATGCAGTCTATTTCTTGCTTTGCTGTTTCGTCCCCTGCCACCGCCAGACTCTCGAGAAACCTCAGACGCTGCTAGACTGGACTTGGACAGCCCCCTGACCAATGAACTGTCATTGTTTTTCCTCTCGTTCGAGAAGCTGAGAGACAAATCAAACGAGTCGTCCACATGTTGGCTCGAGTCTTGTCGGATATGTCTACTGCTCTCCCGTTTTCTGTCTGCACCTGCTTTTCTCGACTTGCTATCCCAGGTTTTCTGTTCTTCATCATCAAACGATCGTAGACTCTGGTTCATTTGCTTACTACTGTGATAACGATGCTTTCGATCGAATTTATCCTGTCGTCGAGTTTCTCCTCTTTCCTTGTCGACAAGCTCCAAATCCGACAGACTCGAGGTCTTTTTACGCAGCAATTTACGACGATCTCTTCCCAGAAGAATTCCATCCGGAGCTTTCCTTTGGGGTGCGAGAGGACTCTTTCTCGAGGAAACATCGCTTTTGCTTTCAGTCGTCGTACTCAACGTGATTTCAGTAGTAACCGATGAATCTACGGTGGGTTTGCATTTTACGATAACGAATTTTTCGCCTTCTTCTACGTGACGCCGCGGCTTTTTGTCCCCGCAAACAAGCGCCTCGCTTTGATCGAGAGAATGATGGCAATCGTGGCGGACAATTGATTGCATTGTTTTTTCAAGCTGCATATTGCCCGAACCTTGCTCGTGTGGCTTGGATGATGTGTCCATCGAGATGTTTCCCAAACTACGATGCAGTCGATTTTGCTGTTGTTGTTGGTCTCCGTTCTTTTTGGACCGAGTGGCCTTTGGACTTGACTTGCTTTTGTTTTTGGGACTTTGTCGTTCCAATTTTCTTCGTTCTTGTCCGCTATCAGAATCCGTACTATAATCACGCTCCTTTTTGTTGGCGGTTCGGCCTTTGTTCAATTTTATTTTGGTTTTGCCACTTTCATGGCTCATGTTGGTGGATGTTACAGCACCGCTATCACCACTAACTTTTAGGTCCTGGATTTCCGCCACAGAATCATACGTTGAACGATGATCTTTGGCATGTGACGACAACTCTCCTGCCTTGATGATTTGATTGTCGTCAAACTGGAATCGGACAGATTTGTTGTTTACACTACTGCTGAAAATGTCTATCAATTGCTGATGGGGAGACTCTTGTTGACTGGATGTTCTTTTGTTTTGATTTTGGTGGATTGTACGACAGTCATGTCGCTGTTGTTCCTTTCTATATTTCACGTCACTGTGCTGAATGTCATTTGTCTTGGATTTGTGTCGTACAGGAGAGCTCTCGTACCCCAATTTTACTTTCGCAGAGGGCATATCGTCGTCCTCCACTTTCTCATTCAACTGCTGCAAATCCAGGCTTTTCATTGATGTTTCTCGCTCGTCGTCGTCGTCGTCGTCATCATCATCATCAACATGATCTTGATTACTTTCATCTTCTGAAGAAGAAGTACTAGAAGAAGAGCTCCCTTTTGATGACAAGTCCTCCGAGGAAGCACCAGAAATTTGGAACGACGACAGTCCTTCTAGAATCGATCGTCGTTTGACCTTGTCTTGTATGGATTCTCTCCGTCGGCTAGTTGGACTCTTGGCGGTAATGCTGGTGCTGGTGGCGGCGTCTCTAGTAGTTGAACTGTCTGGTATCGGGGTCTGTTCGTTTCCGGGAGAGCCAGCAGAATAAGCTATCGCTTTTTTGTCGGGCGAGAAAGGCGCAGCCGAGAAGGAATTGACTGTGGTCTCGTTGTCGTTGTTGTTGTTCATGTCGGCAGTGCCGAGAACAGACCCGGAAAAGAGAGCCCAGCCTGTTTCCACTTCCATATTATTAGACAAGTTCTGCAATTCCATTGTTTTGAATACGTATTTCTATTATAAATTCCGTCGAGTTGTTTAGCAGATCAATTATTTTTGTGAGTCAAAAGCTGTTGCCATTCCAATTGTGCCATTCTTTAAATTTATTGGACGCTACAAAATTCTCGTTCGCTTTTCACGGGCTTTAGATGGTCGTCTGTTACGTATCCGCTTTGGCTGTACTGTATTATTATTTGTTCAGTTCTAAAACAAATAAAGTGATAGCTTTTTATGGTTTCAGTCGCCTTGGTTGTGTGTTGTGTACAACGCCGCTGCTTGTTGCCAGTAGACCTACTAGTCTAGTACTCGTAGCTAGTAGTAGTGTTGCTTTAGCTACTACCTTAGCTAGTATTAAGTACTCTAGTACAGTACCTCCAGTGGTACAAGTGGCTGGTACGACGACCAGGTAGTAGAGTAGAGTACTGGTAGAGACTAGTACTACTCTACTAGCTACTAGACTACTGTAGCTAGCTAGCAAGTTGAGCACACTCTAGCTAGTAGTAGTAGACTACACGACTTGTATGGTATGATTAGTAGTAGTGGTACTGATCAGGCCTTATTGATTTTAAAAAGTGGATTTATTAAAAGCAGTTCTTCGGCACTCGAACGCGGTCCAAATTTCGGTCATGATCAAACAAGACACACATCTCTCGCACGAATCCAAGAAAATAAGGTTTGCACACTCTTCGTTAGATCAGATGATACTCCCCCCCTCTCTACTCGTACTCTAGTACTCTACACCTCCCATCACTTATCGTATTTTTGATGATATCATCTACTGTACTTTAGTAACACCAGTTAGTCCCTCCGTAGGGAGTACTCAGGAGGAGCATCAAGCCACAATCTGTATTCTAACATCAACTAGAGTCGATGAGGCTTCCCTACTCAATTTTTTTCGCTTTACATGCGCGTTCCAGAAAATAGGACGGCTGGGGCTGAGACTGCTTTCATTGTGGTTTTGGTGGCTGCTCCCGCGTTTGAAGTGGTTCAGCGAAGTCAGCTTTTCTGTCTTGATCTCGGTCAGGTGGTTGCGAAATGAGACGTTATAGTCGAGTGCGTGTCGTGTAGGAGGCAGTGCAGGTATCTCATCATCAGAATCGATTCACGTTCAACAAAGAACTGGAACGAGTGCCTCCCACGCAAGCCACTTCTGCTGACTACTGTGATGGGTTTGCCACTTCACATGGTGTGCAATGCTGACTGCTGACTGCGTTGCTTGCGCATTCTATACTTCACTCTTACCCTATCGCCTGAGCCCATCAGAATCGGACCTATAATCGCTTGCTTCGTCATCATAACAAATAACTAGACTACTACTGTACTCGCTGAGTATGTCTACTCCAACTCAACTGTTTATTGGCTGGTGGTGTGGCACTGCGGGACGTCAGCAGCTTTGCTTACGTCCCAATTTCTGTGCAACATCTGAGTCATGCATGCATTAAAATATGATGACATCACTCAATGTACGCGCTTATTAATAAAAAATAATAACACGGACTCAACAAAATCCGAGCAATCGAATGCTTTCGTTCGTTTGGATCTATCAACACTGTACTATTAATGGATCCCGGTACTGGTACACATCAACAATCCATCATCACCACGTTTGTAATTTACTGAGGTTGGCGGAAGCCAAGGAAAGCAAAGCGAAATACAGTATACTACCTGGTAGTGATAGAAAATACATTTTCACACAAATTATTTTATAATTTAAGTTCGATCGTCTGACGACTGAAATTTTTTCCAAACAAACCAAAAATGAAGACCGCCTTTGCTTTCCTTGCCGCCATGGCTGCCGCCAGCTCTGCCACTGCTTTCACACCCGAGACTATTCCAGGAGCTCTTGCCCCTGTTGGTTTCTTTGATCCCCTTGGTTTTGCTGCCAAGGCCAATGAAGCCACACTCAAGCGTTATCGCGAGGCCGAGCTCACGCACGGCCGTGTTGCTATGCTGGCGGCTGTTGGATTCCTAGTTGGAGAGGCTGTTGAAGGAAAGTCTGTCCTCTGGGATGCTTCCATTACTGGACCTGCCATCAACCACCTACCCCAAGTCCCTCCAATCTTGTGGGTTTTCATTGGTGCTGGTATCGCCAAGGCCGAGTCTATCCGTGCCGAAATTGGATGGGTCGAACCCGAGAACGTTCCCGTCGACAAGCCTGGACAGCTCCGCGAGGAATACATCCCCGGAAACTTGGGATTCGATCCTCTTGGATTGAAGCCCACTGATCCTGTTGAATTTGAGATTATGCAAACCAAGGAGCTTCAGAACGGCCGTTTGGCTATGCTCGCCGCTGCCGGATTCATGGCCCAAGAGCTCGTCAATGGAAAGGGAATCTTTGAGAACCTTCAGGGTTAAGCTCCTCTCGTGAACTTATTTTTGTTTAGTTTATTTCCTAAAAGTTACTCAAGATAACAATTAAGATAATTCCGTTAAAAACCCTTCCAACAGATCACTCATAATTTTCCTTAGAATGTATTTCGTTTCTTATGCAGACGTGAACTCTAAACAAAACCGATCCCAGCCACCAGGTGACTGCAAGCTACATGTTGTCAGTTCAAATGATTCTCATTGCCTTTAGCATTTATTGCAGTTGCAAAATATGAAAATGCATCATATTTCTCAGGAAGATAGGTTTGGGTGTAGTACGGAATTACATGTATCCCTTTCCGTTTTTGCACCACTTTTCGAATCAGCTACTAGTTCTGCGACAACGCGGCATCGTTCGAACCCAAGATAGTAAAACATTGAATTGGAACGGCGCTTTCGTAATTCCTGCTTTTTCAAATGGAAAACACTCCTTTGCGCTTTGTCTGCCGCAGAAATGACCTGTCTCAAATGGATTGTCTTCCTAGAAATGCATCGACAGTTGTTAAAGATGCCATTCCTGCGTCTCTGAACCTTCCAAATTGGCATTTTAATCAACACTACAGAGCTGTTTGCCCATAATATTTGCCGTTCAAAGCAGAAATACTCGTTGCGGTGACATTCCGGCCTCAATGACAGACGTTTGTATGTGCTCTTTTCGGTAGCCTTACAAACAGCTCCAAGCAGTGTTCTGTTTAGGGTTGAAAGATGAGTATGATAAAATAAGCGAGCCAATGGTTCAACATCGATGTAAGTTATTCTTCTACGAGGCGCTCAATACCCTTGTTTCAGTCTGAGCATGTTGGGGACTGCCGGCAAAGAGGACGACAACCGATTCTAGCTTCGTGTCTTTGGTTTATTTTCAAAATCACTGACGGATTCTTTCTTGAAAATATTTGATCGCTATGTGGCACATCTCGACTTTCGAAACCATCACGATTCTTCATTATTCACGCACGCTGTTGTCTGCAACAGAACTTCTCTCCAGCAGGTGCTGTCTAACTGCAAAGTTGTATTCTGTTTCAGACTCCAAGAATTGGCGAACTGCTCGACGCAACCATGGGTCAGCAAAGAAATGGACCGAGTGCACAAAGTGGGGATCAAACCCTCTAGCCCATTTATAATCTGTCGAAAAAGGTATTAAATACTGAGCACCAGACAAGATATTGTAAAATGATAAAAACTCGTGTTGGAAAAGTAATAAGCGGTACGTACCACCTCCACCAGCTCCAGGTTCCATTCGACGAAGACCATTTTGAATGCAGTACTCGATTGCAGACCAGTAGCATACCTCAAAATGAAGGTTCTTGACATTGTATTCCGGCAAACAACCCCAATAACGACCAAAAAAGACTCCGTTCTTGACGACGTTGAAGGTTCCAGCAAACACATCCTTTGCTCGAAAGCTTAGTAAGCCAGTTAATTTCTTGCTATCCTTCTCGGAGACTCGTCGAGCACACATGAAACAGAGATTGTTGATAAAAGAGGTCTGACACAAGCGCTGGAAAAATTCAAGAGTCAAATATTGTCGTCCCCAGAACATTTTGTCCACAGTCGAAACATAAATCTCGAACATTCGCTCGACGAGTCCTTCGATTTTCAAAATGTCTGCACCCGAGATTGCCTCAATCCGAATGTTGTCGATCTCTCGGACCTTGGTTCTTTCTCGCTTGATAGCTATCCGTCTCTTACTACGGAAACATTTCAAGTATTCAGCAAAATCATCGAAAGGTTGCCCTTTTCGGAGGGGATTACGATTGTTCCATTGATACTGGATGGACACTCTCCGAGAGAAATCATCTCTGTTGTTTCTCTCTAACTGCTGGAGCATTGCTTCAAAGCTGTCTTGTTGCTTGTCGGCCTCCACTTTCATCTCCTCGTCCACTACTGAAATGCTGCCACCTTTCTTTTTTATTTCATCAAAGCTGATGGGAGCAGTGTTCAAAGGCCCTGCAATGGCCGTCGCCTCTGTGTCGGTACAAAAGTTGATGTGTACACCCGAACAGATGCCTTTGCCTTCCAGCGCTATACCATCTTTGATATTTTGTTTCAAAAACTCACCCACAACTTTGGTCAACTCGCCCATTTCTTCTTGCGAGAAGGTATCCCATATGCGCGAATGCCAAAGGATCCGACTTCCTGTTACAGGAGTAAATGGTACACCTAACAAAAGCTTTGGATAATAGTCTAATCCGTTCCGAAAGGCAGCATCCGCCCAGGCTTTGTCAAATATAAACTCTCCTCTGGAATGGGTTTTGATGTACGCAGGAATACAGCCGTCCACGAATTGGGGTTCGTTCGAGATATCTTCAGAGACCCTTTCATCACGGGGCAGAGGTACACGTTCACAATGAACTTGCATGGTCAGGTGTCGAGGATTCCAGCCAGTATCTGATGATACACAACCAGACTCTTCCAAAGTGTGCAGCCAAGAGTGTTCCAGAAAAGGGCTACGCCAAGGTTCTTCTTGGACATCTGTTGTAAAATTGCAGTCGGATTTTGTCTCAGTAGCGCTGCCGGTTCCAAGGCAATTATCCCAATTTTCTGCCGAGATTTCGCTGATGGAAGTATGCCAGGTAAATTCAATAGAACCACCAGAAAAATTTACTCTGGTGAGCTTTGATGCTTCAGCTTCTTCTCGGGGTACTTCTGGTAGGTTGTCACCGTTGGTACTTTGATATGGAGGGCAGAGAGGGGGTGCAGGTCGGAAAGGATGGAGCGTCGGTCGAGATAGCAAGTGAACTTTCCTAGAAGAAAAAGCATGGACAGCAGGTGCATAATCACACCATTGTAGCACAGACATGAACACAAAGCAGTAAGCCAAAAGACGAATCTTTCTTGGGAAATCCTTTGCGAAAGGAGTCTCTTTCATTTTTCCGAGATAAGATGGGATGGGAGCTAAATGCCGTCTAGAAGCGCGAATGAATCGCTCTTCTAATAAGAAGTTTCCAAGAGCATCGTCAAAAAGCAGGATGGGTCTATGCTAAAAATTAGATACAACGAGTGAGCAATTCTAGCGTAGAGTCCAGAGTCCAGATCTTTGTCGTCATGGTTGCTTCCTTCTTCAATAAAAGAAATCTGGTATTTTAACCTTAAAACACAACATCTGTACGCACACACGAACTGAACGATAGTGAAGAAGAAGAAAAAAGAAATACTCGTAATTATACTCAGTAATAGCTAACGATGCAAAAGCAGGAAGTCTACTAGACTAGTAGGAATAATAGGGTGTAGTAGAGCTGAGCATTGAGGTCGACTAGACAGCTTTGATACTGGCCGCAGGAGCAGCAGGTTTATCATCTCCTTCGCCTTCCTTTTCGGTGTCGTTGCTGCTGGTTGTTTTTGGCGGTGGAAGATCCACGATGGTGGGAGTGGGAGCGCCATCTACAGATGTGGAACGTGCCATAGACGTTGGCATATTATTCTTAGGAATGCCAGAAGAATCCGTCGATGTGGTACGCGCTATTTTCATCAAGCCTCCAAGTCCAGAGGATGCCTTTGTGCCGTTCGTCGAAGCTGGATCTGCTTTCGTTGGACCTCCGCTACCAAAACGAGCGAATGGATTGCGCCGCATCATCGGCTGCGCTTTAGCAGCGGCACTTCCGAAACCAAAACCGCCAAAGCGATTCGTCGCCGGCACCGCGGCTGGCGCCTTTGCTTGTGAGGTATCAACAGACTGTGAAACCTCATCCTTAGCATTAATAGCCGACGTAGCAACTTGTTTCCAACGAGAGAACCGGTTTTGGTTCTCATCTGCCGCGGCGGCTGCAGCCGGAGCTTCAGCATTATCTGTACTGCCAGCTGGTGCCACTGCGCGACCAAAAAAGGAGGAGATACCAGCCGCAGCCTTGGACTCTTCGCTGCTTTTCGCTGGGTTG
>Ga0210025_1002825_pt1 | contig 16357 bp, 11 predicted proteins | sample CryGeyme20150102_FD_183989 | JGI IMG/M metagenome (GOLD analysis project Ga0210025, IMG submission 183989) | Groundwater microbial communities from Crystal Geyser aquifers in Utah, USA - Crystal Geyser metaG 2015-0102 (SPAdes) (version 2) | ecosystem: Environmental > Aquatic > Deep subsurface >...
GGGGGGGGGGGGGGGGGGGGGGGGGAATAACTCCTACTGCAGCGAAAAAATAAGTGATCCGAATAAAATTCATAATGAATTCAACACGTAACGTAGTGCTGTGGCAGTAGAACAATAGTACCTGGTAATAAACAACGTACTTAAATCGTTTTCGAAAGCTAATATTTACAGAAAGCATTTTGCATTCAGTACTTTCCGATCCTCCGCAAGATGGAGGGAGTTTTGAATAGAAAATGTTGCAAAGTTATCTGTTGGCAAGTATGTTGCTAAGAAGTATGAATCTTTAATGTGGAGGAACAGAGGCCTTCACAGTCTTTGCTAAAAAGAAGGCTTTCTCTATGACCAAACGAAGTTCGTTTATTACAACTACCATACCAGGTACTATTGACTACGGTAGTCGTAGTAGTACCAGTACCAGGTAGTAGTAGTAGTAGTAGTAGTATTAGCATTAAGGGAGTAGTAGACTACCAGGTACCTACTACTATGTAGAAGAATACTACTATTACCACTCCATAGTAAGCTATGCAAAGCAGCATCATCAAGCTACTAGTAGTTAGTACCATGGTAACAAGAAGGAGAAGCATCATCATGGCGAAAAATGGTCCATGCTGACTTTGATCTAAAAGTAAGTGACTGCCTAGATTACTATGGGTTTCTACTACCAAATATTTAGTCTTCAGGTTTAGTCTGAACAAGAAGTAACAAGAAGTGGATACACTTATGTGTGTAATAATAAAAGTTTAGGTGGTGCATTCTGCTGCTCTGAGCCTGATGACAATGCCTAGTAGCTTTCAATCAAGTTGTACGGTGGTATTCCACCATATTACTATTATTACTCTATCAATTATTCTTTGGAGAAGAATCTACATTTAGGAACCTCCTCTAAAAATTGTGTTACAATGCAGCATCCTTGAATGTCGTCACTGCAGAAGCCACTTCCTCCTCAATATGTTTGCCTACTCCTTGTGATGTGGTCGAATTTGGATACCTATTTATTTAGGAGCAGAGTATAGTATTGCTTGCTTCTTGAAACTTGCTTGTTGTACCTACTACTAGCTATGGTAGGTACCAGTGTTTCACTCCCGTACGCGAATACATACAGTATCAGGAATCAGGATACAAGCTAGTTCACTAATAGTCTCTAGTAGACTACCAGGGTGATGCAAGTGATGAACTGATGATCAACCTCAAGATACTACTGCTTGAGCCGACAGACTTTAAGAGGAGCGAGACCTAAAGAAGTAGTATTATTATTTTTCGTCTCCTTGTATTTCCAGTACAACCTGCCGGCCCAGGCAGCCAGTAAGCAAGCCAGGCAGTCAGTCTGGCATCGATTCGTCATCACTCCAAAATTCCAGAACGTGCTAAATATTTTGGTTCGGCGAAGGAACTATCCAGAAGCGATCTAAGTACAAGATAACTGAATTGGCCCGCGCTACATTTATTATGTAAAGCAAATCCTAAAAATATTAGGCGCCTATCAAACTACCAGTAGTCTACTACTCGTATTATATTATTATTCGAAATGATGTTGTACAATAAATAAGAGTATCATCATCATCACCATCAACAACATTAACAACAACAACACAAATCATGCTATCGTCGGATTGTGAAAGCAGTAGCAAGGACAATAACGAGAATAGAAACAAGAATTCGAACAAGCACAAGCCCACTCCCATTGCTATACTTACTACTACTGCTACGACTGCAACTACTACTACTACTGCTACTACAGCTACTACTACAGTTGCTGCTGCTGCTGCTGCTGCTGCTGCTGCTGATATTAGCTATACTAAAAAAAGTACAGTAATGTCTCCCGCAATGATGATGACGCAGCTTACCTCGTTTCCTTTCGACGCTCCTTCATCGCCAGTGCACTTGAATCATCATTCTCAGCATCATCATCGTGATCTTTCTCCTTCTCCTCCACATTTAATAATTGGTACAGATCATGTCACTATGAATATGAATATGAATATGAATGATCATGACAGGGAGGAGGACGAGGACGACGACGATTTGGAACATCAACTTTTGACGACGGCTTTTGCCGACAGTACCAGACGCAAGACTTCGTGGAGTGCTGCCAATTTGAGAAAAGAATTAGGATCACCACGAATGGCTACCAGAGCTGCTGGTACAAGTACTACTACTACTACTACTAGTAGTAGTAGTAATGGAAATAGTAATGCTGGAACAACAACAACAGCAACTATGGGTCAAGAAGAATCACATCATCATCATACTCATCATACTCATCATAATCCTTTGGGATTTCACACAACGGAAAAAGAAGAGGACGACAATCATATTATTATGACCAACAAGAGCAAGAACAAGAAGAGAGGCGGTCCGAAGCAGCCGTCGCAGCCAAAGAATGGTCCAACGGCAACTCAGAACCTATTGCAAGAACTGGGTTCGGCGTTGGCTTCTTGTCACAGTACGGCTGTTAGTACTTGTTCGGCGATCAACAGCAACAGCAAGAACAACAGCAGAAAAAGTGGAGCAGCAAATATGGAAAGTGGTAGTATGGCTGCAACTGCCAAAGATTCTTGGATCCGTTGGAAGGATGATATTTGTCGAACGGTAGAAAAACAAGCAGATCAACTCATGGGTGGTAATGGTAGTGGATCATCCTTTTCTTCCAACAAAGAAATGATGACAGGATATGACGGTGATACTATTATTACCTACATGGAAGACGACGAAGAAGAAAACCATACACATGATAATGATACATCCGAAAATGATAGCATTTTGGCTCATAACAATAACAATAACGGCAACGGCAGCAGCAGCAACCGCCATGGTATTCTTACACGCGAAGAGAAAGAACTGATATGGAGACAGGAAGATGAAGCCATGCAACTCCGGCGTTTGACAAGTTGGGAAACGTTGGCAACGGATGAAACCATGGAAGAAGAAACCAGAGACAGTACGAATTATAACCAACAGCAACAGCAACAGACACATCATACGATGAGAAGCAGTGCAACTTGTTTAAGAGATTCTTCCCACTGTACCAAGTCTACACTGTATGATTCTAATGGCAAGTCAATACAACCTGTGCCTGTTCCTCCTCCTCTTCCTCCTCACAAACGACGATCCGTACGGTTCGATTATCCTCCCATTTCATCCCTTCGGGAATATCCACGAACCCAACCAGATCAAATCAAAGATTTATTTTTTACCGAAGAAGAATTGGAACAGATCGAAGACGATCGATATTGTACCATTTGTGCGGATGATGTCGAAATTGTTGCCATTTCTTCGTCTCATACGACAGACAGTCAACACGAAGAGGAAAAGAAACAACAACAACAACAAAAGCAGCAACAACAACAACCATTACCAGAAGCGGAATCAAAAACAAAAGATACGATTGACGCTGCACCTGCTGCTACAGGAAACTTTTTTAATCACATACCATCACTCACCAAGAAGAGTTCCAAAGATAACTTGCACAAGAAGGCATCCAGTGGATGGAAACCATACGGCAAGGCCTTTTCGTTTGATGATCGAGAATTTGACAAGTCCAAAGATAATGGTAGCACTAGCAGCAACAACAACAACAACAGCAACAGTCCTAGGAATGATCAGTCACCACAAAATAGTTCGATTCCGACGAGACGGAATGGTAATAGCGGTGGTGGTGGCGGCGGCGGCGGTGCACGACGACGAAGGGCTTCTAGTGGTGGAATTTCCAGTGGAACAACGGAAGGAACACGCGAAGTTCCTCGTCGCATAATCAAGAGTGTTCAAATATACCTGCGTGAACGTTCCGTGGGTTAGAAAGGAAGAAGACGAGGAGGGAAAAAGGTTTGAAAAAGGCTATTCATGAAAAATACTAGTCATAAATACATATAGATATACCCAGCATCGTATTATAAATTGCTAATAACACAATAATATTATTATCAACGAAGAAATTGTCGTTTGCATGCCGACTCACCTGCCGTGATGGTTTTAAGGAGAATTCTGAAGTACTAGCATGATGGTCAGATTTGGGCAGGTTTGTATGTGGTAGAAATACATCATCACAGAGGCAATCCCATGCACTCGCAAAAGAATTTCATGTCGTCGTCGTCGCCGCCTGCGTTCATTGATGGTGTTGGAGTAGTATCAAATGGTGATAGCTCCACTTCGGCTGAAAGAAAGTCGTCCGGTGCCATGTCGTGATGATTTACTGCCGACAAAGGAATAGGCTCAGAAATAGGCCCGAACTCATCTTCTGTCGGACTGTCCTGCCTTAGCGGAAGAGGTTCTAGTATATCACCACTTTCAATCCCAGGATAGAGTGGAAGTGTCTCTTTGAAGGTTTCGAACAGAGACTTTTGTTTCAGCTTTGTCGAGTGCTGCATTTTTACGCTGATAAATGCAGGGGCTTCAATTCTCCCATCACTGCCATTGGCGCCAGAGTCTTGATCCGTAGTTATAACAGATACTGATGAACTCTTGGCTGAAACAGAGATATTGCTTTCCGAGAAATGTCGGAGGAGCGGAGAAGTAGATACCGCTATCATAAAATGACAGGTGGCGGTCTCTTTGATCTTCCCATGAAGCTTAGAATAGACTTCTGCCTCGCTGTGTGGGTCGGGACTCTCATGGCGACCGGAATTTTTACTATCAATCCCCACTTGTCCTTTTTCTTTCCGGCGCTGGATGCGAACTTTGGCTTTTGCCTTTGTGCTTGACGGGTACTCTCTGTGCAGCAAGTCGCGAAAAGTCTGTCCAACTTTTTCTTTGGCACTTCTATCACCTACTTCGTACCAATTGCCATTGATTTCCTTGACGAAGCCACCGTGTGGGCTTGCTTGTCTGATAGTGTTTACAACGCGTGTAACAATTTTTGACTTCTGCTGTTTGCTGGTCTTTTTAGCTGCATATTCCTCTCGGAAATGATTGACGAGATCTCGGAAGCGAACATTCCCTTCGTGCTTGTGAGCTGCTTTGCCCCTGGCGCAGATTACATCCAGCGGCCCAGGTTGGAAGCAAGGATGGAGTGCACGTTTTCGGTTAGGGTTGGCATACATCTGCTGATTTGCAGAAACTTTAGCGTCAAATGATGTTGGCATGAATTACTCAAATTTCGGTATGTTTGTATTTGTTGCTACTCTATTAATGAGCCCGTGCATGACGAGAAAAGTTGAAAAAGTGAGGCAAAAACTAACCGGCAACCAGCCGGTTTTGCGAATTAATGAAGAAAATTCTCTGACACCACGATCGTTAAATAAAATATTCCGAAGCAGCGGGTTTAATTTTCCGAATGTGCAATTTGAATTCGCGACTTTTTTAAATTTAATCGACTTACTACGGAGGAAGCAACGCAGAAAAAGAATGCAAGAGATCTCTCTAAAAAATATATTTTAAGCCGAGCGAGTATCAGGGTATGCCACATAAAAAAAACTGGAACGTCTAATTTATGGGGATCAAAACTATGGCGCCCACAGGTTATTGGGCAACCATTGGCACCCTGAAGGGCGACAGAGTTGATCACAACAGGACCACACCCTCCAACTAGGTCAGGATCTGCTATTTAAATTGGGTGACACACACCCGGGGGTTGAGTTACAATTGTCACATTACGGGGATCAAAACTATGGCGCCCCCAGGGTGCCAAGGTTACCCAAGGGCAACCATTGGCACCCCAAAGGTGATAGAGTTGTCACATAGATGTCACAACAGGTATTCGACAAGCGGTCTCAAAAGTAATCAAGTAAAAATTAGCAGAGATCACAGCAATAGTACCAATGGGCGACACATGTTTGATCATAATTAGATCATATATTTCATTAGAGCAGTATATTGTGTAAACGGCATCTTCTTTACGATTTCAACGCACATGGAAAAGTCGCTCAAAACATTCGATATTCATCTCCAACAAATCCAGGATGCGCAACTGTTGCATGGATCGCTTCGACGCACTTACGAGCTATTAGAGCAGTATATTGTGTAAACGGCATCCTCTTTACGATTTCAGCGCACATGGAAAAGTCGCTCAAAACATTCGATGTTCATCTCCACCAAATCCAGGATGCGCAACTGTTGCATGAATCGCTTCGACGCACTCACGAGCTTCCAATCGTGCTCTCGACAGATCGTCACTCAAATAGTACATTTGTGATTGGACACTGCTCAACTGCTGCTTCGTCAAGGCTGCTTCTAATTTCAATTGTTCGCATGTGTCATTTGAAATCTTTAGTTGCGTCTGCGCCAGACATTTGGCGTGTTGCTCCTGACCTAACTGCATCTGTAAATGCAGGCACTGAAGATGCAATGTTTCTTGGTTTTTCTTGAAAATTGCTAACTCTTCATGTATCTTGTCGACGTCAACATCCTTTCCGGTCAACTTTGTTTCCACAGATTTTTGGAACTCATTCAACTTTTTTTGCAGCTCCTCAATACGTTGCTTGCAATGTGCTTCGGTACACGTGTTCACCTTTGGAGATACCACCTCCAAGTCTTGTGAATCTGATGAGATTTTGGATTCCAATACACGTTGGTATACCTGGAATTGTTCATGCTCAGTGGCTTGTAACTTTTCGACTAATTTGAGCTTTTGACACGTTTGTTCTGTAACTTCATTCTCCCATTGTTTGCGTTGGTTTTTAAGAAGGACCATCTGCTCCCACAACTGTTGGCGGAGAGACTGTATCTCATTTTCCAATGCACCGATTTCTTTGGACTGCCCATCGGGGAACTTGTGGTCGGTTTGGGTTGCCATGTTGTTTTGCTCTTTGTTTTCTTTCGCTTGCAGAACCACATCATCTTCCAATAAATCGAGACCGAAAAGTGACACACTGCGGTCCTTCTTTGCTACTAAAGGAGCACCATCGCCGTTGCTGTGATCACTGTAATCTAGATCATCCATCAACAAACGTGGCTCTTGTTGCTGCATCTGGATGCGTTGTGACACTTGTTTTAGACGCTGCAATGATTTCACCAATTCCTTTTGACGCGGTGTTTGTTTACTGCTGCTTTTGCGGCGTATTGGCTTTTGTGGTGGAGGCGTGCTCATCATCAACAGCGTATTCTCACCAAGATTAGTAATGTTGTCCAAAGACAAACGTTTGCAAGACATGCTGGACTGCCATTCCAAGCATTCTTCTTCCAATAGTGCCATAGTCTCTCGTAAACATTCCGCGAGTTCCTCCTGATAATGACTCTGGCTGTTGATGTCTGCAGTACCAGTAGTGCTAAAAAAGGCATCTTCCAAATATTTGTCACTACAGTTGGTAGTGTTCTCGTAGACGGCCAATCTCTCCTTGAGCTGCCGAATTTCTTCTTCGGCCTCCAACTTTTCCTGATGGCGTTCCGCACGTACTACCTCAAGCAGTGCTTCCACATTGTCGTAGACACAGTTGAGGTCTTCTAATTCTTCTGTGGGCATGTCTGAGGTGATGTTGCATTTCATGGCGTTCGCTTTCTTAGTAAGGGAGTGCATGATCTTTTCACCCAAAACAGATTTCTTGGAAGGCGTCACTGAAGATGGACTGCGAAAGGGCGAAGTCATTGGCATGGTGTGTTGCATTTGGCTTATCCAGGAAGAACCACGTCTCTGTGGACTTGAATGAATGCTGTTTTGTTGATACTGTTGTTCGTGACGGCGTCGCATGGAACATGTATTGGAGTCTTGGGAATCCGTCAGGTTTCCGTACTCGGGGCTGCTGGGATCACTTCCCTCCAGCGTTTGCATCATTTTTGAATGCTTTGGGGTTGTTTATTTGTGTTGCTCTATAGTATACTCGAGTATATGTTGCTCTCTGGTTCTTCTACTACACGTACCAGGTACACTATTAGAATCGCCAAACCAAAAAATGAAAAATAATGAACAACGAATATTTTTGAATTTCAGGGACTCGCGTAAGTGTGCGTATGTCTATCAAGAGGGGTGCACACCTGATCAAGCTGTGCGACCAAAAACTGTACCTGCCAGCTGGCTACCCCCACCCCAATAGGAAAACAAGGGCTTGCTTGGTGCGACGAAACTTCCCACTTTTTAAATGTTATTATTTGGTAAATGCTTAGGTTTTGCATGACCCTTCCAGTCATTGCACGCTGTATTTTTTGTTTTTGTTAACCAGTGACTGTCCAAAGAAGAATATCATGATGTCGTATCTACTACTCTACTGTACCTGGTATTGGGGTACGGTAAGCAACGTTGACCGTAGCTGAAAGCTGGTATAATCAGGTACCTACTGTGCCACCGGATTTCATAGAAAGTTCACCACTTGAAGACCGAATCGTTGGTAGTACGAACGTTCTCACCCCAAACCACTACCAGGGTAGGGTACCCCTTCTTCCAAGGAGTGGCTACTGACCATATTTTCGAACGGGCAAGATCTGAATTCAAGATGGTACAGATACCGTACCTGGTACCGTACTAGTACTAGGTACCGTAATACCAGGGTGCTACTACTAGGTACGGTAGTACGACTAGTAAGAAGCAATCGGAGACCCCGTAAAGCTCACAACACTTGCTGATGACTCACTCAGACTTGAAGTTGTACATGTTCCAACTTCGTAAGTGTCGTACCGTAATAAAATTACCAGGTATCATTTTGTAATTCTTCGACAACTTGAATCGGCACATCTCGAAACGGTCAGTGCATAATATCATCATTCGAATCGTTTCGGAAGAGTTCACAATGACTCATTTTTATTGCAAAATGATTGAAGAAAGCAAACCAAGTTTCTGTGCCCGGTACCATCATTTCATTTAGTGACCGGGATGCTGGTTTACACAAGACACAACATGCACATTACGTGGTACCTAGTACAGGTACCAGGTACTACTACTACTGTACCTGGTAGCAAAGTATTCATTGAAGCTACTACTAAAATATCCAGGAGCATTTTGTGTACTACCAGGTACTAGTACCAGGTAGTAGTCAGCAGTGTTTCTGAAAAGACCCAATGTAAAAATGACGTAAATATATGAACGGAATAAACGTTTATCGGAAGAGGCATTCTGTTGAAGGTCAACGGGTCATCCTCATCCGGCAACACATTTTCGAGAAAGATCGATTCACTACTCCATAAAACTGCTCTCTCATTTTCATCCCAAACCTCATCATATTACCCTCACAAATTACTATTTTCAACGATAGAAACACATAATTTCAATACCCAGCTAGTTCAATACAATGCAAGTCAATTTCAAGAAAATGCTTAACCCCTCCAGCAAGGAAAAAGATGTTCCAACCAGTAAGTCAAGTGTAAAAGACCTACGTACAAACTCCATGGGGAGTAGAAAAAGTGCGACTGATACTGCCTCTACGAAGAGTACAAGTAATTCTTCGTTTGCCGCAGGATCAGGTGCTAACAACATCGCCGCCACGGCAGAGCAGAAGCAAAAGATTGCTGCTGCCACCAAAACCCACGAAAAGGAACGTCGTGCATCGGCTGGGTCCAATGCTTCGTTGGCTGAAACAGCTAACAAGAACCTCCCCAGGGAAATTGAAGTTTCGACAACTTTGCGGAGTAAGTTGGACCATTCCTTCAAAACTAATCTCACTGATGATGATGCTTCCAAGACGTCTACAAGTGCACAGCTTAAGGCTGAACACTATGTGAGAGAGCAGTATGGTATCTCCGAGCTGCCTACAGAGGATACGTCCATCCCCACGGAAGAGGTCGAACTACGGTTCGCGTCTGCTCTCTGCTTTGCGATCGGACGTGACTATTCCGCAGAGCAGCAAGAGTGGCTCTTGGGAGATTTGTCCGCCAAGGGATATTCTCAATCGGTATTGGATAAGGTCCCCGAGCTTCTAAAGCAATCATCCAAACTCATGGATATGGAAGTAGCCCTCGAAAGCAAGAAGGTTATCACTGGCGATCTCAAAAAGGACGCTGCAATGCTTGTGTACGATATGTATCGTTGCTCCATCATTAACGACTTTCCAAGTGAGCAGGTACGTCCACATAATATGAACGGAGTCAAAGCGAAACAAAATGAATCATTTTTACTCACACGTTATTATCGTTCCAGGAAATCGCCATTGCCATGATCGCCGAAGAAATTGGTCTGAGCAAGTGTGGAAAGCTAGAAGAGCTCAAGAAACAAGTTCAGCTCGAGGAAGAAATGAAGAAGAATCGTTTGAAGATGCTCCATTCCGAAGGCCGACACAACATTGAGGAACGCTACGAAGATATTGTGGACGAAGAAAAGAGCACTAAGGAGCTTAAACACTACAAAGAAGACTCTAGTATTGAATCGGAAAGCCACTTGGACACCGTTCGCAAGTTGGAAGAAGAGAAGAAGATTAAAATGCTGGAGATAGAGAATCTAGAATTGGAGGCTCGGAAAAAAGCTCTGGAAAATACTAACAATAATCCAATGCCTCCTTCCCACCAGGCTCTTTACCAAGCTCCTCAACAGGCTCCCTACCAGGCACCCTATCAGGCTCCTTATCAGGCTCCTCACCAGGCTCAATACCAAGCTCCATACCAGGCTCAATACCAAGCTCCTCACCAGGCTCCTCACCAGGCTCCTCATCAGGTGCATCATCAAGTGCCTCCCCAGGCTCCTCCCCAGATGACCCATCAAGTACCTCACCAGTCTCCCCAGGATCTACGCAGCAATCAAGGTCAATATCAGCCTCAGTGCCCAAGTCAGTACCCTAATCAGGCAAACCAACAGACGTACCAGTACCCCACTGGACCAAACACCAACATGAACCAAGGACAGCAAGCTTCAAACGACGGAAACTCTTACTGTGGCAACTCCTATTCCGAGCAATCCTATTAAAACAATTAGCGCGTTGAATGTTAAAGGCTGGGTCACAGATTTTTTGTTGCACCGATGCTTACATCTATATGTCTAAAAACAACGGGAGTGCACAACCACTTTCAAGAATTCCACGGCAGAAAGTGATTTGGGGCGTTCCCTCTAAATTTATAAGATTTATTTCTATGAAGCATATATTCTTCCTCCTAGATGATTGTGACAATTGAGAGAGTTTCACAGATGGCGAGAAATTCTTGAAAACAAAGAAAAAATTATAAGTTCTATTTGTGGCGTCATTGTGCAACACCATTATCAATAATTATTGTTGTTGTCGTTGCTGTTTGACAAATTGAGAACGATTGATTTAAATTTTCAATCCCAATGATGGTTTGGGGTAACACATCCTGTGGATTACTTGTGATTTTGACTAGCAGATGCGGTTATTTATTTGTGGATTGTTATTATTGTCGACAAAATTCCGATCGTCACCTAGGGATTCATTGTCGCTATCCGTTTCTGCCGTCGTTTCTTGTGCTTGAGCACTATCATTGATATCATTATTATTGTCGTTGTTCTTGTTGTTGTTGTTGTTGTTGTTGTTGTTGTTGTTGTTGTTGTTGTTGTTGTTGTTGTTGTTGTGAACCATTTTGGAAGAGACGTACATGTGAGGTTTCTTGAGATCCTTTACTTTTTGCAATGATGCATCTGTATTAATAAATTTCTTTGCTGTGCGAGAGGGTGATGTTGGCGCTTTGCAACCGCGACGCTCCTTCGATTTGCTTCGATCGTTTCTTGAATGTTGCTCGTCCGATGGAAAAGAAATAGATTTTCTCAATCGATCACGTATTTCGGCCACTTTTTGACTTGCTTGTGTCTGTTTGTCCTTACTTTTAAAATCGTTAATGGTATCGTCAATACTGATATCACAGTAGTAGTCATTCAGAATATCATTACCTGTGGTTGGTTTCTTTTTGTCCTTGGAAAGAGCTTTCGTCAGGGCACTGCTGTTGCCCTTGAAGGAATCTTTTCGTTTCACTGTCCACTGTTTTAAGCGAGTGTTGTTTGTCAAGTCAGCGCTGTCGGGTCGTTCATGTCGTCCACTACCACCACTACCACCACCACCACCACCGCCACCACCGATTCGAAGACGCGGTGCTGAATGGGACAATGATTTGGAAAAGGAATTGTCCTTTTCAGCAATTCTTGGATTGCTGTGAGTGCCAACGGTGAGTTTTGAATTGTCCCGGCGTTTACCATATAATTGTCGTACCATGGGAGATTCTGCCGTCGTATCGAATTCCAATGACGCGTTGGCGTCTTCACTGCGAGGATCCGAAAAAGTTTTGGATCTTGTCATTGGAGATCTGTGTCTTCTGCCACTACTAGCTAGTAGTGGTAGCGTCTTGTTTTCAGGACTACAGTTCGATCGACTTCGTACAGTATGCCCTGGTTCATTGCGTGTGCGACTTTTACTGTTTTCTTTTCGACGAAGGTCATGCGCTGGTCTCATCTCTCGACCGCGATGCGGTGAGCGTGTACGGGAAGGCTTTGGTTTTCTATTGTCAGACCTGGATCTGCTACTTACAGGTGTGTTGGTGGTCGCGTTGGGGGATGAAGGCACTGGCACTGCTCTGAAATGTCTGTCTCGTTCTCTCACAGGCGAGAGACTAGGACCACCACCACCACCAGCAATACTGGTACGCCGACTCGAAAGAATGTTCTTTAATTTCTTATCCTGCTCTTCTTTCCAGTCCTCCTTGGCTCTTTCAGCTGACAAGTGTGTACCGTTGTGGGACGGTGACTGAGGATCTTCCTCTCCCCTGTTACGTTGTTCTTCATCGTCCTCGTCAGAATCTTCTGAATCTTCTGCAGCTGTACCATTGCGAAATTCGAATCTATTGTCAATAACAAAGCCACCAAGTTTGTTATCTTCGTCACGAGCTTTTGCTGCGTCGAGCTCATCGAATTCAGCCCACCAGTCGTCATCTTTTGACGTAGCCACAAATGTTGTGGAATGTGGTGGGTAGCTGGCTCCACTCATTTTCTTCTGTATGTAAAAAGTTGGGAGAGGTTTCAGGCAGGTACCTGGTAACGTTATAAATAAATATATAATTATATAACTCCTTTGGACAGCAAAAGTTCTTGTTCTCAACAGATCAAATAAATTCTTCGGTCTTGTAACAATGGAGGATGGAGGCAATACTGTTAATATAATATTATGAATGATGTACCTGGTACAAGAAACAAGAAGTAGGCTATTCAAAAACGATGAGCACTTGTACAAGTTACCGCGGTAGGTACCGGTACCAGTTCACTAGAGTAGTACTACTACAGTAGTAGTAGCTACTACCAGGTAGTCTAGTAGTATAACTAGAAGTAAAGATATTATTTTAGAGTATTATCCTATCTTTTGAAAATGACCTTACTTAATAATATTAGTAGGTCTAGTCGTACCAGCACAATTAATAGCTCCTACGGAGTTGTAGTACCATACCTGGTCCCAGGTACTACTTGCTACTGTACCAGGTAGTAGATCATCTATGGTGTCAAAGCGATACCTGGTACTGTAGGTGCTACCAACAGGTACAGATTCAGTTGTGGAATAGTCTACTAGTAGTTGAGGAACGATATCCATTGCTCTAGTATTTTTTATAATAAATACAGTAGCACTTAATTACTACTTAGTACGGGACAGATTCCTGTTGAAAGAATTGTGTTCGCTTGTCTAACGTAAAGCAGACATTAATAATTTCAGCAGCCGTTAGGCTACCAGGTACCACCTGGTACCTGTACCTACAAGTACTGTACCTAGTACTGGTAGCTAGCTACTGTAACATACTACTACTACTGGCAGCATGCAATAACCAGCACCAGCAAGCCAGCCAGCAACAACACCATCATACTGCTGGTAATATTGATCGGCAGATACTCAGGCTACATTATTAATGCTATTTCGAATTACCTTGCGACCTCATCATAGTCAACATCAAATCCAGTGCGCAAGTGAGTAGGCTACTACTTCTACTCCTAGCAAGTACCAGTAGTAGGTCAGTAGGGTCCCATGGCAGCAACAGTCGCAATGGATACAGATACATCCGACTCGGAAGAATTCGACTCCAAAGAATTTGATTATCCAGTAATTCCTGAGATGGATGGGAGTGATGATGTTGCATTCCACAAACTTACTAATAATAATCATCATCACAGCAACAGCAACAGCAACGGCAACAGCAACGGCAACAGTCAAAAAATAAAAGAGGGGGGGGAATTAGGCAACAACAAGTGCTGCGTTTATCCCAAACGATCAGCTCTGAAGAAATCAGGCCAAGAACGATGCGCCCATCGTTCCAGTATGGTGATGCTAAAGGTTCGCTTTCGAGATGTTTGGTTGCGAGAGTACGCTATGGTCTTGGGAGATAATCCAGCCGTTTCACACGGCGCTCCTGTCCAAATTGAATGGGAACCTCAAGTCATTCATGATCCCATTCATATTGACAACTACGACAAGGCACGCAGTTTGCGACGAGCAAACAATCGAAGAGATCTGTTGTTGAATGCACACAAACGAGTTCAAATGTAAGTTTTTGTATCCTCTTTCCTTAAACACCATTGTATCGCCCGTATTGCAGCAAACAAGCGCCTATTCCATGCCATTACAATAACAAAAGAAATAAGGTCTGGAATATCGGAGAGTATTTCAATTTTTTTTTCCAATTTTCAATCTAAACCTTAAAGTGATCTTTCTCTTCCTTCTCTGTTGCTTTCTTCTTTACTGCGGCTATTTGGACGCGCTTTCATGTGCGCCTCTGTCCTGCTGGATTTTTCGAACGACCAAACTGCTGTCCGCTCGAATGTGCGCGACAATACCTGCCGACTCTACTCTTGCTACCTTGTCTCAACTCTCAACCACTGTTATTATTTATGACTATGATCCAAATACACAGATTATTCGCGGCAGGATACTCCATTGATGACATTGCTCAAGCAATCTCTCAAATCGGAAGGAATGGTTCAACGAACCATTCTTACACTATTGAGTGGAGCCATGGACACTTCTGGACAGACCGTCAGAAGCGTGACTATTTTACCAAATGCTATTGCAGGAGGAATTGTGAAGGGATCACAAGAAATGATTGGATTGACCAATCGTGTTACAAAGTCGGCAGCCCTTGCTGCCAAAAAATCGTCGCACTTGGTCCTTAGTAGTGTCAATACTACCAGTCGTGCCATGACGGGAGCAGTTACCGAAGTTACCAAAGGTACTGGAAAAGTTGTAACAGGAACCGTCAAGGGAACGGGAAAGGTTGTTACTGGAACGGGAATCTTTTTGGTCAAAGGTACTACTGGTGCGATAAGGGGCACGGGCAGTATATTACGAGGGACGGGAGATCTAATGGTTGGTTCGACATTACGAGCCGTCAAGGGAACTACCGGCGTGACGAAAAAATCCATCAAAAAGACTACCGACGTCGTTAAGAATACTGGAGTACTGTTTACGGAAACCAGTAGGAAAGGGCTGAATATGGTCAAGTCGTCGTCCGAAACATTGAACCGAACGGTCACGTCCGGTCTGGAAGTTACCAGTGACCACACCCGGATCAATAGTTGACCTGAACGATGACGGAAAACACAAGAGGACCGTGTTAACGACTAAGAAATCTTAGCGAAGAAATTGAGTCCAACAAAAACAACCATCTCTAATGCAGCGACAGCGACAAGTTTCATCCAGCGAATCCAATTATCTGAATTCCGTATATTTGGCAACAAATGCCAAGCAATGAGTAACGTCTACAATTGTGCAATTGTGACTCCAAGAGGGAAAGTTTATAGACGGCATTCAATAATCACGCGACAGACAGGGATAAAGAAGAAGGGGAGGTGTACAAGTGCACAGGAGACAATACTATAAGAATAGAAGGAACAGGCCAACACCACTAGGGAAATCACACAAAGATCGAAATGACCGTTTTTGCTTTTTACACTTCAAATACCAGTTACGCAACGCAAAGACGGAATGACAGCAGCAAGAACTTGCGTAATTGCAAACCAATACACACGATTTCTAGTCGCTGCACTCATTTAGTACTCTACTCACGTATTTAGTACCGTGAACTCGGGGTAGGTCCATCTATGGCGCGTCACCATTGCGCACATTTAGGAACAAACGCGAAACAACTGGGTGGTCGTAGCTACGCTAATACAGTAGCAGGTAGAGTAGCTGGTAGCATTCTTGTTACTCCACTTGCGAAAGAATAAAAGAGGTTCAAAATAAAAATTGATAGAGTTCGAGATATCAAAACCCAAAAATCGAGCGAACGCTACCGCGTTCTCTCGACTATGCCAGCTCTCTAGGGCTACGTTTGGCTAGGTAGGGTGGTTTGGAGAAACTCGGCAATTTACTAGGGCCGACCTTTTCTCCGTTCCGAGGCGCCCGGGTGAGAGGGCAGACCGCTAGGGTTGCTCTCACACTCGGGTAGCCAATCGGGCGGGAGGGCGCGGTTAAGAAACTATTTTAGGTATATAAAGTTGCTTTCGTATTCGACGAAAAGGCAAATTTATGATGAAATTTTCTGCTCTTTTCGGTCTCTTCAATTGCTGGATCCAGGTCTAGGCCCTTCCTTGTTT
>Ga0210025_1002830_pt1 | contig 16341 bp, 8 predicted proteins | sample CryGeyme20150102_FD_183989 | JGI IMG/M metagenome (GOLD analysis project Ga0210025, IMG submission 183989) | Groundwater microbial communities from Crystal Geyser aquifers in Utah, USA - Crystal Geyser metaG 2015-0102 (SPAdes) (version 2) | ecosystem: Environmental > Aquatic > Deep subsurface >...
TAGGACGACACGGGAGGAGGGCGGATCTTAAATCCCCTGCGCCATTTCACTAGCTGCTCCTCGCCATACTCAGTGGCGACCATGGCTTTCGACTTGCCTGTCAAGGCACCGTACATCCTTTCATTTAATCGCCACGACTTGACCATAGGCAAGTGCAGAGCATCCAGCTCATCCAACACATGCCAAGCCGTTTGAATAGCCCGTTGCAACCAACTGCTGTAAACAACATCAAATTTGAATCCATGCCTCTTTAGTAAGCGTCCGGCATTTTTGGCATCTTCTATTCCGTCAGGTGCAAGTGGCGGGTCCTCCCAGCCAGTAAACAAGCCTAGATTGTTGTGTGGTGTCCTTCCGTGGCGGATAAAAACAACGACTGGATAATCATTTTGACCGCCGTCGGTCAATGGTACCATATTAGCTGCGACGCTTCCTTCTTCACTGGAGCTAGCTGCATCGAAATCTTCAAACTCGGAAGGATCCGCAAAGACGTCATTGTTCGCCGATGAAGACAATGACGATTGTGATTTCACTAAAAGCTTCACTTCCTTGTTGAACTCATCATCACTTGCTTGTTCATCTGTTTGTTCTTGTCTCAACATGAGTAAGGAATCCTCGACACTTGTGGTACGTCTTTTATGAATATGTGCATCCAAATCATCAGATTCTATACCTGGAACCGAACTCCTCCACTCCTTGTGTTCATCAACAGCTTTTTGCAACATTCCTGGTTTTCCCAAAAACTTCCCCTTGGTATGCAGCTGGGTTAGACTGCCATCGGGTGGAGGGGAGGGCATCATGCTGGCATCACCTTGTTCAAAATGGTAGACAAACGGGATGCCAACAGGAAGGAAAACCTGCTCAATATCTTTATCACTGATAGAATCAATCGTCTTTATGAGTCCACGCAAAGTGTTGCCATGAGCGACTACCAACACATTGTTACCATTTTGTATGTCGTATCGAATTTTGTAGTCCCATAGGGGCACAGCACGCGCCATCGTATCCAGCAAAGATTCACTTAGTGCAATTTGTTCTGGGGATAGATACGCATAACGTTCGTCATTACCAGGATAGTATGGATCGGTCGTTTTCATTGGGGGAGGTCGCGCCTTTAAGGAATTTCTCCATGCTTGCACGGCCTTGCTGCCGAACTTCTTCGCTGTTTCCTTTTTGGAAAGACCCGTCAGTGCACCGTAACTGCGTTCATTCAGGCGCCATGATTTGAAGACGGGCAAGTAGAGCTTCTCCAGGACTTCTAGCACCGTCCAAGAGGAACGCACGGCTCGTTTCAAGCGTGACGTGTAGACAACGTCGGGTTGGTAGCCTTGCGATACCATTAAGCGAGCCGCATGTTGACATTCGGCAATTCCTTGTTCAGTCAAATCGGGATCGGCCCACCCTGTGAATGTTTGATTCTGGTTCCATAACGATGTCCCGCATCTCATCAGAATCAGTTTGCCAGGCTTTTTCTTCAGCTTTCTGTTGCCGCCGAATAAAACACGAAAGGTTTTTCGTAGCGCTCTTAACCACAGGGATGTTCGATCCACAATGACAAACTCTTTAGTTTCCCTGTCCACTTGACACCGAGCTTCGCGGGGATCCATATCACGAGCATACGCATCAAAGTCCTCCTCGTATTCCTTGTAGTCCACCAAGGAAGAAATCGAGTCGTCTGTGTTGATTGAAAGCTGTAGCAGCCTGGTTGGAGTTTGGCTGCTCAGTGCAGGCACAAAGCCCTGGCAAAAACTGCCAGTCCCCAAGACCAACACCAGCGTTAACTTGCCGTGTATACCCATCGTTAGATGAACACAGCAAGCTTGTCGTTGTGTTGTTGTTAAGGTACGTGTCGCCCGGGATTGCTATTGCGATAAAAGAATTCTATTATGATTAGTACAGTACCAGGTACTATTTTTAAAACACCAAGTTATGAAAACTGAGGGCCTCAATGACGTAAGCGACCCGATTCGGGAATCTTCCAATGCACGCGAATATGAAGCAATCACTCTGCAGGAGTAGACCAATGATCGAATACGTCTACATCTAACTGCTGCTCGAGTACAATGTACTACGCGTGTCGTCGAAGAATTATTGCGCGGGCGTTTCAGTAACCCACTCCCATTAACTGAAAGCTGAATGTCCATTCTATATTCTTCTAGCTACAGCTCGTCACTGGCCTCATCTTCTGAGACAGCTTGATCTGTTCGAATCCCTCCACCGCAAATACAGCAAGCCTCCTTGGCCATGAATCGCGTTCCATCCAAAAGAACACCAATATCACTTCCATTCTCAATGCACCAACGTTCATCAGCGTATTCTTGACATGTATCTTCAGATAGTGAAGTCCAATCATAATCTTCACAATCTTGATATATATCGGGACACTCGTCTTGTGGTGACCAGAGATTGAGTGCTGTAATAGAGGCGCTCTGCTCCAGATGGTCGGGACTCCATTTCATATTGCACAAACATTCATGTATACCATGCAAAGACGCAGCTTGCAAGATTCGTTGTCGTGACTCATCCGAACTCGTGCCAGGAACCAACATGACTTTGACCCATTCTGCGGCCGACCAAGGTACGATGGAAGGGGATTGGAGCTGAGGAGATGCTGCATTCAACGTCAGATCTTTGTACAGCTGCACATCTCCTGGCCAACCATAATTCACTGAAGCTGGCTGGTGAATAGGACCAAGACAAATCCACGCCATGATAGATTCGAGTAACTTAGGGTTTGCCAACATTTGTTTTCGTACTTTGGCAGTCAAGTCTGGTTCTGCCAAAACGGTATCATCGTCCAATGTCAAAACGCTCTCTTTAATATTAGCATCATCAATTAATGGCTGCCAGTTCCAAATGCAGTATCCCAAATCATTTTGACAATAATAGGTTGCCAAGTTAGACAAGGCAGCCATAGCCCACATGACAGTTCGTGCTGGCTGAAAGGGATACTTTATCGTAACATTGTTGGCGGCAGCTTCAGGAAGTGAGGCGGAAACGATCCACTCCGACAAAGCTGAAATGGTTTCATGCTTCAAATAATTGGATATGTGAGCGGGATTGAAAAAGGAGGAGGCCCAAACAGCCTCGGCTGCCTGAGCTCCTGCCAAGACAGCAGCCCCACTTTTCGGAAATGTTTCTTGATAATGTTGCAGGGAATCACGCAACAAAGTTGTCAGGCCCTCTGCCATGGATTTTGCAACGAGTTGTATCTCCTGGGTCTTACGAATTTCCCCACCATTATCCTCATCCGACGACATAAAGGTCGTGTTGAGAGCTAAATCCCGAAAAGTGGGTTGTTCCAACATGCAAAGCGCCAGAGCTTCGGCTGCTAATCCTCTGATATGCAGCGACACGCTCATTCGTCCCGGATTTACATTTTCACTCGTCTGGTAACTGACCGTGCTGGTGCACAAAGTCATGAGAAAGCTTTTGATTTTGTAGGGACAATATCTGTATTGTTCTACCGTGGTATTCTCGCTGGCAAACATTCTCACCAATTGATAATCCTTCTGGCGTATTTCATGAATCATTGCAGCCAGTTCCTTTCCACGCAACAATCTGGGTCGAGGATCTTGATCGACTTTCTTGATCATGCCCGGATATGCAGTGGCAGATAACACCAGTAGAAACAAAAACAAAGGAAGGAGACAGCTGGTGTTGTGTCGCTTGTTGGAAACGATGCAGTTGTGCTTCTTCTTTGGGCATGCCATCCTCGACGCTATTTTAGTTAGAAGCACGAGAGATAAGCGAAGTGGCGTGTGTAGCCGACATGTAAAATATATCTTCGGCATAGTATCCATTCGATCAAAGTTACCTTCTCAGACAAGAAGGATGGTGATCGTAACAAGTAACAACGAAGCACACTCACAGGTCACAGTAGACGACTGGCAGACTCTTGTTCCCGTAAAAAAATAAGACTGGCGCATTAGAAACCGGGGGCAATGTTCTGCCATGCGTCCGGAGAAACCAAAAACCTTGTTTTTCATAAAACAAGTTTAAAGTTGACAATGGCAAAAATACTGCCGTAACTCAATGAAAACATCATAATAATTACTATTAAGCATACATAAAATCTAAATAAAGTATAGGCTAATAGATTGGGTAAAGGAACTGGGTAATTTGTGCATTTGATTAAGTTTTCATTAAACGACACCACTTTCGTTCTCAGTATTTTCCACGATGCTGCTGCTGTCGGGAGCTTCATGATCATCAACAGCGTCAGTGCTTGTCCTGCTTCTCTCCGTCCTCAGTCTTTTAGATTCCTTTGTATTTGTGGTAACAGTAGGACGTCTCTTCACTCCAGGGTCTTCGTTGAAGAACTTCCAGTCCTTGTGCTTGGAAGGGGGGACCAAAAGCCTCCATTTATCGTAAAGTTCTTTCCACTTGATGTCCTGCAATCCAGGTTCAGGGATCCTGTCTGGTTTTGCAAAACCCATAGCACCCCAGTCCGTATCCTTGTATTTGTTCAACACCAGCTCCTGCATTGTCTCTGGTTCTCCATGGGTTGTTTGACAGAAGAGCTGGCTTATGCTTGGATCCCGATCGCAATCCACCACAAAGACATGCTGCTTCTTCACATCCTTTGGTACTTTCATGAATCGATTCTCCATAGCATCCCAGTCAAAGAAACCCTGTGGCTTTTGAACGTCAATGTCCGGATGGTTGTCAAGGACTTCAAAAAGGTCTTTGGGTGTGTGGACATCTGCTTTCCGATACTCTTTCTTTAAAAGGTTGAACATGCGGTCGCAACTATTCTTTGTATGTCCTCGCACAAGGAAGATTGCTCTTGCAACCCTGCACAACTTTCTTTTCACCATGTAGAAAAGCAACCTGAACACCATCCTGTTCTTGTTCTGCCCACCACAGTTGTCAAACACCAAGTTGATTTCCGGTGCTGGCACATGATTATCAAACACAATGCCTGTATCCAAATCAAACAGTGGAAGCAACCCATTTCTTCCAAACTCTTGCCACAACAATGAACACACATTGTTGCCTCCTTTCTTACCTTGGTCTTCCAAGTACACAAATGCAGTCATTGCCGATGGATTGAAGGAATTGTCAACAACACCAAAGCAATAAGCATTGACCGGTGAGTAGTAGTATGTCTCTCCAGGCTGTTCCCCCCCAAAGTTTGGCACGTACATGTTTTGCGCATAGTCTGCAGTGAAACACCATCGTCTTTCATGTCTTTCACTTGGAAAAGCCACTCGATCCTGTTGAGCTTCTGCAACCTTTTGGTTGACATACTCTCTTTGTTGTTGTGCTGCTTTCACATGACTTGCAGCTTTCAAAATGAGCTCTTCACTTGCAAGTGCAGACTGCAAATTTCCATCGATATCCTCCTCCTCAAAGCCAGACATAATGGAAGAGTCGTCATCATCATCTGAAGTCGCCTGTAGTTGATTGATCCGGAACTTCGTTTGGTTGGCAAAGATGAAGCAGTCTCCACATATGTCTTCTCTTGGCTTTGGTATCACAAGCTTTGCGTGGTTCGTCTTCCAGTATCGCATGAACGTTTGATATGAAGGGGGAGTTGGCAGCCTTGGTGTTACATCCTCGTCCTCGTCGTTGCCTTGACTGCTGGTTAGTGCAGTGGTAGTAATTCTCCCAACAGCATCTGAAGAATATATGTAGCCATTGTTGCTTAGAAACTTCTTGTAGAGGCCTCTCTTTGACAAGTATGTAGGCAACTCAATCAACTCATCATCATTGTCTCGCAGCTCGCATGTGTTTTCTCCTGTCTTTGAAAGAGCTTTCACAAGACGAGTGGCTCGTGGAGAGGCAAGTGTTTCCACAAATTGGAAGAAATCTTTCAATGCATTGATGTTGGCATCGTCCTTTGCAGATCTGTTGCTTCCATCACGACCTTTGTGTCCATGCAATGGAAGTGGAACTCCAGTTTTCACACACTTCCAGATGGAGTTCCACCGGATCCTGCTGAAACCAATCACTCTAGCAACGGCATTCTTGCACACCATGTATTGTATTTGTCCTGACGAGCCTGGAAACAAATACAGTCGAGTGCCCCTGACGAATCTTTTGATATTCAATGCGTGCTTCATCCATTCCATTGCAATTTGCCTTTGTCCATTCCAGTCCAGGATTGCAAATGAATACAAGTTTGCAGCCATCAATTGTCGTTCAACAAGCGTCACAGAGTCATTCAAGTCTGCAAGGCATGTGCATCTTGTCTGTCGCAATGGCTTGTCAAGGTCAAAGCAAAAGGAACTTGTCCGGAAAAGATGGAATAGATACGCTTCAATCCACTCTTTCCGGGTCAAAACATCCAGTTTCTCTCGCACCTTCTCACCGGAACTGTACCATTCACGATGGATGGCTTTAAGAGGACTTGTCTGATGCAAGTCAGGTGGATTATCTGCCATATTCATGCCGGTGGAAGCTGTTGAATTCGCCATTGTCCATTTAAATTTGGTTCGTGTTTTTGAAAAAATGGACTCGGGACTCTTTTTTCCCAGTCCCTAAAGACACCTGGCAGTTTGAAACGTCTTTTTATAGTATAAAACAACCTCTAATCATTAAACCAACTACATGAATGGATAGAGCATAAAAAATACTATAAGATAGCATCTCTAACTAAATTTCAAGTTTTTCGGTATTTTGACGGGCGACAACAGACTAGCCCCCGGTTTCTAATGCGCCAGTCTTAAATACGAACGAGAAAGATAACCGTTAACCCTACATGAGTCCATCAAATAAAACAAAGAAAACAAAACAAATAAATGCAGTCGACAAGACCTTTGACATGAGCATACATACAAAATACAAACTATAGTACTTACTAAACTAGAGATACGCTTGAATGCAAACTTACCGAGCCTAGCCTGTATATCATTTTAGAATCTAAGTAGAGCCATGTCCAGTAATTTTGAGGTTCGTTAGGGTATAGAAGAATGAATGAACCAATGAGGAATATTTTGGTATGCCGATTCATCATTCGTTGCCAACCGTCTTACACTGTCGCTTTCGTCGTTTGCTTCGCATTATTTGATTTGACAATAACTCTCTGCTACAGTTCCCGGAATTTTATTCCTTTCCTCCCTTTTTTACTATTCAACCAGTTCTTTCGACGAAAGAAAAGCAAATGGCCTTGTGGCAAGAATTGATCTTAAGATATCACACGGAAAATAAAATAAAAACTCTCGTAGTGCACGACTGTCCTTTGTGGAAGAATGAGGCGATTGGACGGCAACTATCACCGGAGGATATTTCTATCGTGATGCAGGAATTTTGCAACAGTGGACACGGAGAATGGCAGGACGAGAATCGCACACGTTGCCGTATCTTGTGGAGGAAACCAGAGCAGCTGGCAACCGATATTTACCAGTGGGCCGAAACAAATGCCTACATCAACAATATTTGTACGCTTTATGAACTGCACAGTGGTGAAGATGTCAATGGAATGTCATTTCAGGGAGCAGACGAGGATCTCTTGCGGCGAGCACTTTCTATTCTGGAAGGACAGGGGAAGTGTGCCATTTTCAAAGGGGATACGTCCGACGAGGATGGTATCAAGTTCCTCGGTTAGTACTGTAGCCCGAGTCAGGATAAGAATGGTTTTCTCTAACCGAGTACTATATAATTATATTCATAACCAATCGGACTGCCTTTTGTTACTTAAAAATGTGTTTATTAAAAAATAATATACTTTTATGCGCCACTGCTAATGAAGCTTAATCATCGAATAAGTCATCCAAATCATCGTCGCCGTCCCAAGCGGCGTCAGTGGCTCCGCCAGTATCTGCGGCCAGAGAACCTCCCCAACTTGATCCAGAGACCGGCGCTGATCGAGGCACCTGGAATTTCGGCTGGACAGCAAGACCCATGCTAGCAAAAATATCGTCATCTTTCGGCTTTGGACGAGCCGGTGTCTTGTTCGCCAAGGGGGCAGCAAACGATGTAACCTGTTGTGGATGAGTTTGCGATGGTGGCTGAAGAGTGTGAAGCCGATTTGAATTCAGCTTTAGGCCCTTCTTTTGAGTTAAAGGCGATACAAACTTCTTTTCCATAGATGGAGACCGCTGTTTTAGCGACAATCCTGCTGGCGAATGATCGTGCGACATTTGTGACCCGCCGGCAAGTTCCACATCGCCGTTCTTACCAGCGTCGTCCCAACCCCAATCGTCATCGTCGGAGCCAGAACCTCTGAAAGTACAAGAGCAGCAAATAAAGTATCAGTTGAGAGTCATCTCAACGAACTGTAAAGGAACGAAACATCACAACAGTTCCGCGACTTACACAGTGCGGTATTTTCCTTTGTGAGCACCTCCTGGAACTTGCTGGCCCATTGAAATTCCACCACCCATGCGGCTTCCACGACAAAACTTGAAAAAAACTCCGACGCCAACAAGAATAAAAAAGCCGAAGAAATACAGTCCAATGTTGCCTTCATCGTCATCATACCAGGGCTCATATGATTCTGCTAGAGTGCTGCCACCAGTCGTGCCCGTGGAAGGAGCGTTCCCATCAATATTTTCTGGCGGTGTGCTTTCAGCTGCTTGTGGACTCCAATCGCCACTGCCAGTGGGGTCAGACGGGACAACAATGTCATTGCTCTTACCAGACAAATCATCGTAGTCGCTACCTGGGTTTTCTTGGTCGGTATCGTCGTCGTCCTTTTCGTTTTCAAAATTTTCATTTTCACCATATCCTGGTATTGATCCATCATCCTTGTTAGTCGTATCATCGTCGTCCTCCTCAAGTTCTCCTGAATTGTCTGTTTCTGGGGTCTCATTGACCTGTTGATCATCACCCATTTTCGGTGTCTCGCCATCAGTACTATCTTCGTCGGTGTCAAATTGAGTATCATCTGTTTCAGAAGTCCTGCCATCTGTGTCTTCATCTCCATTATTTTCAGAGTCATCCTTTGGTGTCTCTCCATCAGTGTCTGTATCTTCTGCAGCATCTTCTGTCTCTTCATCATCAGTGGCATCCTTTTTGGGTGTCTCCCCGCCAGTATCTTCATCTTTGTCCGATTGTCCATCATCTGCTTTGGAAGTCTTGCCATCTGTGTCCTCATCTCCATTATTTTCAGAGTCATCCTTTGGTGTCTCTCCATCAGTATCTGCATCTTCTGCAGTCTTATTGGCATCTTCTGTCTCTTCATCATCAGTGGCATCCTTTTTGGGTGTCTCCCCATCAGGATCTTCATCTTTGTCCAATTGTGCATCATCTGCTTTGGAAGTCTTACCATCTGTGTCTTCATCTCCATTATTTTCAGAGTCATCCTTTGGTGTCTCTCCATCAGTATCTGCATCTTCTGCAGTCTTATTGGCATCTTCTGTCTCTTCATCATCAGTGGCATCCTTTTTGGGTGTCTCCCCATCATTGTCTTCATCTTTGTCAAATTGTCCATCATCTGCTTTGGAAGCCTTGCCATCTGTGTCTTCATCTCCATTATTTTCAGAGTCATCCTTTGGTGTCTCTCCATCAGTGTCTGTATCTTCTGCAGTCTTATTGGCATCTTCTGTCTCTTCATCATCAGTGGCATCCTTTCTGGGTGTCTCCCCATCAGGATCTTCATCTTTGTCCAATTGTCCATCATCTGCTTTGGAAGTCTTGCCATCTGTGTCCTCATCTTCATTATTTCCAGAGTCATCCTTTGGTGTTGCTCCATCAGTGTCTGCATCTTCCCCAGCCTTATCAGCATCTGCTGTATCTTCATCACCAGTGGCATCCTTTTTGGGTGTCTCCCCATCAGGATATTCACCTTTGTCTGATTGAGCATCATTTGTTTTGGAATCTGTGTCCTCATCATCGTTATTTTCATAGTCATCCTGTAGAGCCTTTCCATTACTGTCTTTGTCTTCCACAGTCACATCTGCATCTTCATCAACTTTTGCATCATCTTCATCAACAGTGGCTTTGCTTGACTTATCCTTCTTTTTCATTTCTTCTTTCCACTCATCTTCAACTTTAAGCTCTTCCTTCATCTCCTCTTCTTCTTCCTCTTCGTCGAGCTCAGCTTTTTCCTCGTTTGTGAGTTCACTGTCGTCCTTGGCTGCAGATGCGTTTGTAGCTGAAGCATCCTCTACAGGACTTTTCGTGGGAGGACTGGTAGAGGCTCCGGTGCTTTCGTCATTTTCGGAAGTTGTAGGTTCAGTTTCGGCCTTCGTGCTGTCAGAGTTCTCTGATGCCGTTGAGGATGAAGCAGCTGCGTCTTTTGGGGCACCCGTCTCATTTTCTTCATCTTCAGTTTTAGTCTCTGTTGTAACTGGCGCTGACGTGGGGATTGACGATTCTGCTGTTGTGGTATTTTCCGATAGGCCTGCGGTAGCTTTTGTGCTTGCTGTTGTGGGTGCCTCAGTTTTGGAATCATTAGCGGGGGAGGTTGTCGTGGTTGTGCTCTCGGCGACTTCACCTTTGTCGTCATTTTCATTAGCTGTTGTGGGGCTAGGTGTCGCTGCCTTTTCATCCTCTTCCTCTTCAACAGCTTCATTTTCGACATCTTTCTCATCAACAGCTTTTTCATCAACAGGGATCGCTGTGGGATTCGATGATTTTGCTTCCTCGTCCTTTTCCTCTTTGCCATCTGCGTCATCAGCAGGAGCTGATGTCGGGCTAGATGTTTCTTTACCATCATCAGCCGCAGCTGCGGTAGGAGCAGAGGTTTTCACTTTCTCAGATTTTTCATCCAAATCGGCAGTGGTCGGGCTTGCTGTGGTGGCGGGAACATTCTTCTCGTCCGTATCTTCTAAAACCCTATGTCCAGTCGTGGTAGGTTGAGCTTGAGAAGCAGCATCAAAAATCCCAGTGGGAAAATTATTCTCTAATATTTGGACGGCTTCCAGGGCCTTACGACGCCATTGTGCTACCACACCAGGACGCAAGGACGAAGCACTGGCATTATAACAATTGGGAGCAGTGGTGCTCAGCAGCAGCAGCAGTAGCAGCCAGCATCCAGAGAGGAAAGTCAATCGTTTCGTAGGAAATATGGAAACGAATTTTGCCATTTTTTGCTTATCAATACTGAAAATATGAAACAGCAAAAAGCTCTGAAAACTTATCAAGGAAGAAGTAACAAATATGTTAGGGAGAGGAGGTTAAATTAACTTGTCTGCCTTGCTACTTGCTTGTTGTCGGTTAATAATATTATCCAGTTTCTGTGAATTTTCTACTCCATTATTTTTGCGCTGCAACACCTTCACTTTCGTCATTGCCTCCTGCGACAACGCGGTTGCCTGGCCTTCGCCCGTAAGTATTTTTACGGGTTACAGTTTTTTTTTAGAACCATGGATTTTTCAATTATTATCCCTCTCTCACTAATTATTCATTTCAAATACAAAGTCAACAACGAACACACACGACGTCTCTTTTTAATCTCTACTACTAGGAACGATCCCATAGAGCAATAAATGAGGTAAGAAAACGGAAGAGAATGTCAGATGTTTCTGCGGAGGAAACAACAAATAAAAAGAATGATCAACAACAATCATATACTTCCGTCGTCCAACCATCCGATCATCAAGAGCATGATTTGTTGCTGTTGCTGCGACCACCCCTGTTGCAACCCACACCTCCAGACCATGATGAATTAGTGCGACCCATGATTTGTCGTCTTTTTATTGCTTCCCATACGCTGCGAATGGATACAGAAACGAGATTTACTGCCGTTGTTTTGTGGCATCGGTATTGCAGTGCTCGGACGACGTCGGTTTCAGCAACTGCAGCAGCAGCAGCAGCAGCAGCTTCCAACAACGACAACGACGATGATACTGGTAGGTTCGCTGGGGTTTTCCACGACGACAAAGACGATGATGTATGGACAGCGGCAGCTTGTTTATTTTTGGCTAGTAAAGTGGAAGAAGAACCGCTGCGTCTGCGAGATATCATTAATGTGGCACACATGATTTTGAAAGGACGATCATCTACAATCGTAGATACCAAAAATGGACCTCAACCGCCCGCCGAGACGATGATTCGTGTCGATCGTACTTCTGCAAAATCAGACAACACCAACACCAATGTGCTCCCTATCAGTATTTCTGTTTGTCAAAATCCACCTCCATTGGACGAACACTATTGGAAAACCAAAGAACAGATCGTCCGAGCAGAACAAATTGTTTTGCGTTGGATCGGCTTTGACACGTTCGTGTCCAAACCTCATCGTGCCGTGCCCATCTTGCTCGAATCGAAACCAGAATTATTATGTCAAACGTGGGGCTTATTATTATTAGTAGTAGTACCGTGTGACCAACTGGTACCGATGGCCTGGAAGAGGCTGAACGATGGACTGTTTTACAGCACGGCGTTGCAGCACTCGGTCGTCGAATTGGCATGTGCTGCGATTGGTTTGGCCGTAGAAGAAATATGGCTACTCAATCGATCAAATGATAACAAAGACAGTAGTAATATCAATGCTAACAATAGTGAGAGAACGTGTGACAGTGTTCCCTGGTGGAGAGCTTGGAATGTGACGGACATATCCTACAAAGAAACAAAAACAGCGTTGTCAAAGGCTACAGAGTTGCTAAAGAATATGGGGGGGAATTCAAATGGTTTCACGCACACAACCGAGACGTTGAGTAGTAGCTGATTGGTAGGGATAGATACAAGCTAGCTAGCTAGCTAGCTACTTGGCAATAGCTGGTCTGTGTAAAAAATGAAACTAAAAAAAAGCAGAGGGGGTTGACTCTTTTTTTTTTTTCAGCCATTACTACCAGGTACTACATCTTTTGCTCTTTATTTCCCGGGATTCACGAGTCGTAAAGTCATCATTCCGCGGACCTCATTGTTGTTTTGGCTGCATTCCCAAATCCATTGCTACCAGGTACATGCACGTGCAGTCAGTCGTCTTACCTTGCTGAAAACTTCTCGCTCAAACATACTGTACAATCAATAATAGATCAGCCAAACGTAGATTAACTTTCAGTTTACACACAATTATCTATCATGGCAGTAGTACAGAAGCCCGTGAGTGGCGCTATGAGCCCCAAAGGCAACAAGAGGTATGAGATCTTTCGCGGTATAATATTCCATTCAGTATGATTCATCATCAGCCAGTCGTCTCCAACAGTTTCTTCGGATACGACCCATGACTTGACATTGACATCTACGAATATTCTGCTGTTGTTGTTGCTGCTGCTTCCGCATAATAATAATACAAGTTCATCTGACCATTCTCTTGTTGTTCGTCTCCTTCCCTCTTTATTTTATTTTAAATCTACCTGGTTGTTTTTTACGTAGCGGATCGCAATTAGCGAAAATTTGCTTTGGCCTTTTTGCCATTACTGCTGTGATCTTTTTATTTTCCATGGGAGGTGAAAAGCCAGAGAACGACAATTTACGTTCTGGCCAGGCTCATCACACTGGAGCTGGAAGCAACTTACAGATCACGACAGCTCCCAAGTCTTTTTCCGGTGGTGGTAGCAAGGCGACTGTCGGATCGACTGTTGGTAATTCCGCTGGAGGTAAGGACGACGCTGGTCGTGGACATTGGGTAGAAGGAGATGGTGAGATTGATGTGGCAGCAGAGGAAGCCAAAAACTTGAAAGAAACCATAGAATACGAAGAGGAGGCTATTGAGGAATCTGGCCAAGAGGAAGTAGAAAGACAAGAGGAAGGTTTACTTGGAAGTGCCATCGCCAGCATGAAAAGCGCCATCCAATCCAAAGTAGCAACACTTATGGGAAGCGGTGCTTCGGAAGCAGAAATTGAAGAAGTTACAGAAGAAATTGAGTCCCAATTGAAAAACGACACAGAGACAAAATTGGAAGCTGTGGCTAAAAAGTTAGAGGACGAGAAGAAGGAGGAGCTTGAAAACGAGGTCGAAGAGGAAGAGAACAGTGAAAACACCGATGGAGAAATCGAGGAAAATGTTGCCGATCAAGGCGATGAGGCAGTTGTTGAGGTTCGGGAGCAAATTGATGAAGCTGCTGTGAAACTCAAGCAAAATATGCGAGAGCGGGCAGCCGAAATCGAGAAGCGCATCATGGAGAATCGTCTCTCGCAGCGTCTTGGTCGACCAATCAAGCTCAAAATTGTAGACGGCGACGTCGAAATGGACAACAACCAGGCCATTCAACAATCCCAACAAGCCACACCACCTCTTCCTCGGGGAAGCTATCCTCCAGTTCTCGGTCAATACCAGCAACCGATACCGACAGGGGGGTTTCAACAACCCGGGTTCCAGCAACCCGGGTTCCAGCAACCACAAGATGGGCTTCAGCGGGGTGGACAGGGTGGATATCAGCAAAACTACGCCCCCCAAGGACAGTACCAGCAGCTTCCACCTCAAGGACAGTATCAGCAGCAACAACCTTTTCAGCCCTCAGGTGGGTATCAGCAACCAGTTCCTCAAGGGCAATATCAACAGCAGCAGCAGCAGCAGCAGCAGCAGCAGCAGCAGCCTTTGCAACAAGGTGGATTTCAACTTGAGCAGCCTCAGGGAAGCCAAGCTCCTGTAGGTGGCGCCACTCCACCTGTCGAAAATTCAGCAGGTCAAAATGAAGGAGAGACAACCGATGATGACGATGACAGCAGTTGAATGATATCAAAAGGATAGTATTGGGTGTAACATGGCAATAGCTGGTGAAACTATATAATTGGAATGACAAATATTTTGAAATCTAAAATTTCGTGTAATACCACTTCCTTTTTGCTGCAGAATTCACGGTGCACGATTTCCACGTCTAACCGTTAGTATAAAAGCGGAAAATTTAAAGTGATATACAGTACTCAAATTTGGATGATTGTGCTTAGTTATAAGGGCGAAGAATAGATGATGTTCTGTTACAGCACGAAGCTTTCAGGAGGTACCCAGTCTTGTCCTTCCTTGCCTTGAGGTCTAAATACGGCTGTTGTTTGAGGAATGGCATCTCCACTCGTAACGTAATAGATCAATGAATATCGTTCCCCTTCGTAGGCTGAGACCCAATGAGGAAAACGACCATCGACTTTCCCAAATTTTCCCTTGGTGTCAACTTCAGCAACGATCGTAGCAGAGCATTCCACGCAAATTTTGCCGCCATTCTTAAATGTTCCCATGCTTATACCGTAAAATGGTCCCTTGTTCAATGTGTCAATATGTGGCGAACCAGAAAAGTTGTGCGTCACGGCCAATGCTGTAAATCGATCAGCAAATTCTGGATCCACTTCCATGATGGCTTTTGTTGCGAGCTTCCACACTTTGGCGTACCGTTTGAGCTTTGCAGCTTCTCGCTTGGCCCTGGAACCCACACCTGAATTGGTTTCAGGTTTCTGCAGAATCATGTAGTGCTGTGCGGCAATTTTAGGGCGTTCTCGATCGTGAGGCCACTCCAGCGACTGTAGTTCTGTTTCCAATTCTTTTAGAACATCAGGCGGACACGGTATTCCTCGTTCCTGACGAATGACCCGAGGACCTACTTTTTCGTAGCACTGTAGCAGATTATTCATGAGTACTTTACGATCATGGCCTTCTTCTTTGCTTATGTCCACCCCAACAGAAAAGGTCCGCTCCAAACGTTTTCGTAATTGTGGTGTGCTGAGGGGCTCTAGCTGGGAACGAAGCAGAGTAGCATCTCTATCACCAGCTGACAATTTCGGCTCCGGAGATACGGTCCTATTGACAGTCAGCAGCAGTTCCACTCGATCGGGGAGTTTTGATGCCAATATCTCACGAGCCGCATCTTTAATCTTGGAATTGTATCGCAAATCTAACAGTTGGAGATTGGGAAGTGCTGCAAGTTCGTCTACAGGAAGCAATCTGGGGCGAATATTGTTGGACAATACTATAAGCTTTGTCAGCTCTGTCAATCTTTGAATTTCTTTTGGAAGACTCTGCAAAGAATTGCGACTGACATTCAATACTCTCAGGGCCGTCAGGTGAGAACAAATCCAGGCTGGCAAGATCTTGAACCGGTTTCGGCTCAAATCCAACATTGTCAGGGAGAGACAAAAAGTGGGACTTAACCACCGGGACAAATCGTTCGGTATAGGCTGTGACTCGTCTTGTTCTAGTCTGCGACAAGTTTGCGAATCAAGCGACATTAGCGAGAGCTCGTGCGATGTCTCCGCTTCATTCAGTGCATCTTCGACATCGACGGGTTCCATCACACAGTCAGGTGTCATCTTCATGTTCGTCTATCTTGAGACACGGTAGGAACCCCCTTCAATTTTTCAATGTCCTACTTTCGAGTAGTTATTACAACTTTGGAAGTAAGACAGCCGATGTGATGAGGTATTTTTATCAGATTAAATTAATTGTTTTGAAAACAGTCAAAAATCGCAACACCTTGACCTTCTCAGAGCCAGCCGAAGGGAACGTGAGACAAGGAGACCCGAATCCGACGTCACCGGAATGACCCGAAATGCCCCATCCCGTCTCCCACTCAGAAACAG
>Ga0210025_1002840_pt1 | contig 16299 bp, 7 predicted proteins | sample CryGeyme20150102_FD_183989 | JGI IMG/M metagenome (GOLD analysis project Ga0210025, IMG submission 183989) | Groundwater microbial communities from Crystal Geyser aquifers in Utah, USA - Crystal Geyser metaG 2015-0102 (SPAdes) (version 2) | ecosystem: Environmental > Aquatic > Deep subsurface >...
CCTGCGGTCTTCTCATACTAGTACCGTAGAAATCGTCGACCACCATCTCGAATGAACTTTTCATTAAATAATCTAAACAAGCTACCAGGTACCTGGTACAGCTAAAAGGATTTAAAAAGATTATTTTCTAGACCATGCACAGTACTATTAATGTCTCTAGTACTGTAAGTACTATGCTGTAATAATAGTACAGGAACCACAACGGTCTGCGCAGATCCGAATTTACCAGATAATGACTTGTTATGTACGAAAAAAACAACGAGTTGAAAAAAAATGAAGATGTTCAATTCGAAGATGACTTGCGAAGGAGTTTGTACATGGCTTCAATTATATCCCATGCTGTCAGATCGGCAGTGCCACCTCTTGATCCAAAACATCGATGTCCATTGCTGGTTGCCGCTAACGATTTGTGTCGAGTCGTACTGCAGGTACTCACTGTACGGAAGGATTCTGTTGAACATTCTCCAATTTTGGACACGTATTTGCGAGAATCAATCGCCAACAAGTTCGTTCGTTTGGATGGTGTCGCTGTTGTTATCGGTGTTGCTGGTAACAACTGTCGTCGAAGTTTTCGTTTGGGCGGTTTGGCTTGAGTCGTGAAACGCGATTCTGCTTCCTTGGAAAGCCCGAGACCTTGTTTTTGATGAGCTGCACTCAACAACGGTTCTTCAATGACGTGTTGCTTTTGTGGTCGATCGGGGGGTGGTTCCGTTCCAGTTTTGAAAGCATCAATCGTCTTTTGTACTTGCCAAAGTGTTTTATTTCCGTGCTGCGCAAAGGGACTCACGTAAATAATGGGACCTTCAAAGACCTGAACGACTTCCTGAAAGCTAGGTGCTTCCTGCGCTACCATTTTCTTCTCTTCATCCTGCTCACTGTCGTTGGTTGTGACAAGATCAATATTTTCGCTACCTTCGTGATCTTCCAAGAAGTCCAACATGCTTTGTCCAATGCGACGAGAGTATCGATGAAAACTGCCCAAAATAATTAGATCCATTTGTTTCAGAGACTGTTGGAGGATGCGTTCCTCCAGCAAGCGTTGCCAATGACGACTGTACAACAAGGGTGGATTAATGACGAGCCACAGATGAATATTGTGCTCCATGATAACCTTGACACAAAAGCTACTTAGTGAGCCCTTGGTTGATCTCCATATTGGTTGAACTTTGACAACTTGATCGGCATATTGACAAGTCAAGGCCGTAATAATCTGTCGCAGTTGAGAACTTCCCATGACAAGAACCGAAGTACGTGCTGGTTCTCCCGTTGTTGCTGTCGTTGATGTTTTTGGAGGAATCGGCAACGTTCGTTTCCCCTTGATGCTCTTGTTCTCGTCCAATGTTTTTAAAAGATGTTCCAGTTTGGTCGCGTGTGCATAATATTCCGATCCAGCACACTGAAATCGAATCGGTAGTGGCGAAAATTCATATGACACGGCCAATGGTTCTCCACCAAGGACAGGAACATGAGCAATGCCTGTATCTCGAGGCTGCAAACGACACAAATGAAATCCCTGCGTGTTTGTTTTGGCTCTTTGTTTCTGTTCTGTTTGGAAAGTATTCGTTGCAGTAGCGGTAGTACTAGTAGTAGTAGAACTAGTAGTACTAGTAGTAGTTGATGTATATGTAACAGGTGGTGCTGTTGTTTGTGTTGCTTTTGTTTCAGCCTGCGCAATTTCTTGTATGCCGATCGCACTACTAGTTTTAGTGAAAGTCTTGCCAGTTGTAGTAGCACCAGCACCAGCACTAGTGTCAATGCTAGATGTAGACGGCATACCCATGTTGTTGCTGCTGCTGCTACTGCCGCTGTCGCCGCCGCTTTGGATAACGGTGTTGCTGTTCTTCCTGATCGGAGTATTAGTAGTTTTATAACCATTGTTGTTGTTGTGGTGTATGAGAACAATCAACCCCAGAAGAAGCGCAGCAAATATCAGTACATACTTTTGTATCAAAGCAAGTTGCTTGATAGGATTGTCCTCTTTGGACTTGGCTTTGACGGTCACCATTTTACTTTCTGTACTGAATTAGTAGTAGTAGGTACCCTGCTGTCTGTGTTGAACTACGTTGAACTCACAACTGGAGTCTGGAGTGGTGGAATAATGGATATCTTAAGTATTCTCTGCCTTTACTGCTCTATTTAGAAGTAGCTTTTTGGACAGCTACACTTCTCTTCTTGATTATGGACAAGTTTTAGTCTCAGCTGTTGAGCTTTGCTAGCTTTGTCGAGAATAATAGTTACAGAAATTTACCATGGCTTTCAATGGATTTTTGTTTCAGTATGGATGAGAGACATTAAAGACTTGTAAATTCGTTCTTCGAACGCACATTCTCTCCGAAAGTGTCACCGCAGGAGTGTACTGTACTTCAGTTAGTCCCGAGTACTAGCTATCTACTGTAGCTACTAGTAGTAATCGCAGTAGACTACTAGTAGTCTACTACGTAGCTAGCTAGAGAGAGTGCAGTACCAATAGTAGCTATGGCTAGCTACTAGTATGGTACTCCGAGTAGTCTCAACCAGCTTCATTTTCTGCTGATAGATTGGGGTGTTCAGAAAATGGATTAATGATTTCACTATGAGCTTAGATGAAGGGGGCGAGAAAGGAGCATAAATTATTTTTACTAAAAGTTAATATGTTACGTATTCGTAGTAGCACTGCAGAAAAAAAAAATCATGATACGATATTGCTAACAACTGCTAACGTCTCGTCCATGCCCCCTCTGCTCACATACTCACGCGCGCAAGTGATGGGGAATAGAAACACAGCACCGCCATCGTCATCAACAACACCGGCATCAACAACACCGGCATCACCATCACCATCACCATCACCATCAATATAAATGTAAACCGGTTTTACAATTGTTTCTTGGATGATGGTTGTTGTGATTGTGGTCGATTGTGATGATTCAAAAGGTCTTGTCTTGCTTGAATGACTTGTGCAGTCGATTCAAGACAATGGTAGGCAATCTTGTGATCGTGACAGCATTGTCGTACAATGGGAGCAATTTGTGGCAGATACAAATAATTAATGCCAGGAAACAGGGTATGTTCTAAATGATACGACAAAGTTCCAGAACAGGCTCCTACACCCAAACTACCAGACACGGGCCAGCCCCAGATCACAGGTTGCAATAGCATATCCCATCCTGGACTTGTGGCTGTTGTTGTCGTCGTCGCTGTTGAAGGTTTGTCATTTGTCTTGTTCTTCTGTTTCTTCGTCTTCCTGTTGTAATCGGGCCAAAACGAGTAAGATGTTACAGCATTGTACCGACCCCAATCTGTGTTAGATACTTCTTCGGGAGTGGATTGATCCCACACGTGTTGAGCAAAAAAGATTTGTCCGGGAAGGTAACCAATGTATTCTTTCATCACAACCAGTACGACAAATAGTAACAACACTTGAGCATCGAAGGGTTGTTGGTCATGATAGTTGATAGTGCTCAATAGCAAACCAAAATAACACCAAAAGTATCCAATACATGGTACAAGACCACAGAGAATAGCCACGGCTCGACCGTACTGCTTTTGTGGAATCAAGTGTACCACAACATAATGGATATGTTCCGGAAATTGTAGAAATTTGCCACAAATTATTGCTTCTCCAATAGCATCTACGACACACTGGTACCAAAAGGTTGTTTGCCAGGCATGCAGGAATGACAGGTACGTCTGATCGTCCGTGGTTCGAAACAAAAATTTGGCACGAATCAGATCATGGCATTCGTCATGATCTAGATCAGTACCCTTGACGTGATGAATGGCAGCATGTTCACCAAAGCCTCGTCCGTTGGTAAATTCGTACTGCGAAATAGATCGTGGTTGCAAGAGCAGCTTTCGTTCGTTCTGTTGATCGCTGGTTAGTCCAAAACCAATGCCAGCATATCCCAAAACAAATTCCAACCATTCGGCCCATTTTTGAGCTCGGCGCGAATCGAAAATTTGGGCATGTCCGTTGGCATGGGCCTGTCCCATGCATCGAACGTGAAAGGGAGCGAGCAAATGTGCGAACACTAGCAACCAAAGTGGAATCGTCGTCGGTTGTGTGGTACTGGTAGTAGCAGTAGCAGTCATAGTCGCAGTCATAGTGTTGTAGCCAATGTAGATTCCCAACATGGCCATAGAAAACATGATCATGGCATCCAGGAAAAAGTAGACCTTGGCCATGGTAGGATGACGTGGTGTATCTTTGAGAGCCTCTCGAACGCGTTGGGCACAATCGCGATAAAAGTCTCCCATTTCTACCGTTTGCTGCTGTTCTTGCTGCTTGCAGCGTTCCAATGGACCGATGCGAAATTTGTCGAGAACGGCCTTGGCCTTGACAGGATCGCGAATATGGTACGTATGAAAGAGCACCGATGCATCCGCTCCGGCGGCATTCATTATCATGGGACCACCGGGGTGTTGATCCACGTACGAGGACAGATCGTAAACCGTTCCATCTACAACTGTCCAAAACTCCTTACGGGTACAGTGGGCCTGCACTTCAGAGAGAGTAATTGCTTTGGTTGTTGTTTTGGTTGTTGATGTGGGAACCATAGTGCTTTGATATGACTTTGGATAACTACTATGCTACTATTATTGCTTTTAGTGCTTAATTTTGAATGTAAAAAAATTGTTTCAAGGCGAAGAACTTTCAGCGACCACGTAATTTATATTTCCTTAGATTTTTTTATTGGAAGAAGCTACTAGACTAGTCTACTACTAGCTAGTACAGTAGTAGTCTAATTGATAACACCACTGGTACCAGTGGTACTGTTCGTCATGCTGCTATGCTCGCCAATTCCGAGTAAACTAGCGTCCATGAGAACCCACATGCAATCCCGGCGGGTTCACTCGCAAACAAAAATTATTTTTTCTTATCCATTATTGGCTGTTGAAGCGAATTATTACGGTACGGAACTCTTGTATCCTGGTAGTAGTCTACTCGAGTAATAAATAAAAAAATAATTATGACAGGGCAGGATTTGCATTTCCGTCGGTTATTTCAGTAGTACCAGTAGTCTCTAGCTACAGTAGTGGTAATAGCTAGTAGTCTCAAATACCGTAGTACTGTACTAGACTACTACTGGCTACCTGGTACTACTAGAGAGTAGTAGTACAGCAAGAGGAGACTACTACTAGTACCAGTACTCTAGTAGCTAGTAGAATACTGCTACTACTAGTAGAGGACTACTAGCTGCCTAGTAGGTACTACCGTACTCTATTAACCACTATCTAATCTATTTAATTTTCTTATTCGTCAATAATCAATTACTAATATTTGATACTGCTACTGTAGCTACGTACTAATATTATTTCTGCCCACCAGTTCTTATACAGTAGTTTGTTTTATGAGAGCAGGAGAAAGAATACAACATCATCATCATTGAAAAAATAAAGTATTTACTACTATAATAATATTCAACAGCAAAAAATGACTCCAGCATCCAGATCCAGTTCATCACCGGCAACAACCACTACTAGTACTAGTAGTAGAACCGCATCATCATCATCAACATCAACATCTGTATGGAATCCGTGTCCAATGATGTTAAAACAAGACATTTATGCCTACAATCCGAATTATGAGTGGACGTCGCACAAAACCTATGTTGGCTTGATTCTCAGCTGGATCAGCATTGCCTTTATCGTCTTTTACATGTTCATTACGACCCGCGATTATATTACGAGACCTCCCGAATTGGTCAGTCAGGGACAGATCGATCTGCTCACAGTGTCCCAAGAATATCCCTTCGATATACCCAAGATAGGCTTTATGTTACAGTACGAAAACGTGAGCGACAAAAATTCGCCAGGTCCTCAGTACGCTATGAACAGAAACAATCCGTTTGTTAGGCTGCAGATTAAGCACGTTGTCATGAAAGACCAGCAGCGCATTAGCGAAGAAATACTGCCCTTCGATCTCTGCACCGTTAGTAGTCGACCATCCATTTGTCCTATTTTCAACACGACGCGCCACAAGCTCAAGGGAACCTTCTACAAGGAAAATTATGAATTTCTGGAAGTTATGATTCGCAAGTGCATGGATGAACCGGAATGCGTATCGCTGTCCGAAATCAATGCACTGCTCCTTTCCGGTGATTTTCGCATTCGAGTGCAGGTCAGTTTGGAGGCAGAACAGTTCGATGTGGAACAGTACCATCTGACCGGAACAGGACGCGTCATTTCCAATCGATCCATGGATTTCTATGCCATGCCCAATATTGAAATCAGTGCTGAAATTATTCTACAGGCCAACACAGTATCTCAAGAAAACCGACACATTGGAAGTCCACCGATACCGGAAACATCTATCAATATTCTCAGTTTTTTCGGTCGAGAAACCGCGTACATTCCCAGAATGCCGACCGAAGCCAATTTCATGACCTTTAATATCCGTTTGGCTGATACACTGCGAGAAGAAGAAGTGTCCTATTGGTGTCCGTCAATACTGGACCTCTTTGGTTTGTGGGGTGCCATGATGAGCTTTATCACCGCCCTGAGTTTGGGATTTATGGCCATCCAATACAACAAGTGGAGCTTTCACCGGCACTTTAAAAATGCCATGCTCCAAAAACGTTTCGCGGCACAGCGACAAACCTACGCAGCCATGCAGTGGATCCGGAACAATCCGAATCCATCGTTTCTAGAGTCTCGCAATCGAAACGAGATGTACAACAACTTACAGATTCAGTACGATGCCCTCATGGTAGAACCAGATATTCGATTGTTCGAAAACCATCATTTTGATTCCAAGGGCCGAATGATCATAAGTCCAGCCGAGCTCAAATTTCCAAGCACGCCCTTTGGAGAACTACGTCGATTGGCACTCCTCGAACACGGGAAGAAGAAGCGAGCCGCAGAATTTATTTCGGTATGGTATGCACGACACTTGATTAAAAAGGGATTCATTCGGGATGAAGAGCGTCGTCGACAGGTCTTTGTGGTGGATCCAGCAAAATTTACAACAGAAACAACGACAGCAACAACCGTGTGGAATTCATATCCATCAATTGCAAATACCATTTTTAGTAACAAGCTCTGGCAAAACCTTCGATCTAGAAAACGGCATGTGTCGTCAACGCTACTACCAGTTGTTGATACTGGGTTTGATGCGAATGCCAAAAATCGATGCGAAAATGTGAATTACAAGGAACAACAAGACGGTATTCCTGCTACACCAGTAGAAACGGAACACGGCAACAAACGTTTGAGAAATGGTAAATCGTAGTACTGCTACTGGTCGAGTTCCTGCCACGAAAAACGAGAGAAGGTGTGAATGATGATGTCACAACATCCAAACCACTAACTGTACGGTGGAGATGAATGCAATAAGGAGGGATTGGACACTTTCATTATAAGCATTTTGAACTGCTGTTGCCATCACAAATTACAACCGCTAGTTTTTTTAAATAAATTATAGTATTCCTAGAGTACCTACTCGTAGTAGTACTGTAGTTTTTTAGGCCTCCTGTAATCAGTTTTCTCATAGCATATGGATCCAAACACAACACATTCAAGGACCATTGACCTTTTCTCCGATTGCGTTTGCTATAGAAGTGTCGATTTATGGTTGTAGCATTTTCCAACGGACCACCAACCAGAGGGAAATACTAGCTAGTAGACTAGACAGTTCGCTTGTGAGAGCAATAACGGTTGAAAACGAGTCCGTGAGATGCTTTGTATGTCTCTCAAAGATACAGTATGCATTTCTTTCATCAGAGCGGACAGGCTCCTGGTACTGTATGTACTAGTTTTGAAATTTTCATAAAATTCTTGCATGAAAATCTCAAGCAATCACAGCCAGAAATAGCAACACGCCTCCTCTCATTTTTTTCGTTTACTATTTTTCATTTCGTTTTGCTTCAACCATTTGGGAAAGCACAATCTTGCCCATATCCGGTGAAGTTGAACAGTAGATTTTCACCTGTCGTTTGCTGGTCCGCCCAGGTGCGAAGTTGCAAGGTTGTGGCGAGCAGTGCTTGTGCACTTCGAACATGCACTCCTTTCAGCACAAGCAGAAGCGGCGAGTTTTCACAAAGCTCATCAAAGATGGCGACGCCACGATGACCACCGAGCATCAAGCGAGACGATTTCTAGAGGGCTTTGATACGCCTGACTCGAAAGCAGAACTTCTGGGTAAACTCGAAGATCGTCGAGACCACGGTCTGCGGCGTATTCGGGAGGTCTTGTCGTTTGTATGCTCTGTAGAAGGCGTCACTACTTTGCTCATTCCGCTGCTGAAAAATCTTCTCACGGATGAAACTGCAAGACCTATGTATGTTCCCCTGCGCAACCGTGTACTCATATCGATCTACATGGTCCCAACGCTATTGGAAACTTTTATTCCGCTCAACGTTGTAAGGATCATGGATGCGGAATCTGCAAAGTATCTTGCTTTGTACCTAGTAGCAATTTCTTCAGCTTTTGTGGAAGTTCGAAACTCCAATACGGTGATTGAACTAGCTCAAGAGCTCCGCGACCGTGGTGATGTAAATGAGACTCGAACCTTGTGCGCTGTGCTATTGATTGGTAGAGACAATGAGAAGATCGTTGTTGATGAAGCAAATAGAAGCGAGCCAAAAAAAAAAAAAGTTGCGTGTTGGATCAGCGATCAAGTGCAACCTGGAGGCCGACATGACAACGATCACCGAAATTATCGTGATATTCAGCTTGTCCCGACAGCCAATGAGCTCCGCTGTGAAGTTCGCTCTTGGCTTCCGCTTGCTTCTGGCGAGAACGCGTTCATTCAGGATCCTGCTATTCGGATTCTTGACAACAATTTCAGGCTCTTGCGCGAAGATGCGATACTGTCAATGAAGGCTAACATCGCAGAGAAAAGACGCATTTGGAAGAATGCACGAATTTTTAGTCTTGATACTAGCAGCAATAAAAACAGGGGTCTAATATCTTTCCTGGTTCAGTGTGACTCCCTCGCCCACGGCAATCCTGATTGGAAACACTCGCGGTCACTGATGCATGGAACTGTGGTTGCATTCTGCCAAAATGATACTCCTAAAATGATGGGCGTCATCACTATCAGAGACCATGCGGACTCAAACAGCTGGCTAAACGCCTCAGCTGGCCCTGTCATCGGAGTGGCATTTCACTCTGACTTGGATTTCCATCAAGCACTGACGGATATGCAATCTAATTGTTCCAAAAATGAGATAATTCATTCAATCCTTGAAAGTGGGAAACAAGACCAACTTGATGCATACAAAAATCAGCTTGAATCTTACGATATGATCGAAGTGTCTTCGTCTTTTTTTACGTACCAGCCGATTCTAAAGACGCTGCAGACCATGACAGCATTGCCGTTCCTTCCTGAGCTTTCTGGTGAAGCTATCGAGGACAACTTCACGACACCCACTTATCTTCCTCCAGTCCTTCTTATGCCAAGCGACGGCTTCAATAGCTACGAATGCAACATGGACACTTGGTCGTCGTCTGACATTGTCTCGGAGACTTCACTCGACCAATCCCAGGCGGATGCTTTGCGCCATGCATTTTCCAACCGCATCGCGCTGATCCAAGGTCCACCTGGAACTGGTACGCTTATGTTCTTTGTTGCTCCTATTAAACCAATGCCTGTATATTTCTAATTTCGTATTTCTTTTCAATATGTCACAGGCAAGACGTTCATTGGCGCCCTTGTTGCCCGCATGATCCGTCTCAATACCGACGAGACTATCCTCTGTGTGTGCTATACCAATCATGCACTAGACCAATTTCTAGAGCATATGCTCGAAGCCGGCGAGAGACGTATAGTGCGAATCGGAGGGCGCTCGAAGTCAGAACGACTGGCACCCTATCAGCTCAGAGATCTTGCTAGACAGAAGTCACGAAGTACAAGCGATGATTCTCGAAGGATCAAACAAATCGATTCTAAGTTGCACGAGGTACGAGAAGCAATTTTGGATTCTATGAAAGCTTTTAAGCAGGAAAATAACTGGGAGTCACCTCGTGGTGGAATTCAGCAACTCCTTCAGGATCAGGAACCAGACGTCTATCCTTGTTTCGTTCTTCCTTACTTGAGCAACGGCTTTGAGATTGTTGGACCAGATTCAAAGCGATTGCGAAAGGAAATTCTGTGGACTACTTGGACCAAGGGAGAAGGATTTCCAATTGCGTATAGAGCATATCTACCCGATGAACTGCCTCGCCGCTTTGATGACATTTGGAGCATGCCCCGTAGAGATCGCTTGGCATTGATCGAAAAGTGGAGAAAAGATATTCTGCAAATCGACACGGAATTTCTTCATGTTAGCATTAGAGAATACGCTGAATTGAGCGATGAAAGGCTGTTGGTCCAACAGCAGCAGGACCTTCAAATTTTGAAGGATGCTCGAATAATTGGTGCGACCACAACAGGAGCTGCGCAAGTAAAGGAGTTGTTGGCGTCAACACGTCCCGGTGTTGTTATTATCGAAGAAGCTGCCGAGGTGCTTGAGGCTCATGTCCTTGCCGCTCTTCAGCCTGAAAAAACGAAGCATCTCATTATGATCGGTGATCATCTACAGCTAAGACCAAAAGTGGAAAGTTACGAGCTAAGCACAGCGTGCGACGGAGGTTACAGTTTAGATTGCTCATTGTTTGAGAGGCTCGTCTCATCCAATCGCCCGTCTATGGTGCTTGAAGTGCAACATCGAATGCGGCCAGAGATTTCGTATTTCATTCGCAAGCAAACATATCCTCTGCTTAAGGACCACCCATCTGTCAAAACTTTCCGGGATGTCAAGGGTGTCTCGACAAACGTAGCATTCATTGAACACGCTTTTCTTGAAGATGGTGAAGATGCTAACAGTGGTGACGATGCGGCGTCGATGAAGACGAAATCGAACTATCGAGAGGCGGCACTGTGTATCGAAATTGTTCGATTCTTCTTATTGCAAGGATATGCACCAGGGCGGTTGGTGATCCTGACACCCTATTTGGGCCAGCTGCATACAATCTTTCACCTTGCAACAAGTTGTCTCAAAGAAGCATCCGCCTGTGTTGGCGAAAAGGACCGACGCGATCTTAATGGCATTGGCGAAGAAGAACATATTGAACAGGAAGAAGTAGAAGATGAGAGAAAAGGCGTCCGGTGCTCATCAATTGACAATTACCAGGGAGAGGAAGCTGATATTGTTGTAGCATCTCTGGTTCGATCCAATTCCCGAGGTATGATCGGATTCTTGAAGGAAGAACAGCGGGTGAATGTGTTGATGTCTCGGGCCCGTCTAGGCATGTTTCTCGTTGGCAGTGCTGCGACATTGCGTTTGTCGAGACAGGGTCAACATGTCTGGATTCCTATCCTTGACAATATGCAAACGAAGGGGCAGTTGGTAAAAGGTCTTCCAACTTACTGCCAACTTCATCCAGAGGATGCAGCAATTGAGATCACGACGGTGAACGACTTTCGCACGATGCGTCCCAATGGAGGTTGTCACAGAGTATGCAATTATCGAATGGACTGTGGCCACGCTTGCCGAATGAACTGCCACCCTTTTGATCGAAGACATGAACGTGTACAGAACAATTGCTGCGAACCATGCAGGCGTGTCGCACCCAAATGTCCCTTGAGTCATTCATGCCGGAAGCTTTGCAAGGACGAATGTGGGCGCTGTACAGAACCAATGGACCCAATCCTACTCAGCTGTGGACACTCAAGCAATTCAGTTGTTTGCCATGATATCAGAAACGAAAAATCGATTGAAAGCCTGACAAAAAGATGCAAGCATGTCGTTCGCCATACCTTTGCTGATTGTGGGCATGTAATGGACACTACTTGTTCAAATGCGAATCGTGAAGAGCCTGTTTGTCCTAGTAAATGTGGCAAAATTATTGGCGGCTGTGGGCATAGGTGCATAAACGCGTGTGGAAAATGCGACGGAGAGCACTCATGCTGCGTCACCTGCGATCGCAAAATGTTTTGTGGGCATACTTGTGGTCGCGGATGTCACTTGGGGAAAGACTGTCCACCATGCAAACTTCCCTGTGAAGTGAAGTGTTCACACTCTTCGTGCGCCAAATGGTGCTGTGTACCAGTAAGCCTGGGTTGTTTACTTTGTAAAGCTGTAATATTCCTCGCGCGCCGCTCTCACCGAATGATCGTTTTATGTTTTGTTAGTGCTCGTCTTGTGTCGAACAATGTGGCTGGGTTTGTGAACACCAAGGACAATGCAACCTTGTTTGCGGAGCTCCGTGCTCAAGATTGCCCTGCAACAAAGTATGTCGAATAGTTCAGGATAGTGTGCACTCCAAAGCAGAGAACGTCTAACAATTTTTAATTTTCTTGTCCTGCGCTAAATATATACAGCGTTGCCAAAAAAAAATCAGTTGTGGTCACCAATGCCCATCTGTATGCGGCGAAGTATGCCCAACTTCAAGTTATTGCCTGCAATGCTGCGATGATGAAACCAAGGACCATGTTGTCGACGTCATAACGCTCACGGCCTACAAAGACCATGACGTTGATGCCGATCCAATCGTTGTACTTCCTTGTAAACATTTCTACGGGATTTCCACACTAGACGGGCATCTCGGTATGAAGGAAGTGTACAAAGAAGGCAATACAGGAGAAGGTAGCTTTGTGGAAGTTCTTCCTTTGTCAGAAGCAAATGTCACCGAAAAGCCGGTAGCTTGCCCAGACTGCCGAGGTGTAATCCATTCTGTCCAACGATATGGTCGCATACTTCGTCTTTCAGAGCTCCGCAGTCTCGAGCGCAAGCACTTAATGGTTATCAACCAATCACTGGAGCATTTGTCACGATGGATGTCATTTCCGGAATCGTCTGCTAAAAATTTAAAAGGGAAAGCTCTCGTGAAAAAGTTGAAGGAAGTGATGAAAACGTTACTTCTCAGTCCCATGCGAAAAGTCTCTAACGCATGTCGAGACAGCGATGCACTCGGAGGTATTCCGAGACCACCGACTCGTCCTCTCTTGCATACGTATGAATTACTGGGCCGCGCCTTGACAGATATGGCAGTAACAAGAGATGATACGAACTATTCGGCCGCGCAGCAATTCCTGGATCGTGGAATTGTTTTGGCAGACGAAACCACAAGTACAAGATCAGCGTCCAACTTGCGTCTCTTGAAATCGCAAATGCTCATGAAGTGGCCATCTTCATCAGATTCTATCAAAGATGAAGCAACAGAGCTCGTCGATTGGATTCTTGGGCGCGAAGAACTGTTGTCCGCAGAAGTAGTATACCGTGCAAAGGAGTTGAAGAGAATTTTACTCAACCCTCTAAGGGACGTTTCTGAAGTGATCAAAGCCATGAATGTACAAGATGGCTACGACTACGGCGGTTCTTGGTCCAGCCATTGGTACGAGTGCCCGAATGGGCACCCTTACTTTATTGGAGAATGCGGCGGCGCGATGCAAGAATCTCGTTGTATTGAGTGCGGAGCTATTGTGGGTGGCACGAGTCACCATTTGATTGCAAGTAACCGTGCAGCAGGCGGCGTTGTGGCAGAAGTGCTGCAAAGCGAGGCAAGATGATGAATTATTAATTTCTAAGGATGCATATACAGTGATTGATCAGAGGTACATATAATTTGACTACATGAAGGCAGTTCGTCAGTTTGTTACGTATTGTACACCACAATTGGAAGAATCTTATAGGCAAGCATTTATTTACGCACCATCATTTGAGTAGAGTGAACTATGGACAAAATAATTGGATAGGGAGTATTGGTAATACACTGAAAGGCTACTCAGAAATGTGTCTGATCCGCAACGAGAAGACGGAGGTAGTCGACTAGAGCAAGAAAAATGTTACAGCAGAAACAATGATCGACAGCGATAGTACGGAAGGATAGTAGTCTAGTCAAATCTGCAGAAACTTTGTGTTTTCCATTTGTCCCTATAAACAGGACGCGGACAATCATTTTTCACAAACATGCTTTTTTCTTTGTTTGTTTTTGTTGTAGTTGTCGTCAAAGTCAGTCAGCATCTATTATCTATTACCAAACCATATTTCAAAAGAATTTGGTAGGTTTCATTGACCATATATTCTACATCTTTGGCGGTATCGTAATGATTCAGATTGAACAATCGATGTTGTACTAACCAATCTCTCAATTCTGGAATTTGTAACCATTGTTTCAAATTCAAGAGACGTTGAATCCAAGAATGATCGGGTGTTAATGCAGCTACACTACCACCCGATGGACCCAGTACATCATTCTTGTTTTCTGGTGGTGGTGGTGGTGGTGGTGGTGGTGGTAATGGTGCACGACACATTCGATTCATTTCATCGTCCGTGAATTTATGTCTACTGTCGTTGTCGTTGTCGTTGTTGCTGTTGCTGTTGTTGTAATAATAATGAAGGGATTCTAATTTTCCAATAATACTTCCAGCAAAACAAAATCCTGGTGTCCCATACACATCTTGAATGGTAATGGTCCGGTTATCAAAAATCTTGGTAGGTACTGTTCCACTAAGATTGGTGTAATTGAAAGCACCTGCACTGCAGTGTACGTAGATGGTTCTGTCAACGATAGCAGTAGCAGTAGCAGTAGCAGTAGCAGTAGTAGCAGTAGCAGCATTACTGTTGTTCCTGTTGTCATCATGATGAGAAAATGGTAATGGAATTCTCGTTTCATCTTGCATAATAAGATCACCTGTTGTGTCATGAATTTGCACGCGTCCTCGACCACGAATAATATGCGATGGAGGCAAGGATCGGATAAGTTGTAATTCTTCTTTCGAAAGTGTAGCATCATTGAACTTGGTCGGCAATTCTTCTGTAGTAAAAGTAGTTCTACTACTGCTACCACTGGTAGTACTGGTGTTGTTGTAGCTTCTGTCCTTATTGTTGGGAAACAATCGATATATTTTCCCCTCCTGTTCCCATTTCAAAAATGTTTGTTGAACCAAATCTACGGAAATTGCTTCCAAACAATACTGTTGTTGTTTATCGTTGTTGTTGTTGTTGTTGTTTATCGTTTGTTCTTTCTGTTCCAATTGTTTACTAGCATCATGAACAAATTCAATACAATTACCAATATGTTCTCTGGCAGTAATCCAAGGATCATGTGGTACTACCCAACAAATATTTGATTTTGGCAAATGTTGTTCTTGCTCTTGCTGTTGTTGTTGCTGTTGTTGTTGTTGTTGTTGTAATAAGTACACAATAGCATCCATACCTGTTTTCCCACCACCAATGACTACCACATAGGGTTGTTGTTTTTGTGATTGTTGTTGACAATTGTTGTTGTTGTTGTTGTTCTTATCATTCGTATTCAAAAGAGGTGTTGTGACCAGATCATTGACTGGTATACAATGAATGTTGTTTGCATTGTAGTGAAATTTAGGTGCCACTGTAACAGGTAAATCAGGTTGTAAATACCGTGCATCTACAAAACGGTTTCGAACACGAATGGTTCGTGTCACAACAGTTCTTCTGTTGTCCTTGGTAGTAGTAGTCAAGGTACCATCGTCTTCTTTCGCGTTATGTGTGTGAGTCGTCGTCGTAATAATCTGATACGTATCATCATGACGATGGGATGATGAAAAAGGAAATTTCACTGTACTGTTTCCTGCAAAGAAAAAGTTGACTCGCAGATTATTGTTCCTGCTGCTGTCTTGTTCTGCTGTTGCTGTTGCTGTTGCTGTTGCTGTTGCTGTTGCATTGTAGTTATTATTATTATTATAACTATTATTATAATTATTAGTTTGCCATTTCTGTACTAGATTTTGATAATAAATGAGTATTTCGTTTCGTGTAGCACGATGTGCGTCTTCTTGTTGTTGTTGTTGTTGTTGTTCTTCTTCTCTGTCTTTGTTTTTGTATGGTTGTTGATGTTCTAGTGGTGTTGATTCCACACCGTACATGGCTGATGGTTGATGTAACTGTACAAAATCATACGAATCATTCCATTGACCACCTGGTTGAGTATGTTGATCGACCAATACAATACTTATACTGTTGTTGTGATCATCGTTGTTATTGTTGTCATCGTTGTTATTGTTGTATAATAAGAACAAGCCTTGAATGAGAGAATCACAAAATGACATACCAGTAGCACCAGCTCCTACTACCAAATAATCACAACTATCGGGAAGGTCCTTGGTAGTCAGAGGAGTACTTGATTGTAATGTCATGGTACCTATACAATAGTAATAGTAATAATAATAATTTACTTTGAAAAACTCTGGTGTTATGATGATGTGATGTATGAGGTTATGATTATTTATTTTTTACAGTATTTATTTTTGTGGTCGTCAGAGCCAGCCGAAGGGAACGTGAGACAAGGAGACCCGAATCCGACGTCACCGGAATGACCCGAAATGCCCCATCCCGTCTCCCACTCAGAAACAGGAAC
>Ga0210025_1002842_pt1 | contig 16296 bp, 12 predicted proteins | sample CryGeyme20150102_FD_183989 | JGI IMG/M metagenome (GOLD analysis project Ga0210025, IMG submission 183989) | Groundwater microbial communities from Crystal Geyser aquifers in Utah, USA - Crystal Geyser metaG 2015-0102 (SPAdes) (version 2) | ecosystem: Environmental > Aquatic > Deep subsurface >...
AAGATAAAGAAACTGCATTGCCTAATTTGCTGTATTGATTGTCCCCATCAATATCGAGACCTATTTGTGTATAGATTTGAGCATTTGATGTTAATGAGAATAATAGAACAAAAAGCGCAGAGATCGTAGTTTTCTTAAAAAGTATGATAAATTTCATTAGAATAATTTAAGATTAATATTATATTTAATTTAATAATCATGTAAATTTATTTTTATTTTTATTTTTAATATCTTCTTTCTAAGAAAAGATAGATAAAATAATTAACTCAATATAAGCATTTTATTATGAATAATTTCTATATCTTTTTAAAGTGCTTTTATTTTAATCAAAATCAAATGAAATTGCATTGTGTTTATACTCTAAAGAGTAAGACTTATCGGTAAGTTAATAAAATAATATTTAACTTTATCAACTTTTAGTTAAGTAAAAAAATAGAACCCCAATCTCTGAACTAATTAAGTATTCTTTTTTTGATAAAACCTCATTTCAATTTTGACCAGAACACACTTTGGTTTGTTCTTAATAATGATACGCTTTAGCTGATTTCTATCATTTAGCTATTTGTTTTTATTTAAGTTGCATCTTACAGGTCAAAAAACATATTCCAATGAACGATCATCTGAAAACTACAAATTGTTGATTTATATAAGTACGATTTTTCTAATTAGAGATTTAGATAATTTATTCGCAAATTCAGATTATTTGAAATGTTTACATCAATCATTTTCAATAATTACAAAACACTCAACTTTTTTCATTTATATCTAAGTCCTTATTATTGATATTTTTAGCTTATTCCCAAAAAAGTTATAAAAGTTTGAAATAATACTATTTTAATTTGCCTAAACTATCTCCCAAATTCACTTGCACTCTTAAGGTACCACGAAATAAAAAACAATTTTAATTCTATCTGTCTAATTTTCACATATATTCAGTAGCACTATGAAATGCTATCTTTGAGTCTACTTCAAAAAGTCGATTTTGGGGTTTGTCGCTATCAAAATCCTGCAAATTAGCCGAATATTTTGCGAAAACTACTTTTGGGAGTTAGGCTCAGCCTATAAAATTTGTCGCTAATTTCGAAATTCTTACTTAAATTCCAGAGATAAAAGACTTTTTACTTGTTTTTTTAGGGATATTTGTTAAATATTTTCACCATTTCTTATCTCCAACACAAGTTTTTATGAAAAAAATCGCTTCTCTATTCCTTCAAGGCCTACTTTATCTTGCCCCTATCTCACTTACATTTTATGTCCTTTATTTGAGCTTTGTTTTAATTGATGACATCGTTCAATCACTCATTCTAGATATGTTCGGTGTGGACATTTTTGGTGTTGGTTTTTTAGTGATGTCAATCATTTTGATTTTGACCGGCTATTTAGGACAAACTATTTTAGCACAACCTTTTCGTTTTATTATTAAACGAGTAATTGCTAAAATCCCCTTCTTAGAATTCATTTATTCTGCGCTTAATGATTTATTCAGTGCTTTTGTTGGAAAAGAACGCAAATTTAACAAACCGGTCTTGGTTCGACTTCACCCTGAAAACTCAACTCTAGAGAAATTGGGTTTTCTAACTGAAGAAGATTTAAGTCTTTTGGGAGAAAAGGATAAAGTGGCGGTGTACTTCCCTCATTCTTATAATTTCTCTGGTGAGTTATTTATCGTACCACGTGAATTCGTTACGCCAGTGAACTTGAATCCAAGTGATGTGATGAAGTTTATTGTTTCTGCGGGGATCACAGATTTAGATTAAATTGTTTTTTCGAATTCTTTAGGACTCACAGTCCTTAAAGGACTGTGAGTCCTAAAGAATTCGAAAAAACCTAAACGCGTTTTACGAAGTGCGTATTTCCTTTTACGCCGTTTTGGGCGGCGGCGAAATCTATCGTATCTATTCCGTAGGTATTATTAATACAATCTGCGGCTCGGGAGAGATTTCTAAATCGATCGTCTTCTTCAAAAAATAATTCTAACTGATCCATTTGTAGCATTTCGATGGTATGGAGTCCAATTCCCCGAATTTTGTGCCCTTGTTTGAGCGCCATATTCACTCTATACATCACTTGTGGTACTAAGGCATCAGAGACGTATTTGTCCAAATTGGTGAAGCCTGCCGTTGCAAACGCAAACGATTGCCCCTGCCAACGCACATCTTGAAATCGAATGTGACAAGCCCATTTTCGTGCTTTTCTTCGATAACCTCGCAAGCGATAACACACCCGACGGATCGCTTTTATCACCTCTCCTTCCACCTCATCGGGATTTACCGTCCAACTAGAAAACGTGTGCATATAACTGACTTCATCGGGAACGTGATGTTCATTATCTAATATTCGCGCCTTATCTTGTCCCGTTACGATTTCATGAAACAACTTCCCCTGCATTTCACCAAAAAGCCGTTTGAAGGGCGCCGGACCGAGTCGAAACGCATCGGCAATGGTGATTAATCCTTCTTCTACTAAGCGTTTGTAACGACGAGAACCAATTCCCCAAACTTCATCTAATTTGAGAGGAAACAAGTGTTGTGCGGCATCATCGGGATGCTGAACAAGGGTAAATCCATCGGGCTTTTTTAAGTCTGATGCGAGCTTCGAATAGGTTTTGCTGTAGGCTACACCAACAGAACAGACAAGCCCAAGATCATCATAGACTGTTTTTTTTAATTTATGCGCAAATGCGGTAATTTCCTCAGGTTTACTTCCAACCATAAAGGTTAAATCCATGAAGTATTCATCCATCGAGTATTTCTCTATTTCGGGAGAGAAGTCGTCTAGAATTTCACGCAAGCGCCTGCTTATACCTTTGTACTTTTCATAATCGATTTGCATGAACAAGATGTAGGGACAGATTTGCTGCGCCTCAAAAGCGCTCATTGCCGTTTTGATTCCCAATTTCCGCGCCTCATAACTAGCCGTTGCGACTATTCCGCACGCAGTTCCATCGGGTTTTCGCCAGCCGCCCATAGCAAGGGGCAGTCCATATAAATTAAAAGCGCGTTGTTCGACTTGGGCATAGAAGCAATTCATATCAAGATGTAAATATAGACGAGGTTTAACACGCACATGTTGATGTTCTTTCGCCACTGTGCTGTACAGGGTTATGCGGTGAACGTCGTGTTCTAGATCATATTTGTTGCCTCGATCGAGTTTCATGGAATAATTTACACATATATTTTATATATAGATGTAAAAAGGTTTATGGTTTGAGGCTTCAGGTTTATGAGTTTTTTTTTAGGTGAGAGGTTTTAGGTTTTAGGTGAGAGGTGAAAGGTTGGGTTTTTTGGGCTTAGCTTTTGGTTTGTATTGTTTGTTGGGATGTTTTTATTTGAAACTTGGTGTTATGTTGTTCTGCTCCAATGCTGCATTAGTTAAACTTGTCCATTGTACCTTGATAAATGAAAATGATAAAAGTGACAAAATTTCTGGCTGAAACTACTTGTAAATTGCTCATTGCTCATTGCTCATTGTCAATTGATTTAGTAGCATATCTGAGTAAGATTCTTTCATGAGTTGTTCTTGTTTTAGTTCAAAGAACTTGAACCAAAAATCACATTGTTCTTTTAAAAATTCTTTTTTGAGATTACCGGTTTCGTCTATTGCTTCAACTTCAATAAACGCTCCTAATTGATCAACTTCATCAAAATGAAACTTTACATTATCCATGAAATAGATTTTTCGTTTCTTATCAACGACTATTTTTACTCCTAAATGATGTGTTAGAATATTTTTTAGTGCTTTGTCGGCTTTATGCTTGTAAAGAACGACTTCTGAAAGCTTAGAACTTGCAGTGTTTTCGCGGTCATATTGAATCAGAGCGCTTTCGATTGTTCCTTCACGAAGCTTTAAACGTCCTTTTGTTGCATTAAAATACGTATCAATCTGATGATCAAGTCCTTTATACAAAGCTGATTTAGTTTTCAATTTCTCCTCATAAAATTGAGTTTCACTTACTTTAGCTTTAAATTCTATAATCTTTATTTTCATTTTATTCCAACGTTATTAATAAATAGTTACTTAAATTAATTTAATTTGAATCCACAATGTTTACAGAATAGAGCATCAACATCATGTCCGTCTTTCAAACAATTTGGACATGATTCAGTGAGCCGTTTCTTGCTCTCTTTCTTTCGATCAATTAATGCCATTTCAGCAGATACAATTCCTGTAGGAACCGCTATAACTCCAAATCCCATAATCATTAAGACCACTGCAATGAGTTTTCCTAAAGCGGTAACTGGCGAAATATCTCCATATCCAACTGTTGTCATGGTAACAATTGACCAATAAATTGAGGTCGGAATATCAACAAATCCATTTTCTTCACCTTCTACTACATACATAACGGATCCAAAAAGAATGGCATTAATTAACACAACAAAAATAAAGACACTTATTTTGCGCCTACTATTATAAATGGATTCAAGAATTGCGTCTGCAGCGCTCATGTATGCTACGAGTTTCAAAAGACGAAAAACTCGTAATAAACGAATGGCTCTAAACGAAAGTAAAACATGTATTCCTGGAAATAAGAGAGATAAATACGTTGGTAAAATCGCAATTAAATCAATTATTCCATAAAATGAGACTAAATATTTGATGGATTTATTTACTACATATATTCTTAACACATATTCTATCGAAAAGATTGCAGTAATCGCATACTCCGCATATAAAAGAAAAATACCAAACTCATTTCTGATGGATGCAACGGATTCTAGAATTACCGTAAGTAAACTCAGTAGAATTAATCCAATCAGACTCATATCAAAAAGTTTACCTGCTGAAGTTTCCGCTTCAAATATTATAGAATGAAGGCGATGACGTAAAGTTGACATTGATGGATGTGTTAATTCGAGTAGTTCAATTAGCTTAATAATACAAAAAGCCGATTTAACCTGAGTTGGAGATCAATGATAAAATTAAAATGAGTTTGAGTATCGTGAAATTTCCTACCCCTTTATAATTCATGCGGCATCGGACTGAAGTTCCCAGTAAAAGACGTAGTTTTGGTTTCTAGAGGTGAATTTCTTTCTTTACCAGGCAGAGATTCTGGGGCAAGCCCAAAATGACAGAAAAAAAGTCATGCTGGACTCGATCTAGCATCTCGACCTAGCTCATCTTTTCGCTCTTATAAAACAGTACGTGAAGTGAATTTATTTCGGCACTAGGCAGAGATTTCGGGTCAACCCAGTATGATATATGTTAATAATGAGCCTCTGTTAAGACTTTCCTACTCGTCTAAATAATTCCCAATCATTTCCATCAGCAGTTTTGCTGCTGTATCATACTCACTTTTCCGTTTAGCGATGACCTCTATGGAATTCCCCTTAACTAGTTTTTGTTTATTAAACAGGTTAAATAATTCTTGACGTGTTTTTTCATGAATCTTTCCCATCTGCACTGTTAAAAAAGTATCTAAAACGGTTACATCTTTTGCCAATTTAGCATGTAAGGCATCATATTCGTTCCTAATTTTATCATTCCTTTTACTATTTTCTCCATTTAATACTTCTTTTAAAGAAAATAAAGGTTTCATTTTATCCGATTGTGTTTCTTTACTTTCGGGTTGTAATTCACCGGTCTCTTTAACAAATAAATTTTTAGCAATTTTATCGATTGCATGCATTTTAACTAAAAACTGTTGAATTAAATTATCAATTAATGCTTTCTCCGATGCAAGTATTGTATTTTGTTTTTTAGTAAGTTCAAGTATTTCTTGTTTAAACCCATTTCGTTTCTGATAAATATCGAACTCAATTCGTTCTAACTCTTGTTGAAGACTTTTTATAGAATCATACAATTTAACTCGATCATTAGTTTTCAGAAGACTTTTTAATTTTGAAACGAATTTTGTATTAACCGGTTCATGCAAAAATCCAGGTTTGTGCAAGGTAATGGAAGAAATTGTCGAAAAAACCAATCGATCTGAATACACAGGATTACCATAACTTCCCGTTTGTGAGGGCAATCGTCGATTTAAGTGCATTCCAGGATTTGGAGTTAACTCATGGCACCAATCAGATGCTTTTGGACGAAATTCTGGACGATTCTTTGTAGAATCTAAAGCCAGAAAAAACAACTTTTTAATTTCAGAATCCATTGTGCTAAACCGCTTATGTGGTGGCGGAATTACTTTAAACTTTGGAGCATGAACTCCTTGTACAAAAAAGCCTCGTTCAATGATTTCACTCACATTAGTATGTTTTTCAAAAGGTGAATTTAAGGTTCCTGTAAAGGGATGTATTCCAAATAAAACCCTGTAAAATAAAACCGCTAAACTAAACCGATCCCATGTTTCAGAAATTTTCTGAGTTGAAACCTCTTTGATGTGAGTATAAAACTCTGGTGGCGTGTACTCAGGAGTTGCAACATGCGCCGGAAATAGTACTTCATTTTGATCAATAATTTCTGTTGAATCCACATCAATAATCGAAATTAATCCATCTGGTTTAATCATCATATTATCAGGTTTTAAATCTACTAATACATACGACTCTGATTCATGAATGAGCGCAATGGCAGCAGCAATATTGTAGCAAATTTTCTTGCGTAAATCGAGAGATAAGGGATGCTGAAAAGATAGTTTATCCCATTCTTTATTAATCGTTTTTGGCAAATTGGGATGACACAATAATTCCAATTTAATTCCAGTTGCCCTTGGCATTGTATAACCTGCAAATCCTTGCGAATCATACGCTAAAGCTGATGGCCAAACTACAGAATGATGCCCTTCATAGTTAGAAAAATGAGGTCTGTGCTGAACCATGTAAGCCAGCTTCTTCTCTTTTTCTTCAGTTGCTTTACCTTTCCGATATAATTTTACTACCTGATTTACATAATTGACCGGAGAAACTATGGAATAAATATCCGCTTCTCCGCCACTTGCAATTGGCTTTAAATCAACCTCAATTGTAGTTTGGTTTGATAAATTATATCGTTTTCTCATTGGTGTTTTCAGGTTCAAATACAGCTAAAATCATGGTCTTATCGTCAGTTTCTGCGCGTAATTTGGCATTTCCGTTTTCTAAAAAGCCTGCCCATAAACGATTAATTTTATCTTGAGAAAAACCTGCCCATTTCATTTTAAATAGATTCTGATAATTAGGCTCAAAAAACGGCTTAAATGGTTTATTGGGATCATAATATTTACCTGTTTCTTCATCAAAACTTAGCATTTCGAAACTTGCTCGTTCACAGCCATCAGTTAATAAAGCAACCGCTGAAATCGATTCATTAATCACATTTGCATCAAAATAATTAGAAGAAATTGATTCATCCCATAATTCAGATGTAATAAAAACCGTTTGGTTTGCTTCTTCCCCTTTCATAGGATTAATTGCAGCTTTCCACTCTTCATTTTCGGTTCTAATTGCCGCTCTTCCATCACCAATATGTGCGTAAGCCATTCCATATCTTGTAGATACAGCAAGCATTATGGTACAAGAAAAGGCTTTATAATCTGTTTTTACTTCTTCTGCAATTTGCTGAATTCCTACTTTTACAGCTTTAAAAATAAAAAAGAGTTCTTTTTTCCATTGCACAGCATCTGGTAAAACACGATTGTAAAACCACTTATTTTTTTCAATTCGTTCTTTAAGGATATCAACTGTTTTTTTTACAACGAAGGCTGAGCCAACATGAGAATGTGAGCAAGAACCTGCGCCATCAGAAACGATTGTTATCAAAAATTCTCCATCTGATGAAAACCAAACCGCAGAACTATCCTGACAAGGCGTTCCGCTTTGCAAATGAGCAGAACCAGTAACCGAAGCTTGGGCAATAATTGCCTTTTTATTCATAGTGAGCGTTTAATCATATTTGAATTTGAGCCCAACCTGCAGGTGATGGTAAACTTAACATTTGCCCTTCTGAAGATTTCGAAACCATGGCTATACTGGCACTTAACCATTTAAACAATTCGGTAAATGCCAAGCCCTTTAAAGGTAATGGTGGTGTATTGGAATGACTTATTTCAGCCAATTTTTTGTGATTATATCCCTCAACCCCAACGGCATAAAATAAAAATCCTTTGTTATTTACTTTAGTCTCAATTTCCTCTGCTAAACCTGTAACATCCTGATCTTTATCTGGTTTGCCATCGCTGATTAGCATGATCCACGGACGATAATACGTTTGCCCTGTTGATTTATACCATTCTTTACGTTCTTCAGCAACATTAATGGCTAAACGAACACCATCTACCAATTTTGTTGACCCATTTGTTCGCAAATTTGGCATTTCAAAATTTGAAGTTAACGCAGGTTCTTGAATTAAATCCGCTCTTGAACCAAAAGTTACTACTGCAACTTCTATACGTTGCGCAGCTACAAAATCTTCCTGCACTTCACGCTGAAAATCTTTTAAACCTTGGTTTAATTCTTCCATTGGTTTCCCATTCATTGAACTTGAAACATCTAAAACAAGCACACAAAGACATTTTTGTTCATAATTGTCGGGAGATTCCCCGCTGAAAGCATATTGTTCTGGATTTTCAGACATGATACTGAGATAGTTTATTAGACTTTGAATTTCGTATAAAATAATGAATACTTCAAAGGACTCACAGTCAAATACGCTTTTTTAATCAATTTAAATAAATAAAACTTATTGCTTAATCTCTATTTTAATGGCACTTCATTGAATCAATACGATTTAGTTTGTATCATTTCTCATTGATATTTCCTTAATTAGGATTTTGAGATTTTGCTTTACAACGAATTACACTATTAACATGAATTCGAGATAAATGCTAAAATTATGGTAACAATTCTTATCTCGAACTCTGGTCATTAGCTATTTAATATTAGTTAACATATTGACTTATGTCATTCAAATCAAATGCATTACGAGCTGTAAGTTATTTTTCAAGTTCATTATTTCATAAAGAGTCTATTGAAGAAGTTCTTTGGAAAATAACAAAAAATGTGATTCACAAATTAGATTATGAAGATTGTGTAATTTATCAATTTGACAAAAACACGAATCTCCTTCATCAAATTGCTGCTTATGGAAACAAATTGGGTGATTCTGATAAGATTAACAATCAGATTGAGCTAAAATTAGGCGAAGGAATCGTTGGAAGTTGTGCTTTAAGAAAAGAATATATTTTAGTTAAAGATACCATTAACGATCCTCGTTATATTATCGATGATATTCAGAGGAGATCAGAATTAGCCGTTCCCATTTTAGTAAATAATGAATTATTTGGCGTTATTGATTCTGAAAACAGTAAAGCAAACTTTTTTGATGAAGATGATATTCATCTACTTATTATTATTGCTTCTATTTGCTCTCAAAAAATTAGTGATTTATTGTCAAAAAAGCCGATTCAGGTCAACCAAAACAATATTTACTTTTTGAAATTCAAAGAGTATATCATTGATAAGAAAGCTTACAAAAATCCCGAACTCTCTTTAGAATACACAGCTGATTATTTGGGAATATCGGCGGGATATTTATCGAGAATCATTAACGATATTACTGATCAAAGCTTTTCGAATTTTATAAATTCTTGCCGTGTAAATGAGGTTATTGATTCTTTGCAAAATAAGCGATTCCATCATTATAGCTTATTATCAATTGGATTAGAAGCTGGTTTTAATTCTAAAGCAAGTTTTCAACGAAATTTTAAGACACAAACAGGAAAAACACCTTCGAGTTATCAATCTGAGTTAAATAGCATAGATTTAACTTAGCTTACCCTTTACTCTACCAAAAAATTGTTTCCTTTTTGCAGGTCCGATATTCTTTATTAGACTTGAATTAAAACTGAATCCGTGAATTAACTTTGTGGATTTGCCATTTAAATTAGTACGAAAGCTATTGGTACTATTTGTTTTGTATTTGTAGAAGTAATCATAATATAAGCGTATTTCTTTAATGAGCTATACATGATTAAAATCAATAAATATTGATACTTAATATCAGAATCACATCTCCTCTGCCTTCAACTATTAGAAAATTTTAACATTCACTATTCTTATTCATCGTTAGATTACCCACTAAATTTTTCATTCTAATATTGACTTTAAATGAAACTAATTAATTTCCACCATCTGAATTTTTTATTCCTTTTGAACTTCAGTGTTTGAAGTCTAAACAATTTAAAAATGTTAAAGTGATAAAAAATTTAGTGAACTCTATTATCCACTAAATAACAAAACATTGAAAAGACACAGGTTTGAAAGCCGTGTCTTTTTTTTTGATTAATACTACTGAGTTTTAATAATTAACTGAGTTCCAGCTAAGAAAATAGTTGATTAGATAGTTTCCATTCCATTTTCCATACCGAACTCGAGGGCTAAACATCTATCATAGGCTTGATTTTATTAGAATTATAGTAGAATATTAACAATAGAATTTACTCAAGCCTTTCAATTCAAAATAGCGTTTACTGTATAATAAAGAGTATTTGAGTAAATGATTCAAAAGGAGCCATGAATAAAAGCAATAAATTACGCGCTTAGATATACTAACCCATATAGTTAGTTCAATACCTAAAAATCAAACCAAAAAAAGTTTACTATTTTAGATTTTATTACTCATTTTAGTGAAATTTAAATCATCTTTTGTTAAGCTTTTGATTTATCGTAAATTCATTACTATGAAGTTAGCATTACTTTTATTTGCCTTTTTTTTGAATTCAAGTCTTATTTCAGACTCGAATGCTCAATCTTTTTCAGGAAAAATTATTTTACCCACTAATACTGTTAAATCCGTAAAAAGAGGACCTTACGGCAAACCTGCTGCTGTAAATAAATCAGGAAATGATGTTGAGCGTGAAAAGCAATCTATAATTGTTTGGATAGAAAGTGATTCAGCACAAGAAATTAAATCTCAAACCAGTGAAATACCTGTTTTAAATCAAAAAGAAATTCAGTTTGAACCTCGTCTTATTGTTATCCGACAAGGTGAAAAAGTAAAAATAAAGAATAATGATCCTGTTTATCATAATGTGTTTAGTTTATCTTCCGTAAAAAAGTTTGATATTGGAAGAAGAACTCAAGGTGAATCTGTTGATGTTTCTTTTGAAAACCCAGGAATAGTTACTGTATTTTGTGATATACACTCACATATGAATGCAGAAATTGTTGTTTTAAGTAATAAAACAGATCAATGGATTACTGCAACATCTGACGGTAGTTTTGAATTTACAGAAACTCCAAAATCATCCTACACCTTACACGCTTATTCGCCCGGTTACAAAGAATACAGTAAAGAATTTAAGCCAACTGACACTACTCTTAATCTGATTATTACCTTAGAGAAATGAAACGAAAACTAAGCATACGATTAAAGTTAATCTTAAGCATCTCTGGTTTAATCATGCTTACAATTGCTCTTGTAATGTTTGGAGTTACCTTTCAAGTAACAGAGCGAATAAACACTGATATTCAACGAAATTTTAAAGAAAAAGCGGAGATATTCGGGAGAATTCAAGAAATCCGTTCTAGACAATTAGCACAAACGGCTATTTTATTAGCTGATGTTCCAAGTTTACGAGCTGCTGTCTCGACTCAAGACACACGAACTATAAATCAAAAACTTCGCGATGAACTCCGCGTTTTATTAGATTTTGATCCCGTAGTTCCAGATACCTTAATCCCTGAGAGTTATTTCTTTAATGCTGATTCAGCAGGTTTATTGGTTATATGCAATCCTGAAGGAGTTGTTCTCGGCCAATTATCTTCCATTCCAACATCAAAATTCTCAATTGCTGAACGTCCCGGACTAATAAACGCATTACAAGGTGAATATGTAACGAAACCATCTATTTGGAGTGTTTCAGGAAGTTTTTATACCGTTGTTTCTGTTCCAATTTTCTCTGCAGATAATATAATTGGAACGCTATCTTATGGATTTCCCTATCGGAAAATAGAGGCCATTCAATTAGCAAAAGATATTGGTAGCGAAGTTAGCTTTTTCATTAAAGGGAATTTAATTAGTACTTCATTTAAATCATTATCAGAAAAGGAACTCTTAAACCTGTCAAAAAACGTGATTTCTGCGGGTTTAGAAGTCGACAATTCTTCTAATTCAATTAGTTTTTCTGAAGAGTTACAAGAGCAAGATTGGCAAATCTTCGTTACTCGTATGAAATTGTTTGAAGGTGCCGAACAACCAAGAGCGTATTATGTAATTGCAAGTTCTTACTCAGAAAGAATAAAAGAATTAGTGTCTTTACAAACTAGTATTATTTTGTTTGGCCTCTTAGGCATTGGATTTTCGATTTTTGTAGGAGTTATATTTGCTTCTTACGTTTCCAAACCAATTGATTTGCTTGTTTCTGGAATTAGAAGAATGGAAAAAGGAGATTATGCGCATCCTGTTCCCGTAACTTCAAACGACGAATTAGGTCTTCTAACAGATACGTTTAATCAACTTTTAAATACCCTTAAAGAGCGACTTGAAATGCTTAAATTTGTCTCAAACGCGACCATTGAAGCTATTCGTAAAAACTTGACTGACAGAGACTTAGGTGGTCAACGTAAAGAAGTGACTGTGTTTTTTTCAGATATTAGAGGTTTTACCAAATGGAGTGAAAAACGACCGCCAGAAGAAGTTATTTCAATGCTAAATGAAACACTTAGTTTTCAGGCGGAAGTCATAAAAAAACATGGCGGCGATATCGATAAGTTTGTAGGAGATGAAATGGTTGCTGTATTTGAAGGTGATAAAAAAGACCGACGAGCAGTTCAAGCAGCTATTGATATTCAACAAAAAGCAACAGAAATACTTTTAGCTGCTGGATTAGAAATTGCTATTGGAATTGGTATCAACACCGGAGCAGTTGTAATGGGAGCAATGGGATCTGATAATCGCCTGGATTACACAGTAATTGGAAATCATGTAAATCTTGGCGCTAGATTATGTTCTGCTGCAGGTCCTCATGAAATCATCCTTTCAGAAAACACTGCTAGAAATTTAGAACGAAGTACAAATTTAACTGAATTAGAACCTGTTTCAGTTAAAGGAATTGAAAAACCGGTTCAGATTTACGAAGTTAACTGGAAAGAAACGAATTGAATGATTTCAATCACTTATTAAGACAAAAAATATCATTATGAAGAACCGTTTAAAGATTTTACCAACGCTTACTCTGTTACTTTTTTGTTTAAGCATCTCAACCATTCTTAAAGCTCAGCAAATTACTTGGGGCGGCTTAGTAGATTTTGAAATACGTAAAGGCGGTGAACGATCTAGAGCTTTGTTAAATCAAACACCTAATCCGAATTGGTCGTTTTTTACACCAAATATGAGATTATTTATGACTGCTGATTTATCAGAAAAATGGTGGTTTAATGCAACCTTACAATCGGATTATTATGGTCAAGAAACCATGCATCAACCGTTTTTTTCCTTGTTGAATATCAATTATCAACCATTTGAAACCAACAATTTTACCATTCAAGCAGGTCGAATTGCTACACCTTTTGGGTATAATCATCGTCAAATTCTTTCTTCAGAAAACCCTTTTGCTAATTTATCTTTAGAAAGTGCGTGGAATATAAGAGTCGATAAAAAAGTAGGATATTTCCCAACTGGATCAATAGACTATTCAACGAATGTAGGAATGGCGCCTGTTTATCAAAGACGTTATACACAAGGAATTGCAGTTACTGGAACAATCGGGGAAGCGAATTTCGTCGATTATACATTAGCAGTGACACTCGCACCTGCTTCAGGTTTTTTAGAGTATAGCCAAGGGAATCCTTCTTTTATAGGAAGAGTTGTATTACAACCTGTTATTTGGGCTAAAATTGGAGCTTCTTATACGTATGGAAGTTATATGATGCGTGATAATAGTAAAAATCCGACTTTAACAGACTCTGAATTACTAAAACCCAAACAAATGGCCTACGCCATTGACGCAACTTTAAGTTATGGCTATGCAGAATTAACTGCACAGTGGTTACACAATTCTTGGTCTGCTTTAATTTATGGAACCAATATTGCGAATAACCAAGTGGGGTATGTCGAAAATGAAATGCTACCCAATGACTTGGAAGTTTCTCATTGGCTCGTTCAATCAAAAGTTAGATTACCATTTTTAGTTGGTTCTTATGTAGCAGCTCGATATGAGTACATGTTTTTTAATCAGATAAACACGATTCCTTTTGATCCGACAAGTCCGCTTAAAGATTGGATTAATACAACTGATAGGTATGAAATCGTATTGGGATATAAAATCACTCGCTCAATTTTAGCAAAATTATCATGGCAAGATGGCAAAAATGATGGAACTGATAGAGACGATTATGTTTTTACCGCGCAATTATCTGTAGGCTTCTAGTTTGAAAAGGTGAAAGGTGAAAGGTGAAAGGTGAAAGGTGAAAGGTGAAAGGTGAAAGGTGAAAGGTGAAAGGTGAAAGGTGAAAGGTGAAAGGTGAAAGGTGAAAGGTGAATATCTTTCATTAACAGATTTAATGCAAGATTTAGGCTTAGTTTTTCAGCTTATAATTTAGAATTAAAAATTTAGAATTAAGAATTCTAAAAACTACCAATCTATTGGAAAATAATCTTTCAAGAATTTTCCGCACCAATGTTTTCCCGTATTCATACCATCCAAAAGAGGATCTAAAATTCTTGCCGCTCCATCAACGATATCTAATGGTGGCTGAAAATCGTGGAATTCTTCTTTAAAACGTGATAATTGAACAGGATCTTCATCCGTAACCCAACCTGTATCAACAGCATTCATATAGATTCCATCTTTAGCAAAATCTGAAGCTGAAGTATGTGTCATCATATTTAAAGCTGCTTTTGCCATATTTGTGTGTGGATGACGATCTGCTTTTTTAAATCTGTGGAACTTCCCTTCCATTGCTGTTACATTCACAATATGCTTTTGTCCTGTATAATCTTTTCTCATCAAGTGAATCAGACGATTTATTAAGACAAAAGGAGCAATTGAGTTCACCAATTGAACTTCAAGAAGTTCTGCCATTGGAACATCACCCAAACGTAAACGCCAGCTATTTACCGTTCTTAAATCAATTTGCTGCAAATCAGCATCTAATTTCCCTTGAGGGAAAACTTCATCTACATCAACAGAATCGTCGAAAGTGTATGGAATTTGAGATAATTGAGCAGAGCCACGAATACCAATTCCCGGTCCTTTTGCTGTCCAAGAAACAGGTAAATTTCTTTCTTGAGCGACTAATTGTTGCGTAAATCCGCTTAATTGTTTCTTTAGATTTTCATGCTTTCTCAATAAATAGGTAGCTGATTCAGGTAGTCTGTCAATTGGAGTGGTTTCCATTGGCATTAAATGGGCATAAAATCCGGTCGGACGTCGAACGGTTTGAGCCGCGTTATTGATTATGAAATCTAAACGAGGAAAATTCTGTTCAACAAAAGTAGCAAATAACTCAACACTTGGAATGTGTCGTAAATCTAACCCATGAATATGTAAGCGATCTTTCCAGACATCATAATCAGCTTCTTTGGAAAAACGAATGGCAGAATCAACCGGAAAACGCGTTGTTGCAATTATTGTAGCCCCAGATCGCAACATCATCAAACTAGCCTGATACCCGATTTTTAAACGAGAACCTGTTATTAAAGCAACCTGCCCGGTTAAATCAGCGGATTGAAAACGTTTAGCATAATTATAATCGCCACATTCTCGACACATAGAATCGTAAAAGTGATGAACTTTCGTGAATTCCTTTTTGCAAACATAACAGTTTCTCGGAGAAGTTAAATCTGGTCTTTCATCATGCTCATGTGCAGGCAATGCTAAAAAATCAGGCGCTTCAAAAACAGTTTTTAAACGAGCTTGTCTAATTCCAGAAGTTGCTCTTGCTTCACGATCTTTTTCTTGTCCTGCACGTTTTTTTGCAGTCTTTAGTGCTTTTTTACGCTTTAATAATTCTTCATGAGAAGGTTTGGAAAAAAAACCGGCTTCTTTGAAAAGCTCTGTTCGTTGCTCTTCACTAAGTTGTGCAAAAACAGAAGCATCAGCATTTATTTGTTTTAAAAGATGAATGCATTCATCAACGAGTTCTGAGTTTATCTCGTATTTATCATCAGGTAATTCGACAGTATAACTTGGCATGTGCCAAAAATACAAAGTTTATGGCGGAGAATGGAATGTGAAATTAGATTTTGAGGCTAAAAGCTTGAAGCTAGAAGGTCGAAGCTTGAAGATAGAACCAAAATCCTCCCTTATATGTTATAAAATAGAATTTAATAGTCAAGGTATTTACCTTTCTGTGTGAGAACAGTAACTCCCTTGGAATTCGATTCCGGAAAAGAGTTTGTTCCCGCAGTTAGGTTGAGTTTGAGGTA
>Ga0210025_1002844_pt1 | contig 16280 bp, 13 predicted proteins | sample CryGeyme20150102_FD_183989 | JGI IMG/M metagenome (GOLD analysis project Ga0210025, IMG submission 183989) | Groundwater microbial communities from Crystal Geyser aquifers in Utah, USA - Crystal Geyser metaG 2015-0102 (SPAdes) (version 2) | ecosystem: Environmental > Aquatic > Deep subsurface >...
GCGCTCGTCGAGCAAGGCATGCGCCTCGTCATCCGTGCGCCAGCGGCGCTCTTCCATCACCACTTTGATCTCTTTGCCGAATTCCTCTTTGCTCAACACCAGGTTGTGCATGCGGTCGGCCTCCAGCTGCATCGCCAGCGCCAGTTGCGATTTGTGCAACTGCTGGAAATAGGCGGTGTAGTCGTAACTGGTAAAGGCATTCTCGCGTCCGCCCGCGGCCGCGATACGGCGCGAGAACTCGCCCGCCGGAATGGTCTTCGTCCCCTTGAACATCATGTGTTCCAGCACATGCGCCACCCCGGTGACGCCGGTGCGCTCATCCATGCTACCGGCGTGATACCAGATCTGCTGCACTACCGTCGGCGCGCGATGATCTTCTTTCACCACCACTTTCAGGCCATTCGACAGCGTGGTCTCGAACACTTCCGCCTGCGCCGTGGCGGCAAGCAGCAAACTCAGACACAAAGCATAAAGTCTCATCCATTTCACCCCGAACCGTTAAAATGCCCGCGCATTATCCGATATTTCAAACCGAATACGCCCGCATGTTTAGTTTCCTGAAAAAAACGCCCGCCACCCCCGCACCGAAAAGCTGGCTGGCACGCCTGGCCGATGGTCTGGCGCGCACGGGTGGACAGTTGTCCGCTTTGCTGGTTCCCGGCGGCAAGATCGATGATGAACTTTACGAAGAACTGGAGACCGTTCTCATTGGCGCCGACGTGGGCATGGATGCCGCCCGCCGCCTGCTGGCCGACGTGCGCCTCCAGGTGAAGGAACAGCGCTTGAGCGATGCCGGACAACTGCGGCAAGCGCTGGCTCAGGCGCTGCTCAAGCTGCTCGCGCCGCTGGCGCAGCCTTTGCAGACCGAAAGACACCAGCCCTTCGTCATCATGCTGTGCGGCGTCAACGGTGCGGGCAAGACCACCTCCATCGGCAAACTGGCCAGGCATTTTCAGAATCAGGGCAAGTCGGTACTGCTGGCGGCAGGCGACACCTTTCGCGCCGCCGCACGCGAACAATTGATCGAATGGGGCAAGCGCAACGACGTCACAGTCATCGCGCAGCAGACCTGTCCCGAGCAAGGTCGAAGGGGCGGCGATGCGGCCGCCGTGATCTTCGATGCGGTGCAGGCAGCGCAGGCGCGCGGCATCGACATCGTGCTGGCCGACACCGCCGGACGCCTGACCACGCAGGCACACCTGATGGAAGAGATCAAAAAAGTGAAGCGCGTCATCGCCAAGGTGATGCCTGATGCGCCGCACGAAATCCTGCTGGTGCTGGATGCCAACACCGGGCAGAACGCGCTGTCGCAGGTCAAGGCCTTTGATGCCGCGCTCGGCGTGACCGGGCTGGTACTGACCAAGCTCGACGGCACAGCCAAAGGCGGGGTCATTGCCGCCATCGCCGGTGCGCAACCGATTCCCGTGCGTTTCATCGGCGTGGGGGAGGGGCTGGACGATTTAAAACCGTTCGTGGCGGAAGAGTTCGTTTCTGCCTTGCTGGGACTAGAGGCTTAACCCCCTTTTGCCACAGAGACCACAGAGATGACGGCGCATGCTGATACAACCGCTGCTCCGAATGTTGAAGCGAATTTCTCTGTGATCGCTGTGTCCTCTGTGGCTAAATGGATTTTGAGATGATCAAGTTCAATCAAGTTTATAAACGCTATCCCGGCGGCCACGAGGCGCTGAAAGATGTCAGCTTCGCCATCGAGGCCGGCGAGATGGTCTATCTCACCGGCCACTCCGGCGCGGGCAAGAGCACCCTGCTCAAGCTCGTTGCCGCCATCGAGCGCCCGACCAGCGGCAGCGTGCTGGTCAAGGGGCAGAACATCCGCTCGATCAAGCGCGAAGCCATCCCTGCCCTGCGCCGCGACATCGGCCTGATCTTTCAGGACCACAAGCTGCTATTCGACCGCAACGCGTTCGACAATGTGCTGCTGCCACTCCAGATTTGCGGTTTCGACCCGCGCGAGGCCGCGAAACGCGTGCGCGCCGCCCTGGACAAGGTGGGGTTGCTGGCGCGCGAAAAAGCCAATCCCGTTGCGCTGTCCGGCGGCGAACAGCAACGCCTGTGCATCGCCCGCGCCATCGTCAACCGCCCCAACATCCTGCTGGCCGACGAGCCGACCGGCAATCTCGATGTCGAGTACGCGCACGAGATCATGGCGATCTTCCAGTCTTTCCATCAGGTCGGCGTGACCCTCGTCATCTCCACCCACGATGAAGGCGTGCTGCAAAACTTTCCGGCGCGCGCGCTGCATCTGAAACAGGGCGAGCTGCAATGAAAGCGCTGCGCGAACATCTGCGCGTGCTGCGCGAGAGCCTGCAGCGACTGCTGTCGACCCCGGGCGCATCCCTGCTCAGCATCCTCGTCACCGGCATCGCCCTGAGTCTGCCGGTGGGCGGCTATGTCCTGCTGCAAAGTATGCAGAGTCTCGACGCACGGCTCGGCACGACACCGCAGATCAGTCTGTATCTGGTCAGTGGCACGAGCGCTGCCGCGATTGAAAAATTAGGTGAAAAATTGCGCGGGCACGATGCAATCGCCGCGGTTGAATTTGTGTCGCGCGATGCTGCGCTGAAAAAATTGCAGGAAAGTACAGGACTGGCGGACGTCACCGCCGGGCTGGCGCAAAATCCCCTGCCGGATGCGTATATCGTCCATCCCAAAACAGGAGAACCGGCCGCACTCGAAGCGCTGCGCGACGCGTTGCAGGGCTACCCGAATGTCGAGCACGCCCAACTCGATTCGGCCTGGTTGCGCAAACTGGAAGCAATGCTGGATTTTGGACGACTGGCGGTTGCGCTGCTGGCTGCCATGCTGAGCCTCGCCCTGGTCGCTATCACGTTCAACACCATCCGCCTGCAGATCCTGACCCGGCGCCAGGAGATCGAAGTGGCCAAACTGATCGGCGCCACCGACGCCTTCATTCGCCGCCCCTTCCTCTACTTCGGCATGCTGCAAGGCTTGCTCGGCGGCATCTCCGCCTGGTTGCTGGTTTCCGGCATCCTGTTCGTGTTGAACGCCTCGCTCGGTGATCTGGCCCGGCTGTATGCCAGCAATTTTGCCCTGCAATCATTGACCCTTGCCGACAGCCTCGCCCTGCTCGTCTTCTCGTCCTATCTCGGCTGGCTCGGCGCATGGTTCTCCGTGTCGCAGCATCTGTGGCAGATCGAACCGCGCTGAAGAAGAATTCCCCTTAAAGATTGCGTTCCTTCCTGATCAGATCGTAAGCGAGCTGAATCTCTTTCGCCTGCTCGGTCGCCATCTTGATCATGTCGTCCGGCAGCCCCTGCCCCATCAATTTGTCGGGATGATATTGGCTCATCAGTTTGCGCCAGGCACGTTTGACTTCCGCATCCGTGCTGTCGCGGCTCACGCCCAGCGCCTTGTAAGCATCGTCCAGCGCGGCCCCGGTACTCACTTGTCCGCCGGCAAAATGAGATTGATTCAACACCATGTCCAGCAAACGTTTGAACGCTTCCGGGCCATAGCCGAGATAGCCGGCGATCACGATGAGCAGTTTTTCTTCTTCCGCATGGTAATGCCCGTCCGCCAGCGCCATCACGATCAGATAGATCAACAACATCTCTTTCAGATTGTGCGTGTGGCCGCAGACTGCCATGAACTTGCGGCAGGCCGGCTCGATCTCAAATTCCGCTGCCGTGCCCTGTTTGAACCAGGCGATGGCCTGCTGGCGGTGCGCCGTCGTCATGCCGAGTTTCTGCATGAACTGTTCGACATGCGCGATCTCGTCTTCCGAAACCCGCCCATCCGCCTTCGCCAGCTTGCCCATCGCAAGGAATACGGTTTCCAGAAACACCGTCTGCCGCAGCGCATTCTGCAAAGGGTTCAGTGCGCCCTCGCCCAGCGCGCGCACCCGGTCGATGATCGAACCCAGGAACAGGCCGAGCAGCGCCCCAAAGAAACCCAAAAAGTAATAACCCGCAATGACACCGATGAATTTGAACAAAACGACTCCAGAGAAAAATAGGCGGAAGCCTGCCGCAAGACAGGCGGGCATTATACCTTTGCAGGTCTGTTAGGCATTGCGGGATACCCCCGTTATAATGCCGCGCCCGCAGGCAACCCTGCACAGCGTCCGTAAGCAGTCGGCAAGTCATGGTGCATTCGGATTAACCCCAACAGTATTGATCGCGGAGAGTGAGTTTATGAGCAGCAACAGCGCAGCACCGGATTACGTCAAGCACAGCAAACTCAAAGCGTGGGTCGCTGAAGTGGCCGCCCTGACCGAGCCGGAACGGGTGGTCTGGTGCGACGGGTCACAGCAGGAATATGACCGCCTGTGCGCCGAGATGGTGACGGCCGGTACATTGGTCAAACTCAACCCGGCCAAGCGCCCCAATTCTTTTTTGGCCTGCTCCGACCCGTCCGATGTGGCGCGCGTGGAAGACCGCACCTTCATCTGTTCCGCACAGCGCGAGGACGCCGGCCCGACCAATAACTGGGAAGAGCCGGCCACGATGCGCGCCACCCTGAATAGCCTGTTCAAAGGTGCGATGCGCGGCCGCACTCTGTATGTCATTCCGTTCAGCATGGGGCCGCTGGGATCGCCGATCGCGCACATCGGGGTGGAGATTTCCGACTCGCCCTATGTCGCGGTCAACATGCGCATCATGACGCGCATGGGCAAAGCGGTATTGGACGTGCTGGGCAGCGATGGCGAATTCGTGCCGTGTCTGCACAGTGTCGGCGCACCGCTGCAGCCGGGGCAAGCGGACAGCAAATGGCCGTGCAACCCGACCACAAAATACATCGTGCATTTCCCGGAGACGCGCGAGATCTGGTCCTACGGTTCGGGCTATGGCGGCAATGCGCTGCTCGGCAAAAAATGTTTCGCCTTGCGCATCGCCTCCAGCATGGCGCGCGACGAGGGCTGGTTGGCCGAACACATGCTCATCCTCGGTATCGAGTCGCCCACCGGCGAAAAGCGTTACGTCGCAGCGGCCTTTCCGTCCGCCTGCGGCAAAACCAATCTGGCCATGCTGATCCCGCCGCAAAGTTTGTCCGGCTGGAAAGTGACTACCGTGGGCGACGACATCGCCTGGATCAAGCCCGGCAAGGATGGCCGCATGTACGCGATCAACCCCGAGTCCGGCTTCTTCGGTGTCGCGCCCGGCACGTCGGAAAAAACCAATTTCAACGCGATGGCCACGCTCAAGGAAAACATCATCTTTACCAACGTGGCACTCACCGATGACGGCGATGTGTGGTGGGAAGGCATGACCAAGGAGCCGCCCGCGCATCTGATCGACTGGCAGGGCAAGGACTGGACACCCGCAGACGGCAGGCAGGGGCGCAAAGCCGCGCACCCCAATTCGCGTTTCACCGCGCCCGCGCGCCAGTGCCCCTCCATCGACAGCGAATGGGAAAACCCGCAGGGTGTGCCGCTCGCGGCCTTCATCTTCGGCGGTCGCCGCGCCACCACCATGCCGCTGGTGTTCGAGGCGCTGAACTGGAATTACGGCGTGTATATCGCCTCCACGCTGGGTTCGGAAACGACGGCTGCCGCCGTCGGCGAACAGGGCATCGTGCGCCGCGACCCGTTTGCCATGTTGCCATTCTGCGGCTACCACATCGGTGACTACTTTAATCACTGGCTGAAGATGGGCCACGTCGTGGAACATGCGCCGAGGATTTTTTGCGTCAACTGGTTCCGTGTGAACGAACAGGGTGAATTCCTGTGGCCGGGCTTCAGCGACAACATGCGCGTCCTGAAGTGGATCGTGGATCGCGTCACAGAGCGCGTGCCGGCACAGCAAACCGCGCTGGGCTGGATGCCGCGCTTTCAGGATATCGACTGGTCGGGGACGGAAATCAGCCAGCAGGAATTCGACCAGCTCAACCATGTGGATGTCTCGGCATGGGAAAGCGAGCTGACCCTGCACCGGGAGTGGTTCGAAAAAATCGGCACCAAGCTACCGGACGAACTGTTGCACAAACACGAACTGGTCAAGTTGGCGCTGATCGACTGAACGCGGGAATATCCTCCCGCAAATCCCCCACTGACAGCTCCCCCGCGGAAGGGAAAGCGCCCCTCTGTTTAACCGTGAATCCGGTTGAGTTGTTTGGCGATGATGTCGTGATTGAGCCAGATCACCGGTGCCGCCGGTCGGGATGCTTCCATGAACATCAGCGGCCCGGTTCCTTCCAGCACCAGCGCGCTGAGGATATCCGTCACCAGCATCTTGCGATCCTTGTGCATCTGGGTGATCTCTTCCGATGTGCCAATCATCAGGTCCGCCAGTTCTGCGGAATTGTCCATCGGCCATGCCGCGAAATTGCGATAGGTCTGCATCACGGCGCTGGCATTGTAGTCATCGATCTTTTGCAGTAACGCCTCCAGTGACTGCCCTTCCAGCAGCGTGTCGCGGCACGCCAGCCACTGCGCCTCCACCCAGGCGGTGTCGCCTTCTTTCCGGAGCGCCCGCAATAACGGGAACAGCGAAAGCTCGACCCCGACGAAGATGTCGGATGAGTTGGTGCGTATCTCCGGGCAATTGAAAACCGTGGCCTTGATGCCCTGTGTCCAGGCGGCTTCAGCGTGGCGCTCGAGGCGCATCTTGGCGGAGCCCTGGGTGTAGTTGGTATAGGTCTGCCACTGGTAACGGCCATCGATGAGTATCTCAGTGCCGTGGTAGCCGTAGGCGGTGTAGCGTGTCTGGCCGCCGGTCTTTTCCAGCCGCGCACGGATCGCCGCGCTGCCTTCGATCAGGTGCTGGAAAGTGTTCGCGGTGACCTCGTCGAAATTCATCAGGCACAGCTTGCCAAGATCGCTGTCGAGCAGCGCACGCGAGGACATGAAGCGTTCGCCGCGCCCCTTGTAAATGCGGTTGGCAATGGCGAGAAACACCTTTACCTTCGGAATCCCGCCCGCCATGGTATGGGCGAAAAAGACATTGCTGCCATCCGCGATCATGCCGTCCAGCCGGGCCATCACTGTCGCCACACCATCCCGGAAGCGCTTGACGCCAACCTCGCGACATTTCTCGATATGCGCCCAGTCGAGCTTGTCATCCTGCCAGCTCTTGAGTGTCATGCCGCCCAGCAGATCGGTCGGGGTCGGTGCGCCTGCGGGCGCATCCAGATCGAAACCGGCCATCAGCGGCACGTTGATGATGCGCCCGCCCAGATTGGCCTCGGCTGTTGCGAGCTCCTCATCCGTCAACGCCCGCAACGCATTGTTCTCGTCGCGGCGGCCAACCGTGATGCCGATGATCGTCATTCCCGCCTTGCGCGCCTCATTCACCAGGCCATTGGCATAACCCCGGCCAAACAGTTCCCCAAACAGTACAAAGGTGTCGCCCTTGCGGAAGATGTTGTGCTGCGGAATCTCTCTCAACGAAACTGGTGTGGCCATATAAATGTTCTCCGATTATTGATATTGGTTGCAAATACCCATTGCTTCACGGCTGGATAAAAGGGAAATCCGGCAACTACCCCACCCACTTGCGCGCGTTCTGGAACAGGCGCAGCCAGGCACCATTCTCCTGCCAGTCGTTCGGGTACCAGGAGTTTTGCACCGCACGGAACACCCGCTCCGGGTGCGGCATCATGATACTGAAGCGCCCGTCCGGCGTGGTGAGTCCGGTGATGCCTTGCGGCGAGCCGTTCGGGTTGAGCGGATAGGTCAGCGTCGGCTTGCCGTTGTGATCGACATAGCGCAGGGTGACCAGGGGTTGCGCGGCATGCAGGCGCTGGGTATTGCCGAAGTCGGCATAGCCTTCGCCGTGCGCGACGACGATGGGCATGCGCGAACCAACCATGCCGTCGAACAGGATGGAAGGCGACGGCTGCACTTCCACCATGACGAAGCGCGCCTCGAATTGTTCCGACTGGTTGCGCGCGAAGTGCGCCCAGTGTTCCGCGCCGGGAATGATCTCGTGCAGGTTGCTCATCATCTGGCAGCCGTTGCACACACCGAGCGCGAAGGTGTCGTTGCGTTGAAAGAAGGCTTCGAATTCGTCGCGCGCCCTGGGGTTGAACAGGATGGATTTCGCCCAGCCCTCGCCCGCTCCCAGCACGTCGCCGTAGGAGAAGCCGCCGCAGGCCGCCACGCCTTTGAAATCAGCCAGCTTCACCCGGCCGCTGATGATGTCGCTCATGTGGACATCGACGGCGGCAAAGCCGGCGCGATCGAAGGCGGCGGCCATTTCGACCTGACCATTGACACCTTGTTCGCGCAGGATGGCCATTTTGGGACGGGTGAGACCACTACTGGGTGCCGAGTGCCAAGTGTGCAGGTCGGACTTCAGTCCGACGCTGTCTTGTCGGGCTGAAGCCCGACCTACAGAAAGTTCTTCGTTCACATCGTAAGTGAGCTTGACGTGCAAGCCGGGGTCTTTCGCGTCCAGCGTGCGGTCATATTCCTGTTGCGCGCAAGCCGGATTGTCGCGCAGCCGCTGCAGTTGATACGTGGTCTCGGACCAGATGCGGCGCAACGCGATGGCGTTCTCGCTGAACAACTGTGTCTTGCCGCGCGAGATGTTGATCGTGCCACAGGTATTCAGGCGCGCCACTTCATGCACGTTGTTCAGTCCCGCCTCATCGCACAGCACAAAGATATCGGCCAAATCACCGTGCCGCACCTGCACCAGCGCACCCAACTCTTCGTTGAAGAGAATGTCGAGGTCGCCGCCCTTGCATTCGTCGAGGCGGATATCCAGTCCGGTGTGCGAGGCAAAACTCATCTCGCACAACGCCGCCAGCATGCCGCCGTCGGAACGGTCGTGATAGGCCAGCAAACGGCCTTCGCGGTTGAAGCGCTGGATCAGATCGAAGAAGACTTTGAGCGTCTGCGCCTCGTCCACGTCCGGCGCCACATCGCCCACTTGTTTATACACTTGCGCCAGCGCCGAACCGCCGAGGCGATTCCTGCCCATCCCCAGATCGAACAGCAGCACGACGGTGTCGGTGTCGGCCACCATGTGCGGGGTAAGTGTCTTGCGCGCATCGCTGCAGGGCGCAAAGGCGGTAACGATGAGCGACAGCGGTGCGGTAACAGCCTTGTCCTGCTCGCCTTCCCTCCAGGTTGTCTTCATGCTCATGGAATCTTTGCCGACCGGGATGCTGATGCCGAGCTGCGGGCACAGTTCCATGCCTACTGCTTTGACCGTATCGAACAGCGCGGCATCTTCACCGTGGTGGCCGGCGGCGGCCATCCAGTTGGCGGAGAGTTTGATGTCGCCGATCTTGGCAATTTGCGCGGCGGCGATGTTGGTGATCGCCTCGCCAATCGCCATGCGCCCGGAGGCGGGTGCATTGATGACGGCGATGGGGGTGCGTTCACCGAGCGCGAAAGCTTCGCCCAGATTGGTGTTGAAGCCCATCAGCGTCACGGCCACATCGGCCACCGGCACCTGCCACGGGCCGACCATCTGGTCGCGCGCGGTCATGCCGCCCACGGTGCGGTCGCCGATGGCAATCAGGAAAGTCTTGTCCGCAACGCTTGGCAGGCGCAGCACACGCTCGACGGCTTCTTTCAGCACGATGTTGCCGGTGTCGAATTTCGGCAGCGCAACTTTTTCGCGCCGCACTTTGCGCGTCATTTTCGGCGGTTTGCCGAGCAACACGGAGAGCGGCATATCGACCGCGTTGTTGTCGAACAGTTCATCGTGCACCACCAGACGGTCGTCGCTCACCGCATGTCCGAGCACGGCGAACGGGCAGCGCTCGCGCTCGCACATCGCCTTGAATTCATCCAGACGTTCCGCCGGAATGGCCAGCACGTAGCGTTCCTGTGCCTCGTTGCTCCAGATCTGCATCGGCGACATGCCGCGCTCTTCGGAAGGCACACTGCGCAGTTCGAAACGCGCGCCCTTGCCGCCGCCGTGCACCAGTTCCGGCAGCGCGTTGGAGATGCCGCCCGCGCCGACGTCGTGGATGGAGAGGATGGGATTGTTGTCGCCCAGCTGCCAGCAACGGTCGATGACTTCCTGCGCGCGGCGCTGCATCTCGGGATTGCCGCGCTGCACGGAATCGAAATCCAGATTCTCGGCATTCGCGCCGGTATCCATGCTGGAGGCCGCACCGCCACCCAGACCGATCAGCATGCCGGGGCCGCCGAGCTGGATCAGCACTGCGCCTTCCGGCAAGTCGTGTTTGTGGGTGTGGGAAGCCGAGATGCTGCCAACGCCGCCCGCCAGCATGATGGGCTTGTGGTAGCCGCGCACTTCGCCGTTGATGCTTTCCTCGAAGGTGCGGAAATAGCCCGCCAGATTGGGGCGGCCGAATTCGTTGTTGAACGCCGCGCCGCCGAGCGGGCCATCGATCATGATCTGCAACGGCGTCGCGATACGGCCCGGTTTGCCGATAGCGTTGGCTTCCCACGGCTGTTCAAATCCCGGAATGCTTAAATTGGAAACCGAGAATCCCGTCAGGCCCGCTTTGGGTTTGGAACCGGAACCGGTCGCGCCTTCGTCGCGAATCTCGCCGCCGCTGCCGGTCGCCGCGCCGGCAAAAGGCGCGATGGCGGTCGGATGGTTGTGCGTCTCCACCTTCATCAGGGTATGCGTGAGCTCTGTGCTGAATGCATAGGCCCCGCCCGCACGCGGATAGAAACGCTCGATCTCGGCGCCTTCGATGACGGAGGAGTTGTCGGAATACGCCACCACCGTACCTTGCGGGTGCAGGGTGTGCGTGTTGCGGATCATGCCGAACAGCGTGATGGCCTGTTGCTTGTCGTCGATGATCCAGTCGGCATTGAATATCTTGTGGCGACAGTGTTCGGAGTTGGCCTGCGCGAACATCATCAACTCGACATCGGTCGGGTTGCGTCCAAGCCGGGTGAAATTCTCCACCAGATAGTCGATCTCGTCGGCGGAGAGCGCCAGCCCCAGTTCACGGTTAGCGCCTTCCAGCGCGGCGCGGCCAGCCGAAAGGATGTCCACGCTGGACAGCGGCTGCGGCGTGCCGTGCTTGAAAATCCTCTCCTCGATGCCCGGGCCGGCAACATCGGCAATGACCGATTCGGTCATGCGGTCGTGCAGCCAGGGCAACACGGCTTTTTGTTCCGCCCCGGTCAGCGCTTTTCCGCTCTTGCTCCTGAGGTAATACACCACGCCGCGCTCGATGCGCTGCACTTGCGGCAGGGCGCAATGCCTGGCGATGTCGGTGGCCTTGGACGACCAGGGTGAGATGGTGCCGAGGCGCGGCACCACCAGAAGCGACAGCGTATGGCCATCGGTGCCGGGCGCGCCCGCTTGCGCATCCAGCCCGAGCAAACGATCAAGCAGGCTGGCTTCATTCACGGAGAGTGCGGAAGATAGTTCAACAAAATAGATATGGCGCGTTGCTTCCAGAAAGACACCTGTACTGGTCGCGGCCAGCGCGGCGCGCAGCTTGTCGAGGCGAAAAGGGGACAGGGCGGATTTACCAATCGAAGTGCGGAACATGACTCGGTCACTTTAGGGCGTTGACGACGGGGTGTGATTATAATGCACGGGCTTCACGAAACCCGAGGAATACAACATGTCCAGCATACGCCCCACGCCCATCAGCCAGAAACAGGTTGCCGCCTTTCTCAAACCCCGCCCCAGGGACAGCCACAAGGGCATGTTCGGCACGGTCACGGTTATTGGCGGCGGCAACGGCATGATCGGCGCGGCCCTGCTGGCCGGGCGTGCGGCACTGAAGATGGGGGCCGGCTGTGTCCATGTCGGCCTGCTGTCGGATGACGCGCCGGCGGTCGATTTGAATGTGCCGGAGCTGATGCTGCACAGTGCGGGTGATGCGCTGAAATCATTCCCCCACCCCAACCCTCCCCCGAAGGGAGAGGGGGTTTTGCTTCCCTCTCCCACCGGGAGAGGGATTGAGGGTGAGGGTAACGTGCTGGTCATCGGTTGCGGCCTGGGGCAAAGCCTTGCCGCGCAGAAGTTGCTGTATGACGCCTTGCTGCTTGACGTGCCGCTGGTGCTGGACGCCGATGCGCTCAACCTGATTGCGCTGCGTCCCGACCTGCGCGCCATGCTGCACACCCGCAAAACCCCTGCCGTGTTCACGCCCCACCCCGGCGAGGCCGCACGTCTGCTGGGTTGCAGCACGGACGAGGTACAACATGACCGGGCGCGAGCGGCATTGAGTCTGGTGCAAAAACTAGGGGGAAGCGTGCTGCTGAAAGGCGCGGGCAGCCTGTGTGCCACCCGCGACGGCAAACTTTATTTGAACCACAGCGGCAATCCCGGCATGAGCGCCGCCGGCATGGGCGACGTGCTGGCGGGCATGATCGCCGCCTTTATCGCGCAGGGTATTGCGCCCGACAATGCCTTGTTGCTCGCCGTGCATCTGCACGGTGCGGCAGGCGACGAACTGGCGCAGCAACAAGCCACGCTCGGCATGAGCGCGACCGAAGTGACCGAGTGGGCGCGCTGGCTGTTGAACCGGATCGCGCCGCGCTGAATTCGCAATGACTGACTTTTTCTACCGCTATCTGATCGTCATTGTCGCCTGCCTCGCCCTGCTGATCGGCTTGCAAGGCCCCAACTTCATTGACCAATACGAAAAGCGCGTGGATGCCCACTTGCGCGAGGTGAGCATCAACCTGCGGCCGTTCCAGCTCATCGCCGACAAGTATTTCGCGGGTGACCTGAACAAACTGATCGACCTGCATCGCAGCAGCGGCGAAAAGCCGTTCCTGGAGGAAGGCGCGGCCATCGAGCAAATGGTGCAGCGCAAGCTGCGATTCGAGGCCGACCGCGCCGCATTGCAGACCAGTCTGCCCATCAAGGCATTCCGTGTGTTGTTCCACGGCGACCGCGAGATGATCGACGAAGCACTGGGACAATACAGTTATGCCGTGCCGCTGAATCAGGATGCGCTGCTGTTCGGCGCGACCTTCGCCCTCCTCATTCTGCTCCTGCTCGAGCTGTTGCTTGCGCTGGCGCGCCGCATCAGCAGAAAATCACCCGCCACCCGTCCCCGGACAGTATGAGTTTCCCCATCGACATCAGCGAAGAGGCGGGTGTCCGCTATCTGCATTTCGGCTCGCGCTGGATCCAGGGCGCGATGCGCATCGCCCGCCCGTGGAATCTGGAACTCGACTACACCAGGGAGATGATGGCGCCGCTGTTGCTGCGCGACGAGCGGCGCTTCCCGCGCAAGGTGCTGCTGATCGGACTGGGCGCAGCCTCGCTGACCAAATTCATCTACCGCAACCTGCCGCTGGCGCATCTCACCATCGTCGAGATCGAACCGCGCGTAGCGATTGCGGCCAAGCAGTATTTCAAAATGCCGGAAGACGACAAGCGCATCCACCTGGTGATCGCGGATGGCGCGCAATACGTGCTGGGCACGGAAAAGAAATTCGACCTGATCCTGGTCGATGGCTTCAACGAACGCGCGCGCCCGGGCGAATTGAACACCCTGCCGTTCTATCAGGCGTGCCGCACCCGCTTGACCGAACTGGGCATCATGGCGGTCAATCTGATCGGCTTGACGCGCGGAGTGCAGGACAGTTTTGCTTATATCGCCACTGCTTTCGATGACCGCGCACTGATGTTCCCTTCCTGTGACAGCGGCAACGTCATCGCCTTTGCCACCGCCGGCGAGGCCGTCGAGATCGCGCTGGACGATCTGCGTGAGCGCGCCACGGATTTGAAAGAAAATACCGGCCTCAATCTGCTGCCGACTGTCACCCGGCTCGAACAATCCACCGCGTGTCCCGGCGGTTTCCTCACGCTGTAACGTAGATATAACAAGGCGTTAAGGCAAATCACTGTATAATCCCGCGCCTCAAACGGGGTCAGCCACACGGCGACTCCGCGCATCGACCAATTTTTTAATCAGGGGATCAACATGGCAACCACCAGAAAAGCAACCAGCACCAGCAAGACAGGCACCGTCAAGAGCGCCGCACCCGCGGCCAAAACCGCCGCCAAAACGGCAACCGCAAAAACCACCACCAAGGCCGCAACAGCAAAAGCCGCAACACCCAAGGCTGCGGCAACCAAAGCCAGCCCCGCAGTGAAGAAGGCCGCCGCGCCGCGCGCCCAAAGTGCAAGCAAGAAAGCCGCTGCACCGAGCGCCGAACAGCGTTACTGCATGGTGCAGGAAGCGGCTTACTTTCTGGCCGAGAAAAACGGCTTCAAGGGTGGCGCGATGGATTACTGGGTGGCAGCCGAAGCACAGATCAAATCACTGTTGTCCGGCAAGTAAGCCAATCTTCAAACAGCGGCTGACCGTTCAGGTCAGCCCGCTTTCCACCGCGTAGCGCACAAATGGAAGTTGCAGTTTCTCCTCGCGCAGTGTCTTGAGGAGATGTTCTGCCGCGTCTGCCGTCAGCACGAATTCCACCTGCACCGGCAACTCCCCGCCCAGCTCGAAAAAAGTTTCTTCATGCAGATGGCCGTGCCGCCCGAAACCGGCAATCGCCCGAAACACCGAGCCGCCGCGCACGCCCTGCGCCCGGCCTTGCTCAAGCAACCACTCATACAGCGGCTTGCCGTGATGATGATGCTTTTCGGTCAGGTAGAACTTGAGATAGATACTTTGCATTTCAGCCTCCCGCCTGTAGCCATTTGAACGTCTGTATCCCAAACACCGTCATCAGCAGGGAACCGCCCAGATGGGTCACGATGATGGCACTGCCCCATGCGTATTGCCCGCGCAGCAACAGCGTCACGGTTTCGGCGGAAAATGTGGAGAAGGTGGTCAGACCGCCGAGGAATCCGGTGATGATGAACAGCCGCCACTCGGGCGCGAGTCCGGGATGTTGCATGAAAAACGCAATGGCGACACCAATGAGATAGCCCCCGACGAGATTGGCGGCCAGCGTGCCGAGCGGCAATTCCGACAATGCGGGATTAAGCCACAAGCCCAAGCCCCAGCGCAGCCAGGCACCGCAGGCCGCCCCAATCCCTATCGCCAGTAAAGCATATGCCGTCATAGTCCTCTCGCCGCGCGAATCAGGCCGTACCGCCCACCGTCAACCCGTCGATGCGCACCGTCGGCTGGCCGACGCCCACCGGCACGCTCTGCCCTTCCTTGCCGCAGGTGCCCACGCCGGGGTCGAGTGCCATGTCGTTGCCGATCATGCTGACCCGCGTCAGCGCCTCGGGGCCGCTGCCGATGAGGGTCGCACCTTTGACCGGGTAGGTGATCTTGCCGTCCTCGATCATGTAAGCCTCGGTGGTGGAAAACACGAACTTGCCGCTGGTAATATCGACCTGTCCGCCGCCGAAGTTGGCGGCATACAAACCATGCTTGACCGAGGCGATGATCTCGTCATGTGTCTTGTCGCCGTTCAGCATCATGGTGTTGGTCATGCGCGGAATCGGCAGATGGGCGAACGATTCGCGCCGCGCGTTGCCGGTGAGCGGCACACCCATCAGGCGCGCGTTCAGGCTGTCCTGCAGGTAGCCGCGCAGGATGCCGTCCTCGATCAGCACGGTGCGCTGTGTCGGGTTGCCTTCGTCGTCCATGTTGAGCGAGCCGCGCCGGTCCTTGATGGTGCCGTCGTCCACCACGGTGACGCCCTTCGCCGCCACGCGCTGGCCGACGCGGCCGGAAAAGGCCGAGCTGCCCTTGCGATTGAAGTCTCCTTCCAGGCCGTGTCCCACCGCTTCGTGCAGCAGGATGCCGGGCCAGCCGGAACCGAGCACCACCGTCATATTGCCCGCCGGCGCGGGACGCGCTTCCAGCGCCACGGTCGCCTGATGCACCGCTTCCTGCGCGTAGCGGTGCAACACCTCATCGTTGAAATAGTCGTAAGCGAAACGTCCGCCGCCGCCTGCCGAGCCTTGTTCGCGTCGCCCTTCGCTCTCGACGATGACTTGCAGCGAGAGGCGCACCAGCGGACGAATATCGCCATTCAGCAAGCCGTCGCCGCGCGCCACCAGCACCACCTCATATTCACCGGACAGGTTGGCCATTACTTGCGTGACGCGCGGATCGAGTGCGCGCGCCATCTTTTCCAGCTTTTCCAGCAGCTCGACTTTTTGCGCCGCATCCAGTGTGGCGATGGGATCCTGCGGCAGATATAACCGGCGTGCCCTGGCCGGATGCAGATGCGCCGCCGTTTGCGTGCCGCCCCGGCGCGCGATGGCACGTGTCGCCAGCGCCGCTTCTTCCAATGCGTTCAGGGTGATGTCGTCCGAATAGGCGAACGCCGTCTTGTCGCCGCTCACCGCGCGCACGCCGACGCCCTGATCGATATGGAAACTGCCGGATTTGACGATGCCTTCTTCCAACGACCAGCTTTCGGCGCGGCTGTACTGGAAATACAGATCGGCGTAATCGACGCGATGCGCCAGCATCTTGCC
>Ga0210025_1002848_pt1 | contig 16262 bp, 12 predicted proteins | sample CryGeyme20150102_FD_183989 | JGI IMG/M metagenome (GOLD analysis project Ga0210025, IMG submission 183989) | Groundwater microbial communities from Crystal Geyser aquifers in Utah, USA - Crystal Geyser metaG 2015-0102 (SPAdes) (version 2) | ecosystem: Environmental > Aquatic > Deep subsurface >...
CCGTAGAGGCCTTGGGTGCGGCAGCGACAGTGACCTTGCGTACAGCATCGGCGGTGATCTTGGGGGGGTCGTCATCCTTGTTGGAGACTTTGGTAGTTACGACCAAGTCCTTTGGGGCAATGGCAGAGAACCGAGAGTTCGTGCTGTTGATGCCGGTGATCATGGAGTTGCCCATGCGGTGGTTCATGAAATTCTTGGCGAGCATCTTCATCGCGGCATCCTTTACAGTATCTGCATTACAAGAAGAGCGCCCGATCGCTTCCTTCGACGCGACGGATAGATATTTCGGAGTCTCAGCAAGACTAGTGTGGCCCGAAAAGAAACTTTCCTTAGCTTTCTGAACTACACCTTTACACGTCTTACTGCGTGTCGACGCCAATTCTTTCGCCATTTTTGATTCGCCACGTCGAAACTAGAGGACACACAAAATGAAAAGGAGTGACGACAGGAAAAAGCCAGGTTAACAAGTGTCTCGATCACACCTTGAAGGCCGCTGGTGAAAGACAACAAGATGAAGTGCGTACCTTTTCATGATAGATCATTTTGTCTGCAGTGTGGAAGCAACGAGGCAGAAAAGGGTGGTACACGAATATAGCACAATTGGATGAGAATACAGTGCTCGCTGCACCTGAATACATATCAAGGAACTGTAACAACTCACCCTTTGTTTTACTAGAAGATGAATCATTGACAGGTCGCCTTTTGAACTGGTAGTGGTTGAGTTGACGCTGAATGGAATCCCATTTGTTGACATTGAATCCAAATCTATAACAGGAGCAGTTTAACCGACCAAAGAGCAAAATAATGAGGTTTTAATTATTCATAGCACACTGTTATACATGCCAGGTAACATACAGTATACCATATCATGAAAAACTAGAATGTCATAGTGTACCTGGTACAATGAAGAGAACTAATTACAAAACTTACACTCTCAAAATCTCTAAGCTTTTCTTCCTGTCATGAATCACGAATGCTCGACCATCTGTGATTGAGTCACAGTTGCATTGGGTTGCGTTGGATTTGAATTGAATTGTTTGCATGTAAAGAAAAGGTTAGAAGCAAGTACGTGGGTAATGGTTAGTAACAAGGAAATCAGATACCGTACCTTCCGTCCAAGACATGACATGAGAATATTCCATTTCGTCGGCAAGCTCGAGGACCATGTGCATTTTCATGGGAAAGTTGGGTCCGCTCTTCATTCCACTTGCTAGGATTTTGTTCGGAAGGATGTTACGTCGGCTTATAGCACGAGAGACCCTGTCCTTAAAAGCCTTGCGAGGCATATGCTCCCCACTGCTCAACAAGTCTGACATCTTGGGCGGGTAAGTTGGCGGCTTGTGAGTACGACGGGCAGATTCGAACTTGGCGGCTTTGGCAGATGCCAAAGATTTTCTCTGTGGACTGCTGCTGGCCTTTTTGACAGGCTTTACCTTTTTGGGTTGCTCCTTCTTAACCGTCTTGTTCTCAATCTTACCCGGAGAAGAAAGCTCGGCCGAGAACGGCAAGGCAGCATCGAGACTATTGCGGGTGGTTCGTGGCATGATGAAATTTTCAGTGGATTTTTTTCCTCCGTTGAAAAAAAAAAATGAAACTGGAAACTGTGATGCTGTAAAACAACGGCAAAACAGCAGAGAGAGAGAGAGAGAGAAGTGAATAAGTTTTCAGAGGCATCTTGTTAAAAAGTTTTCTTACGTAGTAAAAGGCTACTAGTTCCTCTCGTACGACTTTTTTAGCCTCCGAATTCCCGCTAGATGTAACTGTGACCACTCACAACCTGGGTCTAATAATGTACTTTATTTAAAGTCAATCGTTGTACCTGATAGAATAGGTGAATGTAATATTGACCCGGCATGTGGCGAATTCGTTAAGTAAATAAATACAATAAATACATTAACCTCTGATTGATTACCTAGTTGGACATTTTGGGTTAAATTCGAAGACTTTGCCAGTCATATTTTCAGAAAGCATGCAAACACATTCGTGATACTTATTGTTTCGCACCGAACTCATTGGTTTACTAGTAAAAATGACGACTCAATTTAAAGAATCTTGGGGCTCAACATGTTGAAGCTCTGTGAAGTTTTGTTTCTTCGAGGTTTTCTCTTTCATTCAAATTAGATTCGTAGCGTACCTGGTAGTGGTACCTGGTACCAGGTAAGTGAAAGTTCGGTTTCGACACATCACAGGTCCCAGCTTGCGCACGTGTAGTAGGAACTCGTAGTATTGCCTTGGATCATCATGGAACCGGTGAAGATTCGCATCATCCCCACCATTATCTTTTGCATCAGTCTACCTGGTAGTCTCCTACTACCTGTAATCGGGGGAAAAACCCTATGGGTACGCAGTAGAACACTTTTTGTGCCAAACAAAAACGAAGGCCAAGCCCGAGCATTGCATGCTTGGCTGCCTACCGTACGAAAATACTGGTTTCAGCAATGCAGATCTGCTAGATCTACTTGGGAGCAACACCATGCTCCTCTCTGCCTCTGAGAGGTAAAAAATGCGCTCGCGTTACACAAAATGCAAGACCTCTAGCGGCGACTAAAACATGCCCTACAACTAGCTATGTAGTGCTAAAAGTCATTCAAGATCTAGGCAATTTGGTTTTGTCCGCACTATCGATCAACAAGGTGAAGTGTTCTGTCGACATCTCACTGGTTGCACGAAGAGCACTAGTAGACGACACGCAGCAAACCGAGTTATTTTAAGCTCAGATCAAAGATCAAACAGTGCAGCACTGGATATCAAGAGCAGAATTAGAAGGGATGGTAGAAATATAAACCTTAATCCAACGAGATGGGACTTTTTGTATATTTCTACCTAGAATAGCATGTTTAATTTGTCAAGTGAAACGTTGCTATGGACCTTTGCATTTTAAACCTTCCAGCAGCTCAAGGTATTGTATAAAGACGGCAATCCTGGTTTCCAGCGCTCCATTCAGATGTTTTTTCTGGCGACAGTAGTCAGGGTAGAATTGCAGGTACTCCCATAAGCTCTGCATATTCGCTTCCAAAAATGTGTTTGTATTTGAGGAAGAAAAAGATTATGTCTGTTTGTGATGCTGAATGTAGGGCAGGGGAGGGGGTGCCCAAGAGAGAGAAGTAAACTAAGCACTTTCTCATCGGTTTTGTACGTCCACTCACTATCTGTAAGGATGGGGCTACTATTTTTTGCTGTCGTGTGTGCTTTATTTTTCATTATTTTTGGTCACGCGTGAATGAGCGGATTTCTATTCATGATGACCACAAGGCATTGTTTGGTGCATGTTACCGCACTTACACTAATAGCAGGTACTCTGCACTCTGCATTCTGCATACACCCCTTGTACACCCCTGTTATAGTTTGTTATAGCTTCCAGTTGTATCCTATCGGAAGATTCATCTGCTGATGGATAAGAAAAGTCACTGCCAGTTCAGCTGCTCCTTACAAAACTCTTTTTGATTGCTTAATTTAGCCGAGATCATCCCTGGCTATAAAACTTAGCCAAGCCCATCGCCATCACCCATCTCACCAGCCGACAAATACTGTATCTCTTTTACCAGACACCAGCTCCATCTCAAGATAATGCAAAAGAATGGATTAAGTCGCAAAAGCAGCTCTAGCAATTCCCAAAACCTCAGCAGTTTCAACTTACCGTTAACCAAGCCGGTGACACCAAGCTCCGAGCAGCGTAAGCGGAAATCCACTATTATATCTAGCGTACCTCTTCATCAGACGCACCTGTTGGAAGTTCCATCGATAAACAGCGGCTCTTACAATAAAAACAGCAGCAATAACAATAACATCAGTATCAATATGCTGCACTCTGGATCTGTTTCAACGTTAAGCGAGCGAAAACCTTTTCAGGCGATGGAATTGGAATTGGAATCGGACTGTGAGCGAGATACTTCCTGTCGCGGTCGAATCCGACAAAGAAAATTCAAGACAAGCTCTCCACGATTACGCCGAGCCATTGTAGCCATGGCTTTTATTCTACTCTTTTCGCTGCTAATGATATTCCGGGAGGGGAAGGAAGAGGAATCCATACTGCACATGGAAAATCAAATGGAGGAAGAACAAGAAAAAGACGATGTCGATGTTGCTCGACATCACAGCAAAGATTTTTCCACGAACGCAGACAGAATAATTGATGCTACTGATTATGATAAACAACCTACGTTCGGAAAAACGGAAACGGCAACCACACGAAAGCCACAATTTGCACCAAGTGCATCCAAGTCGACACCAGTTCCATCCAAAGCTGGAGTGGAGCAGGAGTCGTCATTTCCCCCTCAAATTGATGATCGGACCGAAGTTAAAAAACCAGAAACGTCCAATAATGTAAGAAATACAGAAATACCGGTAGATGCGGCTACGAACACGCCACAATCAGGGCCCCAAAACGACGAAGAATCAAAAAGCAACTCAGCCCAGAAAGAGGAACCGAACCCTCTCGACCAACCAGAGCCGCATCAGCCTATAATATCCCGGCCTAAGCAGCAAGAGTATCAAACACAGGCACCTTTCGACCCCAATGCGCCACTGCAGGGACCAATATTACCTCTGGACACCAGCAATGATCAAGCTTTTGTACAACGATATTGCGATTTACAAGGATCTGACTGGTTCCCATCAGAGAAAGAGGAAGTGTCAAATAAAAATATCACAAAAGGCAAATCCTGGCACCTGCGCGCACCGTTTATAATGCTGGTAGGCCCTTCTCATAGTGGCAGCGATGAACTGTTTCAACTTTTGCAAACACATCCACAAGTTGCAGATGCCATGACATCGCATTTCTTTACGTACAATTATAAATTTTATGTCAAGGAATTGCCATCAACTGGAGCAGCCGATTCTGAATCTGGCAACAGAAATTCGCTTGTTCGGATTAAAACACGGGCGGCTCGGGAGGCGTACATGGCGCGGCACATCTCGGCGCAACGGCATATTCAAAAGAATCCTTCGCAAATCATAGTGGACTCCGTTCCGGATACACTTTTGTACAGTCAAAAATTTGCACCCTTTGCTATGTGTGTCATGCCGTGGGTAAAGCTCGTAGTATCCGTCAGTCATCCCATACAACGATTGCTCCGGCATTATCAAGCGGCTCAAAAACACGGCTTACGTCTTTCACTAGAGGACTGGGTTGCGAGAGACTTGGAGCGAATGCAGGATGCAGGGGTATTACAGGGTGCGAAAGAGCCAGCCAAAGAAGTTCTCGACCACGCAGCCTGGGTAGAGTATCAACAATTAACAACCACTGCCATGGAAGCCAGTGCCGGACAGTCAATGTACGAATATATTGCCCATCCTTGGTTTACCGTGATGGAAGAAATGGGACGAAATCCCACTACCGAAATTCATGTTGTTCAGCGAGAGGTCTTGATACCTGCTGCATCGAACAATTCAACTACCCCAGAAGAAAGGCTCGTCCAGGAGTACCAGCGAATTCTGAAACGACTAGGGCTTACCAAACACACGCCTCCATCAACAATAGTTAAGCAGCTTGTCGCGCAACAAAAGGCAGATCTAGCGTCGTGGAAGAAGCAATTGGACGACGGCCTGAGAAAGCAACTCAAGCAGTTCTTCACGCCTTACAATGTCTTTTTCGACCAATTTTTGAAAAGTTACTATGGTCAAGATGGAAGAGGGACGGGTGCTGTTGCAAGAAGCAAGGAAAAATTTCTCAACTGGGACCCCGATCTGTGGAAAAGTTAATAGAATTCGCTATTTTCTCATGCAACAACGTGTATCAGAATAGTAATGCAATTTCTACTACTAGTACTCTGTTAGTTGACTAATTACAAGACAAGATTGCGTCGCAAAGACGAACACAGAAAACATAATATCGTGGCCACTCTCAAAAATGTATCGCAGTCTCAAAATAACTTTTCATCTGGTCGTCAGTTTTTCGAGAAGGATTGCAGTTCGACTCCAACGGAGTTGTGCTGCGTAGTTGCCGAGTGAATGTCCTCGACTTTGATGGCTTTTTCATCGATAAGGTTTGGATCGACTGGTTTGACAGAGGTCTTCTTCTTGTTGTTGTTGGTGGTGGTGATGGTATTTCTTACGTTTTGTGATGAAGCATACCCAGCTCCCTGGGCAGAAAAGCTCAGTTGGTCGCCTGATGCATTGACTTTCATGATGACACGGATTTCTCCCGCTCGAAGTTCACCCTCTTTGAGATTCGACTCCCATTCGTGATCTTCTCTTGCGGACGCAATGGCACCGCGCAAGTCCCAATCGGCCATTTCGAGATACCTGCATGAAAGATGAGATGAGGGTCGTGAGCAAGAGGCGTTTGCTCATGATTAGTAATACATAACAGACCGCAGCAAGATAATCACGAAAATTTAACTCACGCTTTGGCTTCGGTCAACCCGCACGTTGGTAGCTCCGCCTGGAGTGCATGTATTTTGTATTCCTTGGAATCTGTATCTTGAACGCGCAAATATCCTTGACGAATGGCTTTTTTAGAAATAGGAATCACTAGTCGTTTGGGTGCCGTGGCCAATGAATCGCCCGTAAAATGATTGGCGCGTTTCAATCGCGACAAACTGAGCTTGTAGGTCAAGCAAATGCCCTGCAAGGTATCGTCTGGTAGGACGAGGTGTTCCAAGTAGTCGACCCCCAATACGCCCTTGCCGGAAGGACCGAGACTGATCATGTCGTGCGAATCCATAGTGCTAGAACTAACGGACGCTGAAAATGAATGGATGGTACTGTTGTGACTAGAAAAAGAACCAGCACGGTTGACAAAGGCAATACCTGTTTTTGTGAACGAGACTCGATCACTAATGCAACTGAGAACTTCCCAGTCCGCTTCTTCATCTTCTTCCACGGAACTCTTGCACTCTTCTCCAACAAAAAATTCCTTGTCTTCGTTGTCGCTGTAGTGTCCTGTGGGTGGCATGTTGAGAAAAATGTTGCCCTTTCTTGTGGTTGATGACTTGGAAGATCCTGACAGGTTCGGTGACTCAAGCTTCTGTGACTGTGACTGTTCTTCCTGCAGCTTGGGACTGTCTTCAATCACCCGAGGTTCTGGAACAGTGAACTTTGAGTCGACAAATTCGGGCATCGCATCTTCATCGCAACCTGCTCGAGGAGAACTTTCTGATTGCCGAAAAGAATTTGCGTATGGGTCTTTAGCTGTTCGGTGATTTTCGTTATCGACTCCTTCTTCTTCTTCCTTCTGAACGTTTTTCAGCTGAAGGTTGGCAGCAGCTTGTGTGACTTGACTAATTTGGCTGTCCGACAAATTTTGTTCTTCCTTTTCTTCATTATTGGGCAGTAACCTCCATTCTCTCGTTTTGGGATCCTGTTCCCACATCATGCCAGTGGGAGGTTTCGGAAGACTCTCGCGGGAGCGTTCCTGTTTGGCCCCCAATATCTTTTGCAGCTTAAACGGCATGGTTGAAATATAATTTCTCGCTACTTTTTTTTATTATTGTTAGAGGTGATTTGCTACTAGTAGGATATTCGAATTATGTCTGAATAGATGGAAGTATGACTTTTGTGTCTAATGCTAGCTAGTTATAAGCTAGTTTCTCATAGCTAATTTCTTTGGATTTGAGAAACTGAATTTACGTCAGCTCAACTCTTGCTAGATAACATCTATTAAAGATGCAAAGTAGCTAAGATAAATAGATGGAGGCATTGGCGGTCAAACGACTCGCCTAAGATTTTGGTGTTGCGGTTGAGATAACGACGATATTATTATTATTAACATCATCAAGTTATCGTCCTGCAGTATGTTATTAGATCGCACGAGGCGTTGTAAAATACGAGTAATAAATAAACCAAAAATAAATAATAATATTAAGGTTTTCTTGCTGTCACACAGTAGCTCGAACCCTGTGGTTCTTGTAGATGGAAGCGGGATGGTCACTGTCACTTTGTTAAAACATGGTGCAACAGCCGGGACCTTCAAGTTAGCTACAACAGTGGTACAGTATAAATCTGCAGAGCAGAAGGTACAGCTTTCGTTGCTATTCGAGTACTACCAGCTAGCTAGTATCACTGGTGACCATAGTAGAGTATTACCAGGTAATGACTTGCAATAACTATCTGCCGTAGAAGCCCAATAGGACAAGAGGTATCTCCCAACAAAACTGAAATTTGGCTGTGCTGTTGCTTAGATCTACGAGCTAGAATAGCTAACTAGAGAGATGAGTGTATGCAAACGAGCGTAGCTCGCAGCGTCGTGATTTTTCTTTCTCACTGCGATGATGCAGAGCACAGCTAGTAGGATTCCATCGCTGAACGTAGCCAAACTCCTGCAAAACAAGACTGTAAAATTACGAAGCGCGAAGCGCGCATCTATTTGGGCACATGGTAGTTCATTCGGGACATTACAGGACCTGAACAAACTTTCTATATACACTAAAGGCAGTTCCGATCCCTCGGTGGTCTTTGTTTCTTCACCAAACAAATGCGTATTGCAATTGGTATATTTTCATTGCAAAAACTCGTTGGGTCAACAGTCGCAATAGATTGCGGTTTTGACACTGGTGAAAGGGACAGTGGCAATAATAAATCAACAAATTAATGAAGAAATAATGGAAGGAAATTTAGGCAGCGAGCAGTCATTCTATTAGCGGCTCGAGGGACAGGGTTAAAGGTAACCATTCAATAAGGGAGGAGTTAATAGAATAGGGATTGTACTTTCATATTCAAGAATGCTTGTGATTTCATATTCAGAGAGTCATTGCTTCCCGCAGGAATTAGCAATTACGGTCTCGTTTTGCATCTCAATCAAGCAATGAAATAGTTGGAATAGAACAAATTTAACCCAATATTCCTGTAGACACATTATCACTTCTCTCTCCATGATCGTTAGTTCTACTGTACTCGATGGAAATCTAAATAGTGTTAAAATAGTATGTACTCCCGCGAAGGAATCTATTGAAAGTTGGACAAAAAAAAGCAGTTTGAGCCGCAAGCGTTGTGAAACATTTAATCGCGGACTCGACAGACACTCTGCGACAAAAGTACAATGGCAGCCAAGGGAACTAATGCAACATAGTCTTCTGCATGCGTCAACACATGTTCAGCCGCACAAAAGATCCCAAAGCTGAGAGTTAAAATGGCCAAAAGCGCCACAATAGCCAGGGACGTCATGATGCCCAGGGTCGTATCGAAGAAGGGGTAGAAGAATTGTGCACCCGCGGAGCGGTCCGCCCACGAGTACATCATGGCGTAAGAAAAGAGAAGGTAGAGTATGCCATAGATAGCGGGAAATGCAAAGTGACCCTGGACGACGGGAAGACCACCCATAAGTCCGACTTCGACCAAGGCCGCCACAGAATTCAAGTTGTGCTGGAGAAGAGCTCCCGTGGCTTTCAAAAGCTTGACATTCTCTCCATGCTCCTGAGCCATTGGCCAAAGAGCATACTTGACGACAGCTGATACCAAGATAGAGACAGGAGCAGATGTCTCCCACAAGATCATAGCGGTTCGAAGTACCCATGAAGGAATGATGATAGACGGAAGCACGACATTCACCAAAGGAATCATGCCTGCTAGGAGAAACGAGGTTCCATCGACCATCCAACACCATAGGGTGAAGGTAGACACGCATTGGAGGCCCGAAAAGAGATTTCCGTCCGGCTGTAGAGCTCCGCGGAAAGCGATTTTCTTGACCTTCTGCAATTTGGAACCAGGAACATAGTCTGTGTCGGCTTCCCATTTTCCATACAAGAATACCTGACAGGCATTTCCGAGCATAGTAGCAGCCATGGACAAGCGGAATGCAATAACGACACTCAGTGGGAGGCTCTCAAAGTTCACGTGAGTGAAGGTGTCGACCGTCGCAACAGCATCAAGAGATTCCCAGGTTGGAAGATGCAGGACAAAGTATCCAATGAGTAAAACAATTAAAGTCCGGGTACGGTACGGTGGCGCATCGTCTACTACATCAGTCGTCGCAGCAGACTTGTCCGATTTAGAGCCGCTGGTGTCAGGGTCCGTGAGCGAGTTCATTTGCACCTTACACTTCATGGAAAGATCATTGCTGCGCTCGCTCGCGTCACTGAGACTCGAGGACTCGTCGAGCGAGGGCAGAGTTGGGCGACGCATGAGTCAATCGTTGGCTCTCTGAGAGCAAGTTGGAAGAGTTTTTCTTGGCAAGAAATGACATGGCCGGAGAAAGAAGTGGATGTTTTGTTTAATTACTTTTGGTACTCGGGGGAGGCTGTGACCGGAAACTCACTTTTTTTAATGAACAGCAAAAAGGATTTAAAAGAAAAGAAAGGTTAGACTCGTTGAGTGGTACGTTTACCCTAGAGATGCCATCTAATGCCATCTAATCATTTGCGCTTCAAGGCGATGGTAGGTTTTTACATAATATTTCTACTCATCCCCGATTGATACTCAAGTACAAAGCAAGGAGGTTGGAAATGGATTCACTACTACTAGTAGTAGTATTAGAGTAAACAGTACGCACAAGATCGATTCCTACCGAGCAATGACGCGTTAACAAAAATAAGATGCGTTAACAAAAAAAAGATGCTGCCGACAGGAAATTTGCTTTGGCAACTGAACAGCGAGCAGGCCCTTGGGAGTAACTCGCAAAGGGCGCATCGAATTTTCGAAGCCCCACACTAGTACTACAGTAGTGGGCATGACGGTTCTTGAAAAATCTTGTCTTTGGAATCACAGAAAAAATCGACGCACTAGTACGTATCTTTTTACTCCGAGTAAAATTTAATGACACTCCTGTACAGTACCAGACGTTGAGTTCTTGGAGGTGGTTACAGCACTAATAAATCTTTTTTTTTTTAAAATATTGGCAGTTGTGTTCGGTTCGACGTTGGTAATGAAATCGGCAACCATGAATGATCTCATCAGGCATCGCAAGATTACAATTCCTTTTATTTTATTTTCACCGAGCTACTAGTAGGTAGTGTTTCATGCACACAGCGCCAAAACAAACATTCAATAGGCAGTTACAAACGGAACTTTGCGAACCAAGATGACAAAGACTACTAGCATGGATCTCCCAGAAACCTCTCCCGGCCTGAAAAATACCAAAAGTCGCCGTTTGCCTCTCTCCACTCCCACCAAAGACGAGTGCGAAGACTCTTCATCTACTATTGCAAGGAGTGAATCCGGTGAATCCTCAGTCACGAAAACCATCTGGGCTCTGCGGTTCGCCATCTTTGCCGATGCTGTGAACTCGCAGATTTTGGGTCCCAACTATGCTCTCATGGTCATGGAAGACGGCCACGAGGTAATTGATTACCCCGTCTGGTCTCTTCGTTTTGCTCATCACATGTTCTTCTCAAACCGTTCGTCCGTCTCTGTGTCCCTTTCATGATTTATAAGATTCGTTTGAACATACAGGTCCGTTCGACTACGGCGGTGCTTACTACCTGATTCTTGCCGTCAATGAAATCGGCATTGTAGTGTCAAGCATTGTATTCGGCTATTTGAGCGATACGGTCTGGTTTGGTCGCAAGAAAAGTATCTTATGCTGCATGTACCTAGGTGCTTTAGGAAGTATCTTCAAGTTTCTTTTCCAGAATAATTTCTTTGCCTTTTTGGCGGCAAACTTTGCCACGGGCTTGGTTGGTGGTTCCTTAGCCGTTGGAGTTGCCTACGTGAGTGATTTGTCCGTGAATCGCTTGAAAACCGACGCTGAGATAGGAACAACAATTGCAATTAGTCTCATTGGACGTACTGGAGGCGGTATATTGGCAATCGTCTTGCAGAAGTTCGGGTTGTTTGTACCCTTGTGGGGAGGTGTGGTATTGACCATTTTTGCTGGCATCATCTGCCAGTTTCTTCTGGTCGAGCCTCCTAAACATCAGAATCCAGCAGTGAGTATGGCCGCAGTGGACTTGACTGATAATACCTTGGAGGATTCCGAGCACGACGATGGAAACAGCGGCGAAGATGATACCGACTTTCGAAATCCGACCGCACTCGACAAGCGAGCGTTGCGTCATATCATGCTGGGCGAGCTTGCCGACAACTTGGGATCTCTAGGTCTTGTTCCCTTGTGTCTCAGTTGTCTTTTGTTCCGTACATTTTACGCAGAATTCGTTGAAAAAGGACTTGAGCCAATCATGAGTGCCACGAGCTACAAGTGGATCTACGTCTTTGTAGCTACAATTGTGCTTCCGGGGGCAGCAATCGCTCCCACGCTCTTTCAACGATTCGGACCTGCGCTGTCCTGTACTGTTGCCAATCTTTTGACGAGTGGTGTCATTGTAGCACTCTTGCAAATTGGAAGCATCGATCCTCCAACCTTTACTACCTACTGCATCTTTGTGTCGGTTCTCTACATCGCTTTCCCCTTTACCGTCATCAGCCAGCTGTCTACTGCTCCCATGATGGACCGCATCACCCCACTCCATCAACGCGGTTATGTCCAGGGATTGAATATGGCGACTATGAATTTTGCGACAGCCGTTGGAGAATTTTTGTTTTCGCTCCTGTACGACTATACCAATATTCATATCACCCTGTACACAACTGTTGGCGTCAGTGTAGCTGCGGCTGTCATCAACTCTGGTCTCATCAAGGATGCACGCTTCGGCCCCGAGACACCAACAATCACCCTTCTTGCAATCAGCAAAGAGGAAGAACCTGCAGATTTAGACATTCGGTCTCAATGTGACGACGACGACGACGACGGCGACGATGAGCCAATTGAAATTGATTGCTGATCAAGAGAGAATACAATCTCCCACCTTCTGCACCTTAACCTTAAATTTCCTCCAACACACACTGTCAAAAATAAGACGTGTAACGTTACTTTGGTCAAATTTTGTCTGCTCGTCAAAATCTTCGAGATTTTTTTTGACTAACTACATAATAAAAATAAAAAATAAAAACAAAATAGACTAGACTACTACTAGTCGTCCAAATAGTAGCGGCAAATTACAAGAACACAGCCGTAATCTACTTTCTACCACTAGCTAGCTATTAGCTACCTGCTACCTAGCTTAAGGCAATTCTTTATAGTAGTAGTGAAGGCTTGTTGATAGGTGGCAAGGGGAACGCATCAGATTGAAGATTGATAGAAACGCTACCAATGCCATGAGATGCGTTTCTTGGAGAGGCTCTAAAACGATTGCCAAGCAAGGAAACAACACAAATAATATCTACGGGACAAGATCGAGGGGAAATTGCAGGGCTTTCCACCTGTGCTGGCTGATACTATCGATTCAGTGGATAAACTGTCGTGCCTTGTCATCAGTCACCAGAAATACTAGGAGAACAGTTGTAACTGCAACCGAAAATCATCCTGTCATTTGCTTCCGGGCGTACGGTCCGACATCATCGTCGTATTCTATTAGCCTTGGTGAATATTATCACGATAGACTGAAAACTGCGATATATGATTGCGATGACATGCGTGCAAGGCTGGTCGATGAATCATCGCAGTTGCCATACATTGAATTTGACGTTCCCTTACATGAATTCAATAATAATGAACATTATCGAACTTCGATTATCAACAAACTCCATTCCCTTCCCGCTTCCAAGATCTGCCTCGTGGTCTCATCGGCAGCGGCTAGCGTTACAAGTTTGTTCAAGAACAATACTGAAACAGCACTTTTATCAAAACCTAATTTTAATCATGTTTGGAAGAGTATGGGTAACATGATGCCCCCGGATGATTCTCAAATAGTATTTCAACTGTCGGTGAAACATTTCAATCAACGTAGTACATCGAAGAAGCACTCAAGAAATCCACAACAACGACAGCCTGCTGGGGAAATTTCGGATAATAAACGAAAGGCAATAGAGCTCTTTTCGCATAGTTTGGAGCAGACATATGGTTGGGTCGCAAGAAATAGTACCCTTCCTGACAGAATCAGCAGCAATCATCATTCTCCACAACGCACACATATAATATCGTTCCAGGTTGTAGAACATTGCAGGCATAGTACCGATGAGGATGAGGATGAGGATGAGGAATTCTCGCTGGAATGTCCTATCCTAACGAGGACATGGCCGTTGCTAGATCCAAACAGAACATCGTCAACGAAACGTCTCGAGTCCTTCCTGGTAGCCAAAGCTTCCAACATTCAAATCAACAACGTCGTTTGGGATCCCATGTGTAAACGAGGTACCTTTGTCATCGAAGCTGCAAAGTATTGGCCCGTGGCAAATTATTTCTGTATGGATACGAGTGTCGGACACTTGGATCACGTTCGAATGAATGCCGATTCCACCAAATCCAAAATACAACAAGTACTTTTGGGCAGTCCCGACCATTTGCCAGTAAAAGATGGAACGATCGATACAATCATGACGTGCATCATTCCAACGTCGAGTAAGAAGGTTGTTGTTGCTGATTACCACAATTATTATCAGAAAATTTTTGCGGAATGGGCACGGGCCTTGAAAATAGGAGGAATGATGACATTGGTAATAGATCCTCAATATATACTCCAAGGAATACTGGGACAAATCCTTCCGAGAAGCTGTCGGGTTCGTTTCGTTCGATCCAAGACTATCAAATGGGGTAAGGGTCGCTCTGCTATTGTAGTAATTGAAAAAATGGGTACATCAAAGGAGATTGGAACTGGCGACACGAAGGAGGCATATTCAACAGAAGGATTATTTGAATGGGAAAAGAATAACAAGCAGACACTAGGTAAATTACGGGCCGAAACTGTTCCATTAATGGTTCCTGTCACATACCATACATCATACAAAACTACCACTACTAGTAGGTGAAGACAACACCATCAATGTATAAAATCACTTTCATAAATGAATATTTGGGTATTGGTCTTTATTCGCTTTTGTGACGTCTTCGTCGAGCATTTAAATCTTCTGCAAATATTAGACCACGTGCCACATATCGGCGTTCCAGTGCTCTGCCTCCAAATTCAACAAATTTAATCTGTCAATCGAAGCAACCAATTTGCACCAAAAACAACTACGCACTGTATTTTTTTCTTTCCAAGCTGTTCATGTTTGCAGTTTGTATTTGTTTTAATATCCGTGTTCTTCATCCATTGTGGGAGGTTTGGGACGACGACCACTAGTACTGGTCGTAGGACCCCCCGCCGCGTTCGACGACTGTACATTGTCGGGTTTGGGAACTGGTTTGGGCATTTCGGTATCACAAGCATAAATAGCACGACCAACACGTCGAGGATATCGTAAAAAGGGATACAAACAGCTCTGAACAGCATCGGCACCATCCATGCAGGGTTCACAGGGCTGTATCAAAACCCACAAGACGGCACAAATCAAAGCCAAAGGCCATGCAACCACCAACAGCAACAAGAACCACAACAGGGCGTAACAATAACTGGATCCCGAAACTTCATTACCACCGGCAGCATCACGGCGACTGTTGTTATTATTATTGTTATTTGTATTTGTTGCCGAAGGCTGTTCTTCTTCGTCGCGTTCTGTCATTTTCCAGAGTGCACTGCAGATATATGAAGAGATATTATACTGCTGTTTTCTGTGCAAAGCAAATCTGGGATGTGAGTGTAGGAAGCTGCGTTTCTTATAGATCTGATAATGGCAAACTAGTGTTGCTGTGGATCAGTCACGATTATATTATATTATTATGTTGTACTAGCAGCATGGTACTAGTTTAGTACCTACTCGTACCTTCTTTCCGCGCACAAAATCAAAGAGGACGTGTATCTTGCCGTCTTGCCTCTCGTCATGTCAAGGCCTCAAAATAATTTGAATGTCCCATTCATCTTCATACTGCGATAAATGACCCTGAATCACTTCCCCTGGGCAGTTAATTTGAAAAGAAATAATAATGTATCTCACGGCAATGAATAATTAAGATGACAGTGGAAAATACAAGAATTAAATGGGATCCATGTACTCAGAGTACATCGGATAAAAATGTTGAATCCTTCCACCCAGGCAATAATAGTACCAGGTATGAATACTACCAGGTACTCGGAGTAGTATGTAGTAAGCCACAATTGGTTACTACTCCTACCGGTAGTGTTACTACAAGTAGCAGTTATTGAGCTCAAAACCGAGAGTTCATTTATACCCGAATTCTCTATTTTATTTTCTGTTTTTCAAATACTACTTCTACTACTGTACCTAGTAGACCTACTCGAATACAAGACTGGTACGTACTTGGGTGGTACCTCAGGACCATCGAAGGGAGTTACTCTAGCTACTCTGAGTAGAGTCAGGATGACACTACTACTACCGGTTGGGTTGTACTGAAAAAAATATAGTGAAGGAATGAAACATGCAATCAGTACAAAAAGTAGTGCAAATGACAGATCTCATTAAGAGCTTTCCATTCATTATTTATTTATTGAATTTGA
>Ga0210025_1002850_pt1 | contig 16255 bp, 28 predicted proteins | sample CryGeyme20150102_FD_183989 | JGI IMG/M metagenome (GOLD analysis project Ga0210025, IMG submission 183989) | Groundwater microbial communities from Crystal Geyser aquifers in Utah, USA - Crystal Geyser metaG 2015-0102 (SPAdes) (version 2) | ecosystem: Environmental > Aquatic > Deep subsurface >...
TTTGATGGGATCTTTTGAAGGAGCTTTCCGAAGCGAGGCAAGCTTATCATTTTGCATTTATAGATTTAACTGTGCTTCTTCAACATTTTCCTTGAACCATGCGTTGACATTCCCATCATGAAAATCTTGAACTTCATCAAGTTCAAACTTGTAGTCAGTTTCTTTGTCAGTCCTATATTTACCCATCAATACCCTTTAAGCTTTTTTGCGTACATCTGTAAAGTAGAATGATACTTGTCTGCAGTCAGTTCCTTTCTCTTAATTAAATCCATCAGTTTTATCTTTTTCTCAAGGATCCTCTCATAACCTGCTGCTGATCCCTTCCACTCGTCCATCAAGCTATCCAACATCTTTAAACTGGCAACATCATCCAAGTTTGGAGCATCAGAAACTATCTCCTATTTTTTTTGAGGAGGCGGAGTCACTATTTTCTAAGGGGGCAGCTCTGTTGGCAATACTTTTGGCAATGGTTGAGGCTGAACTGGCTGAACCTTTGGAGGTTGAGGTATAACAGGCTGTTGCGGTTGAGGTTGTGGCTTACTAGGAGCTGTTTGTTGAGGTAGGGTATTCGCCTGTTGTTGCTGATAGTAAGCATACAACTTTTTCTGGTTTTCGTAGCTCTTTCCCGTATTTTCAATCATTTATCGGAACCATCGATCAAGGGCCTATGGGTCTTTGGGGTTACTTAACTTCGAAATATCCTCAGCAGCACACTCCTTGATGACTCCAGTTTCTTATTTGTATGCTTTGGCAACTATCGTTTTGTATTTATGTGAATCAATTTGTTTGCTTGGCAGCAAACTTAGAATCATTTCCTTCTTGTCGAAGAGGGGCATCATAAAGGCAGGGCGTGCCTTGTTGAGAGAGATGAGTTTGTCAATAGCACTCAGCACCCATATTCTCTGGGGGTCTATCTCCATTACTTATTATTCTGATTGCAGTCTCAATCATGATCATAGACTATAGATGTACCATTGGCTGGAATGAAAACTCCATCAAGCCATCATCAACAATCTCCATTATTCTCTTTAACACCTCATTTGATCCCCGGCTGCAGTTGTCTATTTAAAAAAACGATTCCCTCTTTGCCAAGCCGAAGACCATCTTTACTCATCCCAAGACCTCCCTTCTGCCTAAGGTTCACACCGATAAACTTCTTGAGCTACAGCTCATGAAGCCAAGAGGAAGAAGATATGAAAGGGATGTGGTCTGGCTACATGAGTGATGCTATGTGAAGTGCCTGTCACTCTTCCTTTTTATGGAGAAATATCCACATAAATAGGTACAATGGAGCTTCACACCATCTCGGATAGTATGAGTGAGCTAGCTAAAAAGGACTCATCCTGGCACTCAGAGCCATCACTTACCAGCTCAAAATTTATGTCATTTTCACTTACTTTGTCTCAACAAATATCGACCACATCTTACCTCCAAACATATCAATACCCCTGCCCAGCCTTTTACAACTTAGAATCAGTTCAATCCTAGTTATGTGACTTAAGACATGATAATTTCGATATGAGTGTAATGAGGATAGGGAGCAATGGGCCCTCAGTCAGCGGAAATGGATTGGGGAGTAAGTCCATGAATGTGACTGGCAGCAAGATCCGATGTATTACAGGAGAATCCAGTGGCCTTCCTTAACGTAAATTGAAAGTCCCAAAATAGATATAATAATCCATATTTTTTCAAAATCATGAGTTACATCATCGGAACATTTTCTTCCCCTTATTACTGCTTATTCATCCCTAGCCCAACTCCCTTCTTCATGCCTCCCACCACAGATCTGCCTCTCTAACTCCCTTCTCACGGAAATAACGCTGAAAATGAGCTGAAGATGGAAGAAGGTTCAGAAAAGATCACAGTCACCAGATAAGACCTAATACTGGAAGGCTATGACAAGACTAAGAAGGCCTGGACCGAAGAAGAGGATGCCTTGCTTCTACGGCTCTGCAGAGATTAGAATGCTCGTTTTGATGACATAGCTTAGAAGATTCCTCAGAGAAACGCCAAGATGTGTTACAGCCGCTATAGAAGATTGACCCATCAATCTAAAAACTACTGGAGCAAGGCTGAAAACACTAAATTGATAGATTTAGTCAATGAATTGGGCTCTGACTGCTGGCAATAAGTAGCTCATCTGTTTCCAAGTAAATTCATTATCTATTCAGACCGCAACCATAAACAACTCAAGGACCACTACGAAAACTACCTGAGACCCAACCTGAGCAAGGACTAGTGGACAGTCGAGGAGGACTTAGCCTTGATTGACCTATTTAACACCTATGGGAAGGATTGGAAAATCATCCAAAGCCGAATGAGCAATCGGAGTAGAAATCAAATCAAAAACCGTTATTTTGGCAGAATACTTCGTCTGGACGCCAAGAAGAAGTCAACCGATGTCAAATTGGAACCCTTCATCAAGGAATAAGCTTTCGCTTATCCTGTTTGATTGCTTATAATCATTTTGCCTTCGCCTTTTAACTACTCGACCAAAAATGACCACCAAGATTATTCATCAATGCAAAATCCATTTTTTTTGGCAATATTTTAACAAAAACGCATTTTTAAAGCGGATCTATGATCACCATCAGTCATCCTTGGAACATATGCTATAACAAAGTTCCCTGGGAGAATGTCGGAAGAGCCGCTTTGAGGGGTATTTTGTTCTAAAGCTGACAATTCGCCGAAGAAGTGCCCCAAAGGTTAGTAAGTAGGGGATTTGCTCTTTTTGGGCTTATAATAATTGCAACAATAATATTGGAAAATTAAATCAAATTGATTGTCCTTAATCGTTTTAATTATGCCTTATATTCTATACAGAGAGAGCTGATTTGTAAATGACAAATATGCAAATGAAGATTAGATTATCAGTTCCCTGCTTGGGGAACTTCTTTGGTTGCTCCTCCTCCATAGCCAAAGGTCTCCTTGATGTCACGAGTGATCACATTGGCGATCTCTAGGTCAACTTCGAGGTGTCCTATCTGTCCGTCTGATCTCTTGTGATAGCGAACAGGGAAGGGGACCTGTTTTTATGCGAAGTAAAATCCCACGATTACTCCTGAGAATATTCCAGCAATGACACTCATTAAATAATAATTATGAATCTTAGCCTATCTTATTACACATATAAGCTTCCTCAGTCATCTCGTCCCTATGTCGCCAGAACTGTTCAAAAAATCTTTAAACTACAAGCAAACGCAATTAATGTCACTTCTTTTGAATCAGTCACTGTCAGAAATGAGCGTACTGAGAAAATCATAAACAAAGCAAAAAATAGAGCATCATATGTTCATGAGGCGGTTGGCTGGAGAGTGTGATCCCCAGAGAGTTTTTAAATCATCTACAATTTATGCATTGGTATTCAGGGTCAGGATCGAGCGAGCACTGTTAAAGCTGACAGCTGTGGAATGCATTTGACTACTCTTTAGAGGCATTCTGCGCTATCTTGAAGAAAAGCGTGCCGATTAGTAGTGTGTGGGTTCATAGTTAGTAAGCTGAATGATGTGTATAGGTGGGGCAGGCTGTCGATAATTGTTTGAAAAATCTTTGCTCAGAGATAACTTTCTTTTGTGAGGATATTTTTGAGGAGTTGAGCTTCTGAGCTTTAGGGCGTATAAGTCTATTTTTCGTTTCATGGGATTTTTTTTATTGCAAATTAGTAAATAAAGTAAACCTACTGGGCATGAGTTAATATAATAGGTGACAGTAATAAGGATATAGTTTGTTGCTCATCCATCATTGCTTCATGGCACATCCGCAGTCAGGAATGAAGGCGTCAAGGATGGTATTCAAATTTTGCTCATCAGAAGGATCCAACTTTCCTTCATTTCTTATCTTGTCCAAAAGAGAAGTGTGGGATGATCTCAGATGAGAGATGAACTTAGCCTCGAATTTAGAAATTTCGGAAGTGACCATCTTGTCGAGGTAACCTCTTACACCAGCGAAAATAACACAAACTTGCTCTTCAGCCACCATGGGGACCTGAATATCAACATAAGTACGAATTGCTTCTGCTTGAGAAGTTCGGTGAGCTGAGCACCTCTGTTGAGGAGTTGCTGAGTGGCAGCATCAAGATCTGAACCAAACTGGGCGAAGGCAGCGACTTCTCTATATTGGGCGAGCTCCAGTTTTAACTTACCGGCAACCTGCTTCATGGCTTTGATCTGGGCAGCGGATCCGACTCTACTGACAGAGAGACCGACGTTAATGGCAGGTCTGATACCTTTGTAGAACAACTCAGTTTCCAAGAAGATTTGTCCATCAGTGATAGAGATGACGTTTGTGGGGATATAGGCAGACACATCGCCGGCTTGAGTCTCAATGACGGGCAAGGCAGTCATGGATCCTCCACCGAAGTCTTTGTTGAGTTTGGCAGCTCTCTCGAGTAGACGAGAGTGCAGATAGAACACATCACCAGGGTAGGCCTCTCTTCCAGGAGGCCTTCTCAACAGAAGGGACATCTGTCTGTAGGCGACAGCTTGCTTGGAAAGATCGTCGTATATGATAAGAGCATGTTTGCCGTTGTCTCTGAAGAATTCAGCGATGGCGCATCCGGAGTAAGGAGCCAAAAACTGAAGAGGGGCAGCTTCGGAAGCAGTAGCAGCAACAACGATGGTGTATCTAAGGGCGTTGTGGGTTTTAAGGGTGTTGACCAAGTTAGCAACAGTAGATCGCTTTTGACCGATAGCGACGTAGACGCAGAACAGTTGTTTTTGAGTATCTCCAGAGTCGAAGTTGGTCTTTTGGTTGATGATAGTGTCGACAGCAATAGCGGTCTTTCCAGTCTGTCTGTCCCCAATGATGAGCTCTCTCTGTCCTCGACCGATGGGGACGAGACCGTCAACAGCCTTAAGACCGGTTTGCATAGGCTCACTCACAGATTTTCTCGGAATAATACCAGGAGCCTTGATTTCGACTCTTTTTCTTTCGCTGGTCTTGACGGGTCCATGACCGTCGATGGGGTTTCCCAAAGCATCAAAGACACGACCCAACATTTCCTCTCCAATGGGCACATCGACGATGGCACCAGTTCTAGTTACGGTGTCTCCCTCTTGAATTTATCTGGATGAAGGATAAGATACCTGTCATTTCCGAAGATGACGACACCAACATTGTCAGTTTCCAAGTTGAGGGCCATACCTCTGATGCCTGATCTGAACTAGACCATTTCACCTGCCTGAACCTTGTTGAGACCGACCACACGGGCAATACCGTCACCGATGCTGATGACTGTGCCGAACTCCTTGACATCGTTCTGAGTAGAACAGAAAGTACCACTTGAGTGATGTTCATGATCTTGTCTTGGATCACCTTGGCAGTATCAGCGATACCAAGTTTCTTGCTTGAAAACCTCTGAGCGAGGCGGAGCATTCCTCTCATTTATGTTGAATAATTATTATTGTATATTTTGAAAAATCCATCCCTTTCTGCCTCTTCTCACTCCTCCTTCCCCAACCCACATCACCTTTCCTTCACAACAATCCTATAATTATTACAACAATGATGAGCTCTATCGAAGAGGCAGCATCTAAAATTCCTTTGTTGTCAGTTCACGCTGGTCCTAAGGACCCACAGTGGAAGGACAGGCTCAAAGAAGAGCTCAAGGCTATTATTCTTTATGTCAAATCCAATAAGCAACAGGACAACGATTGGTTCAAAATAGAGCCATCAAAAGATGGTGTCAAGTGGCAGGGAGTCTGCTCTTATACACACAACCTCGTCCGATACGAGTTTAAACTTCAATTTGAAATACCCGCAACATACCCAAGTGCCCCCATCGAGCTAGAGCTTCCCTAACTCGAAGGTAAAACAATCAAGATGTATCGTGGTGGAAAGATTTGCCAAGACATTCATTTTGCTCCTCTTTGGGCCAAGCATTCACCCAAGTTAGGCATAGCTCATGCTTTAGCCATGGCTTTGGGTCCTTGGTTGGCTGCTGAGGTGCCTAACATGGTCAAAGAAGGCAAGTTGGTCCCCAAATGATAACAGCACTTATACATATCATAACAAAGCATATCATCACAGCACGAACATGCTCAACAAAATTGCCAAAAGGGGAAGCAAAATGAACATGTAAGGTAGCTTTCCAGTGAAGCTAGGTTTCTCTGCAGTCATAGCTCCTTCTTGAGCTTCCTTTTCAGCCTTCTATTGCTTCTACTTGGCCTCTCTTTCTTGATGCTCTTCCTTGACAATTTCCTTTATCACCCATTCTAGCATTGTAAAGTTGAACCTTCCACTGTTGTAAATTTGCTCGGCGAAACCAGTTTTGACATAGTCCAGTCTTGCCTGAATCTTTTCACTTTATAGACCTCCAAGCTCATCACCTTCCTCCTTGAGAGTCACATGGAAAAGAGAGTTAACTTCATGATTGATTCTTAAAACTTCCTGAAATTATTTCTTAGCAAGAGTGACTTGCTCAGGGTTTTTAGCTTCAGTGTAAAAATCGATGACTTTGACATATTTGGCCATCATTCTTGAAAGAATTCTCATTTAAGTAGTGTTTCTTAAGACTTTTTCTTCTTTTCTCTCCTGAGGCACCTTTCCCTCTTCAATGATTCTCAACTCATTGTTACGAATTTCTTTCATTCTTTCGTACAGTCTGCTCTCATTTTCAGAATTTCTCTTGGTGACTTCTTCAATGCGAGTTTCAACAAACTTTCTGCAAGCTTCATAAGCTTCGGCTGAGTCGTGAATATTGAGCATCTTGAGGATGTTCTGGTTGGCAGTTGAGAAGATCTTTTAGCTTGATCGCTTTTCAATAGCGATAGTGATGCATCTCTTGGCTTCCGTCAATTTATCGAGTGTACAATCTTTTCTGAGAGACATAGCTTGAGCTTTTCTGAAATAAAGCTGTGAAACCATATCAGTTAGACTCAATCCATCATTGCAGACTCTTTCAGCAAGAGAATAGTGATGTGTTTTCATGTAAGCTGCACTTAAGTTGAGATAGATCTGGCAAAGCAGTGATTTTCTCATGTCAATGTCCGGTGCCTCGAACATTTCCTATCCGTCATACACCTTAGTGTTTTCATCACAGTAAGTGATGAAAAATTATTTGTATTTAGTTTTCAGTTCATCAAAGGCAGCAGTTGTATCCTCTCCTTAGATGCTTTCATGCCCAAGAGAAATGTTAACTCTCGAACCATTGTCAGAAGCATCATCAAAACTTTGCTCCAAAGGTAGTTGCTACTCAGACACAGTAGTGCTTTCATTATGAGCCTCTTGGTGCTCCATCCAGCGGAATAAGCTCATAGCTCTTTCATAGAAATCAATAGCTTCATAGAATTTTCCTTTATTGTAAAGCTTATTTCCTTTCTCTCTGAGTTGCTCATAGGCCATAAATCTGCTACAACATTCGAGAGCTCTCACTTTCTGATAATCTTATCCATGGTAGAAAAGAGTGTGCTGCAAGTAGATAGGAAGCTGATCGAATATTTCACGAGGATGAGTGGGTTCAGGTAGACCTCTTTTTGCTCTGGAAAAGTCGAGTTTATTGGCAGAGAGATAGAATCTGAATTTGGAGACGAAGGGTTAATCGAATCCTTCCTAGCTGAGATTCAAACTTGGATTTTTCTTCTTGTCAGATGTTCCTCCCATGAAGGGACAACCACCCTTGGGCTTTTCATCTTCAGAATCTGAGTTAGCTTCAGCATCAGGAACGGCCTTTCCAGTCACGGGACACTTCTGTTGTTCTTTTCCTTGAGGAGCAGATCCCTTCTTGCTGAAAGGACACTGAGGTATTTGACCCTCATTTGTTGTTCCAGTGATGCTATCTTCTAAAGGAAGGCTCTCGGTAGTTGATGCTTTGCTCAGGAGACTCTTGAATTTAGCGAACATGTTAAGTTTGTTGCGTATAATTTAAATATTTCTATCACTATCATCAGTATAGGCCTTATTAAGATCATTTTACAGATTCTACTCGAAGACGACGGGTGTCAACCTTGAAACCTATCTGCGTAAATTTACTTAATTTCCATTGAGGGTCTTTTTTTCCCCATTCAAACTTGGCCAAACGTCTAGCCGCAGCTTCCTTCACCAATTGATGATTCTTAGTCTTTGTTAAAATGTAATTACAATATGGCAACTTAATTTACGCTGTGGAGCTGAGCTCATCTGTGATTTGTTGGCATAGAAGGTGTGCCGGGCTACTCGGTCATCCTCTAGGTATGTATTGGCCATCACTAATCTAATTGGGTCTTCTAGACTAAGTTAAGAAGGCAGATACTCAAGTGGTTTTCCATAGGCGTGATTAGCTTCAGGTAATCTGATGGGAATGACATTGCTTCCTTCTTTTGGCTGTTTGTAATGAGTATGCGATTTACGGTAAGCTGAGAAATGAGCAGATGTATGTCTGTATTTCTATTGATCGCGGTCTTTTACTTTATCTTTAAGAGCTAGTTTGTTGGTGGAGATAAGGTCTTTTGTTTTAAGAAGATTGGGATTGTTGGATTGCTGATGCTCATGCCATTGATAAATGACCTGGTTGGCGTGTTATGGGTCATCGGGGGTTATTTTTCCGTAGACGAAGTTCTAATGAGGAATTTAGTAGTTGGTAGGTTTGTTGCCACCTAGCTAAGATTTTACTAGTAAACGATTTCCACTGCGGTCCCATGGCATATATCCCTACTCGTGCTTCAACGACATCAATAATTTTATTATGATCTCTAATATTCATAGCCCAACTCCTTTAATTCCCAATCGGACAAAATCTCACCAATTTGAACAAAAGCAGCTCGAATAGATAAATATTTTGATAGGATAGGTGTGATATGATCATCTTTTGCCTGAGCGAGATTTTCCAGAAGCTTTCTCCTTGACAATATCTTCGTAGAGTCCGTATATGATGGTGACGGAAAGGAGAATACCGGTCCCTGAGCCAATAGCTCCCAAGAAATCTGCAAAAATTGTAAGGAGACCAGTGAAGATACCTCCCAAAACAGCCGCGGTCTCAATGATAGATTTGATCTTGAGATAGCTGCCATTGTTGGTGTAACCCTTGATGGACATACCTTGCTCCTTAAGGTTATCAGCAACTTCTCTAGGTCCTTGGCCGGACACACTGATCCAAGTTTTGGAGAAGAGGGCGCAACCTAAATAAAAAAAATTGTACTTCCAACGACAAAGGAGATGTAGAGGAGGGTGTGGATGGGGTCAGTCAGGGCATCATAGAAAGTGCGAGGTGCAGTGATGTAGTAGATGAGTCCACCGACAGGCATGATTTGTCCTTGATAGCCGGCTTCTTGCCACTTTCCGAAGATAGAGGTGATGAAGGAGCCTCTAAAGTTTCGGTACATCATTTGGGAGAAGAAGTAGACGTTAGAGACAAGAGCACTCATCAAAATGATGGGCATGTTGGAGGTGTAGAAGAGACGGATGGGATATGAAGCATCAGAAGTTGCTTTGTTGTTGGCTAATTTGAGTGTCACCTTGAATCCTTAGAAGTAAATGACCACGAAGAAGACGAATACTGTTCCTACGATGTTACTAAGGTTGGGCAGACTTTCTCTGAAGAAAGCGTCGTTGATGGCACCGAGCTTATTTTCTCTGAAGAAAATACCATAAAAGAGCTCAACGAAAGCACCTTCATATTCTTCAACGTCAGCCTCTCCGGTTTTGTTCTTGAAGGACAGAGGAGAGAAGCAGTTCCAGGCGATAGTTTCGGCCATGTTAATGGCAATAAAAATGCTGGTCGCTGAGCTGCCAATGCCGTATCCTTTGCCAAGCATATCGTCGAGCAATATTGTGACGAGTGAGGCAACGGTGAGTTGGAGAACGATCAGGAGAGCGTTTCCGGCTCCGACTTCAGCGATGTCACCATACATGCCTGACCAAGTGTAGGCGAAAGCTTGTCCAAAAGCAATGCCAATACCTGCCAATTTTTGAGCACCCTCGTATAGAGCTTTCTCTTCTTTGTTGTTTTGGTCGATGCGGATGAGTTTGGCCCCGTTGAGAAGTTGCATGATCATGGAGGCAGTGACGATGGGGGAGATACCGAGCTCCATGAGAGTACCTCTGTTGGAAGCGAGGATGGCTCGCATCCAGTAGAAGGGATCCGACTCTTCACTCTTGATGATACCGTAGAGGGGAATTTGGCAGCAGAGCAGGTAGACAAGCACAACGATACCAGTCCAGATCTGCTTGGTCTCAAAAGAGACCTGCCCGATAGGAGCCTCGACCTCGGGGATGACTGCGATTGCGGGTCTGAGGATAGAGAGGAGTTTAGTTCCTTCTTCTGACTTAACCATCTATAATCTATTACAACTAATTTACGTGTTTTTCTCATTTCAGACTAACGACTCACAAATTAGATTTACACCCACCATTATACATAACCCTGACTAAATTACCATAATGATAGCCGCTGGATATAAGTGCTCTAATCAGAATATCGAAGCGCCAACTACAAAACCGAGTAAACTGCCCACAAGGTAGTGGCTAGCTTCGTTGCGGAGGTCCCAAGGCATCTTTTGGAGTTGAAGAGCACCAGATTCAGTCCTGGCCCAAGGGTAGGGTTCACTGAACTGAGCATCACAACCTCTACGTTGGGAAGATCTTTCGTCATAGACACCTGTTTCTGCAAGTCGTTCAAGGACAGCAACAGAGGCCTCTTCTTGGTTGAGAAGTCCAGATCTCTTAGCCATATCTTGGATGTCAGCGTTGTTGAAGAATTCTCTCCCTTTTTGATATGCATTGCCATTGAACCATTGGGTGTTTCTGAGATGGCTCATTTTGCTTACAAAGCACACGAATTTTTGCCTTTGGACTGCCTCGATTCTAGGCCTAGTAGTGGGATGACGGAATTTGGCGTTGACCCAACCTCTGTTAAACAGAAGACCTTGTCGGTTTTATAAGTTGCTATCTTATCTTGTGACGAGAGGAACGACTTCTTCGAATCCCGGGGAATCAAAATCACGGGTGGGGATGGGCATAGCGTCTTTGATGATGGGTCGGCCGATGACCTAAACTGAATGAGGAAATATGGACCTCTGCGGTAGAGCCAAGTGTCGATGTTTTAGTGGTTCCATGGAGGGTTAACCATCTGGTCCTCTGTCAACTTGTACACTGGCAGCTTGAGCTGGCTTTTCCTGAACTCGATCTATTTTTCTGCTGCGAATGAGTCAACATAGCTTTTGACGCCAAGCAGAGCCGAAACAATAGAAGCTCCAAGAATGATTTTACCTGCTATGCCTGAGCCTCCTGAAGCTTTGACATAGGAAGTGACTCGCGATAAATCAGTCAGACGAGACATGTTTATTTAATTATTACAATATCAATCAAATCCTCCCTGGTAAACCCTCTATTCTATTGTAGTTGTTCTGTTGTTCGTCTGATAGAAACAGGAAAATATGTAAGTGATATCTACTGTGACTATTTATTAATATTTGAATTCGAAATGAGCATGGACGACAGTGGCGAGGAGGACTGCACAGTCTATATTGAGGAACTCAAAAGTGACAACCCTCAACTCAAACTCAACGCGGCAGGAAAAATCTCCCTCATTGGAGCAGTTTTAGGTACTTCTTCATTTATGTAGGTCACTCTCGTGTCAAGGAAGAACTCATCCCATACCTTATCGAGATTGTCTAGCAAATGGACAATGACAATGACTTCCTCATTAAGGTATGTGAAGGTGTTCTCGATCTCAAAAGATTCTACAATACCCCCACATAAATTGCCACACTTATCTACCCTCTTAGAGTTCTCGCAGCTCTCGATCAGCCTCCAGTCAGAGACAGATCCGTTGAGTGTCTGAAAAAACTGGCATAAGGGCAGAACAAAGGTACATCCTTTCCTAACTAGAATTTTATCAGCAGCACTATTACCCTCTTATCACCACTCTTAGCAGAAAAGACATGTCCTATGCTCCCAAGATAGCCGCCTGCTGCCTTATTCCTACCACCTATCCATACCTCACTGAAGATAAGCAATCATAAATGCGGAGAGTTTTCAAAGCTCTTGCTCTGGAATAATCCAGTCCCTTGCTGAGGAGAGCGGTTGCCTAAAATATTGAAGACTTCGCCAATGTAGTTGACAAGAAAATCATCAGAGGGGACTTCTACTAGATCTGGAACTCATTGATCGGTGACACTTTCGATATCATCAGGATAAAAGCGATGTAGTGCGCTCCAGTGATCGCCAGATCCTTCAAAAAGGAAGAGGTCACTGAAAAAATGTTCAAGCAGATCAAGATGGTGGATGCTGCTAAGAAAAGTTGGAGAGTTCGGTATTCTTTGGTTGAATGTTTGGTGGCGATAAGTCCATACCTCGAAAAGGACATCATCAAGAAAGATGTCGTCGAATCATTCGAGGAATTGCTCAAAGATCAGGAGTCAGAAGTGAGGGCCATTTCTGTCATTAAACTCCCGGAAATTACTGAAAAATTGGGCAAGCAACAAGCTTGGAATTTATTCTTCCAATACATTGAGAAAGCAAGCAAGGATGGCACTAAAGATACGGTTCCGACTGTCAAGTTAGCCTTAGTAGAAGCTATCATCCCCTACTTTAGGACTGTCGATAAGGCCAATGTCATAGAGCAGGGAATTCCCATCCTTCAAGGATTGCTCAAGGACGAAAGCCACACGATTAGAATCGGAGTGATGCAGCGAGTGATGGAGTTAAGTGAGCTAGTTGGAAGCTAGGGCACTGTAAAGCATTTGATCCCTATGGTTGAGGGGTGCCTCAACGACAAAAAATGGAGATTCAAACTAGCCATTGCTCAGAATATTCCTTCTTTCTTCAAAACTCTAGACTACGATAGTCACAAAGACTTCCTCGATAAGATCCTCACCACATTCTTCAAGGATCACAATTTTGCGGTGAGAGAGCAGACCTTCAAATCTTTAGTGGAGTGCAAGGAAATTGTGGGAGCCGGCAAATATTTCTAGTTGTTGCAGAAACACTTAAGCACTCTAGCAGGAGAAGCCAACTACATTTACAGGGTAACAGCCTGCGCCTTCCTAAAAGAAATAGAGGGTCTTTCCAAGAATTAACTGGGTTAGCTGCTCTCCGTCATAGGTAAAATAGTTATTAATACAGTTACCAAGCTGTAAAACGAGAAAATAGCAAACGTGCTTGTTGCACTGTTCATTAGTTACCAACAGATCAAAAGTAAGTTGAGCCCCCAAAGCAAAAAAGATTTCCAGGTTTATCTCGCTCGAATCAAAGAGGATCGACAAGATTAGGATGTCCTATACTACGCTTCGAGAGCTTAGGAATGATTTTACCTGCTTTAGCACAGTTATCCTAAATTATGATAATATAATGCTGATTGGTAGAAGTGAAGTTGGGCAGCAGCACAAAAAGGAAACTTTGGACTAAATCCTATCAAGTAGAAAGCATTGCTGAAATAGAGTTCGCATATAATTTTATTAAAGCACAAAATTAATCACCCTCATGAATCGTTCCTAACTCTACATGGATCTCATCCCTACTAACCAAAAAAAGCTGTTTGGATAGCAGACTCCAGATTCACCATTCCAAAAAAGAACTTCGCATTCTTACAGTTATCACCCATAAAACTTTGGACTCTCCCCCTTACCCAAAAGTACAGTTTTCGACATTCAGATTCCATAGACCCTTTCAAAATCATCTCCGACAACTATTCCAGTGAAGCCAATCCCGATCTTGACCAAAGTCCAGGGTGTGATCGATACATTCCTAGGCGCAAGCTCGTCAAAAAAGAGTCATTGATCAGTGATGGATAAAAAAACTCTGAGGCCGAGAACAAAGGAAGCGTATGTGAAGAGGAAGGAGTCTCGGTGAGCGATCTCTATCTCAAAGTGGTGATGACAGATTCACCACGCAAGCGCAAGCAAGCTCCTATCGACAGCTTCGAGAACAACAATATTCTCAAGTTCAGTACAAAGGTCGGAAACCCCTCCGATAGTCAGGCCATCTTTAAGTAATCGGGACTTCAGTGGACTGACAAGGTCTCCAAGGAAGGTCCACGAGGCCGCAAAATCAATAAAGTACCTATCAAGGTTCTCGATGCTCCTTCTCTTGAAGATGACTACTACTTAAATCTGCTTGACTGGGGCCAGCAGAATTATCTTTCTGTCGGACTATCTTCAAGTGTTTATCTCTGGAATGCCTCAAACTCTAAAGTTCTCAAATTATGCGATATGGGAAATTCCCTGGTCACTAGTGTGGGTTGGGCCCAAAAAGATCCATACATCGCTGTGGGTTGCGAAACCGGATAGGTTCAAGTCTGGGATATTTTGAAAATGAAGAAAGTTCGCTCTTTTATTGGCCACTCAAATAGAGTTGGCGCCCTTGCATGGAATTCTGGTCTGTTGAGCACTGGTTCTCGTGACAAGAGTATTCTCAACAGAGATATCAGGGATCCTGACCAGTTCGTCTCTAAATTTTAAGGACATAAGCAGGAAGTCTGCGGCTTGAAGTGGTCTCCTGATGACCAGCAGCTTTGTTCTGGAGGCAATGATAATAAACTATTAGTATGGAGCCCTAAGACAAGCTAGCCTGTGTTGAAGTTCCTGGATCACGATGCGGCTGTAAAGGCAGTAGCCTGGTCTCCCCATCAACATGGCTTACTTGTTAGCGGAGGTGGAACAGCTGACAGAACCATCAGATTCAGAAATACCCTGACTGGAGCCACCACTAACGTGGTTGAGGCAGGTTCCCAGGTCTGTTCTTTGATGTTCAGCAAGCAATCCCAATAACTGGTCAGCACTCACGGCTATCAACTTAATGAAATAAACTTATGGAAGGTGCCTGCTATGAGCAAGTCTGCTACTCTGACAGGTCACACGAGTAGAGTCCTTTATCTGGCAATGAGTCCAGATGGTAGCCAGATTGTTACTGGAGCCGGTGACGAAACTCTTCGCTTTTGGAACTTATTCCCAAGCAAGGGCTAGAAAAACAGAAAGAACAGCAGCAGTCTTCAAACTGAACGCTTTTGCCTCAGATGATAATGCATAAATTTACTGTGTTTGCTTACCTTTTGATGAGAACCATATAGGCATAATCGTAATGAGATCCAGACTATGATTCAAATCGATAATATTTGTAACTTTATATGGCGGAAGCAGGCAACACTTTCCAGCTGTAACCTGAGAAAGATTAAATGTAAAAGTGAATGCATACAGTTTCTTCCCAAGCAAGGTTAAATCAATCATCGAAAGCACTATCTCCTAAAAACTCAAAACTGCCACCTACGACTCTTCCACTAGCGCATAGGTCACTGAAGAACTCAGCAGAATTATCAGATCAAAGGTCAAAGGTACAATTTTCCCCATAAAGAGCTCAGAATGCCCCGCTATAAAATAGGAGTTCAGGTAATCTTAGGCGAACTCAAAGGTCAAGGTTTAAGAGTAGCTTCAAAATCTTTGTGGGATCCCAACTTCGACAACTGGGCTTCTTACACTTTCAGCAACGAAAACTTGTTTTGCACAGGAATGGTGTTCGGAATTTACTTCGAGTGATGAGATACGGCTTTATTTGTTTGTATTATTTATTCCAACAAATGAACTTCATCCAGAGGTCTTGGCTGGTCGTCCTCAGACCCCTCACCACTTTCGTCAATGAAAAACTTGCCAAGAAGAGCGGTATCCTCGGCAGACTCGGAAGATTCTACGCCTTCGGACCCAGAGAATTCGGCTATCACCCCACCAGCAGATTACTTGCCTTCGGTAATCACGTCATCATGACCAACATGGCTCTTCATTTCCACAAATATTCCTTCATGAAGTACCTCCCAGATCATTCAGATCCCTCACCATGAACGGTCACACCTATCTCCGTAGCTATCGTGTCGTCATGTTACTCGGTATGGCCAGCTTCCTCGCAACTGCCTATATTTACTCAGTTCCCGAAGATGCCCACGTTGAAGAGTACCTAATCGTCTATTCAGGGGAACCTCTCTCTCTTATATCAAGAGCAGGATGGACGCTTCACCTATCAACGCCCTCCAGAACAGAACTTCTGCCCATTTTACCGAAATCAACAGCTACTACATGCACGAGATGACTAAGAAATTGCTGGAAAGGCATGAGGAAATAGCCAACCGCAGAAGAGAAGCCAGCGACGAGCACAAAAAAACCAAATACGCAAGAGCAGGATACAAGTACATTGCTCCTCACAGCAACATCCCCCAAAATACCACCGAATGACCTGATTCATAGCAGATATATCCCATTCAATGCCTATACAATTTCATCCATTTTATCATGCATATTGGGGTTGGGGTTGGGGTTGGGGTTGGGGGTTGGGGTTGGGGTTGGGGTTGGGGTTGGGG
>Ga0210025_1002856_pt1 | contig 16223 bp, 14 predicted proteins | sample CryGeyme20150102_FD_183989 | JGI IMG/M metagenome (GOLD analysis project Ga0210025, IMG submission 183989) | Groundwater microbial communities from Crystal Geyser aquifers in Utah, USA - Crystal Geyser metaG 2015-0102 (SPAdes) (version 2) | ecosystem: Environmental > Aquatic > Deep subsurface >...
CCCTAATTAAAATGGCATTGATGCATTATCAGTTTGAAGCTATTCACCCATTTGCAGATGGCAACGGTAGAACAGGAAGAATTTTATTGCTCCTCTATTTAAAAATGGAAGGTTTGTTAGCAATTCCAGCCATTTATCTCAGTGAATATATTATCAATAATAAAACCGATTATTATCTGAAACTTAGGAAAGTGACCGAAAATGAAGATTGGGAAGACTATATTCTTTATATGCTAGATATGATTGAGTTAACATCAAAGAATGGATTAATCCGATTAGAAAAAGTGATGGCACTCATGGAAAGAATGGCAGAAGAAATTAAAACTGAACTACCAAAAGTCTATTCAAAAGACTTAATTGAACTGCTATTTAAACTTCCGTATACAAAAAGACAATTTCTAATTGATAGCGGTTTAGGAACATTAAAAACAGTGGGGAATTATTTAATTGCCTTGGAAGAAAAAGGATTTTTACGTTCGGTCAAAGTAGGTAAAGAAAAATTATATCTAAATCACCAATTGATGGAGATTTTAGAAAACGATTGATTTGCAAAATGTGATTTTTAAAAAAAAGAGATAGATTAGAACAAAATGAATAAACTAAAAGTTTCCCTATTCTGGTTCAGAAGAGATTTACGTCTTGATGATAATCATGGATTATTCATGGCGCTAAAAAGTGGTTTCCCTGTCGTTCCAGTTTTTATTTTTGATGAAGACATCATTTCAAAACTCCCTGAAAAAGACCCAAGAATTTCATTTATACATGATTCTTTGCGGGGTATACATGATTCATTGCAAGAATTTTCAAGCAGTTTATATTGCAAAAAAGGAAAACCGATTGAAATTTGGAAAGAACTTCTAAATGAATTTGATATTCAAGCAGTTTACACCAATGAAGATTACGAACCGTATGCCATTCAAAGAGATACAGAAATTCAACAGGTTTTAGCTGAACACGGAATTTCATTTCATTTGCATAAAGATCAGGTGATTTTTGAAAAAAGTGAAGTCTTAAGTAATAGTAATACCCCGTATACGGTTTTTACGCCCTATAAAAACAAGTGGTTAGAAACGCTGAAATCAAATCCGTTTCCCGATTTTACGGTTGATGGAACTCCGAATTACGCGAAAGTTCAATTTACCTTTCCAAGTATGGCTGAAATTGGCTTTAAGCGTTCAGAAATTCGAGTGAAAAACTATTCCATCGATTCTTTAGATAATTACGAAGAAACGCGAAATTTTCCGGCTATGAATCAGACGAGTAATCTTGCGCCGCATTTGCGTTTCGGAACGGTTAGTATTCGAAAAATTGTTCAAGCAACCGACTCAAATCCGATATTTCTGAGCGAACTTGTTTGGCGCGAATTCTTTATGCAGATTTTATATCACTTCCCGCATGTGGTAAATTCCAATTTCAGAAGTAAATACGATCTGATTGAATGGAGAAACAACGAAGCCGATTTTGAAAAGTGGAAAACGGGTCAGACCGGGTATCCCATGGTTGATGCGGGAATGCGAGAATTGAATTCTACCGGGTATATGCACAACCGAGTTCGCATGATTACAGCCGGATTTTTGTGTAAACATTTGCTGATTGATTGGCGCTGGGGCGAACGTTATTTCGCAGAAAAATTGCTTGATTATGAGCTCTCTTCCAATAATGGAAACTGGCAATGGTCGGCGGGTACTGGGTGTGACGCGGCGCCTTATTTCAGAGTATTTAATCCTTCTGAGCAGATTAAGAAGTTCGATTCCAAGATGCAATACATAAGAAAATGGGTTCCAGAAGTTGATTCCACACGTTATCCGAAACCGATGGTTGAGCATAAAATGGCTCGTGAGCGTGCAATTGAAACGTATAAAATTGGGATTGAACGAAGTTCTCAAGAAGGGTGATTAGTAGAGCAAATCACTAGTTTTTGAGGAATAAAGAAAATATACACTTATTGAAGCATAGTTTATTTTTATAGATTTCTCTACTACTAATCAAAAAAAAATGAATATCTTGAAATTCGTATCTGTTCTCTTTTTTCAGTTTTGAAGAGTTATAAATTAGTTTTATTTCGAATTCTTGTCATTTGTCACCAAAAATCATTCTCAATTTTAAAACCGTTTGGACTTCATCTTTGAAAAAGTTCACCAAAAAATGAAGCTATCAAACTAATTATGACTAAATGAATGTTCACTGAATGTTTAGACAAACAGCGTCATATAAATAGAACTTTAGGATTTGATTCTTAAAAAAAGCAGATTAAAAAACTCAAAAATCTCTCCTTAAACACAGAAAAATGAGCAAAAAACAATTCGTCCTTATCAGCCTTGGTTTATTAATTTTTTTGGTAACACCAATGTTAAAAGCCCAAGTTACACTACAAAAAGAAGGAATTGAATGGAACTTGCTTGTTGATAACAAACCATTTGAAATTAAAGGAGTTACATTTGGTTATGATAGAGATCCCGAACAGTTTGAAGCCCATTTTAGTGATTTAAATTCTTTAGGAGTAAATACCATTCGATTATGGGCTTCAAATGAAAATACTCCGAAATTGTTAGATGTTGCCCAAGCTCACGGAATTAAAGTGATGTTTGGAATTTGGATGCGTCACGGCAGACCCGGTATGGAAGATGATGACCGATTTGATTATTTGGGAGATACGGAAGGGAAAGAGGCGATGTATCAAAATGCAATCGGCAAAGTGGAGCAGTACAAAGAACATCCCGCGATTTTGAGTTGGGGAGTTGCAAACGAAGTTTATTTGAATATTGAGACAGATGAAGAAAAAGTCGCTTATTCCGAATTATTGGAACGAATATGTAGTCAAATCAAAAAAATAGATCCGAATCACCCAGTAACTTCTGTTGAAGCATGGACTTTTGGGCTCGATTGGTGGCAAAAATATGTTCCATCAATCGATATTTACGGAATCAATATTTATGGCGCAGGAGCAAATTATATCGCTGAAGAAATTGGACAAAGAGGAATTGACAAACCCTACATCCTAACGGAATTTGGAATAACTGGCGAATGGGATATTAAAGCGATAAAAAATGGAGTCGTTTTTGAGCCAAGTGATCAGAATAAATATGATGTAATCGTAAAAGGTTATGAGGATTGGATTAAAAACGAGGTAAAATGTTTAGGCGTTTATGTGTTTCATTATGCGGATGGAAATGAGTTTTTGGCGCCTTGGTTATTGACTCATGTAAACGGTTTGAAACGGCCGCAATATTGGGCCATTCGTGAAGCTTTTACTGGGCAAAAACCTAACAATTATGTTCCCAAAATAAATCGATTTACCTTGCCCGATTCCGAAATAACAAGCGGAACTTGGGTTCCTGTAAAACTTGATGTTTTAGACCAAGAAAACGAAAAATTAGAAGTGAGTTTCTATTATAATCAGCGGACAGGAAGTCGTAGAAGACGAAATCAGATCAACAAATTGGCGTTTCGGGGAAATCTTGAATCAGGGTTTGAAATTCAATTACCGAAAGAACATGGTGGGATTAAAGTCTATGTTTATGTGAAAGATTCATTTGATAATTTGGGAATTGAATCAACATCGATGTTGGTTTATGATGAAGACGCAAAAAAGAAAAAATATCTTGTACCCAAAGTAGAATTGCCCTTTTATGTGTATAAAGATGGAGAAGTAAATCCATATTTCGCATCAGGTTACATGGGAAATTACGAGGCAATAACTGTTGATTTGGAGAACAAAGAAGAAGTGAAAATGGGGAAATCATCGATGAAAATTGCTTACAAAGCATTTGATAATTGGTATGGTTTAGCCTTCGTAGACCCGGCAAACGATTGGGGCGATATTTCTGGTGGATACGATTTAAGTGGGGCAAAAACATTTAGTTTTTGGGCAAAAGCAAGCAAGAAAAACGTAGAAGTAAAAATCGGTTTTGGAATGATAACCGATGATAAACCCTTTCCAGACACAGCCATAAAAACGATTGATGTAAAATTGAAAACAAGCTGGAAAAAGTATGAGATTAAACTGAAAGATCTCGATTTGAGTTGCATTCGTTCGGGTTTGGTCTTGTATTCGAGTAGTATTGGATTGCCGCAGGATATTTATTTGGATGATGTTGTTTTTGAGTAGGATTCACAGTCCTTAGAGGACTGTGAATCCTTTAGTAAGTCCAATTCAAATTTTCCATAAATTTTGGCCAATTAAACCAATTTTATGATCATACTCGACAAACCTTACGTTTCCAATTATTTATTAAAAACTATTCTATCTGAGAAGCTTCCCGTTTTACGAAATTCATTTACTGAATCCTTGCCTGAACTTGCAGCTCAATTAATTGGCGATTCAGCATTTGTGGAAAGAATAAAGACGGGCGAAAACGTACGTTTTTATTCAACTACAGAAAATGCGATTGGCTGGATTGCAGAGCATTTGGCTTTTTTAGATTTACCGCAACAGATTGATGTATTTAAGGATAAGGTTAAGTTTCGTGAACTCATTCAGTCTATTTATCCGGATTTCATTTATCAAAAAGTGACGATTGAAGAGCTTGATGAATTGGATATTTCATCGTTCCCATTTCCGTTTATTATCAAACCTTCTGTCGGATTTTTTAGCATGGGAGTCTATCGTGTTGATTCGATGTCTGACTGGAAACCTAAGAAAGCGCAGCTACTTAAGGAGATTCAGGAAGCCGGATCGATTTATCCAAAAGAAGTATTTAACGGGACTTCGTTCATCATTGAGGAATTTATTGAAGGCGATGAATACGCTTTTGATGCCTATTTCGATGAAAGTGGAAATCCGGTTGTTTTGAATGCGTACAAACACTTTTTTGCAGATGAAGATGATGTGAGCGATCGAGTTTATTTCACATCAAAACAAATTTTAGCTGAAAAAATCGCTGTATTTACCGAGTTTCTTCAAAAAATGGGAAATCTGATTTCAATAAAAAATTTCCCTATTCATGTGGAAGTGCGCATTTCTGAAGATCAAAAACTCATCCCGATAGAAGCAAATCCATTTCGTTTTGGCGGTTGGTGCACCACTGCGGATATGACTCAACATGCCTTAGGTTTTAATCCCTATGAATATTATTTGAAATCCATCAAACCAGATTGGAATGAGATTTTTTCTAAAATGAATGACTCTTTTTACAGCATTGTAGTCTTGAATAATTCAACAGGAGTAGAAGGGAAAAATATAGAATCGTTTGATTATGAAAGCTTGAATCAACATTTTACACGCATTCTTGAATTGCGAAAAGTGGATTTTAAAGAGTATCCGGTGTTTGGTTTTTTGTTTACTGAAACGCCGAAGGATTCATTTTCAGAATTAGAAGCTATTGCGAAATCTAGTCTTAGAGAGTTTATCAACAAATAGATTTACTTCTTCTTTTTCTTCGGTTTTGGCTCAGGTAAAGCCTTTAGCGTAATTCGTACTAATTCACTCAACCATTCACGATCATCAAGTTTATCTGAAATTAGAAAACTGTTTTTTGCTCCTGCATAAGCCGGTGCTTCGTTTGGCGTTCCAATAAACTCTCGACCTTCTTTGGTCGGTTTAATAAAAAGCTGATTATCACATAAAAACGCGAATATTTTCCCGTCGGCATAAACCCCATATTCTCCAAACATATACTTTGCAGAAATTTCACCAACGTTTTGAAATTGAGCTGTTACATAGTTCATAAAATCTTTACTTGTTGCCATAAATCAGTTGTTTTTTAATGATTTTAAAAAAGATAATAGCAAGCTTTCTTATCTCAAAGGATTATAATGGTTATGATACAAACTACAAAAAAAGCAGGCAGATTTCTTGAGATTCTACCTGCTTTTATTCACATTCTAATTGCTAAGGCACTTTTTCAGTGCCCTATGCCCCGACACGATATCGAACGCCTTCGGTACCACGAAGTGCTATCTCGGTCCAATATCTTTTTACTCCATAAGTAGTTCTTTTGTATAGTTTAGTTCTAAGGCTGAGATGCTGTCCCGAAATTTTTCGGGACAGCATGACTAAATGACGTGTGTGAAATAAGAACTATATTTTGCGAATAGGTTTTTGTTTTTATTTTAATTTCTTAACCAGAACTAAGGTTATTAAGTTTATTTTTTATAAATGCCATTTAGTTTTTAAGAATATTTATTTGAAAAAAAAGTGTATTATTGAAACGTTACACTAAATAGGGAACATAAAAAATATCTTTATGGAAGAACAGAATATACAATTACCAATTGAAGAGCAGTCAACTTCAAATTTAATCATTTCAGAAACAGCAATAAAGTATTTAACTGAAACTAGAAAGTGGTCTTATTTTTTATCAATTATGGGTTTTATAACCGCTGGAATATTAGTTGTTGTAGGATTAATTATGGGATTCGCATTGTCATTAATACCATCTGATCAACTGAACGCAATGGGACTTGTGGGCTCGAGCTTGGGTTTTTTGATGGGTTTAATTTATATTCTTATTGCCATTCTATACCTTTTCCCAACTTTGTATTTATACAAATTCTCTCAAAAGATGAAAGTCGCGATTTCAGTTACCAATAATGATGAACTCGAAGAGGCTTTTAAGAATCAAAAATCATTCTATAAATTTATTGGAATCGCAACGATAATCTCAATCGGTATTTATATTTTATTTGCAATCTTTGCGTTTTTGGCCGCTTTTCTTGTTTAATAATAATTATGGAAGTTGAATTGAGTATTTTGAACTATTTTAAAATCTTGAATCAAATTTTTCTAATTCAACTAAATATCAAATATAATTAAGTGCAATTGAAACAGAATCATAGAGCAATTATTTTCACAATTGTTTGTTTTGCTCTTTATCTCTTATTGAAGCAAAAATTTTCTTCAATTAAGGAATATTTGGATCTGTTTACACAAAATGGATTACTGAGTTATATTCTAACTTATTTTATTATAGGGATTCCAATATTCATTGGAACGTATTTGATCAATCCGAAACTAAACATCTTTGCAAATTTAGGTCTTAACAGTAATCTTTTTAAGTCATTTAGTCTTGCATTTGTATTTTCACTACCAATGCTTTTAGGTGGCTTAGCTTTTTTTGAGTTCAATAAAGCACTTTCCATTCCTAATATGATCGCGGGCTCAATCGTAATCGGTTTTGTTGAAGAAGTGTTTTTTAGAGGTTTTTTATTTGGACAACTATTTAAATACACACGACTTGGGTTTATTTCTGCAATAGTTATTGGTGCAATCATTTTCGCCTCAGGACATTTATATCAAAGCCAAGACACACTTGAATTAATTGGTATTTTTTCCGTTACATTTATGGGCGCTATCTTATTTGCTTGGTTATATGTTGAATGGAACTATGATTTATGGATACCCATTTTTCTGCACGCACTAATGAATTTGGCTTGGCATATATTTGAGATGGACACAACTGCATTGGGAGGAATGCTTCCGAATCTTTTTAGGGGATTGACCATTACTGCAGCTATCGTTTTCACCATTGTTTACAAGAAAAAAAGAAATGAAGAAATGAGTATTACAAAAGAGAAGTTATTACTAAAAATGGTTTAGGGTCTTGTTTTTCACTTCTCATGTTAAATTAAATAAAATTATTCCTCTAAATACGATAATAACAGTAGACTTTATTAGATTGAATACCTTCCCAATATCTAATGCTTCATGTGAAAATGGATTAACCTTTTTAATCAATTATGAAAATCAGTTACTTAGCTATTCTACTTTTTTTTCCAGTAATCTTGATTGGACAATCTAAAAACGACGCATTAATACATGATAATTTTAAAAACGTCTTATTGCAACATAAAGAGTTTGTAAGCATTCCGAATCTTCCTGAAAATGTAGATTTAATGCTTAAAAACATAAATTGGGTTAAAAAGAACTATGAAGCTTTAGGGTTCAAAACGAGTTTACTTGAATCAAGCACGCTCCCAATTTTATTTGTTGAAAAGGAATATAATCCTAGTTACAAAACCGTTCTCTTTTATTTTCATATTGATGGACAACCCATAAATCCAAGTGCTTGGAATCAGACTGATCCTTTTTCGCCAGTATTAAAAGAGCAAAACAAAGATGGAGAATGGAAGCAGATTGATTGGAAGAAACTAGATGGCGAAATTAACGATGAATGGCGGATATTTGCACGAGCTGCGGCAGATGATAGAGCCCCAATTGTCATGTTTTTAGAAGCACTTAGAATTCTTAAACTCAAGAATTCGAGCCCAAAATTCAATATAAAAGTCATTTTTGATCCTGAAGAGGAATATAGCTCACAAGCACTGTTAACTACTTTAGATATCTACAAAGATCGATATGCATCTGATTTTTTTATAGTTATGGATGGTCCTGCGCATACCTCAAACAAGCCAACACTTACATTTGGATGCAGAGGAATTGCTACTTGTTCTATAACAACCTTTGGATCCAAATTACCACAACATAGTGGTCACTATGGAAACTATGTCTCAAATCCAGTTTTTGGTTTAGCTAATCTTTTATCAAGTATGAAAGATGAAAATGGTAAAGTTCTTGTTGAAGATTATTATAATGGAATCGAAATATCACCTGAGGTTAGCAAAGTTTTAGAATCTGTGCCGAATAATTCGGAGGAATTGAACAGAGAATTAGGGATTCATTCTGCCGAAAAAATAGGAAGAACCTATCAAGAATCGCTGCAATTTCCATCCTTAAATGTTCGCCAAATTGGAACATCTTGGAAAGGAGAGGGACTAAAAACGGTAATCCCAGAATATGCAATAGCAGAGATTGATGTTCGATTAGTTGCAGAAACAGACGGGTTAAAACAATTGCACAAAATTAAAAATCACATTGAAAAACAAGGCTATTATGTGATTGATAGAGACCCAAATGATGAAGAAAGATTAAGTCATAAAAAAATCGCGAAATTTATAGCAACACCCAGTGTAAACGCATTTCGCACCGATCCAGATTCTGATTTTGGGAATAAAATTAGATCTCAACTCAGTGAAGATTTTGGTCATGAACCAATTGTTATCCGAACAATGGGCGGTACAGTTCCGATTGTACCTTTAATTGACAAACTTAACTTGCCAACGATAATAGTACCGATGGTAAATATGGACAACAATCAACATAGTCCGAATGAGAATATCCGAATTGGAAATATTAAACAGGGAATAAAAATTTGTTTGTCCATTTTGAATCTTGACTTATAAATGAGTTTGGCTTAAAGGAAAACTAAACTACAAAGCTCAGTCAAAAAACGACCAAACACCAATTTCAAACAGTTTTTAAGTTCATTTAAGGAAAATGAGTTGATTATTTTTTAATGAATATGTTATTATGAATATTAAAGACTAAATTATCTCAGAAGATGAAGCTTTTTAGCTAAATAAAGGAGTTTAGTGAATTTCAATATCGCAGTGATGTAGGTTTTAGCGTATTATGGATAATCTTAAAAGAAATGTTGTATTAATTGAAGATACAAGGAGTTTTACCTCTTACATGGTTGCGTTATTGCAAAGTTACAACTATGAGGTAAAAACGTTTTCTCATGGTAAAGAAGCCATGGATTATCTGAAACAGCCAGAAATAGTTCCGGATGTTATCATTACAGATAATTTTCTTCCTGATATGGAAGGCATAGATATTATCAAATATTTCACAGAGAATGGGTATGATTATGCTTTTATTATAGTTACAAGCAGCAGTTCATTAGATTTAGCTGTAAAGGGAATGAAATTAGGCGCCTTAGATTACATCACAAAAACAAAAGACATTCAAGAGGTTCTAGAAGTTATTGTAGATAAAACAATCAAACAGAATCGGCAGCGAATTGAGAAAAAGAATCTTGAAAAAAGATTGGCGGAAAGTGAAGAGAAGTTTCGGTCTTTAGCGGAAAGTTCGGACGATATTATCATGCGCTTCGATAAGAATTTTAAACATTTGTACGCAAATCCCATAACAACCAAATTTTTCGGCATCGATTACCAAGAATTTTTAGGAAAAACTCATCTTGATTTAGGTTTTAAAAAGGAAGAGTACGAAGTGTGGGAAGAAAAAATTAGTGAGGTTTTTGAAAGTGGAAAAGCATCAAGGCAAATAATCCCCTTTAATAAGGAAAGTTTTTGGTTCGACTGGAGCCTAATTCCTGAGTTTAATAATGAACGCGAAGTTGTTAGTGTTTTAAGTTATTCGCGCGATATAACTAGTGTAAAAAATGCAGAGAAAGCATTAAAAGAAAGTGGGCAAAAATTAATTGAATTAAATAGGACAAAAGACAAGTTGTTTTCAATTATTGGGCATGATTTACGAGGGCCGATTGGTAACTTTAAAGCATTGATAGAACTAGTATTAACTGATTTTGATGAATCAGATTTCGGTCAAATTAAGGAAATGCTGGAAGCAACTGAGGAAAGTGCGGGGCATATATTTGAACTTCTAGAAAATTTATTGACTTGGGCTAAAAGTCAACAAGATGAAGTGATTTTTAAGCAAGAAAGCGTAAATATTTATGAATTGAGTACGGCAATAATTTCGCTTTTATCTGAAACGGCAAGGCAGAAAAACATAACGATACATAATCGGGTTCCGGCATCCTTAAAGGTAAGGGCTGATGTCAATATGATATCAACCATAATTAGAAACCTGACTACGAACGCCATAAAATTTACACCAACTAATAAAAATATTTATCTAAGTGCAGTAATTGAAAGCGAATGGATAACATTTAGTGTAAAAGATGAAGGAGTTGGAATTCATGAAAAGAACTTGAAAAAGTTATTTAATGCTGCTGAAGATTATAAAACACCAGGTACTTCAGGAGAAAGAGGTAGCGGATTAGGATTGTTGCTTTGTAAAGATTTTGTCGAAAAACACGGTGGAACAATTTGGGTGGAAAGTAAAGTTGGTAAAGGAAGTGAGTTTAAATTCAAATTGAAAAACTAGTTTTTAAAATCTGGTCCTATTTGATTTTAAGCAAGTTTAAAATCAAAAATGTTCATTTTTTTGATCATCAAATAAAAGGTTGTCATGAAATTATTCATTCAAAATATGGTTAGTCTTCGGTGTAAATTGATGGTAAAAGCCGAATTGGAAAAATTGGGAATTGCTTATAAATCAATAGAATTAGGGGAAGTTTTATTGGCAGGGTTTATAAATGAATCCATTATAGAAGCTTTAAAAGTGGAGTTGCATAAATCAGGCTTAGAACTGTTACACGATAAAAAAGCCATTTTGATAGAAAAGATTATCACTATAATAGTCGAAAAGGTTCATTATACCGAAGTGTTTCCTAACGTAAATTTCTCGACTTTTCTAAGTGAAAAATTGCAACAAGATTATCACAAAATGGCGGGTATTTTTTCACAAACAAAAGGAATGACAATTGAGCATTTCATTATTCTTCAAAAAGTGGAAAAAATTAAAGAACTCATTATTTATGATGATCTAAACCTAACAGAAATCTCCTATAAAATGCACTATTCGAGTGTTTTACATCTCTCTAGGCAGTTTAAACAAGTCACAGGTTTTACGCCAACTTTCTTCAAATCTCAGTCGAAAAGAAAGCGAAATAATTTAGAAGATTTGTAAGGGTTTGCAGCGTGTTTTTACTAATTATGCAAGGATCTCTTTTAATTGTGTAAGACATTAGACCTAAAAAAGAGGCACATTAATACTATTGTGAACAATTATTCACATTGAAAATAAACAGATTTACAATAAAGTGTTTCAATTGAGTATTCCTTTGCCTATCAAACTCAATTTTAACAGTTTTGTAATTCCTGAAAACATCCAAATCGGAGTTCAAGAGACGGAATGTAGTTCTAAACCAAAAGGCAAGCAATAATTTTTACCAAATTGGAACTCAAAAAATCGTGCAGTTCTTATATCCCCAAAAGCTGGAAGTCTCGGATAAACGAGTTGAATGATTGATATCAAATAATAAAATGGGTCAACCTAAAGGGAATAAAAACCAGAAAACTCATAGCCGCTGATATCATCAAACAAACAAGAATTGCAAAAAGAGAACTCACACAAAAAGGAAATAACATGAAAAAATTAGAAAATAAAGTCGCCATAATTACAGGTGGCGCAGGTAGTATTGGCAAAATAACCGCAAAATTATTTTTAGAAGAAGGTGCCAAAGTCGTTTTGGTTGACTTATCTAAAGTTGAATTAGAAAAAGCAGTTGAAGAATTACATAGCGAGCACGTAAAATATGTAGTTGCAGATGTCTCAAAATCAAAAGATGTGGCACATTATGTAGACGAGACCGTGAAGCTTTTTGGTAAGATTGATGTCTTTTTTAACAATGCTGGAATTGAAGGCGTGGTAAAACCCATAATAGATTATCCTGAGGAAGTATTTGACAGAGTGATTTCAGTAAATGTAAAAGGAATTTGGCTTGGGAATAAATTTACCTTACCAAAAATGAAAGAAGGAGGAAGTATCATTATCACATCTTCTGTTGCCGGACTTTTTGGCTTTGCCAATTTAAGCGCTTATGTAACTAGTAAACATGCGGTTGTAGGAATTATGAGAACAACAGCTATTGAAGCTGCTCCACGTAAAATTAGAGTGAATACCGTTCATCCATCACCTGTAAACAATAGAATGATGCGTTCCATTGAAGAAGGTGCTTCTGCGGGACATGGAGAAGAAGTGAAAAAACAGTTTGAAGCTTCCATTCCATTAGGTCGATATGCTGAACCAATCGAAATTGCGCAATTAGTGTTATTTCTTGCAAGTGATGAAAGTCAATTCATTACAGGTACTACACAAGTAATTGATGGTGGAATGTCTGTTCAATAAGTGCTTAATTATTAATAAAATAAGCGAATAGAAAAGCGACAGGTGAGTATTCAATTTTTTTGGTTATTTCACAACTTACCTATTAGTACAGGTGCTGAAAATTTAATAACTCAGGTTACCGATTGAGAATCGTAAAAACTTAAAGAAACAAGCGCAGTAATGGTAATCTGAGCTTGTTTCAAAATGAAGAAATTCCATAAAAAGTGTGATAGATGTAAATCATTTAAAGAATTATGTAACATCTTATAATCCACGCTAAAGTAATTTAGTACTGTAATAACCTAACAAAAGGAAAATATAGTATGCTTGAAGGATATGGATCAATTGGTTGGGGAATGGCTAGTTGGTGGTTTTTTGGCTTAGTTGTCATCTTAGTTATCATTTGGGTTATCGTGAAAACTATGATAAAGAAGCACAACCTTAAAAGAATGGGTACTACTACAACTATTGAAATTTTAGAAGAACAATATGGTATTGGAAAAATTGACAAAGATGAATTTAAAAAGAGAAAGATTTTTCTTGAAAAAACTGAAATAGTAATTGAAGTTGAGACCAAACAAATAGAATCGTAAAAGTGTAAATCTACTTTGCACTTGGCTAATAAGTTGAATTCTATTTAGTGATTCTTAACTACTTAAACAGTGCGACGTTGATCATTTATTACGAAAAACTTGTCCATTCACGAGATGTTTAAAAAAAATATTGGACAATCTAAGTTTAAAAGTCTAAGTTAAATTGAAAATAAATTAAAGGAGTAAGCTGAAAATCCAATAGAGTAAGCACTTAAAACATCTAGTAATTAATATTATGACAAAAGATAAATTTAAAAAAGAAGCGAAAAAAAGTATTGATGAAGTATTTGCAAAAATCGAAGAACTAGAAGCGAAAAAAGATACGCTTGTTAGCGATGCCAAAGCTGAGCAAAAAGAAATACTTGCCAACTTAAAGGCAAAGAAAAAAGAACTTCAGCATAAATATGATGCACTTGTCCATACATCAGACGAAAAGTGGGAAGAAGTAAAAAGTACATTTTCTTCAGCATCAGATGCGGTTAAAAAAGAATTATCAAAAATTAAAGATTTGATCTAATATATTTTAAACCTTGGGGCTTAATTACTTCAAGGTTTTAGAATTAAATAGAATCAATAAATAAAAAATAATAAGCGTAACTAAGTCATTAATTATACACTTTTTAAGTGTTATATAAGAGAATTTATATTCAAGAAAAAATTACGAAAAGATAGATTTTTAATTAAATAAATAAAATCAATGTAGTTCAATGGGTTTATTTTTAATAATCTTTAGATAAATTTATTTTAAAATTATAATATATTTAAAAAAGTGTGATATATGTAATCTTAAATAATTAATGTGTAACAATAATAAAGTTTATACTTGTAAGTTAATTATCTATAAGATATAAATTGAATAAATTGAATAAATTAAATAAAATTATGACTGGAAATAAAGAATTACTAACAGCGCTGAATTCACTATTGGCAGACGAACTAACAGCGGTAAACCAATATATGGTTCATTCTGAAATGTGTGAAAATTGGGGCTATAAAACGCTTCATTCTGCAATCAGAGGTCAAGCAATGGATGAAATGCATCATGCAGAGTGGTTGATTAAGCGAATTATATTTTTGGATCATATTCCAACCGTTTCAAAACTAAATTCGATTAGAATTGGAAAGACCGTTCTTGAAATGATAAATATTGACAATAACGATGAAAATAAAGCTGTGCAAGCTTACAATAATGCAATTAAAATGGCTAGAGAAGTTGGCGATCAGGGAACATCTGAAATGTTGACTAAAATTTTAAAAATGGAAGAAGACCATATAGATTGGGCTGATGTTCAGCATGCACAGATTGAGCAAATGGGAATAGAGAATTATCTGACGAGTCAAATTTAAAGCCTAATAATACTATTCATCATTTCAAATTTGATATAGATTCCGGAGATTACATTTCCGGAAAGCTTATGTGGCTTAAGGTTTTAGATTTGGAAAAATTGACTTCAATTAAATCAAAATGTGTGAATTATGAATTAAGTAGCACTACTTTGAAATTGAATGATGAGCCGATTGTGAAAAGCTGATTTGTGGGTTTAGACTATTTCAAATAGAGTGAAATCTCCGATTATTACACTAAATGCACTTTTAAGGGTAAGCACAATGATTCATTATAAACTCTAAAAAAGTATATGGGAAAACCAAAAATAAACTTAAGAACTATTTACCATATCCTAAAAAAAGCACTTCTAAAATGGTGGTTTAAAGATCCATTTCGTGAAAGTGCCATTATAGCCTATTACGCAATTTTTGCTTTACCTGGATTATTGGTGGTTATTATTACATCTGCCGGCTACTTTTTCGGAAATGATGCAATTAATAATCACATATCAGCTCAGTTTTCATCAACAATGGGCGCCGAAACTGCCGAGCAAATTCAGAAAATTATTCTGCAAGCTAGTGAAGCAAAAAACTCTGTTTTAGCAACAATGTTTGGAATTATTATCATGATTGTGGGTGCAACAACTGTTTTTGCGCAGTTTCAAAAATCATTAAATATGATATGGGAAGTTAAAATTGATGAAGAAAAAGATGATATTTGGCGGTTTCTCAAGATCCGTTTGTTTTCATTTGGTCTAATTGTTACAATCGCGTTTCTTCTCATTGTTTCACTTGTTATTTCTGCTATACTTTCCGCTTTTGGGAACTGGTTATCGGGAAATTTTTCAGAAACATTTTTTATGATGCTTCACGTGGCTAATTTCGTTTTATCGTTTATTATTCTAACCGTTTTGTTCGCATTGATGTTTAAGTATTTACCCGATGCAAAAATAAAATGGAAAAATGTATGGATTGGATCAATTGTTACTGCATTTCTGTTTTATGTTGGGAAATCAGGATTGGGATTTTACTTTGGTCAACTAAACCCTGGAGATGGATATGGCGCTGCAGGTTCCATTATTTTAATTATGCTTTGGGTTTCTTATTCATCCATGATTGTTTTCTTCGGCGCTGAATTCACTCGTGTATATGCCGATTTTGTTTCCGGCAGAGTTATTCCCAAAGACAATGCAAAATCAGATATTCATGCAAACTAAAATTAGTCAGTCACCAGCTTCCGAAAAATTTCGAAGTGAAATCCCCAATGCCCCCTTTGGCTGTCATTTCGTTCAAAACCGCCTCATTCTGTCTCAAAAGGTGGATTTTAGTCTTTGCCCCTGAACCAAAACTCCCTTATATGTTATAAAATAGAATTTAATAGTCAAGGTATTTACCTTTCTGTGTGAGAACAGTAACTCCCTTTATATGTTATAAAATAGAATTTAATAGTCAAGGTATTTACCTTTCTGTGTGAGAACAGTAACTCCCTTGGAATTCGATTCCGGAAAAGAGTTTGTTCCCGCAGTTAGGTTGAGTTTGAGGTATAA
>Ga0210025_1002857_pt1 | contig 16214 bp, 5 predicted proteins | sample CryGeyme20150102_FD_183989 | JGI IMG/M metagenome (GOLD analysis project Ga0210025, IMG submission 183989) | Groundwater microbial communities from Crystal Geyser aquifers in Utah, USA - Crystal Geyser metaG 2015-0102 (SPAdes) (version 2) | ecosystem: Environmental > Aquatic > Deep subsurface >...
TGCACGCACGAACATGATTCTGATTATTTTATGCTCCCGTCATCGTCGACAGCGTCAATCTTGTCCGATTCAGTGGTCTCCGAAGGAGCGGCGGCTGAATTCTCGAGCCCATCCGAAGTGGAGACATCGTTGGCCGATGAGCCGCCCTCAAGTGCTGCTGCTCCCGCCGCCAGCACGGGATTTTCATTTAGCGGAACGTCAGCGCCAGTTTTTGGATCCAGTACCTCAGCTCCTCTTTCAATTTTTGAGTCCAATGCCCCAGCTGCAGGGGGTGTTCCTGCTCCCTTCTTTGCTTCGAGTCCAGCTCCCTTTGGTGGAGGTACTGGCAAGCCCACTTTTGGCAGTCCTGCCTTTGGAACTGCCTCAGCCCTGGGTGGCACATCACCAGTGGCTCCGATTGCCATTTCAACCGCAGGATCAGAAACTGGAACTGGCGCATTTACAACCAAAACTGACGCAACAAGCTTTGGAGGATTCGGTAGCACGTTTGGTTCCAACAACAACAAAAGTATTGGGTTTGGCGAGTTGGCCAAAAGTCCTCCTCTATCAGGATTTGGCGTCGCCGCAAGTTTTGCGCCTGCGTCGAGTGTTTTCAGTGGCTTTGCCAGCCAATCGGCGACAGCCAAGGAGTCGCTATTCAGCGGAGCTCCACGAGCCACATCTTTCTCGCGTAATGATCCAGAAAGTGATAGCCCTAGTGAGGACACAAATAGTGATACCGATGCCGACTCCGATGAGGGCAATGTGCCCGCAGCTACGACCGTCACTGGAGCTAGCTCTGCCTTTGATTTTGGATCGGGCTCGGCATTTGGAACAGGATCCCAATCCCCAGCATTTGAGTCTTCCCTTTCCATGTCCAACGAGTCGACAAAAGCAAATACGCTTGCAGACGCAGCCACGTCATCTCCTTTTGGCAGCTTTGGGACCAGCGGGGGCAGCACTTTTGGATCCGGATCAGCCCCGACGTTCAAGACTGCCTCACCATTTACGCCTACTATTTCCAAGGATACAAGCGCGGCCGAGTCGCCGGCGCAGTTTAATCTTTTTGCCAAACCCGACGGAGCTACGCCGCACGCTTTTATGACTAAACCCCTTTTTGGGGCGACACCTTCTCCCGCTCTATCGGCGGCTGCTACTGCTGTGAGGGAAAGGGAGACAGCTCCTGTTGCCCCAGTTTCTGCCTTGTCACCAGCAAGCAAAGCTGTCGACGACGGCAAGGTCGCTCAAGTCGTTAGTGGGGATGCCAACCTGGAAGAGCCCTCCGCTAAGAAGGCATCTTCTGTCTTTGACTCCTTTGACAAGGAGAAGAAGGGATTGCTGCCCTCCTCCATGTTTGAGGATCTGCAGGATGAGCTGGGTGAAGGCTTTTATGGAGATGAAATGGACAAGCAGATCCAAGTTATTGATCCAGATGACACTGGCAATATGAAAAGATCTGCATTTATCAAATGGTATGTTGATCTTGTTGCAGACCAAGACAAAGATGCCGAGGAGTCTTTGAGCGAAGGAGAACTTGCAGAGAGAGCAGAAGAAAAAGAAAAGGCTGCAGAATCTTTCATGAAATTTGCCAAGACTGCAGATGGTAACACCGTCATCAATGTGACTGACCTTGGCAAGGTGATTGAATGTTTAGGCTCTACTTATTGTGAGGAGGAGCATAGAAATACTCTGAAGAAATTGAAGAAGGCTGATGAAACCATTGAGAAATCTGAGTTTCTTGAATGGTACATCAAGTGGCTCTTTGGGGGGGATGATGATTGGGACAACGATGAAGATGCCAACAAGACTATTTCTGTTGCCAATCAGTCAACCGAGGCAACTGGTGTAGCTTTGCGGGGAGATCCATTCAAAGTTGCCGAAGATACTTGGCAGTGCAAGACCTGTATGGTCCGAAACAAGAAAAGCACAACGGTCTGTATCGCTTGCTCAACTCAACAACCCGGCCACACCGGCGAATCAGCACCAACCGGCTCCACTTCGGTTGTGGCAGGCTCCGCGATTGGTTCTGGTGGTTTTACATTCGGCACGCCGGCTACTGAGTCTACATTCGGTGAAAAGACAACTACCGTTTCAACCGAGGGTTATACATTCGGCACACCAGCTGCTACGTCTACTTCCGGTGACAAGACAGCTACTATTAGAACCGAGGGTTTTACATTCGGAGGAGTGGCGGTATTGTCATCGTCTGGATTTTCCTTTGCAGGCACTCCAGCTGCTAATACGGATGCGAGTCAACCTGCAAAACAAACTTCTGGTCTTACATTTGGTGATACGGCCGTAGAATCGTCGCCCTCGAAGCCAAGTACAAGAACAAAGCCTGCGGCAGTGTCTGGACTCACGTTTAGTGGGACAGCAGTGACTCCGCTAAGTGCACCCAGTACCAATTCCAAATCTGAAAATATTGATGCTCCCATGGCCAAAAAGGCTGGCAAAATCTTTGATTCATTTGATAAAGAAAGAAAGGGTGTGCTACCCATCTCTAAATTTGAAGACATGCAAGATGAAGTAGGAGAAGGTTTTTGTGGTAATGAGATGGACCAACAAATCCAGATCATTGATCCAGATGGCACTGGAAAAATAAGCAAGTCTTCCTTTATCAAGTGGTTTGTAGACTTGGTTACAGACCAACATGAAGGTAACAGTGATTCTGTGAGTGATGGAGAGTTGGCAGAACGTGAAGAAGAGAAGTCAAAGGCAACAAAGGCTTTTCTGTCTTTGTCCACCAAAGAAAATGGTGTGGATGTCATCGATGTTGCTCAATTTGAAAAATTGATTGAGGATCTTGGCTCGACCTACTGTGAAGAAGAACATATGAAAACACTCAAGAAACTAAAAAACACATCTGGCAAAATCCAGCTGGACGACTTCTGCACTTGGTATGTGCAGTGGTTGTTTGCAGGAGATGAAGACTCAGATGATGAATTGGATTTTGCAAGCAATAAAGGGACAGCATTCTTCAAGGAGAAGGCTACGAGTGCCTCTGCAGGTTCTACTGCCATTGGCTGGGGTGGCGCTTTCAACGTTGCTAAGGACTCCTGGCAGTGTAATGTATGTATGGTACGCAATGATAATAAGGACACAATTTGTCCTGCGTGCGAAACACCTCGTCCTGGTCATGAAGGAACACAGGCAGAAAGCAAATCAGAAAAATCCAGTTCATCCATTGGAACTGGTGGATTTACCTTCGGTGTTCCTACAGCAGCAGTCACCGGAGGCTTCTCGTTTGGCGTCCCAGCAGGAGATCCCCCCTCAGCCACTTCTGCTCCTGCAACTTCAGAATTTTCTTTTGGCAGCCCATCAACAGGTTTCACGTTTGGTGGTACAACCATCCCTTTAAAGACATTAGCTGAGGATAAAAATGACGCGATTTCTTCCAATTCTGCAAAACCAAAGCAATCTTCTGGAGGCAGCTCGACCCCTCCTCCTTCTTTGGTTGATAAGACGCTATCCTTGGATGGAAATGCCCCAGTTCCAGCACTCAAAGCTGCAACCAGTGATGCCTTCCCACCCATGGCATCCAAGGCACCTACACCTTTTGATGGAAAAGCCCCAGTCCCAGCAACAAAAGCTTCAAGGAGTGAAGCCTTTCCACCTATTGCATCCAAGGCACCTACACCTTTTAGTGAAGAGGCCCCAATCCCAACACCAAAAGCTTCAGGTGGCGCAGCCTTCCCACCCATGGCATCCAAGGCACCTAAACCTTTTGGTGGAAATACCTCAGTCCCATCACCAAAAGCTTCAAGTAGTGCAGCCTTCCCACCCATGTCATCCAAGGCACCTACAGCTTTTGGAGGAAGGACCCCAGCTCCAGCACCTCAAGCTTCAAGCAGTGCAGCCTTCCCACCCATTGCATCCAAGGCACCTACACCTTTTAGCGGAACAACCCCAGTCCCAGCACCAAAAGCTGCAAGTACAGCAGCCTTCCCACCCATGGGACCCAAGTCACCTACACCTTTTGGTGGAAAGGCTCAAGCTGGTGCAAGTAGCGCAGCCTTCCCACCCATTGCATCCAAGGCACCTACACCTTTTGCAGGGAAGACCCCAGCTCCAGTACCTCAAGCTTCAAGCAGTGCAGCCTTCCCACCCATGGCATCCAAGGCACCTACACCTCTTGGTGGAAAGGCCCCAGCTCAAGCTGCAAGCAGTGCAGCCTTCCCACCCATTGTATCCAAGGCACCAACACCTTTTAGCGGAACAACCCCAGTCCCAGCACCAAAAGCTGCAAGTACTGCGGCCTTCCCACCCATGGGACCCAAGGCACCTGCACCTTTTGGTGGAAAGGCTCAGGCTGCGAGTAGCGCAGCCTTCCCACCCATTGCACCCAAGGCACCTACACCTTTTGGAGGAAAGACCCCAGCTCCAGTACCTCAAGCTTCAAGTAGTGCATCCTTCCCACCCATGTTATCCAAGGCACCTACACCTTTTGGTGGAAAGGCCCCAGCTCAAGCAGCAAGCAGTGCAGCCTTCCCACCCATTGTATCCAAGGCACCTACACCTTTTGGTGGACAAACCCCAGTCCCATCACCAAAAGCTTCAAGCAGTGCAGCCTTCCCACCCATGTCATCCAAGGCACCTACACATTTTGGTGGAAAGACCCAAGCTCCAGCACCTCAAGCTGCAGGTAGTGCAGCATTCCCATCCATGGCATCCAAGGCACCCACCCCCTTTGGTGGCAATGGCGATGGTACTGCCCCTGTATCTCCAAAACTAGCAACAGGAAGTAGTCCATTCGCTTTTATGCCAACCAAGGCGCCTGTCACTTTTGGATCTGCTTCTTCTACTTTGCCAGAACCAGCGAATACTACATCTGCTTTTCCTCCCTCGGCCTCAAAAGCATCAGCTTCACTTGAATTGTCTACCTTATCTGCAGCGAAAACAAATGAAACGTCAAAACCAAAAAGTCGAAAGATGACAGAATGTGAAGGTCAATACGTCCAGCTCGTGGGTGCGATGGAGCAAACGTTGGAGCAGCTTGAATATGGACGGCCTGCAACTAAGGACACTCTGCAGGACTTTATTGAGCAGCTTGTTGTCTACATTGGCACTCTTCAAACGATCTGTTCTGAGTGCGACAATGTTCTGTCTTCCAATGCAAAGCTTTCTGCTTTCCTCCTTAGCCGGAAGACTGACATTTCGCGACAAGTTGCGGAAGCACGTCGTTTTCTCGAAACATCTCAAGGCGGTGCCTCTGATATTTTGACCTCTCAGCCATTGGATCGAGATTCTGAAGAGAAGAAACGTCAGTTGTCAACGCAAAATATGCAGGTCAAGAATCTGATCAATATATTGGAACAGCGTCTGAACCTGATCACTGGCATTTGCTCGAGTGATGCTGAGGAGGGGAAGTCTTATCTTTTGGAGAATATCATGGCTTCATATGTCAAAGTCAAGGCATTTATGGAAGATTCCGAGCGCATCCGCCGCAAGGTCACTGCCGTCTCCCAAAGAGTTCCTCAGCGACAGGAAATACCTTCGTCAGCATTGAAGACCTACAAGAGTCCAGCAACCAGCCGAAAACCTACACGAATTGCTCCGTTACCACTATCGGCAATCCCAGAATCATCTTCCACACGGACCAACACTACGATTCGCGACAAGAAGAAAGCAAGCGCAGAAAAATGGGGCTTGCTGGAAGCATCGCTCAAGCGCATGAATGGGAACCGTCCAGAGACAACTAAACTTGGCGTGAAGTCACTTCCGTTGGCTATTGCTCCGGCGCCAATATCTGGTCAAAAAGTCGGAAGAAGTCCAGCGCCGAGTATGCTACTTCCCGCTTCATCTTCAGGGTTCCCTTCTTCCCCAGCTCTTGGCAGCAAGGCCAATTCAACGGTAGCTCTTTTTTCGCCTCCCTCTGCAATGAAAGGACGGCCTGACTGGAACCGAGTGTCGGAGCTCGATCGCGCGAAACAAGTGTCGCTTACTTTACCAAAGGATGTTCAAGAAACTACGTTTTCTAGTGCAGCACGAGATGTCCTTACATCGTTTGGCACGACTCCTGAAAAGGTTAAGGCTTCGAATGCCGTCAGTAGACGTGGTGTATCCTCCAAACCAACAAGGCAGCAGCTGAGCAGCCCCATTTATGCGCCTTCCGGCGAAAGGAAGAAAACTCCGCAGTCAGAGTTTCCCCCAATGCCCAACAAAACTCCATCGAATCCCTTTGCCAAGACATCTAGCAAAAGTGAAATTGCTGAGGAACGAAAGAAACCGGACGCTACAAGTTTCCCTCCCATGTCAAAGATAGCCCCTTCTCCTCTTCCTGTTAAGGGCGACCAAAGCTCGAAGGCCTCAATGCGAACGATGCCAGTAAAAGATGCTCTTCCAACAACTCCAACCTCTTCAGCTGGGAAGGACAAGACCGATCCTAACGCTTCTTCTGCGAGCACTTATGGTGGACTGAACATGGGTGGTCTTGGGACCTCACTATTTGGCGTGGATAAAAACAGTGATACGCAAAGCCCTATCGGAACCGCTGCGACCGTAACTTCATCTGGTGCACCTGATTACCTTGGCATTGCAACTTCGTTCTACCAAAAGTGGGATCCTAGCAAAGTTCAAAAAGTGCCCGAACTTTTGAACAGATATGCTGGCCGAGAGGAAGAAATGTTTCGTAAGATGGCCGGAAAATACAATACGGAAAATCCGCTTACGGCAGTTGGTGCAAAGACAGCTTCTGTACCAAACACAGTTCCTTCTCCGGCGTCAAATGCAAGTCCATTCGGCGCATCAGCAAGCACGGGAACGGCTCCCGCCCCCAGTCCTTTCTCGGGTGGGTTTGGATCTACACCGTCAGTAGCTCCCGCAACACCTTTCAGTTCTAGCGGACCAGCTCCGGCCGCCAGTCCATTCTCGGGCGGATTTGGTTCTACGGCTGCCAAGTCTCCTGCGACGTTTGGTTCTAGTGTGCCAGCTCCGGTCGCTAATCCATTTTCCGGCGGAGGAATGTCGACTCCGGCACCGGGTCCCTTTGGATCAAGCACCCCATTCACATCGGGTGGGGCAAGCTCACCCATGACACCCGCTATGCCAGCATTTGGAAGTAGTAGTCAACAGCCAGCTGCGAGTGGACAACAAACGCTTTTCAAAGGAATGACAGCAAAGGCTATGCTAACAAGCTTTTACCAACAAAGACTACCAGAAAAGTTGGGCCACGTTGAAACAAACCTTAAGAAGTATGCAGGGCGAGAAGTAGAAAGTAAGTTACATGTGCACTTTTATTGTAGTGCTTGTGAGCCACCTTATTGCATTTTAACTCACCTCCTTCTTGAACTTCCACTGTCTTGCTTTTTTTTTCAGTGTTTCAGCTTCTTGCTCGAAAGTATCGTGTGAATCCTGACGAGTTTGGCATTCATGCACCTCCTCCTACCGGTTCACCAGCACCAGGAGGTTTTGGAGCAACAGCACCGGCTTTTGGATCCCCTCAACCTCTTGGTGGTGGTGTAGGTGTAGGAGGAGCGGGTTTTGGCCAGCCGTCCTCTCTGGGTGGAGGCCCTAGTCCCTTTGGTACCTTTGGATCGTCAGGTGCAGCAGCACCTGGTCCCACACCGTTTGGCAGCGGTAGCAGAGGAGGTTTTGGCTCTAGTAGTGGCGCTAGTTTTGGAGCACTTGCTAGTGGAGCTCCAGCTACTTTTGGATCACCTGGTGGGGGTACATCGTTTGGAGGGTCTCCCTTTGGAGCTCCACGGCGCTAAAAGAAGAATGAACGAAAATACAGTACATTGCTGTGCTAGTTGACAATGATGAACAGTACTCGAAGTCCAGTCGAGTAAAAACAGATAAGAAGTTTTACAGTGCCTTTTGAATTAGCTTATTTTTCGAGTCCGCTACTCTTGTCTAACGTTAGCGCGTTGAAGAGCTATCCAAGTAGAATGAATGGTTGACGGGATTCTTGCTATTTCCTGTGTTTCCCAGTAATTTGCAATTTTGTGCCCTCATCTTTGCATCTTTGACAACAAGATCGTGTTCGTCGTTGTTGTTTTACGATAGTATTCGAGTCTAGTACTAAACTAGACCCTCTAGCTAGAGAGGCTGGTAGTAGTAGAGTCTACTCGTCTCGTCGTCTACTAGTACTACTACTAGCTCGAGTAGCTACTCTAGTAGTTAGTAGCTAGTACTAGTAGTAGACTGCTCTACTAGTAGCAGTAGCTACTGCTACTACTAGTAGTACTACTAGTAGCAGCAAGCTACTACTAGCTAGTAGCTACTACTACTATTTCTACCGGTAGCTACTACTAGTACTAGCTAGTAGTAGCTACCAAGCTACTACTACTAGCTAGTAGAGAGTAGCTACTACTACTACTAGCTACTCTAGTAGCTAGAGTAGCTACTACGAGTAGCTACTAGTAGCTACTAGAGTAGCTACTACTACTACTAGTAGCTACTAGTAGTAGTAGTAGTAGCAGTAGTAGCTACTCTACTACTAGCTAGCTACTAGTAGCTAGCTAGTAGTCTACTACTATTGGTACCTGGTACTACCACAACAAACGAACGGATGGATGTGTGGACACATGTTTGATCCCATCACAGCTCTTCGGTTTCCTTTGAGAACGCTTGTTGCCAATAACTATTACAGTATCCACCGCAACCAAATAATTATTATTAATAATCTACAGATCTCACGTCACGTCACATCACACAGCACATAAACAGTCCACGAGCACTTTTAATAGCTAGCTAGCTACTCTACTACTTTGTAATACTACAGAAGAACTCTGGGGGTTTCATCACCATGCCATCTTTTACTATCCACAATTTCAATAAAACGTGATCGAAAAAAGAGGATTTCTTCCACCAGGTTTGTCAATCATCATCATCATCGTCATCACTTTCATTATCGGGGTACTGGTATAATGTCTTCTATTACAACATCGAATGGCCGTGATGAAAAGTCGACAGCCGCAGAAAGCACGAAAAAGACCAAAAAGAGGAAACGACCAAGTCCCTTTCGTATCAAGAAAGGTTGCATAGTTGCTCTACGTCATCGACCACAGGGCAATCACGTTACATTGGTTGTACCTTCTGTTCCTTCCAACACTACTACGGGTGCTGCAAAACCTACAAAATTTGCCCTTCGTTGTCTGGTCAATAATGACAACAACAACAACAACAACAACACACATACGAATCATTCGACAACGTACTACACGGAAGTATGGACAGATCCAATTCCTGGACGGGACGAAGGAGTGGCTCTGGTAGGACGACGCGTACGATGTATTTTCAAACGACGAATCAAATGGAAAGAAGACAATAATGGCAATGGAACACAAAGGACCACAACCACCAATCGTATTCAAACCAAGACTCAAAATACTATTGTGGAAGGTGAAATTGTGACATTTTTGGGAAGCTCCAACAACAACAACAACAATAATAACAACAACAACAACAACAACACTCACTTGCCATACTTTGAAGTGGAATTACTGGTTGATCGAGAGCATTGGAAATCACGTGTGCCCTTTTTACAACGTACCGATCAAGATGTAGATAGTACCAAACTTGTGAAAGAATCTAGTAAACGAGCACATCACAATGAAGAATTGATCAAAGGAAAGAATAAAGTAACAGTGCTGGCACGTTTGGTAGCGCAAACTGGATATGGTACTATTGCTACTACTACTACTACTACTACTACTACTACTACTACTACTTCGCAACAACAACATGACAAAGAAGTAGAAAAAGAAGCACTGATTGTGGGAAAATGGGCTATTCGCAAACGTTTACCCAACCAACCATGTCATCCTTGGAAAGAACCAGGCATTACTACAACTACAACAATTAGTAGTCGTTCTAACAAGACGAAGAAAAATAATGATAATGATGGGATTTCATCGGAAACAATGGATCCCACGAAACCATTCATATTGGTCAGCAATTCTACTACCACAAATGATAATTATGAAAACAGGGCAGTTTCACCATGTCCAACCCGTTCTGACTCAACCAATGGTAAAACCAGCATTGAATTTGCAGTAAACAACGCTAATAATGGGACGAAGAACAAATCACTACCGATGACAAATAATGATGGCAAAGCTGTAGTAAACAAGACCACTACTAATTCTACTGCTGCTGTTGCTGTTGCGGATGATGATGTCACTGCTGCTGGAAAAAGAAAATCCAAACAAGTTGTTGGTCCAACACAATTCATGGGAAATGGAAATGATGATGCTATTGCACAACAACGAAATTGGCGATGGTTTGCGGGACGTTATCATGATTTGTCCTTGCTTACTTCTACTCAGATTGTGAACAGCAACAATAGCAGCAGAAAAAATAAAAGTAATCTCATTGATCAGGAGAATAATAACAATGAAGAGTACCAACCAACCGGGAGTACTATCGTAAGCAGCATCCTTTGCAATCACAGTCGTATTGCTTCTTTTTACGACTACTATTCCGAACTTTTATCTTTGTGTGGATTGGTAGGAGAAGTCTTGGAGGTCAAACCATCTTCTCGGCCAGGCACATTGGCCATGGTGACCATTCGTCGATGGATCCTTCCACAACATACGGCTCGGGGAGGAACCAACGTCAATAGCAGCAACAACAACAACAACAACACATTTCAAGAAATATACCACGATTATGACTCGACACTGCTTGGAAAGAATTTTACCCCAGATGCCAACAGTATGACATCGGTCATCTTTCGAGTGCCCATTGAGGAACTGGTGATTGTTAGTCGAAAACTTGTAGTTCGTGATATTGCCACCACCACCAGGGAGTCATCATTGGGCCAGAGATTGACGGACGAATTAGGACCCGAAGAACTTGTTGCGACATGTTCGTATTCGTGGCGTGGGGATTGCGTCATTCCTTTGAAAACAATGATACCGGGAGACTCAGAAGAAGAAGAAGGTCGCATTCCACGCGCCCTGAGTCAAGAGAAAATTGCAAAATTATCGCTGTGTCATCGCTGTCGCACCTGGCTTCCAACAACAAGTGTTACAGCGTGCCAAAATGATGACTGTCGTCTCAAACCATTTTTGAATCAAGCAGCAGATGGGAATGACGAGGCAGTTCAGGCGGGTATTTCGGTAATTTGGTGTCAGCAGTGTCATTCAACACTTCAAAAAGAAATTGCTAAAATTCAACAATCATCTGATTCGAATTTACAGCCGAGCACCCGGATGCCTTGTTGTTTGGGTCTGTGCGATTGTCGCACCTGCCAGTCTATTTTTGAACCAGAGCGCGCCGAAAATGAACTTTTTGTTCGTGTCAAAAGAGCCTGGATGGCGCTTGATGTAAACAAAAAAGAAAATGCTGTCATGGGCGAATCAGACGGTGACAACTCAGATTTGCCTTTTTCAGATACAATGGCACTGGTGAAGTCAATGCCCGAGATCGATTTCAACATTCCACCGGGACTGCTGGATCTCAGTTTATTGCCGTTTATGTCACACAAAGTCATTTCCAAAACAAAGACGCCCGTTGTACGCAAAAGGTTTAAGAAGAACGCGGATGGTAATACCTCGACGGGAACTGTAGACAAAAGAAAAAGGGGTGAAAGTCCTGTCAGCAAAGCTAAGAAAAAGGCACGATCTAATAGTCCCAAGCCCAGGTCCGGGACATCACCACTGCCAAAATTTGAAGTGCCTCGTCCACATCACATGCCTGGGCGGGCATCTGAGGACTACTCTGTCTTCAAGCCAACTTGCTCCCGATTACTGAATTACGATGCGGCAAGAGCACTTCGGAAGCGTGACGCCGGCGATGAAGAACGTTTGACGTTTGGAGAAAATTGCAGCGACGATAGACCTCGTAATCTACGAGAGCTCATGGAAAAGAATTCAGCATTGATTACTGTACAAGAAAAAGATGAAAAAGTCACCGCTGGCCGTGCGCACAGGGCTAACCAACGACGCCTTGTCAAAAGCGTGGCTTCGCTGGGCTCTTTGAGTTTAAATATAGACACACTTGTCGGTCGCGAATCACAACTTCGGTTTGATCGAAGCAATATCCATGCTTGGGGGGTATACGCCGATGGGGAAATTTCCGCGGGGGACATGATTGTCGAATATCGAGGAGAGATCATTGGGAATGCAATGGCCGAAAAGCGTGAACGGGAATACGAAATGGCGAAAATTGGAAGTGACTACATGTTTCGCATTGATGATTTCACTGTTTGCGATGCCACCAAGCAGGGGAACGTGGCGAGATTTATCAACGCGAGCTGTGATCCAAATTGCTACACCAAAATCATTACTCTTGACGGGCGTCAACGTATCGTGATCTATGCTAAGAAGGACATCAAAGTAGGGGAAGAACTTTGCTATGACTATAAGTTTGCCTTGGAGTATGACGAGTCCAAGCGGATTCCTTGCCATTGTGGCTCGCAAGACTGCCGTGGTTTTATGAATTGGGTAGGTTTTTTGTCATGCTTCGAACAGTTTGGAAGTTGAGTTTGTATTTCAGTTGAGAACTGGTTTCTAACATTCGATTACTTCTTATCCGACCTGTTCTTGTATTGTTAAAGGACAAGCGCTATGTTACCATTCCTCCTCCGCCCCCTCCAAAGCAGCAAGAGGACGGCGGGGCCCCCGCAAAACTTGTCAAACAATCAGCAGCTGCCGGACCTGACAGAAATGCTAGCTAAATCGATGTCAACTGCTACAAATTAAAGACAAATACCAAACATAATAGATGCTGCATACGTTTTTATATCTTTTTCGGTTTAGCAGCAAAAAAGCCTTGCTTCGTCTGAGTCGTTTTCAGCTCGTCCTTGACAGCCTTTAAAATCTTCTTAACTCCTGAAGTCACACCAGCTTTTGCCATGTCCGACTCTCTCATCCACCGAACCTCTCTTCCCGTTGTGGATACCCATACCGTCGGTTTGACAGCAGAAATAGTGATGGAAGCTTGCTCAATCCACATGGTATGTCGAACATGCGAAAAAATATGTTCTATAGGAGAGGCTTTTTGGAGGTTTGTGAGTTTGACACTCTTCATCTCGTCGTAAACAGCTGTATTTTGCGACAAAATTTCTTCCATAAGACTTTTTAGTGCTTTCTTCCGTACGGCAGGTTTCACAACTGGCACATCAATACCATCTGTTTTTGCTTTCTTCCTATTAGTAGAAGAAGTCAGTGCTTTTCGTTTGACTCCCTTTTCGCCACTGACATTTTTGGTGGCAAGTGTCGTCAAAATTGCATCGTCACCCGCTTCTAAATAATCGCTGCTCCACACGCATGTCGAAGGGAATTCCCATTGTCCGGCCAGCAATCCCTTTTCGGGTCGCTTTACCAAGAGCCAATACGTACTATCATTATTATCATCCTTCACACCGTTTGTATTGTTTGTGGCGGTAGTCGTGGAGAGGACAGCTACTGACAAAACCTCCTCCCGTTTGGTTTGTTTGGGCGGTGCCATTGGAAAGACTGAGTGACCACATTTTCTGGAAATATCCAGCATATTATTACCCTCACTTCCTTTGTTGCCATTGTTCGCCGATTGAACTGTTTGCTGTTCAATGGATTCTGCTAACTGTGCCAGTACGGTTGGAACCCCTCGCTTATCGCACAGTACACAGGACACTGGCTGTTCCTTTTTCTTTGTTGTTGTGGTCGACACGACAACATCTGCTGTTCGCTGTGACGCTCGGTCAACGAGCTCTTCGATCATTCTTCGAGAAGGATCCGTAGCTGCCGTTGATGGCATCATGACTTGTTGATAATAGGCAGCTCCTAATCTTGTAGACCAATAAAATTCTTTCAAGGGATCCTGTTCATCGATACCGGTTCCGGAGGGAGCACAGTACGTGGCACCCAACTCCATCATGGCTTGATTGACATCTCCTGCATCCGTTATGGTGTTAGTGTTGGATGATAATGATGATGATGATGATGATGGAACATCAGTAAAAGTAGTAGTGGCATTAACAATTTGTCCGGCCAATTCCCATCCGTACTTGTCTTTAAAGATGGGTGCCTTAATGTGCTGTGCCACACCTCGAAGTCGACTCAGTACGCGACAAACGTTTCCATCTACTACCGGTACGGCAATCCCAAAAGCAATGGACGCAATAGCCGATGCCGTGTACGGACCGATACCTGGAATGGCCTGCAGTTCTTTTACCGTTTGTGGTAACTGACCATCGTGATGCTGACACACGTACCTGGCAGCGGAATGCAGCAACCGCGCTCGGTTGTAAAATCCCAGTCCTGCCCACCGGGCATTGACCTGCTCGTTGGTAGACTCCGCCAACACCTGGATCGTGGGAAATGCTTCCATCCATGCCAACCAGTACGGAATAACGGCTTCGACACGCGTTTGTTGCAGCATAATTTCACTGACCCATATACCGTACGCTGATCGTCGTTGGGGTGTCATAGCTGTACTATTGGAATTGTAGTCTTTCACGACGGTAACAACATTTGCTGCTGCTGCTGTTGTTTTGTTGTTGTTCTTGCTGTTGTTATTATTAGTATTATAATTCTTCGCTGCCGTCGATCCTTCATACGGTGGTGGATCACCCCTCCAGGGCAATTTGCGTCGATGTTCATAATACCAATCTAACAGTGCTCGTCGAATGCGAACTGCTTCCTCTGGATGAAAATAATGGAATTCGTACGATTCATGAGTAATCCAATTTGACAAGAATTGTTGTTGCTGTTGTTGTTGTTGTTGTTGTTCATCCACTAATGATATTGTTGATTGTGATAACGATGACGACAAGGACGACGATGATGTTGATAATGATGATGTGACTGTTGGTGGTTGTGGTTTGATCGCTGATACAGATCCTGATGCAGTAGTGGCATTGTCTGAAGTAACCATCCCAGTGGTATCATGATTTGACGTGTGTGTGTGTTGGCGTAAGGTCTTGCTCGTCTTTGCTTTCTTTTTACCATTACTATTTCTGCCACCACCACCACCACCACCACCACCACTACTACTACTATTATTACTACTATTACTATTACTAGTAGTAGTGCTAGTAGTAGTGGGCGAGATTTTAGAAGACAACGCTGTCGTTGTTCTGTTATCGGCACTGCTGCTGCTGCTGCTGCTGCTGCTGCTGCTGCTGCTGCTGCTGCTCATCCTCTGGCTGGTATGAAAAAAATCAGTCAAGGTTTTTTTCCGAGCACTTGTTCGTCGCAACATTGTGGTTGTTACTGCTGTTGTTGACGAGGCGGTGGCAAAGGTGGTGCTGCTCGAAATTTTGACAACCAATGAACTGCGTCTCAATGGTGGTGGTGGTGGTGGTGCGACGACGACAACAACAAAAGCACTGGTTGTTCTCGTCAAAAAAGTTGCAGCTGCAGCTGTTGCTGCGGCTGTCAAGCTGAGGAAAACTGTAATCCTGACAAATAAGAATAATAATGATAATGATCCTACTGTTGCTGAAGGTAAGAAGATGCAGAGATGCGAGCTTGTTGTTGTGGTGTGGTGTAACTTTGGAGATGCATAATGCATATGGTACTACTGTCATAATATACAAAGAAGGAATACTGATAGTAGCAATTATGTACAGTAACAATGCAGTAGAAACAGAGAGGAAGCAGGTGGCGGCGGCAGAAGATCGTACAGCATACATCATTGTTTTTTTTTTTCCAGCACAGAAGAAGGTTTTTTCCAATCATTCAAAACCCGTAATTAATATTTCTGGTTCTTGCTGCGTCTGCTCTTCGTCCGTCTACTACGGTTTCTAGTACTACTACTACTAGAGTAGTAGTAGTACTAGTACTACTCTACTACTCTACCTTAAAAAACGAGTGTAAAAGACTAGCTAGTACCACTACTCGAGTAGTAGACTACTCTACGACTAGTAGTACTCTAGAGTAGTACTACCTGGTAGTACAGTAGTAGTAAGCAATGACAAAAAACAACGGCAAAATAGTATTTTTAATCATTGCAATATTTGTTTTTATTCTTTATTTACCAAGCAATCCAATAATAGAAGACAACAATATTATCATTTATCATTATATTCACTTCTTCACACACCCTCTCACCTAACAACCAACCAATCAATCAGTCAACAAATTATTAATAACATATAACTAGTCTACCATGTCGGACGACGGTTCAGCAGATGATGATTTTGATTTTGACAGTGGTATTAGCAGCACTAATAATAGCAATGACAACAGTGATAGCGATTTCGGGAAGCCAACAGTTACTGCCACCACCACCACTCCCAAGAAGAAAGCACGAAAACCATCAACTACTAGTACTGTTGACAAAAACAACACAACAACAACAAACAG
>Ga0210025_1002858_pt1 | contig 16208 bp, 7 predicted proteins | sample CryGeyme20150102_FD_183989 | JGI IMG/M metagenome (GOLD analysis project Ga0210025, IMG submission 183989) | Groundwater microbial communities from Crystal Geyser aquifers in Utah, USA - Crystal Geyser metaG 2015-0102 (SPAdes) (version 2) | ecosystem: Environmental > Aquatic > Deep subsurface >...
TAATAATGTTCCCATAATTACAAGTACAAATCCACATAACCACATGGTGGAAAATTCTTCTTCCCACAGCAAAAATCCCAGAATAGAAGACACTGCAAAGTTAGCAGCATTCGACATGGCTGTTCCAGCCACACTTCCACTTTCTTCCATTCCTTCTAAAAAACTACCCACCATGCTAATGTTCAAAAGTAGGTTTCCAACAAAGCAGAGCCCTCGTACCGTCCAAACGAGGACTTGGCAGTGCGGAAAGGCCAAATATGAATTACATTTATCTAGTGTATATCGTGTGAGGAACGTGTCCGAAGAAAAAGCAAATTTAGCCAAGCAGGATGCCATGGCTCCAAATGCACCACTCAGGAGGGCAAAAGGTGGAACAGATGACATGTCACTATTCAGCGATACTAAAAAGATTTCAGTAGCTAATGTAAAATGTAAGGGCTCTGATCTCTGATCGCAAAAGATGCACGAATTGTCACGGTTTCTTTGTCTGCAAGGATATCAATCTCGCTTTGTATTCTGCACGAGGGGTATGATGAATCTTATTATCTGAAGGCAATAGTTTCGAGTCTCCGCTGCCGTTGCTGTTATTGAGGGCTGTGATGATCACTAATCATTATTATTATTACTCACTGTATTGTTGTTTACAGTATTTGTGAATAATAATAATATTATGATTATTTTTCAAGATAGATCGATCTCAGCAATGGCCCCCCCTTGGGAGAGGCTAACGAAAAGCAATCTCCACAGCTGATGAACGCACATTTATTCGAGATACAATTTGAAAAAGCCTGCTCGCGCGCATCGGAATGAACAATTCTTAGATGGCTCAAATTCAAAACAACTTCAGAACCCATCCATGAACACTACCGTACTAGCTAGTACTGTAGAGTAGACTACTTTTATTAATGTTCTTTCCTTCAACTTTTCACAAAACTTATTGATAGAATCATCACCATGACATCCTACAGCACAGTAAGCCCGACAACCAAGAGACGATTGCCTTTTTCTTTTTCTTCTCCATCATCTTCTGCAGTATCCAAGTATGGTTGTGATTCACCAACGACGGTGATTAGTGTTAGCAGCTGTTCTGCAACCGACCTACTGGAGCAAAGCTTTGACTCCTCTTATGGTAGCTACTCTCCCAGCAACAAATACCATAAAGCTGATGACTATTTTTATGAACGATCGAAGCAGCGTTCTTGGGTACTAACAGGTCGACTATTGGCAGCGAAACGGCTGTTGGTGATTTTTGGTTCTCTGTGTTGGACGGGCTGGACCATATTTATCTACAATCACCAGGTTGATAACGACAATAACGTGGGCAAGGACCCTTTCTCTAAATTTCAGGTCCCATACTACCCAGCTACTCTACGAGAACGACAGCTCTTTCAGGATCTCCCCACCAACTTGAAATACGTAAATCTTGGTACCTTGGCGGCCGCATCCACAACTGCCTCACAACATTATGCTCCCAAACCTCACATGATGGGAATGCTCTGGCCACGACCACGACGTGCTGCTGGGAGTATTTCAACAAAATTGGATGATAAAGGCGAGGATATTGCCGAAGCACTGGTTGTGATTATTCATCCCTACTCTTTTCAAGTGAGACTGGCTAGCCGACCTTTTCCCAAACGCAAACAATTCAAACGACAACGACGCCATTTGAAGTCTACCAATGAGTACACTGAGCTCTTTCCTCCCTTTTTACCTGGTCGATCTGTTACATTTGATGTGGATTTTACTAATTTCAGTGACGTTCGATTCGAAGAAAAAGACGAAGGCATGAAATGGCCGGTGTTGGAGGGGTGTGAAATGCAATACAAATGGCAAACCAATTCTCATCCCACGTGCAATACTATGCACGAACAAGATGTTCCTACCGAGCTAGGAATTACATTTGCATCATCGGAAGCAACAGTCAAATCTGCCATTCATGATTCCGTGCGAGCGCAACTGTAAGTACTGGCCTCTCTCTACGTTCACTACTTCGTTCCTCAAGATGATGTTTTGATTTCACTGACCTTATCCTAAATTCACTTTTAGCCTTGCGGCCGGAGGATTCCGAAACGTATGGATGATCCACAACGGGACACAAGTTCCCAACCAGCAGAGCATCGATCCACCTGTTGCTCTCAAAACACTACTGTACAAAAGGGATTGGCACCAAGTCCAATTTACTAGTCACAATTTAGATGCCCTGGTTGCTTCAGAATTGCAGTCGTCGAAATACTTATTAAACGTTTACGGCTATTGTGGAACCTCCGGCATTTACGAATTTGCTGCGGGTGGCAATTTGATGAGCGTCACAGAGAATTTTCAAAGCCAATACACACCTCGCATCAAACTGGAATTGAGTTACAATGTGGCCCACGCCATTGCCGATCTTCACAATATGGCCAAAGAAGGACAGCCTGTCGTGGCCCACACGGATATTTTTCCCGATCAATTCGTCCGTGTCCGGGAAGACACCAGCCTGACTCGAACATCCTTTAAGCTCAATGATTTCAATCGAGGGCGTTGGATTAATTTACCGAAAGCAAATGCTCCTAGCAATGTCACCAAAGAATCTTGTGGTTTCACGTTTCCCCGGAACCGAGGTAAATTCAGGTCTCCCGAAGAGTACATGTATCAACTCGAAACAGAAAAAGTAGATGTGTACAGTATGGGAAATATATTCTATTTCATATTGACGGGAGAATTCCCTTTCGAAAAGCATTCTCGCAATACCATTAAATCAGCCTTGAAGGCTGGAAAAAGACAGCGTATTCCCGAGGAATATGCCAAATCAGAAGACCCGATGATTCAGGCCGTCGTCAAGGCCATTAGAATGAGTTGGATCCAGAATCCCACGGATCGTGCAACCGCACGACAGGTACAGCACCAGTTGGAGCGCGCTCTCCGAAAAGAAGGTTGGATGGCCGACGAGTAGCTCTTACTGATAAAAATGCTAAGCTATAGTTTTTGCTACACTATTGGAGTATTTACTTTTGATAGTTGACACGGTTGTTCTCTTCATGCAGCAAATAAAATAAACGAGGACGCAGATAAAGCATTATTATTTTTTGCAGCAGCACAGACGTGATACCGCGCGGACCCTATTATTTTCTCAAGACTACTAGTAGACCCAGTCACTAAGGAACAGATCCCATCTCAGTCAGCATTGTGACGTCAACGTTCAAAAAATAATAGTACAACGAAAGCATGTCGGCTATTATTCGATTTGAAGTAGCTGCTACTAGCTACTAGCTAGTACTCCATAGTAGAGTACTAGTAGTAGTAGCTACTACCTGGTACTACTCCTAGTAGCTAGCTAGTAGAGTAGACCTAGCTACCATGCCATACTAAACTATTACTGTGTTCACCTCAAACCTCAATCAAAGATCGGAAAGTAATTAGAGCATCTGCATCAGAGAGAGCGGTCGGTTATTACGCCGAAAGTTCTATACGTCCAAGTCCACAACTCATCGCTTTGCACCGAATTAACCAAGCTGCAGGTCTTAACTTACAATTCACACCGCGCTCATCATTTGATTATTGAAATATTTGAAGATGGCCAATCCACCTGCTCCAGCACCTGGTGCGGCTCCTGCCAGCATTCCCGCTACAGCCTCTGCTACTTCCACGACAGGATCTACTGCCCAAGCTGGCGGTACAGCTACGACGACCACTAAGACAACTACGACGACCACTAAGAAAAAAGTGACGAAGAAAAAGAAGGCACCCACCGCCGCCAACGATGATGGCACTAAGAAAAAGATTGTTCGCCGCAAAAAGACCACCAAGTCGTCCAGTTCGGCATCGAATGCAGCCCTCCATCAGGCTGCAAGAGCAGCCCATGGTGACCTGGCGCATTCAAAAGCATTAATGACTGCACGAAAAACGGATCCTTTGTGGTATCGCATTGAAGACGTGCTGCCTCCCACAACACCCTCGAAGTCATCCCGTGCTACCTCAACGGCCATGGCGGGTACCAGCAATAGCATATTGCCCGAACAAATTCAAATTGTTGAAGCGGCATTGGCTCACAATGCCATGACCCGAGCTGATGTGACGCCCCAAGCCATGGCATGTTTGTTGGAACAGGCTCGACGGTATGCTCAGGAATTGAAAGAAGATGCTCAAGACTATGCCGCACACGCCAGTGGCATGTTTGCTCCACCCTCCACGTCCGCCAATCCCACCGGCAGTCACTACAAATCATCGTCTACAGGCCTGCCCGAGCCCAGTGCTCGGGACTACATTTTGGCCGCCGAAATGCGACCGGATCACCCCACTGCTGTGACTGCCACTCTTCCGAAACTTAATCTGCTGGCACAACAGGTTAATGCCGCTCCGCTGCCACCCATTCCGTCTCAGTGTTACGGAGGTATTCTGTTGCCCATCAATCCAGAAAGCAGTAACAGCAATGACAGTGATCGAAAGAGTATCTTATTGACGGCTCGAACCTTCGACGTGGTGAGTGGTGCTCATGTAGCCCAAAAGATGATTTCAGCGGTACCCATGGCACCAACAGCGGCTCTTGGCCATAGTCCCGATGCTTCTCCTAGTAAGAAAGTTACGAGTGGTAGTAGCTCCAGCAAACCAGGATACGGAGCATTGCGAGGGCAACAAATTCCGATTAATTTGAAGTCGACAACAACGACAACAACAACAAAAACGAAGGCGAATGAATCGGCAACAAGTGGAGGCACCAAACCAGCAACACCGCCAAAACCATCCGCGCCTCCACCAAAAACACCAGCACCGGTACCAGCAACTTCATCGACAACCACGCCAACGACGAGCACTAGAGTTCCCGATCCGACCAAGAAGGAATCCATGGATACTTGAAAAGTACAGTATATGGTTTGATTGTTGTGGGTACAAGCAATAGTGTGAACGAAGACAACCGAACAGATTTTGAAATGAGATGGGAAATAATATAGCATTGATTACAGCAATACATAATGAAAAAAACTCAATCATTCTACGTAGTAAGCAATCTCGGCGAGTAAATCAATGGAGCTCTGTCCACGTAATTTTGTTTCTATCTCGTCGCAGTGATACATCCAAGGTTTTGAAAGCGGTTGAAATTCATCCCGACAACATTTCAAAAGGCAAATGATGCCTTTCTACAAGAACCATGCGTCTCAGACTACGACGTTAGTGAAGTACGTGACCTGCGAATTGAAGATTCCAAACCGGTCGCGGCAGCAGCAAAAGTCTTTTTGAGAACTGCCGCTTTTTGCATTGTTCGGACTTTTTTATCCTCTTTCTCATTGGCAAAGTCGACAGCCACTTCAACTAGTTGCTTGTTTGTGGCATTGGCACCGGCGAGACTCTGCCGTCGGGCTGTCCATCGTCGGACTGATCCCTGGTTTCGACTGCTGTTTCCCATCGGATGACTAGACCGTTCCTCCACCTTCTTCAAGTCTCGTGTACTTCCAATGCTGTTGCTGCGTTTCAAAGCTGGACGATGTCGGGTGCTGGGAGTAGGTGTTTGTCTATTTCGGCCACTAGATGCCAGCGAGCCTTTCATGGCTGGCGTGAAAGGGGTACTCTCTTCCTGTTTCTTGGTACTACCAATGCTGTTACTGCGCTTCACTGTTGGCCGTCGCCCCGTGCTCGGAGTGGCTAAGGTTGCACGTCGTGAACCACGTTGTCTACGCTGTGAGCTACTATCCAGAGGACTCATTATCCCTGCATCCCTGTTTCTGATGGATCTCATTGTTTTGGGAGTAGACATTTTCCCCGTTCTTTCCATTTCAAAATCCGTATCCGGCTTGTTATTTCTGTCGGACACTAAATCTCGAGAGCTTCCAATGCTATTTCTACGGACCAATCCAGGTCGTTTGCATCTGGGTGTTTTCAGTTTCATGTTGTTGCTCTCTTGACGCATGCGTGCCCGAGCTGATTTTTGGGCTTCCCTCGGGATCCGTGCATTTCGATTACTTGGAGTAACACAACTACCGTCGGTCATAGTGCCACCCAATGATGATCGACGGGCACTACGTCGCCTCTTTTCTTCTTCTGCAAGGCTAGGGGTCACACTGCTTAAACTGAAGTCAAAGGTGTCGTACAGGCTCGGAATGGTGTCATTAAAGCTGCTGATCACCTCCTTTTGGGTGGGAACTTCACTGGAATCCTTTTTGTATCTGCCACTGCCTCTCAAAGATGTTCGAGAGGCACCGCGTCGACTCTTTTCCTCGGCTGCAATGCTGGGAGTCACACTGCTTAAGCTGAAGTCAAATTCATCGTAAACACTAGGAAATGTGTCATTAAAACTGCTGCTTCGCCTGTGTGTAACTGCTGCTGCTGATGTTTCGGCGTCCTTTCTGCGCATATGATTTCCCCGGACACTCGAATCCTTCATCGCAGTACTTTCACCCACGCTTTCCAGCTTGCTGTGATGATGAGAACAACCTCCTGTGCCTCGGCCCATTTTCTTCCTATGTTGCCCCTTGTCCTTGTGGCCAACCGTAGTAGCAACCTTGCCGCCACCACTCAGCTGCACTTCACTCATACTATAATCAAAGTCATCGTAAAAGGCCACAGAAGAATTCAAAGGATTTTCTTCGGCAACTCCTCCTTTCTTGGCGTTAACATGTACCTCATTGCTTCTCACGCGACGGATAGGTTGATGCCCGGGTTTACTGGCCGTGCGACGAAAGGGTGCTCCTTTGGAGTGTTTTTTGGTTTCCTTGGCGGCAATGGGTGTAGCGACAGCATTGGATCTGGAAGATCCCAGCGTGCTACTTGTGGTATCAGTAATGTCTGTCGTTGAGCTGTTATCCAAATTCTTGGTCGTTTTGTAGGATGCCACCGCTGGCGAAATTTCCTTCAAAATATCCGAAAGGCCATCCATTGTAGTACTATCTCTTCTTCGTCGTCTGTATTGCTTGCTATATTGTTTGTTTCCCGTTTTGCTGCTCGAACCCCCAATTATCCCCCTGTTACTGGCTCTTTGTTGTTTACTACTGTAGCTAGTAGCAGTAGTAGAGCATAGAGATGAGTTCTTCAGTTAAACTCTTTTGTTTTGTTTTAATGTGACTGTAAAAGGAAGTCGCAGAGTTCCGCTCTTTCATCTCTAATCAGAGATCACGATCACTATGTCAGGCATCTTATTCTGAGTGGTCAAATTGGTTATCTATGACTGCTTTTATTTATTATTGGAATACTACGGAGTGGTACACCTCTCAAGTTGATTACTACCGTAGCTAGCTACCGTATCTACATCTCCACTCTATCACATTTACTAGGACAGTAAGGTAGTAGTTAATAAATTGATGTAATTATTACGGTAAAGTGTTTACTAGCAGGTAGCTATTACCAGTACGGTACCAGGTACCGGTACTAGACTAGTACAGGAGTAATTCATATTTTTACAAGTGTCAGCGTCTACGTACCATAAGTGTTCACTAAATACTCTTCTCTTCGAGAATGGAATAGAACCCCTCCTCTACTACCACCAGTAGTGGTACTACGTACCGGTACGTACTACCACTCGGAGTGGTACTACTAGAGCTAGCTAGACAGTTGTAGCTAGTCTACCTGGTACAGCTACCAGTACTACCAGTACTACCAGTACTACCAGGTAAAAAAGGACCAGGTAGGAGTAGTACCAGTTGGTACTAACAAGTACCATACTGTAGTACGGTAGTAGAGCGAGTACTGGTAGCTACTAGTAGTAGTACCAGGTAGTACCATACCATGGTGTTCTACCAGGAGCACTTCAAAAACTACTCTTGCCGTGATAATCTCGTCATTATCGCCTCGGAAAGAATGGCTTTAACTCGGTTCAAGAATTTCAATGTCTCAAAAAATACTAATCCAATAGTAACTCAAAAAGCAAAGCAAAGCAAAAACAGTAGACTACACTAGTCTAGTCTACCAATAGTGGTTGACTTAAAAATATGCTATGGGTATTTTTGAGTTGTTTTTGGATGAGACCATACTTTTATTAATTATGAGAAGACTGCAAAAAATTGTTGACAGGAAGGCTCCTTCGCCCCGGAGCTAGCTAGTCTAATCTCTCTACTACTAGTAGTAGCTAGTAGTAGACGTCATACTGTAGTAGCTACTCCCTCCGTAATCAAAAGCATGCTGATGTAGGGTTCAACGGATCTTTTCATTAATAATTTTTAGATATCATTAAACACAAGATAGATGTCCTTAATCCTTCTAAAATTGTCTTTCTATTCATATATAACAATAGTAGGAAGAAAGGGAAGTTAAGACAATACAGAGCATTAAAAGAGCACAAAAATGTGACCTCTCTACTGAAACACCCGTTGCTCACTAAGTATGGACTGTACAGAAATGCAAGTACAAGGACTATTACTCCTAAACGAACAATGAAAAGATTGAAAGGCAATAACAAGGATGCAAGTAGCATCTAATGCCTCCTTCCTTTGCTTAAAAATAGAGTGTTATTTGGGTTATTTTCCATGATATATGGACTCTTGTACTGTTCACTACTATCGCCAACGAGTAAGCCTGTCTCCTGTAGAACTCCTGTAGAAATGTACCACACGCTTATTTAACGGCCAGAGGCAAGGTAGGCTTCCATCAGCATGTTTTCCTTTACGGAGGGAGTAGTACTCTTCTATACTACTAATAAGTAGTAGAGACCTACTAGTAGTACTAGCTAGCTAGCTACTTAGTATTAGGAGCTGGAGGACCGAAACGCTGATGCACATATGCTCCAACATATCTACCTTCCACGGGGAAGTAATAAAGGAGATGTTGGTCGATAATTCAGAATATTATTATTAAGAAAACAACGATACCGTACTCTAAAAAAGAGACATGTTACTTTGGTCAAAATTTGTCTGCTGGTCAAAATCTTCGAGAATTTTTGACTAGCTACATAATTATAATATTATATTAAAAACACCTTGCACTGCACGACACCGACCTACTCGTAAGTAGTACGAGTACTCGAGAACGTATTCATAAAATAGCTCATCCCAACGTACTAAAATACAGTAAAGTACCGCAGACGTAATACCGCAATATTTGAAGTTTGAAGGTGTGTCAAGTAAGTACCATTTATCATGACAGCTTTTCCAGTTAAGCGCTGATTTCCTCGTTCATATTTGTCTAACTTTCCTGTGCTGCACTGCACTGCCCAAATGAACTCGCTCAGATGGTAGACGTTGCATCACTACTTCAGCGTGTCGAAACTCTCGAAAAGAAGAGATTCCGATGTCCTCATGGCGACGTTCAAATTGATGAGCAAATAATTCGTGCCCGTAAAGCTGTGGAAGAGCTGGGTTTGTACAGTGCCACCTGGAAATGGGTCAAAAAAGAATACTATGAGTGGCCCCTCAGCGAAAGAGCCAAGGAACTAGGGGCCCCCAACACAAACTACCTTTGCAAATCTCTCTTAATGGAAAATCGTAAGGCCCCCGAAGCCAATGACGATCCTACCAACCCGCGCTTTGTTCTGATTGTCCTCCAATATGAGGCTACTTTAGATACCAAGAAACTAGTTACGGCTCTGCGCGCTCTGCGACCGGTACCGGATCGTTTGGACGAAAGTCATTTTGATATCCGAATTGCCTCCGAAGAAGACAATGCCAAAATTACAGGATACGACAACAATGCTGTGGTTCCCTTTGGACTTCTGTCGCCAGTACGCATTGTTTTGGCTTCTACTATTCCTCCCTTAAAATATTTTTGGATGGGCGGTGGACATGTTCATCTGAAATTGCGCATGGCTGTCAAGGATTTTTCTGCGGCATTAAATCCTATTGTGGCAGATATCAGTCAGCCCCGGAACCCCAGCGACCCGGAGCCTTGAAGAAGCATTTTTTGTGTTAATAGCAAATAGCACAATTGTTAAGTAGGTTTGTTTAGGTTCAAACGAAGCTTGGTCACGGCCATACCACCATCCAAATGCAGAGCTCGTCGCTGTTGCGCTGCCGATGCAACCCATCCGCCATTTCGAAAAGCAGTATCACGTTGGATAGGAGGCAAGGGCTGCCCGAGCCCTTGCTCTGCAGTGCTCACGTCAACTTTGGAACCACTTTGTTTGTTGAACTCGTATGCGGAGATTGCCATTTGGCCTCGCCATCTTTGTCGTTCTAATTCGACACTGACCAAGCGATTGATCCCTTCCAATGAGGCTTCCTCGGCAGCTGCGGCTGCCTTCTCTTCGTCTGATTGCTTCATGACATAATTCGCTCCTAGTTCTTCGTATTTTTGCGTTCCTTCGTATGTCTTCCATGCTTGAACTTGCTGGACAGCTGCACAGCGATCGGGCCAGATCCATTGCCATAAAGACAGCAGTGCGCATCGCAAGTGACCGTCATGGGCACATACACCGTTCAGTACACTAGGTTGGGAGAAAGGAGTCTGGCCGCTTTGTATTTCAATAGCTTCTCCATTAATAGTCCTCCAGAGATTGGTGGCGAATCGTGCAACGCGCACCACAATTTCTTCAGTTGCTGCCTCCTTAGGACGACCAGCCCGGGACAACATTCGAAGCCCTTGCCTAGCTCCATCGTTTACAGCATTTGCAGCGGGGTAAGTCGCCGGGCTAACGGCCAATAAAAAGGCGCTTCCACTGTCACCTCCATGACTAGCACCAAGAGGCCCGTTGTAAAATCTTGCAGCGGACGGCAGAAGCTCGTTTCTGCCGCCAATTGTGGCTACACGTTGCACTGAGCAAATCTTTCCTGTGCAGGCATCCATCATGAGCAAGGAAAGTGAGTGCTTCAGACTCAAAGAGGTTGTTTGATCATTGATACGTTCAAGCAAAAATTCCAAGGCGGCCAGCAACCCAACAGGACGCCCTTGTTTTGTCTGAAACCGGTCTGATGCGCAGTACACGCAGGCTGCCGCCTGAGCAGCTGCAGCACGTGTCAAATCACAGACATGAGGTTTTCGATCGAAGATTTCAACGTAAAAGCTTGCGGCAGTTACTTCGTCAAGTAAGTCTACTCCCTTAATTTCTGTTTCAGGGTCAGCATTTTCCTCGCCATCGTCGTCTGGTGGTGGCCTTTCGACGGGGTCTGTAGTGCTTTGCCGTAGAATGGCAAGAGATGACAAAGCGGAGATAGCACATGCGGCCACTGTATCCTGGCACCGTCCGCCGACACCGGCCCTGATTCCTGCCTCTGCTTCCGCTCGTATTGACTCGCGATAGAGCTCCCAGCGTAGCCAACGAAGTGAAATCTCCATGAGTTTTGCCACAGGATGCCGAGCGGTGGATTGGACAGATTTTCCCGTTGCCGGGTTTGTAATAAGCGCTGGAGAGGCATTCACAAAACATAGCGCCAATAAAGAGTCTGCAACAATCGCACTGGAAACGTATGGAAGAGGAATAAGCAAGGCATCACTGAAACCAGATTTGTCGCTCTTTTTGGAGTCGTTGGCCCGGCGGGTTTTATTTTCAGACATAACGTCTTCGTCTGGGTATACAACATTTCCGGACATCTCCGTATCTTCGCCTTCCAAAATTGTCTCCAAAAACTCTAATACCATCGGAGGTGTCATACCATCCTTGGCCCGTATGGATGATATGGCAATGATGGCGGCAGACCGCACTCGGTATTCCTCATCTTCCTCCAATCCAATTTCTTCTGCTTCCTCGAGAGCAGTAGCTCTGTCAATACCATCACCAATTTGGTCAAGGTACTGGTAAGAAAAGTCCTCCTTAGGATTTGGATTGGGTGCACCGCCTTCAGTAGCCGTTGCCTCGTGTGCTGCCTCTTCTTCGCTTTTTCGAAGCACGGTCCGTGTGAATTTTACAGGCATGACACTTTTATTGATAATAAATCTCTCGTTGAAGTACTGGATCAGTAATTTCAATCCAATCCAGAGGTCGTCACCTATAGCATTTCTCGATTGCGGAGCTTTATTGTTCTGCCACTGAGCAATCGCCAATGCGGCTTGTGCTCGAACGGCAGGAGTGTGTGGTAACGAGCTGTGCAAAGCCGGGGAACCTCTGAGGCAATCAGCCAAGACGCGCACAGGAAGCTCCGAAACCTTGACATCATAAATAGAAGTGGCTTTCACGGAGCCCTGAATTCGCAATGGACGTTCGGCCAAATGTCGCATGGCTTCAACCTGCGCTGCGGCATCACCGTCGTGAAACAATTGTTCCGCAAGGCAAGCATCAGGCTGTTGTACACTAATCCGGCCACCATACAAACCCATAGGGTCCACTCGGACCCATAAAAGCGGCGTTAAGTTGGTCAGACGAATCAATTCAATGGCTTGGTAACCTCCCGTATGAAGGTTGTTAGACGAGAAAATGCCCTTGGTTGCACCACCACCAGCCTTATCTTTGGAAGACATTTCAATGACACCACTCGCTGCAGTCTGAGCTTTTGCTGTCGTCACAGGCTTGGCGTGCAGATGTGTGGCCCCCCAGTCTCTCCTGCTTCCATCTGCTGTCAGGTCCTTAACAAATTCACGAAATTGGCCCTCGTTTTCGACAATACGAAAGGTAACAGGACCACTGTACGCAATGCCACCTTCAGGAATAACTGGCTCTGCAAATGCTTGTAGCTGAATGCCCCCGGGATTGGCTGCAGCGGAGGATGCAACTGAGGCTTGTGCAGACTCAACATGCACACCGACCCGCAGATAAAGTGACGATGCCCCTTTCACGTATGAGTTGGGAAAGCCTTCTGGTGTCACCATGGGACGCTTCGTTCTCGGGTCGATACACTCACGGTCAACATCAACCAGCTTGCCAAGCAGAAGCGCCTCTCTTATGCGCCCAGCCAGATTTTGCAGAGCTCTCGTAAATAATGTAAGAGTCAAACCTTTCTTCTTCATCAACTCATTGACGCAAATAACAAAGCGAGGCTTCGGTGGTTCAATAATTGGTTCAGGTTCCTTTGTCTTTGTCGTAGCGATCAAATCAGTCTGGACCTCTTTCCTTTTGTCTCGTTTGCTTGATGGCATCTTGAGGTCTTTCTCCCCAACATCGTCCAAATGGGATGCTATAAAGGCCGCCCGCACCAGTCGAATGAAGTTAGCAACACCAGCTCTTCCTTCAACTATCCTTTGCAGTAACTCTGTTTTGAGAGACCTATACACCAACCCTCCAGTCGCATGCACCAATTCCAGTGCACCTCCGCCCAGATCGCTACTTGAAGTAGCATTGCTGGATAGGAAAGAAAGAGACAAGTGTGATCCGAGCCATCCCATTGAAGGCATGGGAACATACTTGTCTCGGTCTGTTCCACGTTCTAGAACGTCGACTGCATCTTTCAACAAGATCTGCCTGACAGCAAATTCGTCCATGCCAGATGTGTGCGATTCTGTCCCATTGCTTGTGGATCGCCACAATAGTTCATTGTTACGGTCTTCCACAGGTACAGCCGCCATGACTCCTCCAATCGCCACGTCTACAGCATCCTCGACATTTCGGACGGGTAAAAAATCCAAATTAGTACTATTCAGACCACTGCTGACGGAGTATCTCTTTGTGTAGAACATTGATCCCTTGGCACCACCTTCGCCATAGGCTCCATGTCCACGTTCGTATAAACTCATTAAGAACGACTCAATCAGTGAATGAATATAACCCTGGCCAACATCATCTTGGCCTCCAAGCGGTAAACATGCAATAATCCACCCTCGAATGGCGCAGCGTGCCTGAAGCATCTGCAAGACACGCCCACCTCCATGGAAGAAGGTGATACACTTGCCGACCGGTGGTAACAAGCCAGCATCCATGATTGCCCCGCCTAGAAAGGCGTTTGCACCTAAGACTTCAGGGCACGAATGAAGGGCGCCACAAGAAAAGCCTCCATTGACGGCATTGGGAATCCAAATCTGAGAATAGCCGGATGTGCGATATGATGGCAATGCCAAAATGTCACGCATCAGTGACAAAGCTCTGTGGGCAACTCCAGCGGTACCAAAAAACATTGCTTCTTTCAAATCATTAGATACTTCAATTTGTCGTTGTTTTCTAGGTTGAATATTAATTTGAATCGCACTTGATGGTTCTTCGACGGCTTCGTCGCCACTTCCTTGTTCTGCTTTGCCGGAAGTAATATTAGGCTCGACTGGTTCTTCTAAGAGAGCTGTGTCGACATGGGCATGAATGTACTTACGCTCGAAAATAGGAGCAAAGTAGGCCTCCCGAATGCCTTCTCCTCTCAGACGGGCATCTTCAATACGCTCTCGCTCCCGCTCGAGCTCCACTTTACGGCGATGTCGCAAATTAGCACTGAATCCACCTTCGTCACTTTCCGAATCTAGATCCGGCAGTCCAAAGTATTCTGGATCGTCGACTACGCAAAAGGGCCCGATCGCAAACCCCAACGACCTTGCAGGTATAGGCATCCAACTTGTTGACACCCACACATGCGTTGCCAAGATATCTTGCATCGAAGCTACGGCAGTGACTGCATCAGGTTCATCATCGCTGCTTGTGACTTCTGTCATGGTGACATCATTGTCAGGAGGAATAACGTGAGGTATAGGAGCGTCCTTGTTGCTAGTGATATCTTTAACGTTCACCTTTCCACTGATTTCGTGGCTGGCGCCGGATTGCAGTTTGCCAATCCACGACATGTGATCGACGCCTATGATATCAGAGGTTTTCTTATAACGTTCTCGATTGGCATCTTGGCAATAATGCAACCTTGTATCACTCACGCCAAAGTCCTCGCCACAACCCACAGCAATCATTCCTTCTTGCATTGGAGCCGTCACGTACACTATCAGTTCATGCGACGTCCGGTGTTTGAACGAAGCCGAGTCCAAACAGGGCAACCAATTTCTGGCTCCTTCGTGATCACCAAACACACCCGCCGTCGTGTACACGTGAGCCGGCCAGTATTCGCTGGTCGGCAGCAAGTGCAAACCACCAGCGTGCAATTCTGAAGGAGGCACAGGAATTTCGTAGTCAATGGTAATTTTGAAGGCCCGTCGTCCGTGTTCGGTAAGCGAAGCCTCTGCCAAACGAGATGCCACCAATTGGATCCTCGCGTCTCGGCGTTGCTCCGTACGCTTGTGCAGTCTGTCGCACAACTCGCGAGTCATGGATCCGCTACCATCGTTGTGACGACCTTCCCGCAAATCATGTTCCCACTGATCTTTAAGCCATTTGATTTGTCGCTTCTGTTCTTCCGGGGACAAGGCCGTAGTTGGTGTTTGCAGGGGAGGCCGTCCTGCTGCATTGGAAGGCCTGTCAATGTTTAAGCGGAGCTCACCCATATTCGATGCAATACTGGCCGCTCTTAATCCAGTGGTCATTCCAGCAGCACCTCGGGAACTTTGAGAATCAGCATCGTATCGTTGAACGTTTGGATAGTCCATATAATCGGATTCGGTGTACGATTCGGCAGGTTTGATAAGCACATGTTCGAGAGGATCCATGTGCGAAAAGGTAGTATTCCAAGACTCCATGGCAGTAGCTCTGGTAGTAGGTGTATCTAGCACATCTGATGAAGGTATCAATCCAATTGTTTCAACTTGTACATTAGTTACGTGACACGTTCCTCGCAAATGAAAGGCCAATTGGGTCGTCGTAGGCAAAGGGGGTGCTAAATCTTGGACGTACAGAGTAGTGCTGCCCTTGCATGCCCATTTACCCTGCTCGGTCAATGCAAAAGAAAGTCGAGATGATTGGTGGTGCACACGTACAAAGGACGCCATTGCTAAATGCGGCGGAACATTGGCAGGTGGGGTGTATTTGCGTTTCTTACTGGCAGTGGAGGGAGAGTTGCTGTTGCTGTTGCTGATGCTGTTTTGTTTGGGACTGGTGGACTGTTTCGGGGAGGTACTTTGTTGCTGGCCGCTTCCTTCGCCTCCGTTCTTTTTCAAATTTAATTTCAACTTAACTTCACCACTGGCAGCACTGCCTTGCGCAGGAGAATTACCATCTTTGGGTGGCTTTGGACGAGGAGGCGATGGAGGCATGATGGTGGCTCCAGAAATGATCGATGTATCTTTGGAGGAACTTAACGAAGTCGATGGCGCAGGATAGATGAGCAAAATTGAGGTGAATCCTGGCCTGTTTCTTAAGGATAAAAAGATGCCAGACAAAGCAGATGTCTTGCCTGAACCTGATATGAAAGTATGAAGTCAAACAATATAACAAAACTAATCCAACATCCAACAATCATGTTGTCACCAATCGAGGGATATCCCTACCCCGGGAATTGCAAAATTACCCCGGGATAGGGAAAAACACATTCCCGGGGTTGTTTTTGGAAGTAGCATTTGTTGGGCTTAAGTAATATGAACCGTTA
>Ga0210025_1002868_pt1 | contig 16177 bp, 17 predicted proteins | sample CryGeyme20150102_FD_183989 | JGI IMG/M metagenome (GOLD analysis project Ga0210025, IMG submission 183989) | Groundwater microbial communities from Crystal Geyser aquifers in Utah, USA - Crystal Geyser metaG 2015-0102 (SPAdes) (version 2) | ecosystem: Environmental > Aquatic > Deep subsurface >...
TAAAAGTAGATCAGTAATTCGGTGAGTCCAAACAAATCCAGAGTTTTCGGTCTTTAAGGTAATCATAGATTTCTCATTAAATATTTCCTATATTTTAATTTAAATAAGCATAATAATGCCACTTATTATATTATTTAGCGATACTTCTGAAAATTTTTAATCAAAAAGAGATGTTAAATGTCACAAACAAACAAGTATATTCAAGAACAATCACATCCAATCAATCCACAGATAGATTTGTTTGATGTCTGGAACGGTTTGGTTGAAGAAAGCAAAGCGATTTTAATTACGTTTATGATCACGATTTTTTTATCTATCATTTATCTTTTTTTTACAACTCCAATGTATCTTGCTACAAGCTATTTGTTACCGCCTACACAAAAAGATGTTTTGCCAATGAATGAGCTGAGCATACTTCTCAACAGCAACAGCAACAACACGCCTGAATCAGTCTTTAAGGCCTTTAAAATGAATTTGGAGTCACGACAAAGTCTAAAAGCCGTTTTTGATGAATATAAGCTGATTTATACGTACGAATCTGATTTTGATTTATTATCTCCTCTAGAGAAAAGAAAAGCAGAGCAAGATTCTTTCGATGAGTTTTTGAAGCACTTTTCGGTTCAGCTTAATGATAAAAAAAATGACTTAGGTGGTTATGTTGTTAGTTTATCTTTAGAAACTGATGAGAAAGTGGTGGTAAATATTTTAAATGATTTGGTTGCACGGGCGATTGATAAGACAAAGGTTCAAATATACGAGCAACTCATTGTCGAGAAAACGACACGAGAGCGACAATTACAGCAAGCTATAGATAGCGCTCGAAAAGTTGAAAAAGATCGTCGGCGCGATAGAATTGCTCAACTCTCAGAAGCCCTTTTAATCACTCAAAAGCTTGGTATTAAAAAGCCACTCGCTAGTGGCCCCCGTTTAATTTCTCAAAGCAACAGTTTTCCGTTGTATTTTTTGGGGTCGGAGCTACTAGAGGTTGAAAGAGCTGTCCTACAAAGTCGTGAAAATGATGATCCATTTGTCTCTGAATTAAGGGATTGGCAGCAGAGCTTGAATAAATTAACGAGTTTAGTTATTAAACAATCAGAATTTGGGGTAGCTAAAATAGACATGATGGCAGATTATGCCGAAAAAATTAAACCCAAAAAGGCACTGATATTAGCGGCAGCAGGTATCTTAGGGCTGATGTTGGGTGTGTTTATTGCCTTAATTCGTCGCGCCGCCAAGAATCGAAAAACTCGAATGATGGGGTAGTGTAGTTAAAAGATCTCTATAAGCTATTGGGTTTTCCCTAGACATGTTGCTCCACTGTGCCAATTGGTTAGAATAGAGTTTTTCACGGCGTAATAGATTGCCCAGTTCGATAATGGATCTTTTATACTGGGCACTGAATGTGCGACGTGTTCGCTTTTCCAATTCAGCTGGCGGGACTATTTCTGGATTGAATGTGGTATCAGGTTTTGGCATTTTAGGTTCCTTTTTCACCCTGAAAACTATGTTAACTCAAAATTAACTGGCGCAGGTTTATGTTGACACACAGGGCAGGGGAACCACAACAGTTTAAAACTTTACTTTACCACTCATATTGTTCTGCAATGGCTGCGAAGGCGGTCATAAAGGCTGGTTCTTGAAATTTCTTGAGTCCGGTTTCGTTAAAGGGGATAGGCAGTGGGTATTTTTTGAGAGCCGCCTTTTGTGCTGACGCATCCATTAGGTGTACTTTAGTGGGTGTGATGAGTTGCAATGCGGCTTCTAGCTTAAACCCATTGGCGCCGCCTGCAAACTTTCCTTTCTTTTGCCGTGCGCGAATCACGACTTTCTCGACTTGGTAATCTTCTATTAATTTGCTGAAAGTTTTTTGAAAATAACGGAGTTCTTCTGGTGAATCTGGATTGTTGCAGGTAACTTTTCGGACACGGCATTCTGGTAAATTAAAGATGTCGGCTTCAAAGTGGATTAGGCTAATAATGGCATCATTGCCAGAGAGTTCTACGCCACAAATCATCATGGTTTATTTCCTTTTTATTTTTCTGTTGTATTTCGTTCATTACGGTTTGTTTTTTTTGTAGCGTGGGTTAAGAAGCTGAGTCGGAAATAGCCGATAATGATATAAAACACCGAGCCAATGATGATCCCTAATAAAAAATTTCCGAGAAAGAAGGGTTGCCAAATGCTCGGGAAGATTTCTATAAACCATTGTTGCGATGCGATCGGGATGTTGGCATCTAGATTTTCAATGGGTGGGGTTGCAAGCACCCAAGTGCCAAATTGATAACCACCATACCAGATAAAGCCCATAGTGAGAGGATTGGTAATCCAAGCGAGAGCGGTTGCCAGTGGAATATTGGCTCGCGCATAATAGGCCAGAATGGAGCCCAGTACCATTTGAAAGGGAACCGGTAGCATCATGCAAAAAGCGCCAATAAAACCAGCTCGAGCAAAGGAGAGTCGGTCACCCGCCCAGTAGATTCGGTCTTTGAATTTTGGGAAGTATTTGTTCAAAAAAACAGATCTTTTTGCTTTTCGGCCGATTTGATGGATTTGGAGTTTTAGAAATCTTAGCATCGTTTAATTTTAGCAGGATTCGCAGAGAATGATTGGACATTTGCTATGGGTTAGAGTACATTGCGCACTGCAAGAAGATTGGGCAATCGCGAGAGTTTCGATTTTCGAGGAAAGTCCGGGCACTACAGAGCAGAATGCCAGCTAACGGCTGGGCGGTGAAAGCCGACGGAAAGTGCAGCAGAGAGTAGACCGCCAATTTATTGGTAAGGGTGAAAGGGTGCGGTAAGAGCGCACCGCGCAGCGGGTAACCGTTTGTGGCAAGGTAAACCCCATTCAGTGCAAGACCAAATAGGGAAACAGGTTTAAGCTTGCTTAAACAAGGTGTGGCTCGCACCTGGTTTCCGGGTAGGTTGCTTGAGGGAAGCAGTGATGCTTCTCCTAGAGGAATGATTGTCGCCCGCGAGGGAACAGAACCCGGCTTATAGATCTTCTTGCACTTTTTTCATTATTCTTTTTTTATAATTCTTTGCAGGATCCTGCTGTTTTTTCTTAAAAATTATTATTAAGTTATCGTCATAACCTAAATTTAATTTCTTCTCCTATCGATATCGTATTGATTAATCAATCTTTAATCCATGTTGTTTATTTATTTATTTTTTAAAATCTTATCTAAGTTGTTCATCTGTAACCATAAGTTCATAAAAAATCCGCTTAACACTGCTTGACAGACTTCTTAAAAGTTAATATAGTGGCGACAAGTGGGGCAAAGTGGTGAAAAGTGGTAAATAATGTTGTTTTTTCGTGGCATCAATTCAATCAATATGGATATCAAGGGGCGTTTAGCGATTCCTAAGCGTTATCGTGAGTCCATTGCGGAGGCCAGCGACAACCAATTGGTGGCCACCATTGATCTACAAAGCCCATGCTTACTGATTTACACTCTGGATGAGTGGGAAGTGATTGAACGCAAATTAATGGCTTTGCCGAATATGGATAGCAAAGCACGATTGGTTCAGCGTCTGCTACTTGGTCATGCCTCTGAAATGGAAATGGATAGTAATGGTCGAGTTTTATTGCCACCATTACTGAGAGAACATGCCAAATTGGAAAAAGAAGCCATTTTATTGGGTCAGGGCAATAAGTTTGAACTCTGGTCGAAATCCGCTTGGGATGCCAGTCGTCCAAACATGTTGGATATGGCTTCGGTTGGCGATGTGTCCGAATCCCTAGCCAGTTTGAGTTTATAGGATGTCGTCTTCAGAGGAAATTGAGCAAGCCAGTCACTATCCGGTGATGTTGCAAGAGGCTGTAGCAGGCCTGGGCGTTTCTGGGGAAGGTATTTATATTGACTGCACTTTTGGGCGGGGTGGGCATAGCCGAATCATACTGTCTCAATTGAATAAAAATGGCCACTTGTTGGCCATTGATCAAGATCCGGAAGCCGTTGCTTATGCCAAGCAAGCCTTTTTGGAGCCGCAGTTTGAAATTCAGCAAGGCAGTTTTGAAGCACTAGAGGCTTATTGTGCTGATCGAGGTTGGCTTGGCCAGGTGGATGGGATTTTGATTGACTTGGGCGTGTCATCGCCACAATTGGATGAGGCTGAACGAGGATTTAGTTTTATGCGTTCAGGGCCACTTGATATGCGAATGAATCCACAAAGTGGATTGAGTGCAAAAGAATGGTTGATGCAAACGGATGAGAAAACCTTAGCACAGGTCATTCGGCAATATGGTGAAGAGAAGTTCTCAGGGCGAATTGCTCGGCATATTAAGGAAGCCATCGCCGCTGGCGTTTTAAATACCACGTTGGATTTAGCCAATATTGTTAAAAAGGCCTCGCCAAAAACTGAAAAACATAAGCATCCTGCAACGCGAACATTTCAAGCCATTCGCATTGCGGTTAACCGAGAGTTAGATGTTTTAAAAACCGTATTAGAAGCTTCTGTCCGGGTGCTAAAGCCAGGTGGACGTTTATCTGTCATCAGTTTTCATTCGTTAGAAGATCGAATTGTGAAGCAGTTTATTCGAGACCAGTCTCGTCTAAAAGACTTGTTTCCAGATTCACCGATAGAGTTAGAGGTGGTAAAGCCTGTCTTGAAAAAAATTGGCAAACCCATCTTTCCGACCTCTAAAGAGTGTGAAGAAAACCCGCGTTCTAGAAGCGCGGTGTTAAGAATAGCAGAAAGACTTGCATAAATTTTAAGGGTTTGCTGATTACAGCAATTATCAAAGCATTGTGTTGACTAAGGGGAGTATCACATGAAGTTCAATTTACAGGAAACCATTTCCGAAGAAGCAGGTATGCCAAAGATTATGGTCATTGGTCTTGGCGGCGGCGGCGGTAATGCCGTTGATTATATGGTGCGTTCACAGGTAGAAGGGGTTGAATTTATCTGTGCCAATACTGATGTTCAGGCGCTTAAAAAGTCAAAGGTAGCGACTTGTATTCAATTGGGTGCAAATGGTCTAGGTGCCGGAGCAAACCCGGATAGAGGAATGGAAGCCGCCAAAGAAAATATTGAACAAGTCAAAGAAGCCCTTAGAGGTGCTGACATGGTCTTTATTACCGCCGGAATGGGTGGAGGAACGGGCACAGGTTCTGCCCCCGTGGTCGCACAAGCCGCTCGTGAAATGGGGATTTTAACTGTTGGTGTGGTTAGCCGCCCATTTGGGTTTGAACGCCGTGGTAAAATCGCCGATGCCGGGATCGAACAATTAGCGGAACATGTGGATTCACTGATTACGGTTCCAAATGATAAGTTGTTAAAAGTGTTGGGGCGTGATTTTGTATTGGCAAAAGCTTTTGATTATGCGAATGAAGTCTTGCATGGCGCGGTGCAAGGGATATCAGAATTAGTCACTCGCCCGGGGATGATTAACGTCGACTTTGAAGATTTAAGAACTGTGATGACCGAAAGAGGCGTTGCCATGATGGGGGTTGGGCATGCGACGGGTGAAGATAGAGCCATTAAAGCGGCTGAAAAAGCCATTGCCAATCCACTACTTGAAGATATTTCGGTATCGGGTGCACGTGGATTATTGGTTAACATTACTTCTGGCTTGGATTTTACACTCGGGGAATTTAATGAAGTCGGTGATGTCATTGATCAAGTCGCTTCTGAAGATGCCAAAGTGATTATCGGAACCTCGATTGATGAAAGTATGACGGATGAAATTAGAGTGACCGTGGTGGCAACAGGGCTGACAGAAGCGGGAGCAGCCAAAAGACCAGAAGTGGTTAAACCAAATTTACAAGCGGTAGAAGCCAGTAAGGCAGAAGAAAAAGTCAGCTTAAATACGCAAACAGAAAAGCCGGTAGAACCAGAAGTCGTCCGTCCAAAAATGGTGGTGAATGGTGGGGTAACAGGCCGAGTAGATGCCAATTCAAATTACTTGGATATTCCAGCTTTTTTACGTCGTCAAGTAGATTAATACAGCGTCTGCGCTGTTTTGATCTTGATTTTGAGCGCTTGAGTTTTAGAGGTGGCTGTGCAAAAACTCCCCAGCCTTCGCCCGTTTAAAACCATTCACTGGCAAGGTTTCTTTGCACTTTTTTTACTGAGTGTGTTGGTCATTTCAATGATTGCCATCGTTGAAGTTCAACACCAAGTAAGGCATTTAGAAACACAAGTTGCTCAATCCCTCAAAAAACAGGTAACCCTTCACCAAGAATTGGGTAGGCTAACCTTAGAAAAACATCACCTTACCGCTCTAGCAAGGGTAGAGTATTTAGCGAAAACACAGCTTAACATGACGCTGGAAAAATCGCCTAAACGCCAAAACTTCCAAATAATTTTTCTGGAAAAAAATAATGCAACCGATGAACCAGAATCCACTCATTAAACGAGATTCTATCGTTCTAATCCTTATTGTTATGCTATTTATGGCAATCATCGCCAAAGCATTTCATGTTCAGATCCTCCAAGCCGATTTCTTGCAAGACGAAGGGAATAAGCGTCAAATCAGAACGCTTAATATTCCTGCTCCCAGAGGGGATATTCTTGACCGTAATGGTCACGTTCTTGCACTGAGTACACCGATCGATTCCATTTGGGTGGATCCAAAAACATTAGCATTTTACCTAGACCCCGTTGCTCAGCAAACACAACTGCTTTCTGAAAAACTCAGTGAATCACAATTACAGAAAAGGCAAGTAACGATTGAGCAGAAATATCAAGCTTATCAACAGATGCTAGCCCTATTGGAACTCAGCCCGGAAAGTTTTACACCACAGGTGCTGGCTAAACGAGATCGTCGTTTTCTTTATGTCAAACGCGGAGTCTTGCCTGAAATAACGAAACAAATTGAGGCTCTTGATGTGCCTGGACTTTATGTTCAAAATCAATATAAACGTTATTATCCAACCGGAGAAGTCGTTAGTCATCTTATCGGATTTACCAATATTGATGATGTCGGTATTGCCGGTATTGAAAAAACCTATGACGATTGGCTGTCAGGCCGCGAAGGGAAAAAACAAATTGTCAAAGACCGCGCCGGCCGTGTAGTGGCCTTCGTAAAAGATTTACAGCCGGCAAAACCCGGTAAATCAATTCATTTAAGCATCGATAAGGACATCCAGTTTTTTCTGTTTCATGCGATGAAAAAGAGTTTTATTCAACATCAAGCGACCAGCATGATGTCAGTGATTTTGGATGCAAAAACAGCTGAAGTCATTGCCATGGTTTCTTTACCCGCCTTTAACCCGAATGATCGCAGCCAACTTCAAGGGGAACGTCTTCGTAACCGAGTGGTGACGGATGTGGTTGAACCCGGGTCTTCAGTGAAACCATTTATCATTGCCAAAGCTTTGGATTTAGGGGTGATCGGCCTAGAGGATCAGATTAATACGTCCCCTGGTTCGATGACCATTCAAGGGCAGCGCATTAGTGATACTCGTAATCATGGTGCCTTGACGCCTGCCGAAGTGATTCAGCAATCCAGTAATATTGGTGCCAGCAAAATAGCGTTTAAAATGACGCCGCAGCAACAATGGCAAATGTTTCATGATATTGGCTTTGGACAAGATTTAGGTCTGTTTCTACCGGGAGAGACCATGGGGTATCTCCGTCCTGCGAACGAATGGCAAAAAATTGATCAAGCCTCCAGTTCTTTTGGTTATGGTTTTAATATTAATTTAATGCAATTGGCTCATGCTTATATGGTAATCAGTCATCAAGGTGAATTAAAGCCGCTTTCGGTGATCAAACGCAACCCTGATACAGAAAATCCGGGTCGGCAAATTATCTCGTCAACCGTGGCGCAACAGGTTTTAGGGATGATGGAGGCAGTGGTTGCACAAGGGGGAACGGCGCCGCAAGCTAAAGTGGATGGCTATCGGGTTGCCGGTAAAACCGGAACCGTACATTTAACCAAAGCCGGGGGCTATGAAGCCAATCAATATTTATCCTTATTTGCCGGGATTGTGCCGGTATCGAATCCAAAATATATTATGGTTGTCGCTGTGAATAAACCCAGCCGAGGGATTTATTATGGCGGTAAAGTCGCCGCGCCAATCTTTAAAGAGGTCATGACCGATGTATTGCGATTAAAAAACATTGCCCCAGACGATGTTTGGCAGGGACATTGAGATGATGACACTCAAAGCGTTATTGGCAGATTTAGATGGGGGTGAGATGCCTTTATTAACGGATGCCGTGGCACAGAAAATTATTTCGCAACTGACTGTCGATTCCCGAGATGCGATTGCCGGGAGTGCCTTTATCGCGCTGGCCGGTTTCAATTCACATGGCATGACCTATGCCGAGCAAGCCGTGGCAAAAGGTGCCCATGTTATTTTGGCTGAAAAGTCACCAGGCCTGGTGAAAATGGATAGCGTAGTATCAGTCCATCATCAAGGGCAACAGCTCACTGTGCCTGTTATTTGGCTAGCCGATCTTGCAAAGCGCTGTGCAAATCTGGCAAAACGATTTTATGGTCATCCAAGCCGGCAACTCAAAGTCATTGGTGTGACAGGCACCAATGGCAAAACATCCACTGCCCACTATATTGCCCAACTGCTATCAGCAAGTGGCTTCAAGGTTGGGCTATTAGGCACCTTAGGGAATGGCTGGTTGGGCGCGTTAACCGCCTCACAAAACACTACTTTGGACGTGATTACTTTAAATCGCTGGTTGGCGTTTTTTGCCGGGAATCAAGCCGATATCGTCGTAATGGAAGTCTCCTCTCATGCAATCTCTTTAGCAAGAATAGCGGGCATCGAATTTTGTGGTGTGGCCTTAACTCAGGTGACCCGAGATCATTTAGATTTTCATCACACAGAACAAGCTTATCAATCGGTTAAAAAGCAGTTATTTGCAGATTACCCCAGCCAGTTTCAGGTACTGAATTTGGACGATGCGATTGGTCGTGAACTGGCTGAAGAATCGACCCTATCCAGTCGCAAACTGGGGTATTCTTGGCAGAAATCGTCAGCCGATATTTATGCAATGTCATCGATGTTATATGAACAGGGGATGAAAGGCGCGTTAACAATCTCACAAACACCCATAAAATTTGATGTCCCCTTAATGGGGCAGTTTAATTTAGAAAATATGCTGTGTGCAATCGGCGTGAATGTTGGCTTAGGACTGTCTGCAAAACAGATTGAAGCGGCGCTCACCCATCTAAAACCTGTGGCTGGGCGTATGCAGTGTCTACGGCAGTTCGGAATGGCAACTGTCGTTATCGATTATGCGCATACGCCCGATGCATTACAAGCATTGCTCATTGCGGTCAGAGCGCATTTATCAAGTCCCAATCAAAAGCTTTGGCTGGTTTTTGGCTGTGGAGGGGATCGAGATCAGGGCAAACGCCCCTTAATGGGTCAGGTTGCAGAAGATTATGCCGATAAAGTCATTTTGACAGATGATAATCCGCGTTGCGAATCCCCACAGCACATTGTTCAACAAATTTCAGCCGCTATGCAGAAACCTTTTCAAGTAATTCATGATCGTGCTGAAGCGGTTGCTACCGTTATAGCACAGGCCAGCCCGGGGGATGTGGTGGTTTTGGCCGGTAAAGGGCATGAGTCCACTCAAGAAATTGCGGGAAGAAAAATCCCTATGCAGGACGAGAATTTGGTCAATCAGGCCTATCAGTGTAAAAGGAATTCATTATGAGTTGGTTATTAAATGAAGTCATTCAAGCTGTCAATGGTGTGTTGATTGGCGATAACCTTGGGGAAGCGGATGTGATCTTGGAATCTGTCAGCACCGATACTCGTACTCTTCAAGCCGGCGCTTTGTATATCGCCATAAAAGGCGCTCAGTTTGATGGACATCATTTTATCGAAGAAGCGGTCATCGAGGGGGCGGTTGCCATTTTGGTGTCAGAGCCGGTCACCTCTGCTGTGCCTGCAATCTTGGTGGATGATACGCTAGCGGCGTATGGTCAGCTTGCCGCTTGGCATCGTCAAAAAATGCCATTAAAAGGGGTGGTGGGCATTACCGGATCGAATGGCAAAACCACGACAAAAGAGATATTAGCAACCATACTGCAACAGCAAGCGTCGGTATGGGTGACACCCGGTAACTTCAACAATGAAGTGGGGGTTCCTCAAACCCTATTGCAAATTGAAGAACAGCATGATTATGCAGTGATTGAGATGGGCGCAAATCACCCGAATGAAATTGGCTACCTGACTCAATTAGTGAAGCCAACCGTGGCGGTGATTACCTTAGCGGCTAGTGCACACTTGGAAGGCTTTGGCTCATTACCAGGCGTGATTAAGGCTAAGGGGCAAATTCTAGAGGGGGTGGCCGCTGGGGGAACGGCTGTTCTCAATATTGATTCTCCCGGGTTTGACGTCTGGCATCAACAGGCACAAACCCTTAATTTGACTGTCGTTAGCTTTGGTTATCATCCTTCAGCACAGGTTCGAATTGCGCACATAAAACAAAATGAAGCCAGTATTGAGTTTGAATGTCATCTGTCCACTCAAGGGCATGCCTTTGTCGAGCAAGTTTATTTGCCCGTTTTAGGCGCTCATAATGCCATGAATGCAGCCGCAGCGGTAGCGGCTTGTTTGGCTTTGGGGTTGGAATGGCCACAAATTCAACCAGGCCTGGTCAATTTTCACGGGGTTTGCGGACGGGGACAAACACATCCATTACCGCACGGCGTTTTGATTGATGACAGTTATAATGCTAACCCTACATCCATGCAGGTTGCAATTGATACCCTCATGCGCTGTCCCGGTGAGGGCATCGTTTGCTTAGGGGCAATGGCTGAATTGGGAGAAAATAGTGCTGCACTGCATCTCGAATTGGCCGACTATGCAAAATCGGCCGGTGTTAAATACTTGTATTTAGTTGGCGAAGCAACCGAACCCATGGCCGCTCAATTTGGTGAGGGCGCGCATTGGTTTCAAAGTCATCAGCTGTTAGCCGAGGCGCTATCGAAAAGGGTGGCGCAAAACCAAATTCAAAATGTCCTTATTAAGGGCTCGCGTTCCGCAAAAATGGAAAAAGTTGGGCAGGCCTTATTGGCTCAACTGGCGCCATCACATTAAGGAAAAAACATGCTGATCTATTTAACCGACTATCTATCACAATTTATTTCAGGCTTTAGTGTATTTAATTACATTACCATGCGCACCATTATGAGTGTGCTAACCGCTTTACTGATTTCTTTTGTGATCGGACCCAAAGTGATTCGATGGTTAATTCGATTAAAGGTCGGACAAAGTGTGCGGCTAGATGGCCCGCAATCGCATCTGATAAAAACCGGAACGCCGACGATGGGCGGGGTGATGATTTTATTTTCAGTCTCGATTGCAGTGTTATTGTGGGGAAATTTAACCAATCATTACTTAGTCATTGCAACCTTAACCATGCTGGGGTTTGGGTTGATTGGCTTTATTGATGACTATCAAAAAGTGGTCTATAAAGACCCAAACGGAATGCGCTCAAGAACCAAGTTTTTCTGGCAATCTTTAGTCGGACTGATTGCGGCTTATAGTTTGTTTGCATTCGCCAAGGTGCCTTCTGAGTCTCTGTTGTTGATCCCTTATATGAAAGATACGTTTATTTATCTTGGCGCTTGGGGCATGGTGTTGAGTTATTTGGTGATTGTCGGAACCTCAAATGCGGTCAATCTTACCGATGGACTGGATGGGTTAGCGATTATGCCAACGGTGATGATTTCGACAGCTCTGGGGGTGTTCGCTTATGTCTCCGGGCATGTGTATTTTGCCGATTACTTACAGATTCCGTATTTACCCGGTGTTGGAGAACTGACTATCTTTTGTGCCGCACTGGCGGGCGCAGGATTAGGCTTTCTTTGGTTTAATGCCCATCCGGCGCAAGTTTTTATGGGCGATGTCGGATCCTTGTCCATCGGTGCAGCCATGGGGGTGGTTGCGGTGGCGGTGAAGCAAGAATTGGTACTGTTTATTATGGGGGGGATTTTCGTTGCCGAAACCCTTTCGGTGATTCTTCAGGTTGGCTCTTTTAAGCTACGTGGGGGCAAGCGTATTTTCTTAATGGCGCCTTTACACCATCATTTTGAACAAAAAGGCTGGCATGAATCTCAGGTGATTGTACGATTTTGGATTATTACCATTTTATTAGTATTAATCGGGTTAGCGAGTTTAAAAATACGCTAATTAGATAGAGAATACACAGATTAAGCAAGTTGAAAAAAGGAAAGAACAGTGTATCTAGTTGCCGGGTTGGGGTTAAGTGGACAAAGTGTGTTGCGTTATTTTGCAAGCCAAGGTGAACCTTGTTATGCCTTTGATACGCGAGCTGATTTGGAGATCGAAACCTTAAAAGCACAGTATCCTCAAGTTATTTTTGCCACCGGAAAACTGCCGAGCGGCTGGTTTGCAAAGGTTGATAAAATGGTACTCAGTCCCGGTATTGCCTTGTCATCAGCATGGGTGAAACCTTTTTTGCAAGCAGGTAAGGAAGTGATTGGGGATATTGAACTGTTTGCGCGTTCAGTCGGTGAACCCATTGTCGCCATTACCGGGTCAAATGGTAAAAGTACGGTCACCACTTTAGTGGTACAAGCCTTAAAAAAAGCGGGGTATGTTGTTGGCTTGGGCGGTAACATTGGTAAACCGGCGTTGGATTTATTGCTTGAAGACAACGAATTTGACGTTTATGTGTTGGAATTGTCCAGTTTTCAATTGGAAACCACCTATTCGCTGCAAGCAACCAGTGCGGCATTGCTGAATATTTCAGAAGACCACATGGATCGCTATGATTCCTTAGAGGCCTATATACAAGCGAAACTGACCATTTTGAATAATGCAGAGTGGGCGGTGTTACCACAAGATTTTAAATTGATAAAAACGGTTAAAGTTCAAAATGAACTGCGTTTTGGACTGGGGGATAGTCAATTCCCTATACCAGATCAAGCCTATGGTATCGTGAAAAAAAATAACCAGGCCTGGCTGGGGTGGGGAAGCCATGCTGCGGTGCCTGTGCAGGCGATGGCGCAACAAGGTATTCATCATCAATTGAATGCGTTAGCGATGATGGCTTTGTGTCGTCCTTTTAACGTGTCTGACGATGTTTATGCTCAGGTACTCAGCGAGTTCAAAGGCCTGCCCTATCGTAGTCAATGTATTGCGTTACACAATCACGTTCAGTGGATAAATGATTCAAAGGGAACCAATGTCGGCGCGACTTTAGCGGCGATTAAAACCAGTTTGGCAACGATTGAGGGGCAGCTCATTTTAATTGCCGGAGGGGTTGGTAAAGAAGCCAATTTTTCAGCATTAGACGCGGCGCTTCGTCAAAGGTGTCGAGCCGTGATTTTATTTGGTCGAGACAGGCATAAAATTGCTGCGGATTGTCATCTTGAAAATACACATCTGGTTGAAACCTTGCCGGAAGCCATTGCCCTGGCAGATTTACAGGCACAGCGCGGAGATGCGGTGTTGTTTTCACCTGCTTGTGCCAGTTTTGATCAGTTTCAAAATTATGAGGATCGGGGTGAACACTTTGACCATTGGGTTCATCAACGGCTAGCCAAAGGAACTGTTTAATGCGGCTACTTAATCAATCGTTTAAAGATTGGCAAGTCTCCTCGAAACAATGGCCGGTGGATTACTTATTATTGGCGGGATTGGTGGCGCTAATGGTTATGGGGTTAACGATGGTCGCTTCCAGTTCTGTTGCCATCGGTGAAAAACGTTTTGATGATCCGCTGCATTATCTGTGGCGACAATTGTTTTCATTGGGCTTGGGCGTGCTGGCGGCAATCATTTTTGTTCAATTCCCCTTGGCTTTTTGGCGAAAAAGACGGGGGTTTTTATTTCTTTTGGGGTTGGGGTTATTGTTATTGGTATTGATTTTTGGCCGAGAAATTAATGGCAGTCAACGATGGTTGCCGTTAGGCGTTATGAACTTTCAGGTGTCGGAGTTTATGAAGATGGCCGTGGTACTGTTTATGGCAGGCTATCTGGATCGACATGGCCATGCGGTGCGTGAAAGTTATGAAGCGGTCTTTCGCTTGGCATTACCTTTTGGGGTCATGGCTCTGTTGTTGTTAATGGAACCGGATTTTGGCAGTACCTTTGTGATAGCCGTGATTTTAACCGGCATGCTACTGATTGCCGGCGCCCCTTGGCGATTTTTTGTCATCACGGTTTTACCGATCGCTCTGTTATTGATTACCATGGTGATTACCTCGCCATACCGGCTGGCAAGGGTCACCAATTTCCTGGATCCCTGGTCAGATCCTTTTGGACAGGGTTATCAGTTAACGCAAGCGCTTATCGCCTCAGGTCGTGGCGAATGGCTGGGTGTGGGGCTGGGAGAAAGCGTTCAAAAATTATTATATTTACCTGATGCACATACCGATTTTTTATTTTCAATCTATGCTGAAGAACTCGGGCTGATGGGGGTCATTGCTTTGGTTTTATTGTATGCCTTTATTTTATGGCGCTGTTTTCGGATTGGTCGAAAAAGCCTAGAACAGCAGCAAGTGTTTGGCGGGTTAATCGCTTATGGTGTGGGTATCTGGATTGCATTGCAAGCGGTTATCAATATGGGGGTCAATTTAGGATTGTTTCCAACCAAAGGCTTAACCTTACCCTTAATGAGTTATGGTGGATCCAGTGTATTGATGCTATTGATTACACTGGCAATCGTCATCCGCGTGGATATCGATTCAAGACAGCAAATCCCTTCGGAATGAAAAAAGAGAGGTTGCCATGAAAAAGATTTTAATAATGGCAGGCGGAACGGGCGGTCATGTTTTTCCCGGGCTGGCGTTAGCGGAAGCGTTAGCAGAACACCAAGTGCAAACCGTTTGGCTGGGCACGCAAAATGGTATGGAGCAACAGTGGGTGACGGCTGCGCAATTGCCGTTTCATGCGATTGCCATCAAAGGTTTAAGAGGCAACGGTTGGTGGGGTTGGCTAAAAGCCCCCTTTAAGGTATTAAAGGCTTGGCGACAAGCGAGAAAAATCATTCAGCAAGAAGCCCCAGATGTCGTTTTAGGCATGGGGGGATTTGTTTGCGGGCCGGGTGGACTCGCCGCACTGTCATTGAGAATCCCATTGGTCTTGCATGAGCAGAACGCTATTGCGGGTTTAACCAATAGACTACTTGCCCCTTTTGCAAAATGGGTATTGTGTGCTTTTCCACAAAGTCGGTTTTCGAGTGCCAATACCCTCGTTGTCGGCAATCCGGTTCGAGCGGGGTTAGCAAAGATACCAACCGTGGCGCAAACGACGGCTTCGCGCCCCATCCATCTATTGATACTGGGCGGCAGTCGAGGGGCTTTGGCCTTGAATGAAACGGTGCCTGCCGCTTTGGCATTAATGCCTGAGTCCATTCGCCCACAGGTGGTTCATCAAACGGGAGAGAAAACCCTATCGGCAGCGCAAGCGGCTTATCAACAAGCTGGCGTGGCCGCATCTGTGGTTCCTTTTATTGATGATATGGTGAGCGCTTATGCGCAGGCAGACTTGGTGATTTCTCGAGCAGGTGCTTTAACCGTATCCGAATTGATGGCCGCCGCCAGGCCTGCATTATTGGTGCCTTATCCACATGCGGTCGATGATCATCAAACCGCCAATGCCGAAGCATTGGTCAAACTGGGTGGGGGTGAGGTGATTGCTCAATCGGATTTAACCCCTGCGTTATTGCGCGATAAATTGCTACCCTGGCTTGATTTAGCGCATTGTGAAACCGCTTCCCGATTGATTCGACAACAGTCCCCCCAAAACGCCACCGCAACCATTGTGGAAAGGCTGCTAGCCATTAAGGGTTGAACGGCGACGATAGACAGCACTCACCAAGCAAGATAATTTTTGATTAACAGGAGGCGATATGTCAGCTAGCGTATCTCAGTATGCCGATCTAGTCGGAAAGCGTATTTTAATCACAGGGGCTTCTAGCGGAATCGGTGCCGGTATGGCTGGGGTTCTTGCTCAACAGGGCTGTCATTTGGTTTTGCATTATCATCACAATCAGACAGGCATTGCGAAAACCTTAGAAACCGTTTTAGCGCTGGGGGCGAAAGCCGAAATACTGCAATGTGATTTTCGTCAATTGGAAAGCGTCCAAGCTTTTTTTGACCAGGCCTTATATGTTGACGTGTTCTCTGAAATAAAGAGAATTTACTAAGGACGCTTAGTAAAGGGAAGTGAGATCTTGTGACCAGGCCAAGGTTAATAAGCCTGATGCCCAGATTAAGACCACTT
>Ga0210025_1002875_pt1 | contig 16150 bp, 9 predicted proteins | sample CryGeyme20150102_FD_183989 | JGI IMG/M metagenome (GOLD analysis project Ga0210025, IMG submission 183989) | Groundwater microbial communities from Crystal Geyser aquifers in Utah, USA - Crystal Geyser metaG 2015-0102 (SPAdes) (version 2) | ecosystem: Environmental > Aquatic > Deep subsurface >...
TGGTTTACACAGAACGGCGACGTCCTAATCTTTCGATTAATACGTGCGGCGTCTAATAATGGTTGCAGAGGCAACTGCGAAAAATAATGATACCAGCAGGAAAGCCCAGGTGTCCCTCTTGAAGGGTTCTAACCCTACTGCAGATAAAAAGAAAGGTTGGGTTAAACGTTAAACTGAGTTTGGGTCAATAGGTTGTGCTAAGAAATAGATAAATGATACACTGCTGTCAAGCGCAGAATCGCATGCAGCTGGCTTAAATTATCAACTCGCGTTATGAAGGATTGGGAGGAGCTCCATCATCCTCGAGCTAGTAGTTTTGCGTGCAGCACACAGCACGTAATAAACTCCAGTAACCAGTAACCAATACAAACGAGAGTTGGAAAGCAATTCAGTTCTTCAAGTTCTCTAACACTACTCTAATAACTTACAGTCGAGAATTAGATGGAAAACAATGCAATTTAAGCTATTGAATAAACTAAGTTCGCTACTATGGTTTACAATGTACAATTATATATTCGGTAGTCTTGCAACCAACCAGACTTTCGCAAATTGATATTCATGATCGAGAACTCCAAATACGAATTAATTCATTTCCTATCGTGTTGCTAGTACATGAAGGGAGCGCCTCAATATGCAAACCAACCTTTGGACTTGGCTTCCATGCCGTTGAGGTCCTTGCAAGGCATGGTAATCATTCGTCTCGTCTGATTGGGCTTGACCTTGTCGTATCCAAACCAGGTGAGACAAAGGTCTTTATTACTTTGCAACTTGATCCTGCCTCCTGCGTCTTTGCATTTTTCTCCGTAATCCTTCCAGACCCAGCGCTGCAAGGGATGGTTGATATCGCATGGAAGAATGCGGATCCTCGATCTCCGATCTCCATCTCTGATAAACGGCCGAAGGAGCGCACACAACAGTTAGCAGAGTTCGCTTTACTTGCATATAATATATGAGCCAGTAAAAGATACTACGATTAGACCTAGGTCGTCACTTACCCTGCTTGCATACAGAGTGCATCTTTGTCTCCACTGTAGCCGTTTTCATTTCCAAGCATCAAAAGAACGCCATTGCCATCCTTGGCGGTCTGAATTCTCCATCCACTCGTTTCATCCCATGGACACTCATCGCCCATCACAACATGCGTACCAGATGTCTGTTTTCCATTCTCTGTCCTAGCACAGAACAAGGCCTGGTCGTCACCACCACATGTGTTGCCGCCGCCAGCATGACTTACAAGCATAAACCAGTCGTCGTCGTTGAGAAAAGGTAGATCGCCCTGCACAGAGACAGCAGCAGCAAGCAAAAGAGTGAATATATGAATGAATTTCATTGTTTGTCGTGTTTTTGTGTTTTTATGTCTTGTTCATGCAGAATGCTTTCAAGTAGAGGAGGATGGTTCTTCATGATGGTTCTTCCTTCTTCATGATGGCTGATGGTTGTATCAAATTTTTCATTGAGATTCTATGGTTCGTGATGATGGTTCTTGCCAATGTACATGAGGATTCTTAATGATGGTTCTTCGAGATGGTTCTTCATGATGGTTGTTGTATCAAAGTTTTTGTTGAAATTTGAAATATGATTGTTCTGGATGCAACGGTTGCATAAAATCAAATTTTTCTTCGGAATCCTGCTTACGTACGTACATAATAATATTATGTATGTATTATCATAATCTCAGTCGTGGATTGGTCCTGGCAAAAACAATTAAGCAATTATTATGAGCTGTTTTGGGGCGTGCGATCTTCATAAGCGTGTATGTTGGCGTACTTTTAGTGATTCTAGCGTAGCTCAATTCTTGCAGGCTGTGCCCTCGCACTGACTGATTCGTTGTGTTTGACGAGAAGCTCCATAAGCGTGTATTTGTTCGCATGCTCTTAGCGACTCTGGCGTAGCTCAAGTCTTGCAGGCTGTGTCCTCGCACTGAAAGATTCGGTTTGTTTGACGAGAACATCCATAAACGTGTACGTGTGCGCGTGTATTCAGGAGCTCTAGTAGCGCAGCTCAAGACTCGCGGGCTGTGTCTTCTCACTTGCAGATTTGGTTCGTTTGCCGAAAAGCAACCGGAATACGATTGATTCCGATCTATCCGTACTTTCGTGGCATGACTTGTTCAGTGGCGAAGCTCCCAAGGCATAGGAAACTGGCGAGACCGAGCTATGAATTGTATTGCACAGTAGGTAAGGAAAAGTCCGCCGCGCGATCGTAACGTCGAGAGTAGTGTAAATAAAACTAGACAGGAGGCAAAAACAGCAAACGGAACAACGAAAAACTCTTTGACCTAAAACTTGTACAACAATAACAGAGGGAAAGATTCCACCCGGATAAGCTTTGGAGCGCAAAACTTGTCATTCCATCTCTACCAATAGATCTTGCTCCCGTAACGAACGATAGATAGACTCGGCGGTTGCTTGATCTTTGTACTGGCCAACCATACCACGGCCTGTCGAATGAGCTTCCATCATAACTTCGTTGGCTTTGTCTCCATCCAAGGATGCGACTGAATTGAGGATTCCAGACACTCGAGCTTTCTTGTTCATGGGGTCATTGTAGAGCCAAATCTGGAATTTTCCAACCTCAGACACGTTTTCTTTAGAAGATTCCAGCAATGGTATAGACTTGAGAAAGTTCAAAACTTCCAGGGAGCTGACTGCATAATTTCCCAGGGCCCGTAAATCAGGCCGAATCAAGGCATTGACGCCCAACACCGCACCCGTACTGTCCACCAACGGTCCACCAGACATTCCTCCCGACATGGCAGCATCTGTAACTACAAATATTGTGGCATCATTATTGCTGGTAGGCTGCCGTTGAGGACGTTGGTCATCATAATCGTCGGGTACGCCAAGTCCATCCGCTACACCGCAAACAATACCAGATGTCATAGCGGGTCCTCGCAAGCGACTTGCTGGATGACCATGGGCAAATGCCAAAGTTCCAACAGGTGGAACGTTTTGACACAACGTCAAGCCAATGCCACTATCTTCATCCGACAAGGATTCCTTCGTCCACAAGAGAGCCAAATCCAAAGTGGCATTTCGGGCTACCACTGTTGCCGGCATAGGGTTGGCAGTTCTGTCACTGAAATTGGCGGAAGGTCTCGCAATCTCAATCGAATATCCAGGAAGGGCCACGTGTGCTGATGTAATGATATAGGTTCCACCGTCATCATTTTTTCTTTTGGCTGCCAACACCACAGCATCTGGAACATCCTCTTGCTTCAAAATGAAACCAGATCCTCGTGCTGTCATATTCCGAACTCCCTTGGGCGTCACGAGCACGACCGATGGTTGAACGGATTCTGCCACGTGTACGGCAGCATCGGGAGTATTGCTCAAGCTTTGAAACAGGTGGCTTGATGATAATGTCCTAACTGCTGTGTTTCGGTTTCGGCCAGGAGATGATGATGATGCCACGGAAAAAGCTTTTACAGGTAGTGAGCATTGTCGTAGTGTCGACAAGAGCAGCAGCAGCAGCAGCAACCACCAAGCTCCAAGGGAGAACCGCAAATGATAGATTTGCCTCATGTTTTTTTCTTTTTGCTCTATTCTTTAAACATTATGCGTATGCTGAGTTGCAGCAAACACTTTTTTTTTTAGTTGATTGATTTCTGAAGTCGACACATGGCAAATCCAAACATTTTTTTGATTCTTTGATGATTGGATCTTGAGCTCGAAATTCTTAGACGCACACTCTATCACTTTACTGAGTTCCAAGACTGAGGTACTGAGTAGAGTTCAGTTCACAGCAGCCTATTAGACTAGCTAGTAGTAGTCAGGATGTGATACCGTAGGAAGAGGTGGGTCTCGGTCAAGTGGCGGAGTATGCATTGAATGTTTCGACTTTCCAAAAAAATACCTTCACTACTACTAGACTAGTAGATGGATTCTGTTAAGATGTCGAAGATCTTTTTGTTATCAGTAAGTTTTGGCTCGAACAAAAAGGCTCGAAGTGAAAGGACAATGGTTGAACAAATAATACGGAGCTTTATTCTGGTCGCATGATTTTTGCTGCTTACTTCTACTGGAGTATAGGAACTACTGCTAAAGCTAGCTACTGCTCCGAGTAACTTGTAGTGCTACTGGTACTAGAGCGAGAGCAGAGCTGCAGGGAACAACGAAAAAAGTTTACTCGAACTGGTAAGCCGATTGGGTTATGAGTTGCCTTAGGAAATAGTGTGCGTACCATGAACTGCTAAACAGTGGGAGTGTTGTAGACCTGGCGAGGAGGTGAAAAAGCTTGTTTTAAACATCATCCATCGTACTTTCCATTCGAGCAGATAAAAAAGAGCATAATTATTTGTTCAATCTTTTGAATAGGAGAGATAGCATCATTATGATCGCTTCTACAACAACAAGATTGTCAAGACGAACGACAGCTTTGTCTGGTGCTCGTGTCATTTTCTCGGCTGTACTGCGATCTTCCTTTCATCAAGGAAGGGACACTACCATAACCACTGCCCCATCTGCGTATTCAACCAGTGCTAAACGAAGAGATGTCTATACATTTATCCTGCCTTCTAAAATATCCACTCCGCGGGGCTTCGCGACAAGATGTCTGAGCACCGAGGCATCGACAACTGCATCCTCCAAAGATAATGCCACACACGCGCCCATTCGTGATTTCTTTTTGGACAATTTGGGAAAAGTCTTTCTGACAGCCATTGCCTTGGTAATTGCGTCGTTGGTTCGCAGTTCGTACGGGACGTCCAATATGAAAGCTGTTCGAGAACAGCTGGAAATTGACGCCTCGATCGATCCACTCGAAATCGATGAACTACGTCAAGCCAATTCGGAATTGACACCCGAGTTATTTCGAACGATTGTCCATCATGTCTATGCTGCAGCTCACGAGAAGGGAGGGCGCATGACGTATCCCGACTTTGTCAGGCAAGTTAGGACAGTGTTGGTGAAAGAAAAAGGAGAAGGATGTACCATCGGTATGGGTCATTTATTAGATCGCGTTGTAATTGCAGCCTTCGAGAACAAACTAAATAATTCCAAAGAAAGCGAAAACAAGAATTCGGGAAACAGTGGCGATATAACATCCTTTTCATCCGACGATTTCGCCAGCCCTATGAGCGAAAAAGATAATGAAGTCAGCATGCCATTATCCTTCTGGCTGACTGTATTATCCTTGGCTTTGAACGGACCAGTATCAGAGCGAATTCGTATTTTGTACGAAGTCATGGAAAAACAATCCACCACCAGCACCAACAACAGCAACAGCGACGATAGCCAACAACGATACGATCTGAGTGCGACCAACAACAGTTCAAGCGATGACAATGCTCCCAGTGTTACGCTACAAGATATTACTACCATGGTGCATTATTTGCAAGAAACATGCCAATTGGTTCCCGACACACAAGTAGTGCCCACCGAAACCAAGTACCCTACTCAACAGTATCGACGTGGTACTCCCCAAGAGCTGGTTCGATGGGGGGATGACAAGGATCACGCTATTTCTAGCAGCAACGAGGAGTGCTTGGACTTGGAAGCCTTTACTGGCATTCTCAGGAGCAAGTCAGTTTGCGCTTGGGGCGAGTGTTATCATCGGAAGAAGAAGAATTAAACTAAGCCATGCCGTTTTAGTCAGTCTGATTGAGCAATACAATGCATTGAATGCAAACATGCAGATACCTTTTTCTTAAATACTACTCTACTACATTAGGCTCTTTCATTCAATACTGTAACATTTATGATAAAGGACAACCACAACCAACCTACGTTGCACCTTTTCCATATTGAACGACACCGAAGCGACCGTTTACCATCCACTTCGCATCAAGGTTTTTGGCACGCTCTACTTGGTCAGCGTCCATACCGCATCCAATTTCGGCCTTTAATGTTCGCAGTGCGCAAACCGGGCAAGGAAAGTAACAACCCACGACATCTTCAAAGGGCGCTGTGTGGTCCCAAAGGCAGTCACCGAGCAGTCTCCGATAGTTGGCGTCGCCTTTGACAAAGGCCAAATCACAGCGAGCGGCCATTTCGGATCGCAACGGTTCGGTCATGTCCCACATGGCATACGCTTGGACCCAGAAGTTGTCTTCCGCGCAGTTCCATTGGCCTTTGTTCAAGAATTCCTTCCAGATAGCACCCGCCCTTTGAGCATTGGGAAATTCGGAAGCATCCAAACTGGCGTAGTGCTCGACAGTTTCCAACAAATCTTTTTCCAGTGCGTCTGACACAAACGTCGGATGTGACTTTAATTGAAAGGTGACGCACTTGGCAATGCCCGAATCGATCAAATATTGTGCCAGGGCCAGATCCGTGACTAATTCGAATCCAGCATTGTCAACTATGATGTCGACATTGCCACCACCCTTGCTGCGCAATTTATCACAATGAGCTGCCAAGAGATCGGAATCGTCGTGCAACAAATTTTCCTTGGCACTGGCCAGAATTTCCGAAAAGACATCGACATTGGTGTTGTCAACATCAGCCGGCCACAAACTTAGATCCATTTTGTTCCCCCATAAGGCAATGCTTGCCGCCAATTTGATGCCTTCGGCGTCCTTGGGCAAGGTTGGAACCCGTTTCAACATGGGCTCTGCGGATCCTACAGAACTGGTCAATCCGTTCCGCTTTTGCTTGATGAAGGGATCGTAGAGGTATCCAGGAGTTCCTTTGTCCCAGTAGCCAATGGCTTGCATGAGTCTCCGGTAGACATAAAATTCGGTAACCATCCAGGGAGCGCTCAACCACGTATCTTTCTTGGCAATACAGGGGTCCAGAATTTCTTTCCATTCCTTCCACTCCTTTTGACGTTCCGGACTGGCATCCGTCGGCAGATCATCCAAATAGGTTAATTGACGGGTTGCCGCATTTTGCAAGTCCTCGCGGAGCTCCTGGAACCGTTTTTTGATTTCGGCAAACTCGGGTTTCTTCCAGTCGTCTTCCATGTCCTCCCAGGTTCGTTGCAATATTTCTTCGTCGACTCGTCGACTCATGGTATCAAAGGCCCAAGATCCTGGCTCGGTAGAGCAGATGGGATCTGGAATCGGCAAGTTGGGTTTGGGCTTGGTACTGGTGCTTTGGCTGGCCATGTTGAGAGCTGTTTTGGTAGAAATGTGACCGAATGAGCGTGTGAAGGCTAGTGATGAAGAAATACCACAAACTAAAAATATTAATGTTCCAACCAAAATGTGATGAATTCTCCGAACTTCCATGGTATTCTTGAGAAATAAAGGGGGTTTCTGTTTATCCTTCTTCTCTTATCTGAGATTGTTGTGTGGGGAAACTGTTTCCTACTCTATCCATTAATAAGTTGTCTAAACTGCCATATTGTTTTGTTTTTTTGCTAGAGGTAGACCCTAGCTTCCACAGTAGTGACTCTAGCTAGCTACCGTACTCGAGTAGAGTCTAGTAGTAGTCTAGTTTATCTATCTTTTCTATTAAATTCGGAGTACTAGCGTAGTACTCTACCACGTACCTGTACCAGTATGCATTGAAAAGAGCGCCATGGTCGAAATTGTTCGTCAAGAACGTCATTGGTGATTAAAAAGGCATCCCAATCCCGTCACAAAGATATCTATGTTTTCACAGCGATGAAAAAGTTCCTTCATTTATCTCAAATCTCAAGCCATCAGACATCAGACTGCCTAGTAGCTACTGCTAGTAGTGCCTACTAGTGCCTATTATGACTTCGTTGCGACTATCTGATCTGTCCGAGCAACAGGAACAGTGGGATACAGAGTGACAGTTTCTGGTTGTGTTCAGTTATTGGATTTGTCGAAGCTCATTGTGTAGATAGGTTCGATCGTTCTCATATCACAAAACAAAGGTACGTTCCTTTCAAATGCGTCGCATGATGGCGTTGCTCGTTACTAATTACTGTATAATCTAGAAGCAACGGACTGCCCATATAATTTTTCTATTTGGTCGCAAAGAGTATCATCATTTTTCGTCTATCTTTTTGTATTCTGATGTTGTTGTGCTTGTGAAGTATTCTCACTTTTGATCACAGACCCGCACACAATCCAATCACTCCCAAGGAACCTCCCCGCATCCCAAAGAACACAAAAACGCCACTATGAAGGTCCTGCTCATTATTGCGACCCTTTTGTCAGTCACATTGGCCGATAAGTACAAACCTACCAGTAGCGTTTATCCTCCAGATGCTGACAAGGACAAGATTTGCAGGCTGTATTTTGGAGTTGGTGCCAAACCTGCTGATTTTGAAGACTTGCAAGCCATGTCCACCGAACAAGTGGTCCTGGCCATGGAATACGCTGGCATTCAAAAGGCTGTACACCGCGAAAAATACTTTATCAACATCAACGGTCAATCGCTCTTTGCAGGAAGCCACATGCACGCGTATTTTTTTGAATACCACGGAGGACCCCCGCCTGCTTTCTTTGATGCCATTGAAACGCATGGTGGAGTAAGCGTGGGGATCACGAACAAGTTTGGACATGTATTGTGTACTGTACCAGATACGCAAGTTAGAAGACATCTAGAGCATGTTGAAGCGGTCCAAGTTGAACCAATGGTTTCAAAAATGATGAATACCGAAAAGGTCCAAGTAAAAGCCCCGAAGAAAAAAGGCTGGTTTGGATGGCGAAAGCAATAATAAGGCTAATGAAAATATACGTCAAGGGATCATACACGGCATCGCAACGTTAATGAAAAACATAGAAATCGTACTGTACTAGTTATCCACAATTTCTGTCGTGATTCTGCCGGTTTTTAGTCCTGCACGTAGCAACAGCACATGAGCATACTCGGCACGATCTCCAATTTATCCATTCCGAGCAAGGTATATAGTGCCAGCCAATGTAGAATTGATAAGACAACAAATGTTTCCAGGTATACCAGTTTCTACGTAAACTCTCTCGCAATACCAAACATTAGTGACCACCGATAGTATGAAGTATGAAACAACTAGCCAAAGCCATACTGTCAAAACAACAAGCGTGGTCGAATCTATACATCAGGGTTGGATTCGGCAGGAGATGACTGGGACGCCCCTTGCTCTGCTTCCAAAACATTAATTTCCTCAAGCTTGACGTCCTTCTTTGCCTGTTGTTCACCAATGTCCTGCTTCGCGGAGTCTAGGATACTTTTGACTTCGGAATCTACAGGTTCATACTTGTCCATTTGCATAATGGCATCAAAGAGTTGAATTCCAAAATGCTGCTTTCTGATCTTGATTTCTCGATCCAATAGAGCCATTTCTCCCTGAAGCTTTGCCTTGATGGCAGCATCCCTGGCCTGATTACCAGCCTTCTTGGCTCTTTCGCTAACCGACTCGGCGGGAAGCTCTTTATCTGCGGCACCTAGGGCATCGATTTCTCCCTGCTTGGCATCCTTCTTTTCAATAATCATGGCAATGTCCTTTTCAGCTTGCTCAAAGACTTCAACAACCTTGGGATCGCTCTCGCCCTTTCCGCCGAATGTCTTCTTCTGCTGCATAAGGTCATACATTTCGATTCCGAATTGCTGCTTTCGACCCTTCATGTTGTTATCCAGAAAGGCAATCTCACCCTTCGCCTTGGTTTTTAGGCTTGCAGCCTTCACGAAGCTGCCGGCATTCTTAACTTTGGTCCAAATATCAGTCATCTTAGTGTAAGTAATTGCTTTGCAGGCGCCAGAGTTAACTACGACTACTACTTGATATTATTATGATCTCTCTTCATACTTCATGCATTTCGCTCATCACAGCTGGAGGTCATTGGTCTTCAACGTTGTTACGAGAATGCTTCTGTCTCCCTAGCATTCCATATCCAAAGATAGCAATCAAAATTTGCACTCCTCCTTTTACGAGCGCTGCTGCGACCACGATTCAAGTTTTAAGTCATGTCGAAATTATCAAATCTCAAACTCTCAACGGTAGGTAGAGTAGGTACGTAGTAGGGTAAAAAGTCGGAGTGTTTATCAGCCCTCTCTCCTTGACGCCTATGCTCAATTTGAGGACTGCTACTAGTTCTCCTCATCTTCGGATTATGCTGCGGTTTCTGGCTAACTGGCTGCAGTCAACATTGTTATGGTTTCCACATAAAGGAAATCATGAACAAAGAACGCATCAGTAATGCAGACTTTGGTCCAGCTCCTATTACTAACAGCCCTCAGAAATCGAGCAAGGCAAAAATTCGTCCACCAACAAGAAGCGTTGAACAAGTCTACCTCGGGGTGCAGTTCGCTCCGAATCTGCATTCATCATGAATCAAGCACTTCGCTTGTTATTGCCAACGCTTTCGTTTCGATAATCCTTCCTGATAAAAGAATAAAACGATCCAGAAGGTTCTTCCGAAAGATTAGAATTCCCCTAATGACGATAGCAAGGTATGCGGCTTTCTGTCTCCGTTTTGTCTTGGAACCATATTGGGTATACTAGGTGCTAGATTTTGTTGGAATTGTTTACAATGCTAAGCTAAGCTAAACTATATACTCGAGGAAGTAGTAAGGAATCCGCTACTGCATACTCGAGTACACAACATGAAGACGTAAAGGGTCCTTGTAGAATACTTGACCCAGCTCAGTTCATTTATTTATTTTTTATTTTATCATATTTTATTCAGTTTTTTTTTTCTCATCTCTCATAGATGCTTTTATAACTTTATTTCTAAAACCCTCCTTAACGGTCAACAATATCCACAAGACTTGCCCGATTGAATGTCTCATGGATACTAGTAGAGTACTATTCATAGTACTAGCTAGCCGCTACTAGTATCAGTTCCTTGCCTTCAAGTCTACCAGCACTACTACTGATGATTGTGCCATCAACACTGTAATTATTTGAAACAGGTAAAAAGACAATCTGTTTCCGTACTAGTATCCATATACCTGGTACCCCAGGTACCACATTCAAATAATGATATTTTCATCCAATTGAGTGACAGATGACGCTGCAACTTGCTCGGAGAAGACACCTTCTCCTCTTCACAGCACGCACAACGGCGTTTGCGGGAGCCCTAAAAACTTCGGCGAGCATATTAGACTAGTCAAAATCCACAAGATTTCTTGAACGCAGAGCTCGACAGACCTTCCTGCTTCCTACAATCTCTCAGTGGTCAAGCTTTTTAGATCATTGGATCTTTCAGCTTTTTTTTTAAACCAGCACCGCCGCCGCGTCAATCCTGGATGATGAATTCTTTTATTGAATTCCTACAAACCAACATCAAAAGAAGGCATGGAAAGCATCCACGACAGGAAAATGAGTAGAAAGATCCGTCGATTTGCAGCGCCCTCTTCTGTCATTTTGGACTCATCCTCGAAAAAGGATGAATGTGGCTGCGAGAATGGTCCCTCCAAGACGACAATTGCCACTGCTGTCATTCATCACAGTCGTACAGCGAGTGTAAGAGACTCCTCTCTGTCTTCATCATTTCCTTCGTCTTCTGAGCCTTACCCCATAATGACTCCCGAGAGACTAGCACGGAAGCAACGATTGCGCCCCGTTCACAGTGCCCGTCGCGGAGGAGCCTGCCACTCAGATCTTTTGAAAAGTGCAGTATTGGCGACACTCGAGTCGTATGAGTCTTCGGATGACGAGGATGAGGATGACAGCGTCAACAATCATAACGGTACAATTGCTCCTACTGATATGAGTGGCAAGATAGAATCGAGAGATATTATCCGAAGGAGGAGGAGAAGGAGGAGTTCTGTTTCCTCTGAAGAGCACCAGCCATGCCCGCTGCCTGAAGCTTTCGCAATTATTACCAGTAGTAGTAGCGCTATCGGTAGCAGTATGGATGAAAGTTCCCGTCAAAGTCGTAAGCGAGCCCGGTTTCAAGAAGAGAAGAAGTGTGGCAATCTGAGCGAAGAAATGATATCGACGGATAGCTCTCATTATATGGACGCCGGTACGTTGGCGGGAGCCATGGAGACATGTCAGATATCAGCTCACGATTGTACCCGGCGCGTTGCCAAGCGGAACACCGAGCCTAAACTTTCGGGTGGTGTTTCTTTTCCGCAATCCATCGTGACTAGCAGCAGCGACGAAAAACCTGACTAGCCACTAATACTATTTCGCATTGAAGTCTACGATATCTAATATACGATATCGAGCGAGTTTAACAAAATTTGTAGGTTCGCTAGAAACAAGTCCGCGGCTAAATCGCTTCTATTACACATGCATGCAATGATTAGATGATGTGCTGACATAAACCAAAGAGGTATCGGGCAAATAGCTTGTTTTACTCAAATTCAGAATCTCGGCCGGAACTGAATCCAGAGCAGAGAAGCGTAGAGCCTTTACATCGCAGTATTCAGAACAACACTCTTTACAAATTGAATGCCTTCATTAACTAACAAACAAAAATCTTCGCATGCCAAATGAGCGCCAAAGATGGAGCGTCTGAAGAGACTAACACGAACGTTGCCCCCACCGGCAATCAGTGAAAGGGATATTCAGGAGGACTGCGTTGGCAATCCTGGCCATCTTGCAAGCGCTGGCTTTGGCTTTGCATAGCCTTGGCGGCAACGGCTATGGAGACAATGGAATCATGAGCATCCTTGTCGGCAATCCTGGGATGTTTTGAACATGGGGTTGTAAAACTTCAACAAAAAATTGAAGAGACGAAGAAAGAAACGATGTATCAAGCAGTTCGAATTGTACATTTTGGCATTGGCTGCAGAACAAACGGAAGAGTGTGCAAACGAAAACTATGGTTGGCCTGATCTTAGGAGAGCAACTTTGGGAAAATATCAAGCGAACGATTGTAATTCCTGATCTACCCCATGCAGCGAATGCTCTCGATAGCTTCTAGGCGCACATATTGAATCATCGCGAATAATGATCTTCTCACCTTTTCGTTAGATGTTTGAGAAGTAATAAAGGCATTAATTGCATCTTTCATAATGAAAAAGCGTTGCAAATACTTTGATCCTTATTTAATCCGATTTGAATTTTTGTTGAAGTGTCCTCGCATCGGACCTTTCTTCACACTCATTGTGTATCGAAAGCCTTGCAGTCATTTCTGATGATTTGGCCACAGATATTGATTACGAATGTATTGAGGTACAGTGCTTGCCGACCACAAGCTTTCTTCTTTCGAGAAAATTCACTTATTTGGGGGCAAACGCAGCGGTGATCTCGGAGTACAACACAAGAACCAAAGCAGCTCCAACCGTACGGAGAGCGTTGGCTCCAGCTCCCTTAAAAAGAGCACCGGTTCCCTCGTTGGCAATGATCTTCTTGAAACAGTCAAGTGTTCCCGCGTAAACCCAATCGGCCTTGGGCTTCTCAGACTGCATCTGTAGCCGACGACGGACAGTGTCCATGGGATAAGAAGCATATCCGGCAGCAATAGCGGAAAATTGGGCACAAGCGAACTTGGAAGAGGCACGGATGATATTATTGTCGACCGTTTGGTAAGGATTGTATCCAGAAAGAGTATCGAAAAGTCCAAAGTACACTCCACGATAGGGGATAATTCCCGCGACGGAAACTCCAATACCGTTGTAAAGACCTCCAATACCGGAAGACTTGACAGTCTTGGCAAGACAATCCATAAGACCGTTGAATTGTTGCTTTCCAGCTCCGACATCGGAAGCAAGGCGAGTACGAGCGTAATCCAATGGGTAGACAATCATGAGAGATCCGGCACCGGCAAGACCTCCCGAAGCCATGTTGATGGCGAAAAATTTTCCGAATTCGGTTTTCTTGTCGGCCTTGGGGAACATAGCCTTAATTGAATCCTTGAAGGCAAAATTAAAGGCCTGGGTTGGGAAATAACGGATAATGTTGGTAAGGTTACCCCGCCAGAAAGCCTTGATTCCCTGTTCGGCAGAGACACGGGTGAAGCAGTCAATAATACCAGTGTATCGGGCGACTTCTCCAGAGATAATCTTGGGGTTAGCATCCTGTGTCTGGATGAGCAATTTGACACGCTCGATGGGGGCAGTGCATGTCTTGGCGACAGCTCCGGAAACGCCACCGGCCATAAAGTTGATCAAAAATTCAGAGGACATGGTAAAATATAATTATTCTAATTCGGGCAGAGCAGCAGAGTGGAAATGGAAACAAAAGAATTCGTGAGTAAAAATTGACAGAAGTTTCCTGTTGCAACAAGGGTTTAGATCGCATTGAGTTATCGCTGGTAGCACGGCGGAAGGTCGTTTCTTGTGAACGAAAGGATGCATCATTTGAGGGCTGGCTCGGATATCTGTTGCAAGATTAGTTCCAGGTCAAACACAAATGCCTCTCCTTCCCACTCCATCACTCAATTTGATCCAACCAGCCACTTCTAAAGAGTTGAGCGTGCCCAGAAAATCATCTGGCAAAGTTTTTGGGGAGCGCATAATGAAATGACTAAAAGAAGCATTGCTGAGTAGGATTTTTGTTTCATCTGAATCTTCCTTTCATCTTTCAAAGTAAAGTTCCGCCTAACCATGTTCCAGCATGATGATCGTCGCCATTTCAAGGGTTCTGGCGATGAATAGAAGTCAGTGTGGGTTTTTATCTCATGGCGCTACATACCTTTCAAAGATTCAAAGGAAATAAATAATAATAATAATAAAGTGCACCAGGAAAGAGAAGATCTGCAGCAGCAGCAGCAGCAACGTGCGAGTGAGCCGAATTGTTTTTTTTGTTTTTTCATGCGGAGGAGCAATGCTTGGTACACGCGCAGAGGGACCAATGGCTGTAATAGCTCCTACCGTTTAAAGACCAAGCATTCGCCAGAAACAAAGGTTTGCGCGTCACACTTGACCTCTCAGTCATGAACACGCAGTAGTATAGGAGTAAGAAATGACTGACGTATCACGTTTAAAGTAGCTATTTAGGTAGAGGTGTACATAAAGGAAGTTAGCACACATTATCGTGCATGTCTGCAATTTTTACGTCAGAATTTGTTGGTGCTCCCCTCCTTTGCTTTTCCTCGTACAGTAGCTACTACTAGTAGAGTCTAGAATTATCTAGTAGTGTAGCGCTTTAGTAGTATCTTCCTGGTTGAGCTAGTACAGCACGCAATATAGCAGCAACAAAACTGAGGATTAAAAAGCATGCAGTACAGCAGCTTTCTATATTCGCTCTGGTGGCTGATGTGTGGCTGATGTGCTACCAGAAGGCACTACTAGTAGATCTGTAGTAGAGTACTCTAACTGTATTCCGTAGGTTTCTACCGTGAGCATAGTGGCATGTTATGTACCAGGTACGGTAGTAGTTTGTCATCATCATCCTCATCAATAGGAACCAGCCGGACCGAACGCGACTGCAAAGCAAATCTGAAAACTTTAGGAACTGTGAGATGATTGGTCGGATTCATCGTCGAGGGGCAACACAGGGACACGACGGGGACTGTGAAGTTCGCCGCTGGGTACTAAAAAAAGCATTGATTCGAGTATTTATTTTTCAACAAAATAATGGGGATAATAAACTAGTTGTCTCTCGGTACATTATTACGTATCACTCCCATGGAATTATTTACAATAGTCTAGTATTATTGTAATTTTCTCGCAACAGCAGCCCTACTACTAGTAGCTACAGTACTAGAGTAGCTAGCATACTAGCCTGTCTACCAGTACTCGATTGATGCACGAATGGCCAATCAAGTCGTGCTTCTAGACCAATCAAAATTCTTATTATATCGGTTGTAGGTTGAAGCAGACTCTTGTCTTCCACTTGGAGGTATGTGAGCGTCCGGAAGAAATAAATAATCGATTCTTTTCTTCGATGAATCATCCAAACGGACTCAAAAGTGTGACGACGATGCTTTGAGAAAACAGCTACGTCTTCGACAAACACAGTAACTGATTCAGAGCTACTAGCTAGACTACTACTGTACTAGCTAGATAAACCCATAAACTCCTTGGACGAATCCATCAGCTCCGTCTTTTATCGCTAGTCATTTCGGCTAAACTACAGTCAGCCAGCCAATACCAGCACAGTGTTTTATCAAAGAGAAACATCAGAATGCACACCGAGTTCAACGAATTTCTATAATAATAATATATAATATAATAACCATTTGGCACAGCAAAGAATAGAACAACAAAAAGAAGACAAGATTCATTCATCCCACCAGCACAGAAAACTGAGGTTACAACTGAACCATCCCACAAGCCACAACCCTACTCATTAATGAATATGGCAGAATCATATTATAACCAAAAAGCCTTCGGACAACGAGCTATGGAACTGATGGTCCTTTCGACAATCCTGGTTTTATTATGTACCCATCATCATCTTGCTTCGGCTTTGACAG
>Ga0210025_1002876_pt1 | contig 16145 bp, 20 predicted proteins | sample CryGeyme20150102_FD_183989 | JGI IMG/M metagenome (GOLD analysis project Ga0210025, IMG submission 183989) | Groundwater microbial communities from Crystal Geyser aquifers in Utah, USA - Crystal Geyser metaG 2015-0102 (SPAdes) (version 2) | ecosystem: Environmental > Aquatic > Deep subsurface >...
CCATCTGAGCAAAGGAGCCAAGGAAGGTCAAGGAGTATACTATTACGATTAAGGAAGAGCTTACTATGATGGAGAGTGGCAAGGAGATGAGAAACATGGCTATGGAGTGTTCAACGGAGATCAGGAGTACTATTAAGGACAATGGTCGAACGGAAATAAAGAAGGGAATGGGCATCTGGTCAATAAAGTCAATGGAGAATCGTATGTGGGTTAATTTGTATGTAACAAGCGACAGGGCAAAGGCAGACTCATTTACAGTGATGGTAGTGTCTATGCTGGACAGTTCTAAGCTGATTTGCCTCATGGCTAAGGACAACTGGAGTTTGTCAACAAAGATAGTTATCGTGGTACTTTCAGAGAAGGCCGGCGCTAAGGCTAAGGAATTTATTACTTCAGTTAAGGAACGGTCTTTGAAGGTCTATGGCATAACAATGCCAAAGTCTAAGGGCAGCAAACTTTGTTTAACGGTGATATTTTCAAAGGTAACTTCAAGAACAACCAAAGATGTGAGGGAGTCTACCAGTACAAAAATGGAGATATTTATTAAGGTACTTGGAAGGACGATTTCAAACACGGAAGTGGCATGCTTCGACTAGCAAATGGATAAAGCTATGAAGGCTAATTTTAGCAAGGCTTGAAACAGGGCGAAGGTGTATACAGTTGGAAAAATGGAGATAATTACCGTGGTCAATTCATTGAGGACAAGCGAAACGGTCTCGGGATATACTAATGGAGAGATGGTAGCGAGTATCGAGGTTAATGGAGTAGCGATCGAATGAACGGAGTGGGTAAATTAGTCAAAGCAGGCAGCACAGTCATCGGTGAATTCTTTGCGGATAAGTTAGTAGGTAAATTAAGCAATTCAGCCATCGAGAGGTTGTAGAGAGATTTGGCTGAATTCATTGGGCTTGAGGGGTGATGAAGCGTTTCATGTGTTTATCAATATGGACTGGGTATATTCATGGACGGTTGTATAATTAAGCGTATGCGATGAAGGAATAACTGATTAAGTATCGCACGCTCTTCGACCACAAAGCCAGTACCTCACTCACCACTCAGATTACGACAAATAGGGTCTATTCGAAGCAAAGAAAGAGGCATACCGTCCTTAAATCGATCTCAGAAGGAGGATTGACAGTCACAACGATGAAAAGTTCAAATTGAAACCTCTATAAATAGGCTTCGTGCAAAGTTTGACCCTCAAGGATGATCCAAAGTTCATCTCCATCCAAAAAACATTTGAGACGTACAATCAAGAAGTATGTTGTATTTTAACGCAAGGTGCTCTCGCTGCAAGTCAATCCTCAAGACGGGTTGCATCTGAAAAAAGTGGTGATGGAATCGATGCTCAAATTTCTGAGAATCATGATGCTGGCTCCTGGTGCCGAAAGCAAAAAGGTCATCTTGGATATTTCCTATTACTGGCTGATCAAGCATCTCAACCCGAAAAGCCAAAGAAAATCAGGTTAGCAGCTAAACAAATAAATCAGACAGATCGTCGTCCAACATCAACTTTTACCTCAAAATTTAATAGACCAGGTGTTGCCGAGCACTAAGATGGCGATAGACTTGAGAGAGTATCGCAGAGGAGCAAGAACAGCTCATCCTGAATTGGACGCCCCAGAGCATGAGCTGGAGAACTATCAGGTGCATAAAGTCAGCTATATGAATCAGAATAATGATGCTCCTTTAACTTCTGCCGAGAGATGGAAGCATAAATTACTCCAAGTGAGATATGATAAGCCTAATTTGGATCAGTATATCCATGAAGAAGAGGAAATTGCAAAAGAATAGGTAAAAATTGATGATTTGCCATTGGAATAAAATGCTCAGGTTCAGCCCAAAACAGAAGGACAAGAGGGTACTCCAGGATAGGTGCCTGCAGGGGAGGAGGGGCAACCTGTACCATAGAACGCATAAATGGCTGCACAAATGGATTTACTCAATCAAATGGGAGGAGACCCAGCATAGTAGGAAGCCTAAGTGGTCATTGAGGAGGAATAGGACAAAAAACGAGGAAAATTAGACCCACTCGTCAAAATATTCATGCGCAAACAGTTAGCTTAAAAATAGAAGGAAGGTAGTTTCGAGCATCCCCCAATCAATCAACTCTAGCGCTACCGCAACAACTACAAAGAAGCCCTTCAACGCTAGGAGGAACATTTCTCAAAATACATGACTGAGTGGGCAGCCAAAAGGTGCAGAGTGAAGACAGAAATGGCACGTAAGGCTCAATCCATCAGAATCAACCCAAACAGAACAGCCATACACAGCATTTAAAATAAATTTTAGGATACTTTTTATAACACTAGGGTCAACTAGGCTATCAGAGAGGGCAGGAACTACGTCAAAGGATAGATCAACAGATAATAATTAAGAACCTAAACTGGGTTGAGCTGTTTCGACAGGAAGCGAGCTAAGACTTTAGGATCCAACAAAAACAAGGCATTTTCTTACATCTTATAGTAAAACAAACGTGTCCGTCAGCAGGAAGATGGGATGACATAGATAGAACGCATCAAAAACAAATTTGCTAAGCATAAGATATTCACCTCCATGCAGGCCATGCGAGGTGGTCTCATGCAACATGAGTAATAGTAAGTCGGTGAGGATAAAGTCTAATATCCTGTGTGTCTGCTGAGCAATCCATTTTTTGTAGGCAAGAAGAAAAAGAAGAAAGGTAAGAAGAAAAAACGATGATCATCAATTATCCTATCTTATTGCCTTTGATCTAAAAAATTAATTATTAACTTGAACTCAGACATGGACGGTAAAAAAGATATAGCTGTGGCGTTGGTGAGTGATTTTTTCTACCCGAGTCTAGGAGGTGTCGAGGTGCATATCAAATAAATGAGCAAAGTACTAGAAAAGCGAGTCAGAAAAGTCATTGTTATCACACATTGCTATCCGCCTGATTACTACGGAGTGAGGGATATCGATGGAGTTAAGACATACTACCTGCCCTTTGTCGTAGTCACCACAAATGTAGTGTTTCCCAATTATGTGACAGATTATCCTATGGCAAAGGAGATACTGCTTAGTGAATAAATTGACATTGTGCATACTCATCAGTCCACCAGTCCTCTTGGTTTGTCTTTCGGAATCCAAGGCTATCATCTTGGACTGAGGGTAGTCCACACTGAACACTCTCTTTTCGAATTTAAAAAACTTGATGGGATTATCTTTCCTTGGGTGATGACGCCAATCCATTAGTTGTACGATAAATTTATTTGCGTGTCGAGAGCCACCAGAAACAACCTCATTATTCGAAACAAGCAGCCTTCAAGAAAATCGATAGTAATACCCAACTCGGTTTAGACCCGCTGCGTTCCTAAAGCTGAATTGCCCTAATACGATGATTCGATTAGGCTGGTCCTCTGTAGCAGAATGGTCTTCAGAAGAGGTATCGATATTTTGATCGAGCTGCTTCCTTAACTATGCGAGCAGAACAAAAAAATCGTTGTAGAACTGATTGGAGATGGACCAAAATTAAATCCTTTGAGGGAGATGATCAGGATCAAAAATTTACAAGACCGAACTGTAGTGCATGGAGGCTTGCCCAACCATAAAGCTTTGTCAATTGTCAAAAGATGTCACATTTTCTTGAACACTGCCCTTACTGAATCTTTTGGAATTGCTATCGTATAGGCTGCCTCACTCGGCTTACATGTCATCACAGGCAATGTGGGAGGAGTTGGAGAGGTCCTCCCTTCAGAGAGGATGCACATCGCTGAGTTGACGAAAGATGGCTTCATCAAAAAGATACAAGAAGTGGCATAAATAGTCGAAAAAGAAAGAACCATCTAAAAAGAGACAGGAGAGGTGAGCACTCAAACCAGTTTGAATTTGTATCCAAAGGAGGAGGTTTTTTAGAGAGTGGTTTAGGTTTATGACGAAGTTATGGAGGTTCCTCGTGTTAACAAGGTTCCTCAACTATTTGTCTCCCTGCTCATCAAGGGTAACCTCATCAGTTGTCTAATCCTGTTCCTTCTATTTCTCTATACGATCTGGGACATCGCATAGGGTACGATGGACAGATTCAAATCAATCATCCGTGGCAATTACTGTCAAAAAAAAAGAGAATGATCTTGAATCACTACTTGATATAATGTTTATAACAAGATGAAACAGAGCAAATTTTCCTCACCTTATACACTAGTCAAAGATCCGGTTGAGTCAAGCAATCTTTACGCTCTTTATGATGCTCGCAACAAGAACACGGGTGAGTTCTGGCACGCAAAAATTCTACATCATACTCCTATCTTGAATCTGGATATGCAGGAGCATGTATAATACAACTAAGAGGTGTTGTAGAATCTGAAAGAAAAGGAACATGTCATTTATGCAGCTGAGATTTTTATCAAAGGGGAGGATACATATATTATTCAGGAAAAATACGAGATCAAGTTGAGTAAATATATTGAGCAGAAAGGAACTCTACCACCAGGGGAAATTCAAAGAATTTTACAGGATATTTTTGAAGGTGTGTGCGATATCTACGAGGAACAGTATGTGCATAGAAACTTGAGGTCAGAACATGTGGTCAAAGTGATCGATTAAACACCCGAAGGTTTCACCTGGAAAATTTAAACACTCGTGCTGGACAACAAATAATTTCCGATAAATACGCCTTTCACTTGGAGCAGACAGACAGCCTCACCTTAAGATATTGTTGAAAGATAGCGTCTTGACTAAGATCAGATGGATTCGCAGATAGTCTGGAACTTCGGGTATTTAGCTCTCTAAATGTTGATGGGGGCTTCCTTCATGAAAAATCTTGAGAAAAAGAAAGATTTAGATAACGCTATTGCTTGGAACAAAATCAAGGAGTTAACAACAGGTTTTCCAAATTTATATGAGCTGATCAATGGTTGTTTCAGGCAGAGATACAAAGAGAGGATCAGTTTGAAGAAATTTTTCGATTTGAAGATATTCTAAAATGTACTCAGACCAGGCATAGATTAATTTTTCGTCACAGCTTCCAAAATTTTCAAGACAAACACTCTCTCCAAGGTGCAACAATCGGTCAACATGAAAAATCGCAACATGAAGGCAAACACTCCAACCCATGCAAAAATATAAAAGAAGGTGTCTGCTCATGATTACTTCAATAATATCGAGACTGTAAGGGAATAATTGTATGACGAGACTGAGAAAGATGCAACAAGAGTAAAATTTTTGCTTGAGGGGAATAAATATCTACCCTTGATGAGTAGCAAATCTGAGTCAGGAGCGAAGATGTTACAAAACAGGGCGTTGATTGATTTGATCTTTCTGAAGTTAGCACTGAAGTTTGAGGAACGGACCAGAAGAGCGAATAAGGTTGGACAACTAGATACTCAGAGAAAGTCAGCTGAAAGTAGAATAAAAAATTATTCTTTGATTGTCAAAAACATCAAAGAAAAAGATAGTCAACTCATGCAGAAACATAGTCTATAGCCCAATAAAAGCTACAACCATCCTGAATTGCTCGCTCTCTTCAATAAAGTAATCATTTATGTATGAAGCTCAATGGGTATGCCTACACCCGCATTCAGGAGTAATGCTAGCAGAGCTAAGATGAGGCAAAGTTGCGGGCATTGGCGTATTTTGGAATACTGGCATACTTGATCAATATGCATGACTGGTCTAAATTAGAGTCCTTCAAAGAGGCTGAGCATGGCTAATACCTGGCAGTTTTCGATCGTTCTTCAGTATCTGAGTTGATCTCCTTATCACAAAAACTTATCAAGCAGCATTTCCAGACTGAATGACCTTCTTCATGATTATAAATTCAAACATTTTTCTAGAGTTTATAAACAATAAACCTAACTCTTATAAATGGCAAGAAACTGTGAAAAAGCTCAAGGCATGCTCAACAGATGGTGGGCTATGAAACGAGCTCTAGTCAACAGATAAGATGACTAGCGACCACGAGGACTCAGACATATCAGAGAAATCAACGATTTGCATGAATGCGAGAAATGGAGGAAACAGGTTACCACAAATATTGTTGAAAAGGTGGAAGAGATACAGAATAGGGCCAGACCTGAGAACTAGATCAGAGCATTGAATGACGAGATCAATAGATTGCTTAGAGAGTTGTATCACTGGGAGATAAGGATCAAGGAATTGGGAGGAAATGACTACAGAGCGATAAAAAGTGCTAAAATGTATGATGCTCAAGGGAGGTAAATTCCCGGCTTCGGAGGCTACCGCTATTTCGGAGCAGCGAAAGATCTTCCAGGAGTTAGAGATATTTACAAGCGAGAGATCCCTGTAGCTCCTGCTAAAACTGCAGCCCAGTTGAGAAGATCCATAGACTAGGAGTATTTCGGGGATCATGAAACCTACGATGACGAACTTCTGAAGGAATAGAAGCTAGAGTAGGAAGCCAAGCGTGAGGGAGAGCTGATTGAATGGATGGAGAAAAACAAAAAGAAAATATAACAATTTTTCAAAGGAAAGGAATATAGTTTCCAGGAGCTAGTCGAAAACATTGACAATATTGAAGATTTTGAAGTTCAAGTGGAATAGCAACTAATTGAAGAGAAGACCGAAAAATCCTCAAAGGTTCCGAAGATCTAAAAGAAATTTGTCGAAGATGAACATGATGACTAGTACTGATTTACATAAAAACATTTTGATAGCAGATAATGAATTCGATCACTAAGTATACTGTCAGTAATAATTGGTATGTCTCAGGGTCATCCTCCCTGGTTAGGGTCTTGTAAATCTCAATGATAAATTTTGAGTGGTGTTTTGGGCAGGTCTAAGGCTTAGAGTTTAGGTGAAAGATTTACCTGTTGCTCGGAGGGGTAGCTGGTTCTGATTGAGATAGTTTTGACCTGCTGGTTGAATGAAGTTTTGGGCGTAGGTGATTTTCTGTTTTATGGGTTCAGGGGGTATGCTGTAATGAAGATTGATGCCTCTCAAATTGGTACTAGAAAGAGTATTTTTGGAGCTATTTTGAAGTAGGCTAGGATGGTAAGTGGGTGTAAAAGGTTAGAGTGCTATTTTTCTTTGAGAACTGTTCGATTCGGCAGTCGAGACAGAACTGCTAATCAATTCATTTGCTTTGGGCCACTGATAAGCAATTATTTCTTCTGGAGTGATCCTTTTCCTCATGTCTTTTTACAAACATCTAGTTATGAATTGTCGATAGTGTGGTGACAGCCGAGGCATTTCTCGCAATTTTTTTTCGATATCGCTTGTCATAATTGTATCATAGAGCACGCTTTCTACTTTTTCCTTGTATGGCAGTTGTCCAAAAATTAGTTCGTAGGCCATAACTCCTAGAGCCCAGACGTCGCTTTCAAAGGAAAAGCGATTTCTTTTGAGAGATTCGGGAGCCATGTAAAAGGGTGATCCTGCATTATAGGGAAACTATTCTGTGCAATTGAAGATGGGCACAGCAAAGCCAAAATCTCCCAATTTGAGTTGACCATCTTTGAGCATAAAATTAGACAATTTGATATCTCGATGAACCACACTCAGTCCATACAACTCCTTGTAGCATTTCATCACCTGCTTCATAATAGTCTGAGCCTCCTCTTAGCTGAATATTACACTTCATACCTTAATTTTTTCTTGGTCCTAAGCAATTTCGAGAGATCTTTCCCTTCACAAAATTATGTGATGATGTATAACTGTTCGTCCTTCCTCTAGTGATGCACCAATTTTAGCAAATGCTCGCAATTGTATAACTTTATCTTTTCCAAAATGGAAATTTATGATTGCAGGAACTGTTCGGCTAGAGGATCGTGTTCGGATCTTTTGACCACCTTTATGGCTACTGGCTGTTCTACATAAGTTATTAACTACTGGTGGCGACTTAGTAGCCGAGGTAGACGTTCGAACTGAAACCTAGCCCGATGCTGTCGAAGGGGTGATAAATGTAGTCGCCGATATTAACTGAGTCGACGGGCCCACTATTTTTGCTCTATGGAGCTTTAATCTTGATCTGGTGTCCTTTCATCAGTAGAAGAGTTTATTCTAAGATGTATATATTATCATTCCCTCTTTAATAGACTCAAGTATCGCACAAACCTTCCAGTTGTAGTCTCTACTCTCGTAATCTCTATAATTCTATTTTTCGCCTTTCGACTGCCTACCTCAACTCAAGTAGGTTTCGGAGTTTGCCTGGGTCGATATTTTGAGGCGAAATGTTGTAGTTTTCAAGAGGTCGAAGAAGTTGAGATTGCTCAGGGAAGAAATTAAGAATGTTTGACTTGAGTTTTTACACCTGAATATTGTGCTTCTTCTGCCATTCTGGTACCTCTTTTTATAATTTGACCTTCGAATCTCTGGCTGACCCAAGTTCGGAGTATTGGCTTTCTTCTGTGATATGACGTTCGATAATGGAAGGCCGATGTCCAGATTCGTTTTTACCGCTTTTGCTCAGTTTCAGATCAGACCTGTAGTTTTTGCTTTGCCTCATGACTCCACTACTTTCCTTGAGTGCACTTTCCTAGTTGATCGGCCAATGAACTCCATAGTTTCCTTATATTTTTTTGATTTACTGTATTTTTTGACGATAAATCTAGTCAAGTGGGTTGTCCTCCATAATTTGCCTCGTTCTTCTGTTTCTGTATAGTAGTTATCCAGTTGGAGCTTAGCAAGCCTACCAGAAAGGTGGCAGAGGGGCCATTAAGCCTTCCCTAACAAGGGACAAATACCGGTTATCTTCCGGTAGAGTCAGTCCTAAATATTAGGCATACTGTTCAATTTCTACATATCTTCATTTGTACCTTAAATATCAGGATCGTATGCATCTTGCTTTTCTACTAAAGGTTCCAGTTAATTCCAAGCAAACTCCATTTCAAATATTAGCTCTGATACTTTATATACAATGAAAAGTGAGGTTATCCCTAACTACCAGAAAAAAATCAAAGATTATGTCATCAGTTACTGTCCTTCATAGTTCTATGGCAGGAACATTCACGGCTAAATGCGAAGCGGTTATCAACACAACCAAAACAAGGTCATCATGTTTAGAATAGTCGAGCTGCCACTTACTCCAAACAACTCCTTATTTTTGGAATTGCAGGATCACTATTCAGATTTATCGGGTTTTGCTAGAACCGTATATGCTCCTGTTCATAGCTCATCGAATCATTATTTACCTTTGGAGTATTTTCCCAAAACATTCAATTCAGAACAATCAGCTTTCAAAAGTAACAGCAAGCATATGGACGAATACATTGAGAAATTTCTCAGAGTTTATGCATTCTTTTACAATATGCGGGTTTCACATGGCAATTTGACGCTTCACAACATTGGGATCACATTTGATGGGAAGGTCAAGTTGATGGATTTTGCAACAAACAACAGCAATTTATCATTTTAAGAAAGATCTATAAAAGATTTCGAAGAGTTCAAGCATGGCATCAGCATCATTTTGGAGAAAGATTAGCAATATCCGACAAAATTCGCATCTTTCAACAGTCCCAAAACATCCAACTGGGAGCATCTCTTCGGTCTGTGGCACATCACTTCACCTTTATAACCGTTGTACTTGCCCCGTAAGTCCTACATTAGTAATATCGTCACCCTATTGTATAAATTAGAGAGTGTTCTTTAGTAAAAAGATGCTGAGAAGGAGCTAAGAGTAGCCTTAAGGCTGTTAATGCTCAAATATTTCGAGGAAGGAAAATAATAATATGAGAGTGATCGTGTTGAACTGGAGTAAATTGTCGGGAAGTTACAGGAGTGGGACTGCGATAAGATGAACGGTATCATTATGGGTGCTATCCAAGACTCATAATACTACAAGCTATCTCCTGAGGAAAGGCTGATTCTCATTTGCTGTCTGATTCCTTCCCTCAACCATGAATATGCCCTTTTCGACGTTATTTAATAGTTCAACAGCACCGAAACCCGTCGGAACCAACTTCTTGGCGATTCCCTCCTTTCTACATTCTATCAAACTATTCGCAAAAATTTACTTCCGATACAGTTATGATCTTCCTTTCTAGCTCATTTTAGTACACTATGATTGATGATAGATAGATTCTGACTGTACTTATTCAAAAGGATAAATGGATGATATTGATAAATATTAATTAGAAATGGAAGTATAGGTCGAAAAGAAGTCATCGCAGAGCAGTTATGATCAGACCAGTCAAAACCTCGAGCCGACGACACCTGAACAAAAAGCTCCTCCGCTATATTACTACCATGTATAGAAAAGTAGCAACATGATGCCCGATTGGGAAAGACACTATGTTCTCTGTGTAGTGATTGGGTTTCTGTTGTTCCTGTCCTTTGTCTTGTTTGCTGGCTCACTTGCTATGAATTATCTGGTGGTAAATGTTGTTGTTATTGTAGGCTGCGACTTAATTTTACGGAATGATGCCACACTGTCAAACCCAGGAGATCATGTTTGACCGATGGTTCGTGGCAATTTGTCAGTAATGCTCTCCAGGCTACACTACTTCTTTCAGCACTTTGGGATGTGTGCCGATATGAGTTTCCTATTCTCAAAAATGACTAATCCAAATGATTATCTTCCTATTTGCCTTCAGTTGATCTTATTATTCGATACCATAGTGACTCATAATTAAACTAACTAGCTTCTTTTTTCCCCCGCCCCAATACCACCTGCATTGTGATAAAACATATTGATATGAAGTAAAGAATCACCTGATGTTTTATTTGCCTCGACGACCACGACCACGACCTGTTAAAACGTCCTAGATGGATGGGTAGGGTTAGGGGATTGCTTCAGGTTTGGCTACGACTACAGGTTGCCGTTGGAATTTAGAGAATTTGGTTGGTTTAGCGATTTGTCCATTGTGATTGGTGATGCAGTTGCCCATATGGAAGAATATTTAACTTTTCTATATCATAATCTATCAGGAGAAATGTGGTGCTTTACATAAATATAACATCTGTACATTTCTCACTTTCTTTATTCTTTGCCAAGAGTTAGATTATTTGATGAAAGGATGATATATTGTTTGGTGTATGATTATTAAAATAATGCTGGTGAAACATCTCATCCAACGAGGATTGTATGCTCGGCAATTATATGCATTTGGGTCTCCAAAAACACTCAGTTCATCCATTGGTGCTCCTGTCTCCAAACATAACCCTGATGGAGTCATAGAACTGACAGGCAACCATGGAATCGAATAATTAAGTGAGGTCGAAAAATCCATCTCACCCTTTCACTCAACGGAGTACAAAAGAACATCTGCCTACAATGTCTTTTCGTATTTCAAGTAATTCAGACTATAGTCAGCAATTCGGTCGCCAGGTATATTGGACGATTGGCCGAACACCCGAAATCAGCCATAGCTAGCGATAGTCTTCACCTTCCCAAAGTATACCCCAACGCAGTGCCCATATTCGATAGCATTGACAATATGAGAAATATCATGACGACTCAAAAAACTTTAGTTTTTGTGAGTCCTCTGCTGATTCTGGCAGTCTCACCTTATCCTACCATCACTGCGCTTTTTTATGGGCTGGGACTCTACGGCTACTACGTACTTCATTATATATTTTGTAGTCTTTCATCTGGAAATTTGCTCAGGATGTTTGTATCAAGGCTGAATTGCTTCCTCAGACTGAAGAAATCGCCTACCAAAAAATAAATATCTGGGGCAGCATCGTGACAAGAAAGGTCAAAATCAGCGATCTTGAGCACACCACCATGAGTCAGTTAGTTGGCTAGAACGATATTAGCGAAAGAGGTGTGAGAGGTCTCGTCAACACTTAGGTCGTTTTCAAGATCAAAGGCAGCAACTAATTGCTGTTATTCGAAAGAGGCGGCATTTGGCACGAGTAAGGTCTCAATCACGAGCTGTTGATTTGATTCCATCCCTACAATCATCATATTATCCCTACAATCATTTGCTCTATGACAAACTATAAGATCAGCTCAATCAGTAATGACCCTAGTTGCCAATATCAGTATATTAGTATAATAAATAATGATGAAATCGTACCTCCTCAAGAAGGAGTTCTTCATTAATAATCACAAAGATCAGATCAAGGATCACTTTGAGTTCATCAGAGTAAAAAAGAATACTATGTAGGAATTGGGTAGAGGAGCATACGGGGTGGTCTATATGGCCAAGCAAAGGGTGTTTCCCAATCGGTTGAGGGTCATCAAACGTATCTCCAAGAGAAAAGTCAAGGATCCGACCATACTCATCAACTAACTGAAAATAGCAGCCTGTCTCGACCATCCGCACATCATCAAGATCTATGAAACTTTTGAAGACGAAAGCAGTCTCTTCTTGGTTTTAGAGTAATGACTAACACTATTAAGTTACTGTGAAGGCGGAGAGTTGTATGAAAGGCTGTGTGAGCAGAAAATATTCACGGAGGGCAAGGCTCGTTCTATTTTTAGACAGATGGTGAATACAGTTCGATATATGCATGCCAAGAAAGTGGCACATCGTGACCTAAAATTATAAAATTTTATGATGGTCAACAAAGAATCATGGGAGTTGATGCTCATAGATTTCGGGCTCAGTTTTCAATGGAAGCAAGACATGAAAAGTTAGGTGCTGAGAGCATAGAAAGGCAAAATTATCGGAACGCCATACTACATATCCCCATAAATATTGAGTGAGCATTACTCATAAAAATGTGATATATGGTCTTTGGGAGTCATTTTGTACATGCTCGTAACAGGCACGCCACCTTTCGATGGCAAAAATGACCAGCAAATCATGTAAAACATATCGAAATTCAACTACTCCCTCAAAAGTAACCCTTCTATCAATGTAGCCAAATAATGCGAATTTCTGACACCTGAACTCAAGAATCTCCTCAGCCAAATTTTCAAACCCGAAGGCTAAAGAATATCTTTAGAGCAAATTCTATCTCATCCTTGGCTTGGCTAGCAAAAAAGAACAGAGGAGATCCTCCTCTACCTGGATTTCAACCAACTTATGTAATTTACCAAATTTGCCAAGCTCAAAAAAATAGTAGCTACCTATATTGCCTCCCAACTCTCAGAAATGTAGATTGAGACCATGCGAGATCTATTCTAAAATATCGACCACGATGATGACGGATATATCACAATCAATTAATTACATGAATTTCTCAGCAAAAAACAAGGATAATCTGTTGCTTTGAGCGACCTCTCAAAATTAGTATTGTCGATTGACACTGATCGCAATGGGAAGATCAACTACAATGAGTTCCTCGCCATGTGCATAGATGAAGCTATCATGTCGAATGAAAATTACCTCCAATTTGCTTTCAATTCATTTGATTTGAATAGAGACGGCAAAATACAAAGAGAGGAGTTCAAGACCATACTCAAGTCATACAGCAAAGATTTCAATTGCAATTAAGAGCTTGTTGATGCTCTCATGCAATAAAACGACAAAAACCAAGATGGAGCCATAGATTACAGCTAATTCAGAGACGCCATGATTTCAGTCCAAAAAACTCTAAAAAAATAGTAGGCCATGGAGGTGGAGTGATAAAGTGATATATATAATCTTATTGCCATCAGGTAATGAGGTCAGAAAGCATTTGTTTGAGGTAGGATGGTAGCTATAGTTGAGAGTGCTCGAGCCACTAGGAAAGGAGAGGAAGAAAGAAGTGGAATTATATCAGACCGGGAGGGTAATGACTACTATTTTGTTTCTTTATTAGCTTTTATTACTACCTCGGAGTTGACCTTATTGTACTGTCTTTGATTTGATGCTATTTTGGTGAATGGACTTTAATATCAAAAATTATTTCATCTTCCTTTTACTATTTTTATTCTTTCTCTCCCTTCAGCAATGATATTTTATTCAAAAGACTCAATTTTTCCAACCTTGGTATTTTATTCCGATTGATCTCCTCAATAAGTTCATTAAATGTCCTCGAATCCTGTACTTTTGCAGGCGATCCTCCAATAGAATAACTATCTAATGGTTTGACAATAGAGCCAGCTACTGGCCTATCTTTTGTGGGTGTCAGTTGTTTTTCTTCATCTTCTGAGCTGTAGTATTTGAATCGATGCAGGCAGTTGGGACAGACGACAGTGACAACCTTAAAAATATGCTATTTGTATTTTTTGTGAAGAGAGCGACCCATTTCTGTTTTCTTGGACATTAGTAAATACATTCTAATTAACCCGTCCCCACATAATCTATTCTAAATGAGTAGCAGGAAAAAGCCTTAAACACCTGAGGAAAAGGCATAAATGACAAAGCCTTTTGTCTATAAGAGATGCCCCACAACGTATCCTGTCTACTATCCAGCATGAAGCTAGAGGGAGGCAAGGAATATTTATACTGCACGTGCGGTCTATCAAATAATCAACCTTTCTGTGACGGTTCGCACATCGGTACTCCATTTAAACCTCTACCTTTCGTAGCCAAGTATCAGGCGTACTCGCTTATTTGTTTGTGCAAAAATGCGGATAAATAGTCATTGCCTTACTGCGATGGGAATCACAGTCATATTGATTTTTGATCGATCAAAATTTGTGTTGATTATAATAATGATCCAAGTGTAGCATAAAACGTTCGTAGTTGGGCTACTTCTGTTGCTGCTATGGCTGGGTGGTGCTCAGAAAGCCAACTTCGGTGGGGATTTCGACTCCACTCAGAATATACCAGATCACGTCAATCATGGAATGCCCGACAATGTCGAGGAGTTTGCTGATGATGAAGGTGAAGAAGAGCAGGATTTGCTATAATTTTCGTAGAATTTAGGAGCGTTTCTACCCGATGAAACTTTCACTTTCAAGATGAAACCGCACTCAGAGTAACTGTTTATGCTATGGCCTCAACCGACAGTCGAATCAATCAGAGGCATGTTCCACTGCTAACTGGACTTCGATGACTAGTAATACTAAACAGGCAATTATGTGAGTTTGATCCTCATGGAAGGCAACTCTGTAGTTCGAGAGTACAAACAACAAAGATTGGGTGTATTCAAACATGCCTACAATGTTAAAGATCAGAAGATCAGGTTTTTGTTCAAAAGCACAGAAGCACCTCTGGAGGTCTATTTCTCTTATGAGTTCCTCAACAAAGATAAAAAATAGGATAAAGAGGCAGATAACATCACATAGATTGCGAGGGTAGCCAGAAGTTTCGAAAGGGTGAGCAAATTGTTAGTCCAGCAATAAAGATAAATGTAGCGCATCACTGAAATTGGCAGTAAACACACGGGCCATCTCTAATCACACATGAGCAGTCTATGGTTCAGAGCAATCCTTGAAGCCCTCGCTCTGATAGGCTCGTCAATAGTCAGTTTGTGGATGTTGCGATCACAAATCTATCACGGGTACGAGGCTTTGGTATGATTAAATGTGACTTATTATATAGCGATATGAACAAAAATTAATGGAGTCTCAAGGCCTACACCTAAAAGGATATCAGCAAGAGGATAATGAACATTTAAGAAATGCCTCATTCAGAATAAGAGTTCAATATGTTGCTGTCCCAGAAAGAGGAATACGAGAAAGAAAGACCCAACAGACCATAATAAATGCTGAAGGTTCTCAACTGCAAGGCCAAAAAAAGAGAAGAATAATCATCTAACCTATGCTCGAGTTGCTATGAGGAACTGAATGGGAGCAAATTTTGGTGCAAAATATGTGGGAATTCTACCTGTAGAAGATGTCTGGTTAGATAAAGAGAGCTAAAAGATGAGAGTAAGGCACACTTCTGTGAAAAATGTGATCAGGAGTATCTGAGAGCGATGGACGGCATTACGCACTACAACCAAACCGAAATATTGGAGCAGACTTTAGCGAGGTTGATCCAAGAGCAGGAAAATATAGAAGCATTGGTGATCCAAGAGAGGCAAAAGTACTTAGTGAATGGAGAAGAACCTTCTGAACTGGTCTCCAAAGGAGAAGCAATTGAGAAGTTGCAGGAGTAAAACAAGATCTTAAAGATCAGGAACGCCTAGCTATCAAAAAAGGTCTAATTTGGCAAAAACATCAGCAAGGATCTCAGACGGAAATACAAAGGTCTAAAAAAGCAGCAAGGCGAAAGTTTTGGCACCGTTTCCAACAACTAATCCGAAGACATGATGCTTGAAAACAGATAAGATGACTTGGATATGTCAATGGACCATCGTTAAAGCATCCTAACAGCGGCAACCGATTTCCCTCTTCCTGAGGAGGATTTTCGTAAGAAGTGCACCTGTGATATTTATTGAATAAAGCCATATTTGGCATATAGCATATT
>Ga0210025_1002880_pt1 | contig 16127 bp, 11 predicted proteins | sample CryGeyme20150102_FD_183989 | JGI IMG/M metagenome (GOLD analysis project Ga0210025, IMG submission 183989) | Groundwater microbial communities from Crystal Geyser aquifers in Utah, USA - Crystal Geyser metaG 2015-0102 (SPAdes) (version 2) | ecosystem: Environmental > Aquatic > Deep subsurface >...
AGTTTTTGTTTGCGAGAAGCTTTGGGTTGCTCGGTGGTCCAGCCCACCTGATTTTGCTGGTGGTCCAACCCACCAGACCAGTGACGAATCTTAATCTTAGCTCGAGCAAACTACTACTGTACCAGGGTAGCTACTAGTAGCTGATAATCTCAGCCAAAAAAATAATCGTAAAACAATGTGAAACCTCGCTTTCATTTCTCATCACCCCTGCAAGATTCGATTATTCGATAGACTCCGGAGAGCAAACAAAACAGACCGATTTTCACTGCGTTTTTGAAAGGATCATTCGAAAATAAATCAAAAAGTCATAAGATGACTATAAGACAAAGAACATTTGTCGCTCATTTGACTTTAGCCAGAACTTTATCAATACTATTGTGGAATTCTGGTACTTGGGCTTTGCTTGGCAAGCCATCCAATTCTGCAAGACCGCTGTAACAAACTGACAAAGTCTATAATTTCTTTGCCCTTCGAATATGATCATCGTGCTTTCACTGGCACAGCTGTCACATTCTATGATACTGACGATGATGACGAGGACGATGATCCCCCACAATTATCCAGGTTTGTTCAACCTCCAACATACTTACAAGAATTGTCATTGCACGAAACATCGTTTGTTCCGGACACACCCATAGAAATTACCCGTGTCGCATTGCATCCCGATATCTTTGTGGCTCGGAACGTTTTAGCCTCCAAAGACTGTCAGGAGTTGATAGATTACGTTGGTTCGTCGTGTAAATCACCATGGTGTCGAATGCAAACAGCCGAAACCAAAACCGGAATTACTTCGCACAGAACCAATTCCAGTGTAGCTTGGATTTCATCGTTCGAAAATTTGGAAATAGCAGACGTTATGACATCGTTGGCCTGCCAATTATTTTTAAACGAAGCATTGTTGCTGGAATGTCAGAAGAGTCAAGACAGCACCACCATCACCGGCGCAATCGTCGAGCCTGAAAATGTCCAAGTCGCGCACTATCATCCCACTGGTCGTTTTGATTTGCATCACGATGGGATGAATCGAATCGTTACCGTCCTAACGTATCTCAATGGAATTGCTGGAGCGTGGTTTCCTTTTGCTGAGGTCGACAGTAGTAAAAGTGGACGAGTGGAAGTGCCCTCTACATTGGCAATTGATGGAAACATGACGCAAGACAAGGTGCCTGGAAGCCATGGTCTATTGATCGCTACGGCGGGTACTACTGAGCTGAACATTGCTTCCGAATTGTCGTCATCATCATTGTCCTCTTCGACATACTCTCCCCATGTCGTGGAAGTATCTCGCGGCGATGCCGTTATTTTTTATAATTACAATCCAAAAGAGGCCCTTCTGCCACCTACGTTATCAAAAAATAAGGAAATCATCAATGATTGGCAAAGTATGCACACGGGATTGCCTGCGCCACAAGAAAAGTGGATTGCTACCAACTGGATTGAAATAGTATTAGAAAGTGTTTGACATGACTATCCAGTTTTTTAATTTAGTTGCATCTTTCCGTTCATTGCAACAAAATGCTGCAGTTGAACTTCCAGCATCAGTTGAACCATTGCAACTGATCCAAGAAGCGTTATCATGCTGCTAGATAGTATGCACCGTAGTTATAATCAAAGCACCGTTTGATAGTGACCTCTTCAACAGTCCGGTTTCCTTTTCTTGCTTCAAAGCTACCCTGATGCTATCGTTGTCGTCAATTACTACCATTTTTATCTTTTGTTCGCGTGACTTGTCGGCTCAAGCAAAGTCATCTCTGATTTTCTAATTACCATATAACATTACAAGTAAATGAGTTTTTGCGATAGATGGTAAGATTTTTTGCTGCTTTCCACGATCTTTCGAAACTTATTATCCCCTGTGACATTCCAATTTAGCTATTTTTCTCCGTGATAATTCGAATGTGCAATACTTAGGGCCAATTCTAATCATCCACAGCTACAGTAATCAAACAGATGTCACATCCTTCGCCCTCGCAGCACCCACAACACTCATAAATGTGTTCGTCTCTCTCCTCAGTGTTCTCGTCTCTGCATGCATTTTCGATCTGAGAGGTGTCAAAGACTCCCGACACACCTCGTTTTTGTTTGCTGGTTTTTATCATTTTCTCTACAGCGTTCTGGAGACTAGCTGTCATCATTCGTCGATAGGCGCCTGTCGCTTCATGTTCTTGTCCCAGTTTCATTTCTATGGTATCATCTTCCGCAGTTGATTCACCGATATTCGCGTGCCTAAGACATTTCCATCCAACGATCCGATTGATATGCTCTGCTTGTACATCTTCTGTGTTATTTCTTGACGTTACTTGCTTCGCGTCATTTGTCTTGATACGACTTGTACTTGAGTCTTCTATTTGCATTCCCGTCCCATCGTCGTATGATGATTGGTCGTGATCATGATGGTACTGCTGCTGCTGCTGCTGCTGCTGCTGCTGCTGCTGCTGCTGCTGCTGCTGCTGCTGCTGCTGCTGCTGCTGCTGCTGCTGCTGCTGCTGCTGCTGCTGCTGCTGCCGGTGATGGTGTCGATTGTATCTCCTTGCTGCAATGGCAGCCGCACTCACTTTCGTTGCTTCGACACCTCCCAGCCAGACAACTGCTGCTACGTGGACGACCATTCCTCTGGTTTCTGGTTTATTCGCCTTCGCCGATAAAAGTGACTGTGAACTAGTAGTGACGAGTGACGAGATACGCTGTTGGAAAAGCCTTCATTCAGATGTGTTTACTGGTATCTTTTGCGATAGTTTGCTATTCTTTAGATCACAATAATATCAGCACGTAGTTTCGCCATCTGAATGCATGTGACCAACAACGACCTACCAACTACGACAAAACCTCCAGCTATCGGAAATCGGAATCCACATGCCTTTACAGTACGATGGTGAGGTCCAGTCGTGCTTTTCAAATCCATGAATGAGTACAGTATTCGAAAGAGATTAGAGCTAGTCTACTTTTGCGAGTAGATACTAGCTAGAGTAGGTTTCCTACAACTAATACTAGTTGTAGAGACTAATAGCTAGAGTAGTAGCCTTAACGTAGCTAGAGCACTAAATGTTAACTGAAGAGCTTTAGGTAGAGCTCCTACTAGCTTCAAGAGGGTATGACGAACCTAGATAGGGAAAATGTTACGAACTCACTAGCTATGGTACCTGTGATAAGGTTTGGTTTGGCTATGAATATTCTGTTGAGGCTTTAAAGTAGCGCCTATCTGCACTCCTTCTCCCTGCCACAGGTGTAAGATTGCCACTGAAATCGTTAGGACAGATACAATCAACGAAATTGACGCAAAACAAAGGCAATCGAGCCCATTCCCGGTTGTTATAGTTTCTGTTTTCCTTGGAACCTACTGAAGCTGTTCACGTGTTCAGGACTTTTATGAAATATACCTTGATATCGTACGTATTACGAATCGCCAGCTACTAAGCATACTAGTAACCTTCACGAAAAAGAAAATGAAGGCACCACTGCACAGACAAAAGTGAAGGTCAAGCTGGAACTGCAGCGAACTTCTTTACCGAAGTAACGAGTGTCCGAGCACACTTCAAGTACCCTAAAGATCTACTGCATCCGCTTACAATATCAAGACCAAGATGAATAAAAGTGTCTCAAGTCACAGCAACATGGTGCATCAAGAATAGAATGTAAAATCAATGATATTTAGAATCACTATCTACAGATTTCTAGTGTCAACTTTGTTGTTTCTATCATTCCTCGGTATGTACAAAGTACACACCAATGTCACACCACACACATGCAAGAAGACATCAGGACTTCACCATTCTATAATGGACATTGGCAGTGTTCTGGAAATGATCTTGGTGGTGTCAGAGACGACGCTTATGTGTATTTTTCCAACTTCCACCATATCAATTTTATTTTCGTCCCGGACGAAAACCTTGGCGTAAGCGCTTTTCGAGCAAGGCCTGGCGCTTCTGCAAATCTTCTAAAGCGTATTTCGGCTCGTACGGATCGTCCTCTGCTTCTGAAGGTACATTCTGTTTGGCGTAGTCTACGGCTGCCGACACCATTTGCTCAACTAATTTGTTCGCAATTTCTTCTTGGCTAGTTCCCTTTTCTGATTCTTGAATAATCGTATCCACGAGAACATTCTGCTGTTTGCCCTTGAGGCCATTCCAAAATTGCACCTTTTTGGTCACGTCACTGGCAGCTAGGGCTGTAGTTGTCGAAGACCCAGCCTGGTATAAGGCGGGGGACACCAAAAATGCGGAGGAAGGAGCCAGAGCCACAAGCAGGAGCATGCAGTTGTAGACTTTCATATTCTGAAGTTGTACAGGCAATTTGATATGCAATATGAGATGTAGTGGGATGTATTCGTAGGATATTGTATGGTTTGTTGTTAGGCTTCTCGTTTTCAGATTTCTTCTTTTCAAGAATGAACCAGACGAGCCGGGTAAACGAGAATAAGAAGCATTTTATGGTTTTTAGTAGTATTATTGCTGCTTCAGATGAGGCAGAAGCTTGTTACGAAAAAAAATCCAATCCTCAGTTGCTAAGCAAAGAAGCAGTGTAATGTACAATTGAGAAGATCATAGCTTCGGTATCTACTTTTTTATGAGAACTCTACTAGACTAGTAGAGTACTAGCTACCAGGTAGTACTCGAGTAGCTTCTAGCTAATGGTACCAGGTACTACTACTAGCTAGAACTAGTGCTACCAGCCAGGCTCCAGTAGTACTACTAGTACTAGTAGTACTACTAGTACTAGTAGACGTCTACTAGTAGCGTAGCATTTTGCGGTTCGATTTGACACGAAGAAGGGCTGACGTCAGATAAAATGCTATTCATTGGATTGAATGATCGTCCGAGATTGCGAAAACCCTCGAACATCAAAAAATAAATAAACCTTTAACCTTGTAATAAGTAGTCTACAACTACTCTAGTCTATAAGTTTGGATTTTGTCAGATTGGCAGTTTCTTTGGTTTCGTTTTGTTCTTCTGTTCATAGAGTCTACAGATTCTAATATTGGTTCGAACGAAAGTGACACCATGAGATGGCAACGTTCGAATCTCGTGTTTCAGAGGAACCAAGGACAAGCAATCGCACTTGTTTTTTGGTTAATGGTTCGTAAAGGTTGTTGTGATTTTCTATAACGCTACCATGCAGTCTCGTTCTTGTAATTGTTATGACAAAGGACAAAAATGTAGAGATACTATCCACAGAAAAAAAGAAACGATGCAGTTATGGATATCCGCAGCAGGCACTCAACTCAACTCAACTCAACACTTCCTTCGCTCCACAAGTTATTGTACAATATTATGATAGTCGGTTTTTTTAATCAAGAATTCAGAATTTGAAATGTTGTTTTTGTGCAAATCCTACGCTAAAACTTTCAAAATGGATTCGTAAATCACAAAAAACTAAAAACAGCTGAATTGACAGAAAAAAGATTTCAATATTTCAACAACAAAATCGATCGTGTAATTGCAAATCAGTAGACTAGTCTAGTTGAAATGAAATAATGCAACGTCCTTCAATTACCTCCCAAACAGTAAGACAGCACTAATAGTAGGTCTAGTACTAGACTAATATTTTAAAGCTGAAGGAGCTAAGTGGCTGCAACCGCGTACTTTCACACTTAAACGAGAAAATCATCTACTAGCTACGGAGTAGTGGAGTACCAGGGTAAGCAGTAGCAGAAAGAGGGGAAGCTTTATTGAAAATTCGAGTAGATATTAATACTGTGACTAAGATATTTCCAACAGATTTAATTATACAAAGCCTGTTTTTTTGTTTTTTGTTTTTTTTCAGCCATGATTGTGCAAAAAAATAGAAGCTGAGAAAAGAAAACAAGAAGGAAAAGAGATCCCGGAGAAGCGATTGGCTGCATGTTTAGTGTTTAGTTGAAGGTTGAAGGTTGAAGGTTGAAAGTTGAAGTACAGTATTCTTTTCAAACGAATATTATTTCAAATTTCAAAAATTACCAAACAAACATGACGGAAACAAATGCAGAGGCCTTCTTGCTTAAACCAGCTGGAGTTGCTGCTGCTGCTGATGCTGCTGCTGCTGCTGATACTACGTATAACGATAACAACAACAATAGCACAGTTGCTGCCGGCATGACAACAACAACAACAACACTGCCAGTATCCGCAACCACAAGAAAAGCCGTGTTTTCGAGCAGCCAAGAGGAACCCATTGTCATGTCCCTAGACGTTCTCACGCTGGCTCTGCTCGACCAGAATTCTCCTTTAGCAGATGCGTCCAACACAAATACAACGAGACAGTCTCCAATGTTTCATTTCTACAATTTACATTCCTTCGAAACTTACGACGCCTCTACATCCACACTCACTCGACATCAGTCCAAATCTGGTAATGCAGTCGACTTGATGGCAACATTGGTGCAAGATATGCTGCAGGTTTTCTTTCTGCATCAAAAAGATCCAAGATTATGGCCACATTTTTTGCCCAAACTTTGGCACATTTTGTGCCAACAAGTACGTGATCTCGTCATGAGACAGTCTAGTAATACTCCCATGGCTGCTCTATCGCCACCCTTCCGTATGGACTTTTCAACAACAGTCTCCCATCAAACGCAGCAGCAACAACAACAACAACAACAAATACCAAAGATTCACGGAATTCCCAATTTTGGTCAAACCTGTTTTCTCAATACTGTATTGCAGTCATTAGCTTCCTTGGATGCCATGTTAGCTTACAATGAATGGATTGTACAGTATCAACGTGTACTACAGCACCATGCGACTAGTATTACTGATCAAAGTCACAACAACACGAATAATGAGGTCAATACGGTCAGTGAAATTCTTTGGCAACTCTTGCAGTCACTTAATGGACAAAACAGCTTCACCAACACCGCCACTACTATCAACAACGGAAACAAAACAAGAAACAGCCGCCATAGTATTGATCCAAGAGAATTGCTTTTACGGATCGGACAGAAACATCCACAGTTTGCTTCAAGCAGTAAACACTTGCTAGGTGCTCTGCTACCGGCATCGTTCGCAGTCCGTTCAACCTCGTCATCATTATCATACGGCGAACAACAGGATTCTCAGGAGTTGCTTCAGGCACTCTTGGAAATGATGATATCAGATGCTCATTTGGAAGATTCGTACACGTTTTCTTCCATGATATCATCTGCTACTGCCTCTGCTTCTGCTACTGCCTCTGTTTCTGCTTTTGCTGCAAGGAATAATGGCCAACATCAGCAGTCGTCAAACATTCACCGTTCAATCAGTAATACAGAGATAACACAGCTGGAGGAAGATTTGCACTATATCTTAAAGCGATTGGACAATGCAGATGATGAGAATCTAACCGTATTATCGGAGCGATTTTCTTCCAACAAGAACTCACCAGGTTGTGATTCAAATGGCAATAATTGCAAAAAAGCCACGATCAATAATCATGGCAACAACCAAAGTGAAACTAGTAGCTTGAACAGTGAAGATGACAATGCTTCAAATACCGTTACCAATCATGTGGAAGAAAAAATCTCGGAGCATCAATTGAAAATGGTCGATTCGACTGGTATGATTGCTTCCTATCATCAGAAGGAACATGGAAAAGAAGAAAGAAAAGCGAAAACTGAGAATGACGAACAGCATGATCCATTGGTATCATCTTTTTTGTCAACGGCATCCACCGTTGTGACTTCACCTTCGGCGACATCCCCGCAGAACCACAATCGAGATCAACAGTCAGAGTCACAACCACAACCACAACCACACCTGAAGAAGCATCCAAATTATTTGACAACGTCATGCTTGTCGACCTCCATGCAAATGTTATCCTCCATATCTTCCATTACCAAAACTCCTTTGTCCTGCTGGACAGGATCACTGGTACAATGTCGAGTCTGTCACCACACCAAGGCGATTCGGAATCAAGAATGGCGTGATATTCCCATTGTACCTACAACGGTTTTGAATCTCGTGTACGCTTTCAAGGACCAACAACAATCACAACAACGGAATTCGTCACAACCGCCATCAGCAGCATCAATACCGTCTTGTACGTTACACGAATGCTTGACTAATTTTACATCAGTGGAGCAAGTTCAAGATGTGGAATGCGGCAATTGTACACTACAAAGAGACCTAGCAGAATGGTCAGCCGAAGTTTCATTGTTGCGGGGAGCTGTGACGAGTTTGGAAAAACGTAAGAGTCAGAAGCAGTCATCAACAGCATCATCAACTGCATCGTCGTCGTCGTCGTCATTATCACAACAACAACAACAACAACAACAGCAACAGCAACAATACCAAGTAATGCAATTGGAATTGCAAAAAGCAGAACTTAAATTAGAGTACTTGCTGGCCAAATCACAAGATCCCGATGATTACGACCCACAACAGCTGAAATGTTTGTCTTTGGGCAATCATGACGATTGTGACGACGACCAAGACAACGAGGTATGTGGTGGTGCCAGGAGGAAACGGTTACTACGTGCTCCAGCACTCAAATGTTTGGTTTTAACCCGACTTCCGTCGGTACTGTGTCTGCACGTTCAACGACGATGTTACGATCCCGCGACGGATCGAATGTCCAAGAATATGCAACACATTTGGTTTGATGAATTTTTGGATGTTTCACCCTTTTGTGCTTTTGGTGGTAACAACAATAACAACGTGAGTGCATTCCAACCCCTTTTCGCCAAGAACAAAAGCGACGCCAGTAACAACAACAACAACAACGACGACGACAACGATTATCGCAAGAACATCCATTCAAATACGGAAAGTAGTACTAGTAGTTTAAAGAAACCGATTTTGTATCGTCTCGCAAGTGTGATTGAACACCAAGGCAATGCCTTTGGCGGACACTACATTTGTTTTCGTCGACTTCCTACAGGTTTAGAAAAAAGTATTTCTTCAGCTGCTGGTGTTGGTGTTGGTGGTAGTTGGTACTTGTGTTCCGATGACGTTGTACAACAAGTGACATGGAATCGTGTACGTCAAGCCCAAGCCTACATGCTCTTTTACGAAGCTGTTTAACAAGTAAAGTAAAGTGACAAGCAATGACAAATGAAATGAATCAGTCGCATGTGTTGCGTACTTTACTGGGTACATTAGTACTATTGCTTCCGCCATGGACTGGCTATATTTCCTCCATTGAAAAAGGGTGATGTCTCATCACATTCATCTATTGAACGCACCAAAGGTAGATGTGGCTACCTATCGATCTAGCAGTCGCTAGCTCGAGTACAGCACTTACTACTACTCTAAAGCTACTAAGAGCTAGTAGTGATGAGTAGAGGAGTAGAGAAGTATCTCTACTAGTAGTTAGCTAGCGAGTACTTGTAGTAGCGTTCGCGCGTGCAGTTATTTTCACCGACACAGTAGTAAGTAATAAATACTACTACTACGACTTAGTAGCTATTATTAGCTCCCTCTACTAGCTAGCTACTACTGTACTACCAGAGCTACTACTAGCTAGAGAGTAGAGTATTAGTAGTAGTAGTACTAGTAGTACTAATAGTACTAGCTAGTAGTACGAGTAGTACTAATAGTACTAGCTAGTAGTACGAGTAGTAGCTTCTAGTCTACCAGGTAGTACGTAGTAGAGTAGTTTAGTGGTAGACTACTCATGGAATACGTGAATGAATAATTTACTAGTCGTGTTCAATACCGTGTTCGGGTGGACTGTAAGTGTACAATGAATTACGTATTCTTTGATAAAAAATAAGAAATTCTCTACTTCTACTACTACAACTGTAGACCAGTAGACTACACTACTAGTAATAGATAATGATTCAATGATGGACGATGTTGCATGTTGCAACATACTTTTTACACTTTTAATCTTTGAATTGAAGCCGCAGCAGCCGCACTCACGCTACAACTGAGTAGTTAGTATTCAATATCATAATACAAACAATAGTTCACTTGAAGGTATCATCATACATTATACCTGGTACTGTACTAACAAAGGCATCAAAATAATTAAAAATGGACGGTTCCTTGTCATTGTCATCACCTCCAACGTCACCGAATGCACGGACTCATGGTACTTTGGAAATGTTGGAACTTGAGCTTCATCACGACGAGGATGATCATGACCATGACCATGATGATGAAGACCATGATGAAGACCATGATGAAGATGAACAACGCAAATTTTTACAGCGACCGACAACAACACCAACTACAAGAGAATCCAAATACGGTGGTATAGGAAAAGCAGGACCGTTTCGTCCGACTCTACCGACCTTGTCTTCTACTACTTCACAACGAGTGCGCACACGACCGATGGGGGATTTGAAAGATGTCGTTTTGAACTACGTACGATTAATGATACAGTTGTATCCTCGACTGTTCACAATCGCGCTAGCGGTAGCAATTGTACTGGTGGTGGGGATTAGTGTCACAGTGGGCATTCGACATCGTGCAATGACTCGAAATTCAACAAGACATTCCTTGGAAGGCAATTATTCGACCATTGGTACGACTACTGGTACTAGTACTAGTAGTACCGATCATTTAACTCAAGAATTTGCAGTACTGGTTCAAAATATTCATCATTTGTGTTTGTTTGGGACGAATGACAAGTGTCCCTTGTGCGATGATCCCAATGTACCCGCTAGTAAATCGGAGTACAAAGAGTGGTCCAAACTACACAATTACAACAAACAATCATTACAATATGGATATGGTATAGTTCAACAAAAACCACCATCACCACCAATGTTGGATGTGGTTTTTTTGGGAGATGATGTATTTCAAACATGGTCCACAGGAAAAATTATGGAAAAATCATTTCGTGAAGGACCAGAAATTGCGGCAACATTTAATCAAACCTTCCGATCTGGTTCTGCTAACGATTTATCTGGTCTTAGTTTAGGAATTGCTGGTGATATGGTACGTATACTAGTAGTATATTGTACCTCTCTGTCTATATCTGTGCGTTACTTCTTGCTGCTATTTGCTCATACTAACATGCTGTATCATTTATTATTTCATATCATTATACATGAATTTTATAATACAGACAACCAACTTGTTATGGCGGATAAATCACGGTGAATTACCCGACAATCTACAGGCCAAAGTTTTTTGGATTATGGTTGGATCCAATGATTTGGCATTATCCATGTGCAGCGAAGATGTTGTTACCATTGGTATTCTGAGAGTCGCCGAAGAAATTGCTCATTTGCGTCCCAATTCTAAAGTTGTTATTCAGGGATTATTACCACGAAGCAATCACAGAGATGGTTCACTTCATGCTACAGCATCAACAACGAAACTGAAAAAGCAACATGGTAGCAACAACAATGGTATGGTGGACGACCGTTCTATTTGGTCACAACGAATTTCCAATATTCAATCAGAGGATTTAGATTACGGACATTCGACAACATCCAGTGCCATTCAACAATTGCAACAACAACAACAACAACAACAACAGTCTCAACAAAATACACAACCGAATTTTGATTATTATATTTGGCCGTCTATATTGGCCATCAACAATGAACTGAAAAGTTTTGTAGAACATCACACCACAAATGATCATCACACTGGTTCATCGAATCATCCACAACAGCAACAGCACAATCATGCCGACAAGAATCAATTTTTTTATTTTGATGCTGACGATTTATTTGTAGAGGACGCACCCGGCAGCAGTAACGGAAAAGAAAAGCGAATACGACGCGATTATATGCCCAATTCCATACTATTGAGTACCAAGGGACATACCGTCTTGATGAATGCCATCAAGAAAAAATTACAACAAGAAATATTGGTCATGGTGTAAGGTAGTCGTCGTCGTGAGAAAAAGAAACATGATATTTTTTTAAATTTTTTAAACAAACTACTCGTAGGAAAGAAGATCACTTTAGCTAGTAGTCCTACAGTACCTATTAGCTACTACAGTAGTAGTAGCAGTAGACCCTACTAGTAGGAGTAGCTAGATTCTACTCGCACTACCGCTGGTAACTCACGAAAGCTAGCAAGACGCATAGTAGATCGAAGCTAACACCTAAACTATCATTATTAGAATATTATGATGTACTAACAAGTAGCCTACTACTACTAGCTAGTAGTAGCTAGTAAGTCAAGAAAACTACTGCTCAGAACTCTAGTAGGTACCGTGGTCTGCTATAATCAGAACTCGAAGTAGTCTACTTTTTTACTCGAGTGAGGCCTGAGGTATGAGTGGTATGAGAATGTGAGTGAGTCCCATTCATTTACTACTTCTAGAGTAGGTCAAATGGTAGTAGACTACTAGGTCTAGCAAATCTACTAGCTAGCTAGTACTGGTAGTACGTACTGGTACCTGGTGGTAGTATGTTGGACTAACTTTTTCAAAACCAAACATTCTTTTTGGTTTGATTCTGTTCTCATCATCGTGTCAGGTCACGCAGTGACTCACTCCATCACTCACTTCAGCATAAAAATAAATAAGAGACCTAACTAAAACTCCAACTAATACACGCGCGAAAACAAAAATTCTTTTTGGTTTGACACGAACCACGAACAATACACAAGAATATATTTTCATCTCACTCCTCACAGAATAAATAATTCTCCATCCAGTACCACCATGTGTGTGTGTAACTGACTTCCAGTGCTATGGCGTTGGTCTTGGGGATACCAATCGTTGTCGTCGTCTTCGTCTTGTTGTACTAGTACTGGTACTAGTACTAGCACTGGTATAATCACTAGTAGTAGTAGTAAAACCGGCGGTACTAGTTCTGGTACTAGTACTAGTAGTACTAGTACTAGTACTAGTACAATAGTATCAGTGAATGATTCTATCAAATATTACGCTGATCAACGATCCATGACGACCTTGCAGGAAAAAATGAACGCTTTGACCATTTTACCATCGGGACTGTTCTGTCTGTACTATCTCATCATGGGCAAGTGGTTGTTGCCGGAGACTTTGTACAAGGCATCTCAATTGATAGCAACAGCATCTGATGGTCGCGGTGTTGGTGTTGGTGTTGGTACCACTTCTAGTACTTTTACTACTATTGCAGCAGCTGGGGCAGCAGAAACATGTTTGAACTGGAAGTTCTTTCCGCCACCCACCATTCTGGCACTGTGTTTGGGAATTATAGTCCACTGTCCCTGTTCCTTTTTGTATCACTGGAAATACGCACCGTACTTACAATCTCAACAACGATTGCAACACTGGTCACGACGATTAGATCACAGTGCCATTCATGTTTGCAGTATGTTTTGGTCTTACGCTCTTTCTGGTGGTGCTGGTGCTGGTGCTGGTGCTGGTGCTGGTGCTGGTGCTGGTGGTGGTGGGAACAATTTATCCTTTGTCTTGTTCAATGTCATGTACAATATTGACTGCATTCGATACCACTGGCAACCCAAAGTTGTACCCAAACGAAATCAGGTACGCATTCTTATAAGCATGCTGATGTACACATTACCACTTTTAGTACAGTCACCACCAGATGATACTATTCTTATTGATGGTACTGCTGATACTGCTGATATTGATGACGGTGACGGTGATGGAAAGTTCTTCTTGAGGCTAGTTTTTTTCAAACTATGGACGCTCTTTGCTGTGGCACTTTGGTTGTTTGCGGTATATCCACTCAAGGGATGGTCCCATTCTGCTTTTCATGCTGTCATGTTGGCCATACCACCAATCCTGTTGGATGCAATATCTAAAAAGGAAGCGAATGGAAAATGGGCACTATCAGCAGCATTCTGTGCTTTGGCAAGAGAGGAATGAACTTGTGAAACCAAATCCAATTTTTATACTGGTGCAGACGATGAATGCACACGTACACATCCAGTCATTACTACAATACAATATATATCAGCGTAAAGTAGGAGTATAAGTAGACATCATATTATTAGACTTTACTCTAAAACGTTTTACATACAAACGACAAAACACCCAGAAAACACAAAAATGGGTTACCACCATTTTGCTTTTTCCCTGGATCAGACGAGACCGGATTCTTTAAATGTCATGTAGACACCCAAAGATCCAACAAAAATTCCAAAGGGAACCAATGCCAGGCTCAATCTGGCATTCTTGTATTCGTCACTCGTTTCGCCCTTGACAACTTTGACCGCCGAAGTGTACAACAGCGGAGGACAAATGTACACAATGAATGAACCGAGTGCAGCACCCGTTAAACCAACCACCAGGGACACATCTTCGACTAGACACGAAATGGCTGTAACAAAAAGCAGCATGGATGCCACCAATAAAAAATGGTACCTTTCGTTACCGATCGAGGATTCCAAACCTCTACAGTCGATACTAGAGATTGCACCGATCAGACTTTCTCGTGCACCACACATGACTAGAGGAAAGCCAAACAAGATGGAACATCCCGTTGCCAAGCGACCCAGAGTGGATAGACCATCGTGGGGATGGTAGTTCAGTAAAAGATTGCCACGACTGGCATCACCAAATGTCGAATACCCTGCCAGCATGGTTGTAATGTACAGTACTACCAGAATCGTAAAGGAAATATTTACCATTTTAGCAAATCGTGAACTGTTGGTATTCCGCAATTGTCGATAAAATGTGGCTGGTGATACGTGACATTTTTGTGCATATGAGATGCACAGACAGTTTTCAAAGGATAGCAACTACGACCTGTACAAACGTACAAGCGCTCGCAAAAAGCAAAAACAAAACAAAAAGACATGCGAAATATAATAAAAGTACGTACGACTGTTGTAATGTGCAATAAATGCCAATCCTAGATTGGATGCAAGAACCAGACTGGTGAAACCAAATCCCCACGTGCTGGTACGTTCAAAAGACGGCAGGGCCTCCATTAGGACACCGGCGCCGGGATTTCCTTCGGTCGTTATCAATTCAACGAATTTACCGCTTCCCAATCTGTAGCTACCATCAATGGCACGTATCACAACGAATATCACGGTGTATACAATAGCACAAAACCCCAAAATGGAGGTAAAGGCCAAGGCACTGAGGTTCTTGATGAGCGAAAGTGGTAACAGGAACAAGACAGTAATAGTGACAATATTGGACGTTCGGGTATTGTACTGTTGAGGAATAATATTGAGCTTGTCCAAGAGTGGTGGAAATACATCTCCCAAAATGCCCGAATAAATAATGCTGCAAGCAATGCACAAAATGGCAATAATGATATCAACCAGATATGTTGTTTCTGGACTCATCGTTGTTGCCCAGAGACCCTTGAAGTCTCGTTCGTTCGTAAGCTCACAGGCAATTCCAATGATCCGAAAGGAATAACTAGACAGGAGTCCCAGCACAATGCACGTTCCAATAGCTGGAATATATCCTGTACCTCCTGACATGCCAGCACTCAATGCCAAAATACCTGCACCAGCAACATTATTGACAAGATTAAAAACGCTGGAAGTCATGGAAGCTGTGGTATCATTATCATTTTTGTGTCGCAGTTTTTGAGCTTGTTTACTACCACTAGTACCACCAGCACCACCTCGCATTGTTCCTACAAGTAACGTAAGATCAAGACGCTCTGGTTCATCCTGGTCCGTAAAGTAAAAGTCATCCTCTTCACTACTACTAGTAGTAGTAGAGGTAGTAGCTGCAGTAACACTAGTCAGCGTAGTGCCCCGGCGTGCTAGTAAACTTTTCTTCCTTTTATGTAACAACGAGAGAATTTTTCCTTCTTCTTCTTCTTCTTGTTGTTGTTGTTGTTCCTCCTCATCCTCCTCCTTGTCATAGTCGTCGTCGTCTTGCATCATGCCTGGCCACAAAAAGCGATGATCTCTTGGATTCAAATAGTTACGAGTGGGAGTATGATATTGTAAAGAAGACCAGGTACGTTTCTCGGTAGATAAAGAAGAAAACGGCGATGATGAGGACTCCGGTTTCCAGAGAAAGTCGGCCGATACTTGGAGATCAGAAACCTTGAATACGAGAATGACAAAAATTGCGAACAAGATCTTCCTTGCTATTGCGGCAGGAGGTGGAGCTCCATCCAATATCAATTTCATTATCTTTTAGCTTGCTTTTTCGTTGTAGCCAACTTGTTACTCATAGGCTCCTACTAGCTACTCTCCGCTGCTACTGCTACTGCACTGTTGACGGTTGACTGTTGACGGTTGACTGGAAGGTCCGCCAAACCCCTGAACCCCTACTTTTATCCCTAATAGACTATTAAACCAAGAGGTCCATAAAGCTTTAAATACTGACAAACAGCTTGA